>Ga0247758_1000002_pt1 | contig 175319 bp, 130 predicted proteins | sample UWRJL156409C4_FD_180950 | JGI IMG/M metagenome (GOLD analysis project Ga0247758, IMG submission 180950) | Plant litter microbial communities from Arlington Agricultural Research Station in Wisconsin, United States - UWRJ-L156-409C-4 | ecosystem: Environmental > Terrestrial > Plant litter >... | reverse complement strand
CCGCAGCCCTGAGGCTCCCCAACGCTCATACCTGTACGTCGCAGCCTGATGGCCAAATAGCCAGATCCTCCAACGGGTATCCCAACAACTCCGGTAAGATGCAAAGCCAATGTCCGCCTCCAAATCCCACAGGTCATGCCATCATCCCTTTCTAGAACCTAGCAGGCGCTAACCTGGGTCCATCCAACACTGCCTACCAACACATTCCGCTCTGCACACGCTAAACAGCGACGACGATCCCCAAGATTGCTGATGGAGCAACTAAAGCAGACCGTTTTCACACACGCGCTACAACTGCGTCCCTTGGGGTCTAGGCCGTCGACGTCCATCATCATGTCGGCCCCATCGCCAAGCCCAGCCCCGCAATCCTCGCAGTTCGGCGTCACGTTTTGCTGTGCGGCAGGGGAAGATGGTGCAGAGCTTGGGGCCGTGACAGGGAGTCTCCAGAAGCTATCCAGGGAGCGCTGATGCGCTTCGCGACGTCCTTGTGTATCAGGTTGGGGTGGTGCGGCCATGGCCATGTCGGTCTGGGGTTGTGCCTCACATGAGCTTTGATGCTGTTGTTGGGCGGAGTAGAGGAGGTTGAGGGTACGTTCTAGACTGAGGTCAGAAACTGATGTTGGGTGCCACCTATTAGGTTCCAGGGAACTTACGATGAACTTCCGCCTCAGACGGACGGTTATCACGAAACCGCTTCATTGTGCGGCTGTGCAAGTGAGACGGCGTCGACGGCCGCGATGAAAGGGCGCGCACGTTGTCGGGTCCCATTGCGCCGAAGTCAAAGGCGCTAGTTCCCGGCCGTGACGGCGATGAGAAAGAGGGGTTGAATGAAAGCTCCGAATCGGATCGCTTCCGTTTGATAAGCATTTTGGTGGGAGAATATGTTGGTCTGGCGGGGAGGTGACGAAGACCTGGAGTGTTATCCCCAAGAGCAGTAGAGAAAAAAACGGGTCTCTCGAAACAGCGGCTGAAGAATCAGGTCGAGGTGGAGGAGCATTCAGCCTGGCGGCGATCGAATTGTAGGAGTATCACTGAGGTCGGCTCTTGAAGAGTTGACTGGCAACAGGGTGTGTTTGGTTGGCCAATTAACCAATGCGGAGACATCGGCTTTTGTAGGGGCCAATTTCGGAAGCTGGGACGCGACTTGTCGCGGCGCGTCCATCGTGACAGAGCGCGAGCTAGAGTGGTGGTCTGTGCTTTCGTGTGAGAGCCCCTACAGCGGGGGGCGTTGCCCTCCATGTTGATTCCCGCTTGACGATGGTGACGAGAACTCCTGCATTATTCATGATGTAAGTAAGGTTCGCAATGCTCGCAATGTAAGATTCGGGCCGTGATGTCGTAGTTGAAGGCGCGCGAGTATTGTGTCTCTTCCGCCCATTTACAGCAGTCAGTACCTGGTGGGGAAGAGCGGGGGGCATTCAGAATACCTACCTCGATCCGTAGCTCTCAGGTTCTCCTGACGAGATACACATATATAGGTGGCTGAGGCAGATGCTGTCCGACTCGGCGGCTCTCCGACTTTCTGCGAGTTTAAATTCTTACGCATTTCTTTCCATCTTGGAACCAAGAAAATAGGTGATGTATTCATCGAAAGCTAATATCACGTGACCTGGCGTTGATGACGCGAGCCCCCAACGCGACACGCTTTCTTTCTCCAACTTCAAAGACCACCATCAGCAGAAAGCAGCATCATGCGTCTCGCCAAAGTATCAGCCATCCGTGTTGCTAAAGCGAAATGAAACTCCGACGAAGTATATTTTTGCCTTATCGCACCACAACCCTTTCTGCTCCGAAATGACGGTAGAGACGTCCCCAAACTCCCGAAACATTGGCGTCACGGTCGCCATTGTCGAGGATGTTGAGTCTGCTGGGCATGCATCACTAAAGTACTCTCTCCTTGGGCCATCGCTTACCAAAGCTGGCCAGGACTCGGTGGACCAGTCAGTTGTATGACAAACACGTTTCCGTTGATGTTTGAAGATGCTGACACCGGTCGACATAGGTCTCAGAGGTCATCTATAATGCCTCGAAAGGGTCGAAGTTCTTTAACCGCGAAGAAGAGAAGGACAAAACTCTCACCTTCAAGATTGAGCAGATTTTGGCCAAGAAACGCAGCCTTGAAGTACTAGATCTCTCTCGTGAGCTGCGAGCTGCCGACAGGCTCATAGCCCAACTGGAACTCTCGCGTGACCTGACCCAGCACATTGTGCACGTCGATTGCGATGCGTTTTGTTAGCATACAGACCCCTTCTGAGCCTGTATAACCTCCGATCTGACTAACATGCGGGTGATTAGATGCGGCCGTGGAGCTGCTGGATCGCCCCGAGCTCGGGGATGTCCCCTTTGCTGTGGGCGGTGGTGTTTTGACGACATGTCAGTCCCCTTTCCTGCTCATGGAAGTCCCTCTTGTGTTCCTCGGGTTATGTTGACGCATGCTACACAGGTAACTATGTTGCTCGTAAATTCGGATGTCGAAGCGGCATGCCGGGCTTCGTGGCCAAGAAGCTCTGCCCTGAGCTGGTGTTGTTGCCACTCAACTTTGACAAGTATACCTCCAAGGCCTCTGAGGTGCGTGAGGTGATATCTGAGTACGACACACGCTTTGAAAGCGCCAGCATTGATGAAGCCTACCTCAACATCACCCACTACTGTGCCGAGCATGGGTTAAGCCCGGCAGACGCCGTCTCACAAATGCGCCAGAAGATACTCGAAAGGACACATATTACTGGTAAGTGATGGCGTGTAGGGGACATTGTTTGGCCGCACTCTCTGTTTCAAGAGAATCATCTAATCACCAGCACTAGTATCGGCTGGCATTGCGGCGAACACGCGACTTGCCAAGATCTGCTCCAATATGAACAAACCCAACGGGCAATACTCTCTCCCGCATGATCGAGGCGCTATTATGAATTTCATGGCCAACCTTCCTACAAGGAAGGTGAATGGGATCGGGCGCGTCTTGGAGCGTGAACTTGCGGCCGTGGGAATAGAAACTTGCGCAGACATCTACCCCCGGCGGCAATACCTCAGTCAACTATTCGGCGACAAAACATATGAATTTCTTATTCGCTGCTACCTCGGCCTCGGTAGAACTACTGTTCAGCCTGCTGAGGAATACGAGAGGAAAAGGTATTTATTCACTGCTTCTCCACGTCCCTCGACTCACCAAGCTAAACATGGGGCAGCGTCGGCACTGAGTCTACCTTTCGTGATCTCAGCGATCCTATCGAGTTGCGGGAAAAGCTAAAATCTACGGCCGTTGAACTGGAGAAAGATATGCGACGCGCTGAGTGTAAAGGACGTACGTTGTGTCTCAAAGTGAAACTCCATACCTTTGAGGTTCTCACTCGGCAGGCGGTTCTACCACGGTCTATCATTTCATCAGATGACCTCTACGCTTTCGCGCTGCCCATGCTGGCAAAGCTTGAGAAAGAGATTCCGGGTATGACGCTGCGTTTGATGGGGCTGAGGTGTACGCATTTGATCAGTACCAAACCCCCTGACACACTTGCGTTTTTTGGCCTAAGATCACACCGGACTGATTCGGCGGAGAAGAAAGCGAAAACAATAGGCGGGACGGAGGAATGGGAGGAGTGGCCCGACGAGACAGCAGGCGACCACCAAGAAATGGGGGATAGCCCACCCGACCCAAGAGGGGAGGGTTCGGGCGATGACGGTCCTTACCGCAGACATGGGAAGGAAGTTGTGCCGAACCCCAAGAAAGGCGCTCCCCATCTGGAAGACCTATGGGATTGCCCAATATGCGCAAGACCCCAGGCTGCCAATGAAAGGCAGTTCAACGAGCATATTGACCTGTGTTTGTCAAGGCGAACCATTCTTGACACCGTGCAACAAGACGCTGTTGGTCAGACGATGGCTAGCAAAACGGGTGCTCCCGACACTGGAAAGAAGACCAAGAAAAGGCTTAGGCAGGCGACGACACCGGATCCTAAACAGAAAAAGCTTTGTTTTGGGTAAACGAAGCTAGTAGTCAATGGCGACTATGCCCTGTTTCCACGGGGGCCTCTCTTTTTAGAATATTTCACGTCCCTTTTTGTGGTGACGTGCTGGCGAGGCGTCGGTCAAGTCAAGGCGGGCGGGTTCGGCTCGAGTTCAGGGGCTAAAGGGATGCCGACCATGTTGGTCGATCTTGTATTCATACCACCATCCCGATGTCCGTAACGAGGCTAGGCACAAGCATTTATTGTACATCAAACCAATTGGCCTTCGTGATAACGATGCCATGTTCGCTCAATCCTCCTAAAGCTCGTCGCGCTCACCATCGTCGCTGTCGGCAACAAAGGTCTTGGCAGCTTCAGCAGCCTCGCTCACGACACTGGCCACCTTTTCGGCCACCTTGTTTCCGGTCTCCGCGGCCTCCTCAGTCTTGGCGGCGGACTTGGTAACGATCGACTCAGGCTTGGGGACTCCCTCGATCCCTACCATCTCCGTCTCGAAAACTGTGAGCACAGATATGCGGTCAGCAAGTGAAGGGTCAAGGACAAGAAGCGCGCCTGATCGGTTTGTCGCACTCGAGGGCAACATACCCAGAGTAGAGCCTGCGGGGATCGGGCCGACAGAACGATCACCGTATCCATAGCTGGGGCCGATGGTCAATGTCCTCTTCTCGCCAATGCACATGTCCAGGAGGCCCTCGTCCCATCTAGTTGGCAGTTGTTAGCACATCGCAGCCTCCAAGCGGGATTTCCGACTGCCGTACCCCTTGATCACCTGGCCGCCTCCAAGCTTGAAGCTGAAGGGTGTTCCCCTGTCATAACCTAGGTAGTAGCGGAACGTTAGCATTGCTCAACCCAATTATTCGGCAGGCAGGCGCTGGAGAGCAATGATGCGACCGCAAAGAGCGCATATGGACTGACTGGCATCGAACTTCTGGCCATTGGACTGCAGCGTGCCCAGGTAGTGAACGTGGATCTGGTCTCCCTTCTGCGACTTGCGTTCGCACTCGACAGGGAGTGTAACGTCAATCTTGAGGTCGTCCGCGGCCAGCACGCCGACGGCGGCCGAGGCGAGCAGGGTGAGTGACAAAAGTGCAGACTGCATTGTGGCGAAGCTTTCGTATAGAATTGCGAGTTTACTTCAATGATGAGGCAGATTGTGAAAAAGCAATGCTGTCTGGTAACACGGAGTTATTCCGGAACGTCAAGCCAAGGTGCCCGGTGTGGCCAGCTGGTCTTTGCAGTTGACAGGCGCTTGGATCGGCAGCGGTGAGCAGGGCTCCCCGGTATTGGGCTGGCCAGCGCCGCCAACGCCACAGAAACTGGCGCGTTCCCCACAGCGGGGTCCTCCAGCCGGAAACATACCGACCGGGAGCTACCATGCACCCAAGGCGAGAGGTACCGATTTCGTACCTGACTTTGGACACCGCTCCCTCCCAGATAGCTAAGCGCAATGACGTTAGTTAAGCGCGCACATGACGCCAGACTTTGGCTTCTGAATGTTGCAGTTTAAACTCGTCGGTTTCAACCCACGAAGGCTCTGGCCAAAACAAAGGGCTGTGCCAAAAAGGCGTCTTCGAAATCCTTATACAGCACCGTGTTTAATAATTCGCACTGACTGGGGAGACCCTTTTTTTGGACCATGCCTTCGTACTCTAGTCCAACGTCCTTCACCGAACCCACCGAGTTGATCGACAACAAGGCGACCGTGGCGAAGGCCAGCCTCGTTCGCAAACCCTCATCTCCTCTTTCTTTACTCAACAGAAACTAGAGGGTGATTCCGCCAGCACCCGCCTCGCCACAATGGTACCCCCAAACAAAGGCGGAGCTTTCGGAAGCTTTCGGGGGCAGTCACCAGTCGTGGCTGCGACGGTTTTTACTTGTTGTTTGTCAAATCCGACCAGGGGAAATCATCCAATCGTGCCAATCCACACGTCCATATCGAGATGGATTAATCGGGGAGACCGAGTTTGAACCGTCTGGTCGCACGCACATGCGTGGCCCCGCGATTTATGGCACTTCCTGGGCAGGAAATGCATGAATATGATGGCTGCCCTGTTTGGATACCCGGTTGATTGGCCGAAAGTCACAGGACTCTGTTGGGTTGGGAATCTCTCAACTGGTGCGAACAAATTCCAGCCCCTATCCGAATGTACAATTCCCCATTGCGAAAGAACGTAGCGCCCAGGAGCAGATGTATTACCACTCCCTGAAGCTGGTGAGTCACTTTTATCACCGACAAAGGCCTGGGGGCTCGCGCTCACTGACGCGCCTGAGTTCCTGCCCGGTAACGAAGGCAGCAGTCACTTAACTATGCCTCTTTGGGTCGCGCACGGCCAAATCCCAAGTCCCAGTGGAGTCTTCTGCCTGGCAAGGTTGCTCACCTGTGAGTCCTACACACCTGAGGTTTTGCCAGTCACCTCGGTGGCTTTGCTTCCATTGCTTCCATTTCGTCCAATGCTTCGTGCCATTCCCACGAGGCAATTGAGGCTGCAAAGGTCCAGTGACTGCTACCCCTGCGCGGGCCCACCAGCTAGCAGGCAGAGCACGCCTGTGGTGGTGGAATCCCTTTCCCCACGACACAGGTGAACACCTGAAGCGTCAGGGCTTTAGCCTCACTTCACCGAGCCTGCTCATGCTAATCGGTTTGAGTCCTCCACCGCCTCACCAGGATTGCCACTCAAAACTGCCCCCCCCGCCTGATTGGGCCTTGCTGCCTGGCCGGGACATCGATACTTTGGGGCGACCGAATTCCATTTCAGAGCCCAATCTTTTCGGTTTCTTTTTTTTGCAGTGCTCTCGCCCTGGTTCACCACTCACAACCTCTCCTGGGGCTATCGTACTCTTACCCCTTGCCCCTTTGTGAGCCCAGAGTCAACTCCGGCTTGTCGCAATCATTGACTCACCCCCTACCCCCCATTCTATTTCCTTCGATTTCGTTTCCTTTCGTTTCAGTGCTGCTCTAATTGCCCAAGCAAGTGAGATTGATCACCGGGACACAGGCTAAGTGGTCGAACCCCCGTCATTGCCTTGCGGTCTGCCTGAACTTGACCGAAAGCATCGCCGCTTTGAGGTATCCACCTCCTCTTGTGAATGAGGCGGCTGGCTTATCGCAAGTGACGGCTCACCAGCCAGACAACGCTGCGATGTTTGTGGTTCGGCTTGAATACATGGTGGTATCTTTCATATTTAAGCCCAGTCCCCCCTTCCCGAATATGCATTCTCGGATCTTGTTAAGATCAGACAGTCCCTCTCATCAGTCCCAACACCAAGCATCCAAGCCATACGGAAGATCTCAAAGTCAAGTTTCTCATCTCGCTCTCGTATCATGTCATCTCGCCCGCACACATCTACCAGCGGTGTTGTCATTTTCCAGTCCAGCACCACGAGCGCCAGCCGCCCATCGTCTGTCTATTCAACGGGCTCTACTGCCAGCCGCTCTTCCAACTACACAACCTACTCATCCTCTTCATCAATGGATCCCTCACGCCAGTCGTCTTCCTCCGGTTCCTCCCAGTCGAGCAGCTACAGCGAGCAGTACCGCAGTGGCTCCTCAGGTACGTGGCCATCCTCCCACCCATTGGCATCCGATGATCACCACATGCTTACGCACTCGGCAGCTTATGGCTCGGGGTATACCACCCAGGTCAAGGAGATCAGGACCCGGAGGGGCCCGGACATCGTGCTCATTCATCACAACCGCTCGAGTAGCTCAAAACAAGAGCAATCCTCCCGCAGCAGCAGCAACAATAGCCGCTAGTGCTGGTCAACAGCGCTGCCGTCTCTGCCATGGGTAGATGATGGTGTGCCCAAAAGGCGGATCTCGTACATTTCTGCTTCATCTTTTTCGGCATTTTCAGGAAGCAAAGGGTTATTATTATGGTCGGCAAGAACTCATAAGTGGCTTGTAATGTTTGGCGCAAGAACTGGGCATCTTCAGTGAATGGGGCCATGGGGCATTGGCTTATTTTGTCCAATAGTGTATTACAATACAATGGCTTTTGTAGTTTCATATAGCATCAAAGACATGTGTCAATATCTTAGCTAGGAATTCAACTAAGTGCACAAATATGAAATGTAGTGGAAAGAAGTGTGTGTAAGCGGCGTGCAATCACCCGCAGTGCAGCCGTTCATGCATGGCGGGTGTCGGTTTGATATCCGATCCGCCGGTTGCGCCAACACAGAAATGCACATTAGTACCATTGGAGCCTCAAAAGTTAGGGCAACTGGAAAAGCACATGCAGAGTGGGACGTGAAATTTCTATCTATATCCCACTGCGAAGCACGGTATCCAACGGGCCAACCAAAAGTCACTCAAAGTGCCTCTTGCCCAGCTGAACGCCGCACTGCGCCGCCAGACAACAACTCCCCCATTACATCATACTTCCCCCGCTTCTGTTTTGTCCTATCAGTCCAGCCATCTCTAACAGAGCACGATCAGCCTCTATATCGCCAGTACCCAGATTTATTCGCCTCCTGGCCTCGGCCTCCCTTGCCTCCCATGCCCACCGCTCGGCTTGGTGCTTTGCTTCTTCATCACCGCCGCAGCCCCACACTTCAAGACTCTCAATCTCAAACCGCTCCTGGAAGTCAAACGATCTCACCGCACTGGGCTGAAAAGCCCCGCCTCTGGATGTGTTGTCGTGGGTGAAGCAGCCAAACTCGAAGCTGCCGTCCAACACTAATGAGACCGTCCCAAGCGCAATGGTGCTCGATCGCCGGTAGGTCTGCGTGTTCTGGGGAGGTGGACAGCCAAACGATATGCCAGCGTGAGCCGTCGACGCCGATGTCTTGATATATGATACGTAGTCCTTGTTCAGGGTTGATGCACGAAACACATCGTGGGCGGGCTCTAGCTGGAACAACAGTGTGTCCTCCCCACCGAAGCACTCGCGGTGTGTGTGCTTCCAGGGCTGGCCGATGTACACGCCAAAGGTCAACCTCTCGGCCTCATTGCTACTCCCGTTCCGAAAGCGCTTTGGGGGGAGCGCCGAGAGAAACGTTGACTCCGGCCCCCTGCTCTTGTGGGAGATTTCCTCGGAGAGGCGGGTGCCACGTACGAGGAGGATCGTGGGCGCCCTCCAGTTGAAAACCTTGGTTTCAAAGCTTCCCATGCTAAAGCCGTCGTCGTCCCCCGAATAGAGAAGGCGGAGCCTTCGGAACAGGGATACTCCGGGTATGAATAAAGACAGTTGCGATAAGAGATCAAGCGTCATAATCGATGCCTTGTTTTGTAACAGCGGCTGGGCCACCTCGACAAGCAATGGCTCGTTCTTAGCCTCATCTAGGTGCTTATGAAAATCGAGATGCTTCGAGAACAGGAAATGCTCAAACAGTGCGGTGAAGCCATCAAATAGGAACGGCATCGAGGATGGTATAACTGTATTGAATCGGGTGAATGTTATGCCGGGAGATCGTTCGACATCTAGAAAGGCAGCAAGCACGCATTCGGCAGTCGACCTCAGGCCCTCTAACGCGGCGCCAGAAACTCGATCCGAATACATGGACAGCCTCTCCTGGGGACCCAGGGGCGCAATCAGCAGGAGGAGCATGATGAGCTTCCGGAAGTTGTCGGCTGGTACCATGGCACCGTGGAGCGATGGTGAATCCTGTTCTGTGAAGAACTTTGCATAATCCAGGTAGTCAAATGCTTCGAGCACGAGATCGTCGGTACCCCCTGCGTCATCGTCCTCCTCGTCGTCCCCTTCCTCATCACTCCCCCTTACGTCGTTATCGGGCGCCTTAGCTGGCAGATCCCGCTGGTCATCGCTCAAATCTGAATGTTTTCGGTCGTAGACAGCCATGCTCCGAAACAGCAACTTGTGCCTATCCGCTGCGCCTTTAGCCAAAACGCGCTCATACCTCTTCGTCATGATGGTGATAACCATAACCATTTGCTCGAAGCCCAGCACGGCAGGCGCATCTTGAAGAAACGGAAAGGCGCCGACATGCGACACGAGCTGGAACAGGACTGGAGAGACGCCAAGAATGTCTGGGATTTCGAGGAAGCGCACAATTGTGTCTTCTTTGAGGTAGTGGACCTGCTGCTCGTGGTCGGCAAGGCTCTTGAAGACGTCCTTGAACGAGTACAGCTCGAGCGACGTAAAACACCTGTCGGCGAACTTGCGGGCCTGCGGTATCACAACAGTTAGAGTGGTGTTTCTACGGTAGGTGCGCTGCAATCTAGGCCACTCACTAGCTCTTTTGCCAACTGCTCGTGAGAAGGGGCCCGACTTGGGGGCGAGCTCTCCTGGCCCATTGTCAAGTGCTAAGACACGTGTGGGCTATGGCATTGGGGGGAGACGAGCAAAACTCCAAGGTTAAGAGGGCATTATCGGGCGTGCAAGCCGCATTTGTTGCACCTCTCTAGCCAGTGCGACACTCGAAAAGCGCTGATGACGCCAAAGATGCCTATGGTGGATGTTTGTCTCAAGGGTTGGGAACAACCCAGGCAGGCAAAGTGGGAGCTCCTGGCGGGGTCCACCAGGTCGTGTGTGCTGACAGTGAAGACCCCTGAACTCCCCCGCAGTCAGGCACAGTATGAGCGCCCCGCACCTACTGTGCCCGTCTCTGCCCGGAATGCGGGGCGGTAACAAACCTGGCAGCCCACCGTTATGCGTCACTGTTACCGTGGCAAGGAATCGGGCAGTCGAGGCTGCTTGTTTGTCCCGCCCTGTCCATGGGGTGACCAGCCCAATCGCACGGCTTTTGCTGCTGTCCCAGGTATTAAAGGAGCATAATCCCACTCGCTCCTGCTGCCCAAAGTGCCTTCTATCGGCATTTGCGAGGAAATCATCAATTTGTCCAAGACAAAGCACTTATCTATACACACACAGTCGCCCCGAGGTGTTGCCATCTATAATAACAAAGACAGACCCTCCTCCCAATCTCACCAACACCTAAGCCGCGGCAAAAAAAGACAGGAAGTTGTCTGCGTAACCAATACACGCCATGGCTAATCAGGACAACGCCGCCAGCCAAACACCCATTGTGGATGAGAGCGCTATCTCGCCCAGCCGTCCCGACCCTGCTCGCAAGAACTCTCTCGAGAATCACCTGCTGCATCGCCCTGAACGCCAGGAGCTCGTGGAAAGTACGGTCCCGCCGCTCTCAACCACCTTGCTGCCCAACCATGGTCACAGATGCTGTCGTTGGGCTCCTGACTGACATTCCCTACCTGCCATCAGAAAACATCCTCCCAGCATCAACTGCAGCCCCAGGCCTCCAGGCTCATCAGAAAGAGGTGAGTTCCTTTCCCCAAAATACAAACAAACGACCGCCTGGAAGTAGCTGTCGTGGGGGGTCCCTCGCCTTCTGACTGTTCATTCTCCTTTTCTAGCTTCAAAAGCACATGCGCGCAGACTCGCTCAATGAGAAGATTGCGCACCGGCCGTCACCAGAGACGCTGATCAAAGAAGGCTTGCTCCATGATGACCCCCGCTCCCCCGAGGAGAAATATGCTGAGGCCATCGAGGAGGAATATGCTAAGCGGGAGGGTGGCGCCTGATCGGGCACTGCCGTACCCGTATGGTTGGAGGAAAGCTAGACACTGAAACCGTTGGGTTCTTGGACTCTCTTTCATGAACACCTGCACTACTGATGTGCGTATCTATGCTCGCTTCCGGTGAGGCTTCCATAGCACGACTCGACCGGCTGATGTGTTTTCTTGTTGTTGTCGTTGCAACCCGGAACCGCCTTACAGACCTGTTAGTGGTCTGGTAATTTGTTTTGGTCGGCCCGCAAAGTAGTATACTTAATGTAAAGGCAAGCATACACTTGGTACTCGCAACTTCGGCCAGCTATCGCGTTTTGGGATCACAACAATCCGCATGATTTGGTAGTACAAACCCCCCCAGACACTGTCCGGCACCCGATAGCGTCTACAAGGGTCGCCTCCAAAGGATGGTTAATCAGGAACGGTGACCGGGAACGGAACTCAGACTCCATAGCGTCCATATCGTACAGTCGTATATGTATAGTATCTTGACAGTCTTCGCGAAGGGACCCGAAGGGACCCCAATCCTTACTCTCGTGTCGATTCGGGCTTTAGGTCCATTGGGTTCGATAAAAGCCACTACGCTGGCGGCTCAGAGCTCCCAGATGACCTCCCAGAAAAATTTTCTGCTCCAACACGTGCAGCACCAGACACAGATTCCGAGGTCGCATCCGTCGATGACTTGCTCGCCTCCAGGGCAGCCTTTGCCTGTGCAACAACACCACCCTCCGAGTCTGACGCGGCACCCGTGCGCTCAGCCGCACGCTTCCTCCTCTTGTCCAGCCTCTCCTTCAAGGCCTTGTCCTCGGCGTCGCGCACCTCAAGCTCCTTGATCCACTTTTGCCGCTTCTCCTCGGCGTCCTCTTGCTCCTTGAGCTTCCACAGCTCCTTGTTCTTGTTCCGATCCGCTTGGTAGTATATGCCGCCGGCTGCCATTGCAATGACGGTGAATGCTTGTGCGGCGACACGGGCCCGGAACATCCGCTGCACTTGGTTGTGGTCGCCACGGCGCATCGCTCGGTAGGCATTGGTAAAGGCAGCGACCGTTAGAATACAGCCGATCGGGATAAGCGGCTCTTCCTTGATTCGCCTTACGACTTTCTGGAGCGCTTTCTCGTTATAGAAGTCCCTGTGCGACGGGTGGTGTGAGCAGAGAGGCAGAGAAGAAGCAGAATCACGGCGGCGGCGGGTCGTGGTGGGACGGCAAAAACTTACTCGTTGCTGTCGAATGACGACGGCAAGGGACGGTCTGACATGATGGGCGAGATTCTTGTATCCGCGCTTGCGAAGGATAGCCGGGTGTTGCCGCGGGCTTGAGAATCTCGGAACGTCTCAGGGCTGCCGTGATCTGGGGATTGAAGAGCTGCTGACAGTAGGATTTCAGTGATGGCATCTGGCTGCAACAGGGCTGCTTGTGATGTGGAATTTGCGTCGCGTAGGTGTGGGGCCTAGAACTTCTTCGGGCGCACGAGCCGCTCCGACGGTGGGGCCGGCACCGGAACCGGACTCAAACTGCGACCCGATTCATCTGTCAACGTTAGACCCGAGTACCTTACAAAATGAAACTTTCCCAGTAAGTAGTCAGGCTGGAGACAATCGCCCAACCTCAAGAGGGCGTTGCTACGCTTGCTGACCAAGAAATTCAGAACCAGAGACTGGAAGAGGTGCTCTTGAGACACCCGGCGCCATCTTGATCAACTCTTTAGACTTCAGTCATCGCGGGACTATAACCCCTAGCAACATGCAGAATGTCAGTGGATAGCGAACTTCTGATTTGAAGCGAAAACACTAGTGTAGATGGAAGTCTTCTGAGATCTTAGGTGACATTCAAAGAAAGAGCTCCGAAATGTTGACTGTGCCTTTCACCTTGGCAGCTTGGTACGTGGCACTGACTACTGAAGCCTGGGGGTTGAACCCCGCAGTGGGACGTTGAGTGGGGCGGCCCCCGGGTCAGCGATTGCCAAGGGGCGAGCTCACCAAAGGACCCCACCAAAATATTAGCCCAACAACAATGAAAAGCCGAGGAATCAGTCACAGTTCCAACAGCTCAACGACACCCTGTCCCAGTCGAATTTGAAGATGGCCTCGGAAATACCAGTTCGGCAGTTGCCGAATGGTATGAACGGCGTGAATGGCGCCCCCAGTAACAGCGTCAACGGTACCAACAACTTCCCGTTAACGGAGTACAGTGCGATGCCCTCTCCGCCATCGGAGGAGCCGAGGAAGACAAAGGCAAAGGTCCCTGACGATCTTCTACTCGAGAACGGCCATCCAGACGTGAGTTTATACGCCCCAGTGTTGCCCAATTGCTCAGGCGCCCTCTCACTGAGTGTCAAAAACTGAACATGACCGCCAGTACTTGCGCCTCATCATCACATCCTACCCTCGCGTGCGAGAGGTGTGCAATGAGATCCCTTTGGTCCATGCCGTCAACCTCAGCAATCGCCTGGAATGCAAAGTGCTTCTGAAGCGCGAAGACGAGCAGCCAGTCTTCAGCTTCAAGCTGCGCGGTGCCTACAACAAGATGGCCCACTTGGACCCCGCCGAGTCCTGGAGAGGTGTGGTATGCTGCAGCGCCGGCAACCACGCTCAGGGGGTGGCCTACTCGGCTCGAAAGCTCAAGATCCCCGCTACCATTGTGATGCCCAAGGGGACGCCTAGTATCAAGCACCTCAATGTTTCCCGGCTGGGTGGCCATGTCGTCCTCCATGGTGCCGACTTCGACGAGGCCAAGGAGGAATGCGCCCGGAGGGAAAAGCAGGACGGCCTGATCAACATCCCACCCTTTGACGACCCCTACGTTATTGCCGGTCAAGGAACTATCGGCATGGAGATCCTCTCCCAGACAAACCTGCAGAAGCTACAGGCCATCTTTTGCTGTGTTGGTGGCGGTGGCTTGATCGCCGGCGTTGGTGTGTACGTGAAGCGGATCGCCCCTCACGTCAAAATCATCGGTGTGGAGACTTACGACGCGGACGCCATGACCCAGTCCTTAGCCAAGGGTGAGCGTGTTCTTTTGAAAGACGTTGGCCTGTTTGCCGACGGCGCCGCCGTCAAGACGGTGGGCGAAGAAACCTTCCGTCTCTGCCGAGAGGTCGTCGACGAGATGGTTAGGGTCACGACAGACGAGGCCTGCGCTGCCATCAAGGACATGTTCGAGGACACCAGGTCTATCGTCGAGCCAGCGGGTGCTTTGGCAGTCGCCGGTCTCAAAAAGTGGGTTGCCGCCAACCCGTTGAGCGACCCTAACAGGTCTCTCGTTGCCGTTACCTCGGGGGCGAACATGAACTTTGAGCGTCTAGGTTTTGTGGCCGATCGTGCGACATACGGCGAGGGCAGGGAGGCTCTTTTGGCTGCTAAGATCCCAGAGAGACCTGGTGCTTTCGCAGAGCTGATCAACGGCATCATGCCTCACTCGGTTACCGAATTCAGCTACCGCTACGCCAACGAAGCCGAGGCAAACGTATTGGTCGGCATATCGCTTACAGCTCCCGGAAATCAGCGAAGCCAGGAGCTCCGATCTATTATCGGCCGCATCGAGGAGCGTGGGATGGAGGTTACTGATCTCTCTGGAGACGAGCTCGCTCGAAGCCATATCCGCCACATGATTGGGGGCAGGTCTGACGTGGCTAATGAGAGACTCTACACATTCCGCTTCCCTGAGAGACCCGGGGCGCTAGAACGCTTTCTCCGCACATTAAGACCAAAGTACAACATCAGCCTGTTTCAGTACAGAAACTACGGCGGTGATATCGGCCAGGTGTTGACGGGTATACTCTGCCCCGATGACGAGATCAGAGAGCTCCAGCAGTTTCTGGAGGAGATTGGCTATCCCTGGGAGGATTGTACTGGGTCTAAGGTCTTCAAGACATTCCTGCGGTTATGATGGACACTAGCCTGGTGCCTGTGTTCGAACAACAGTGTGGCTTATCGTAGTTTCTGGAGGCGCTCAAAGTTAGGGCAGCTACGGCGCTCTCTAGGCCATTTGAAGCGAATTGGGACAAAAGTAATCAGAGGAAAATAGAGCCATTAGAAATGAATGACACCAAAGTCCACGACGGTGGAGTGAGGGTGGCGGCGCCAAGAAGGCAAAGAGGTGTTTTGTTGACTTGCATAATGCATGTTTTGACGCCAAAACCTGGTGATTTGCCAGGGAAGCGACCTCGACGTACTCCGTAGGTACCTGGCACTTTTCCACCCGGCTGAGAGGATCCTGGCCTGTCCAACACAGTGAACCACCAAATACCCTGCGACGCCGCAGCTGCCATTGGGGGGAGGGTACCTCTTCTCCGCTGCGGAAAACGGGTGCCTATTACGACCTGCACCCGACACAGGCCTCGAAAGGACTGGCGCGGGTTAAGACAGAACATATGGCAGGACGCCAACAGGTAAGGGGCGTTCCGAAGACGGCTTGTTAAGCTAGCACTCCTAGACAGGGGGTTCAATGTCACTGTAGGTCGCTGTTACTATAATATACAGAGGTGAGTCTAAACAGTAGGACATAAATGAACAATTGAATACTAGCGTGAGGAACTAGAGTCCCTCACGGTGGTTATAGGCATAACCATAACTATTTATACTAATTAATTAGGAGGTACTTCGTACTTTGCTTAGTCCGTTATGCTTAGTAGTGCACTACGCAGTTACGGCTAAGCGGCCAACTAAATAGTGCTTAGTGTTATTAGTCCTTATAGACCACTAAGCACTTCCTTACTAGTTGTAAGGGCTTTGGGTCTTTACACCCCTAGCCTAGTGCGTTTAAACGGTATACACCGTCCTTCCACACTGTTCCTTTTACAGGGGATTTGTCAGGCCGCCCTGGCCTAAGTGACGGCCTGCAGGGTCGTTACACAATTTCCCCTCTTTAATATTCTTTTTCCATAAAGAATTACTAGGTCTGTTTCCTTCCTTCTCTACCTTCGTTATATCTTCTAACCGTGTTAAAAAGTGTAAGAGATAGAGAAAACAGGAAAAGGCTCCTCATAACCGTTATATTTACCTTATAAAATCTCTTAACGCCTTTAACTTACAGATATCTCCCTACACCCGTTACCAAGCTAAGTCCTTACTGTGCTAAGTCGTAACGTAATCTGACAGCTGTAGTAAATGCTAATCTGCTAATATGCCTTCCTTATATAACGCGTTTGGTTACTCTAATAAGTTTATTAAAGGTTTAATAAATAAGAAAAAGGAGTTAAACACCTTATATAATTAAGCGGTTACTAAACACCGTAACTCCCTTATAAAGTTACAGCGTGTTGAAACTTAGCAGCGTACTGTTAAAGTGAAGGCGATAAAAGTGTTCTCCCACAAGGCCGAGATTCTGTCCTTCTAAAAGCAGGTAAACGTAACGGATCCGGTCTAAGCTAAGCCGGCATCTTAAAACTAAGACTCTTTTCTTACAGGCTCTCCTCCTAAGGGGTCGCTACAGCTTACGGCGTCTTCTTAACCTAGTTTATAACTTCTTTCCTTCCATAAACGGAAATAGCTCTTTAACGTAATAACGGCGCACTTACTTCCTTTAATAAGAGGTCGTGGGTTTAAGTCTTATAAAGTTCTTCTGTTACTTTAAATCCTCACCCTTCGGGCCTAAGGGTCTAAGGTGACTTTTTATTATTTTTCCTTTACTGACTTCCTTCCTTAACAGCGCTTTTTCGTTGTGTGTATAACTTTATGTAAAGCTTGCCGGGAGCTTTAGAGGCCCAGCCTCCTTACTATGTCTAAGGTCCTTATAACCTTAGCTAAGCGTTCTGATAAATGTCCTTCTATACCTATTAAGGAGTTTCCTACCGCTTCTTAGGCTTTAAATCTTATAATAATCTTACTCTTCAGTATAATAATTTAGATATTAGATCTTATTTTATTTCTGGTTCTTATCGTTAGTTTTAGTTAGTTTAAGTTCTTTCAGTAAAACTCTGTAATTAAGTTTAAGTATTTAAGATTCTTAACTAGTTCCTATAAGTTACTTTCAGGGCCGTAATCTAATTACTTAATAAGATATTTAAACGTATTCTTTCCTTTCTGTAAATTTACGACTTCCTTAACATTATACTTATCCTTATCAGCGTTAATCTTAATCTTCTTTTCCAGGGGAACTCCCTTTAAGGTAAGTTCTAGAAGTAAGACGTGAAAAACCTTAATCCACACCCTTATGTTAATAAGTAGGTTTAGTTTGTAATTAGAGGTAGTGACCTTTTTCTTAATCCGGAATGGTCCGTACCTTTTAAAATCGAGTTTCTTACTAGGTCGTTTTAAACGTAGGTTCTGTGAAAAAAGGTAAACGTAATCCCCCTCTTAAAAAGTCGGTCCCTTAACTCATTTACTGTCGTAATAAAGTCCTTTTTTAAACATTAGTTATTTAGTTCGGTATTTATTAGCAAATTTCTTTATTCGTTCGCGTGTAAACTTAAGTTCAGCTCGTAAGTAATTATATAACTTTTACATCCAGTCTATACAGATTATAACTCGGGAGGCGCTAGTAAGTAGGCTTTAACAGAGCTTAAGCTCTTTACTATAATTAGTAAAGAATGGTAACACACTTATTAACTTAATTAACGTTATATTATAGGCTATCTGTGCTGTTAATAACAGCTTAAGCTAATTATCTTATTTAAAGTTAATATAGGCTTGGAGATACGTTATAAGTATCTAGTTAACTTACTTCATTTAACTGTCCGTCTATAGGTAAAATGCTGTTAAAAGCTTACTTTTCACACTTATTCTTTATATTAATCCTTACCAGAACTTTAATATAATTAGCTTATCTTAATCCGTAACGATGTTATTTAACTAAAGGTGTTATGAAACTACTTCTTTCTTAAAGATATAAGCGAGTTGTTCTACGGTTATATCCTTTAAGGTTAGTAGAAAATAAGCCCATTTCGTTAATCTGTTAATTATTACAAGGATTTAGTTATAAGTAACTCCTGTAACAGGGTCCTTAGACTTTAAGATCCTAATAACGAAATTAAGTAAGATAGAACTCTATAATGCTTATAGTATAGGGAGTGGTTTAAAAAGTCTATAAGGCTTATAATACCGATTCTGCTTCCAGTAGCAGATATTACAGTTATTAACCACTTCCTTAACCAGCTTCTTTATTCCTAGGAAAGCGTACGCTTACTAAGCCTGCACAAGGGTCTTAACTCGGCTCATATGTCCTCCAAGTCAGGACTTATAAACTTACTAGATATACTCCTTCTGCTTATCTAAGTTGTAAATGTATAGTTTCTCTTAGTATTAGAGCTTAGCTCCTAGTTTAAATATACTATTTACGCTTTTTAATAGCTATTCTAACTAATAACTAGTTTCGTTATAGTTTAAATGTATTAAGCACTCCTTATTACAGTCTTATAAATACTTTAAGAAGTCTCCTAAAAAGCACTTATACTTATAAGTTCCTTTTACTAACCTTCTTACTTAAAAGTCTTACTGTTACTAATAAATGTTATACTCTGTTTATAAATTCATATAGACGTTAATAATTTATTCTAGTATCTAGTTATCTAATACTTACAGCATATGTTCTAATATACCGTTTTTTACTTTATTAAACATAGTAACAGGGACTAAGACCGGATTAGCATCCTTATAGTCTTATCTCTAATTAAGAGTATTAGCTTGCTTATTATCTTTTCCTTTAATATAGTAAATTTAAAAGTGGAACGGGGCTATTAATTTAGCTTACCGTACTTACTGTAAGTTAAGTTCCTTTATTAAGAAGTACCGGAAGTTATTATAGTCTAAAAAGACTTAAACTAGTTCTTCCGTACTACTTAAATACAGTGCCTATTTAATAAAGCACTAAATAATTACTATCAGTTCCTTATTATAGATTAGATATTACAGTATTAAGCTGTAAATTCCTTTCAATAAGAAGGTAACTAAGTAACGTTTCCCATTATCCTAAACTTAACTAAGTTCTCCACTAATTACAAATTCTAAGGAGTCTGTTTCGACTTAGAAAGGCTTTAAGAAATTAAAGAGGGTTAAGACTAATGCTGTAACGAAGGTGTACTTAAGGTCCTTAAACGCCTTTTATTATTTATCAGTTTACTTAAATGGTTTACCCTCTTTTATAAGCTTATACAGTAGTTTTACAATCTTCGTAAAGTACTTAATAAAGTACTAATAAAAGTTCGTAAAGCCGATAAAGGCTTATAACTCTTTTTAATTCTTCAGAGTAAGCTAGTCCCTGACTGCCTATATCTTCTCCGCTTGCATTTTAAGCTTTCTAAAGGTTACTTTAAACCCCAGATAGTTCAGTTCCTAAACATGGAAATGGCTCTTTTCCAGATTCACTATTAACTTCGCTTTTTCGAAAGCTATTAAAACTTATCGTATATACTTTTAATATTCTTCTAAAGTTTCAGAATAGACCAGAACGTTATCTAAATACATAAAGACAAACTTATTAAGGAAGGGGCAGAGAACACTATTAATAAGGCTTTAAAAAGTCGCAGGGGTGTTTATTAATCCCATTAGTATAATATAGTATTAGTAATACCTGTTACAAGTCTGAAAGGCCGTCTTATACTTATCCTCTTCCTTCACTCTAACGTGGTTAAACCCTATAGGGAAATCAAGGTTAGAGAACTAATTTACCTTAATAATCCACTCTCACATTTCCATAATAAGTAATAATAAGTAACAGTTCTTAATCGTATCTTCGTTTAACGTTTAGTAATTAATAACTATATGTAATTTACCATCTCCCTTCCTTAGGACAAACAGTATTAGGTACCTTACTGGGGACTGGGACTCTATAATAAACCTGTTTTTTAAATTCTTATTAATATACTCCCTTAAAACCTCAGCTTATTAAGGGTTTAAGTGATAAGGTTAGAAGTTATAAAACTTTACTCTTAATTTTAGCTTAATTTCGTAATTTTACGGTCTGTAGTCTGGTAATTACAGTATCTTTTTTCAAAACAGGGTAAACTTCCTATACTCTGCAGGTACCTTAGATAAGTTGACTTTTTTACTTATTTGTAATTTAACTTCTTACTTTTTCCTACCTTCTAAATCGTCATTTAAGTAATATAGTAAACTCTCTAATCCTTTAACCGTCTTAATAAACCTAACCTAAACTGTGCTTAGTTCTAAAGGTTTAACGTGCTTTTAAGTACTTTATACTACTTTAAAGCAGTTTAATACCTCCTTAGTTTTCTCCAAACGGTAATCGCTACTAGGAAACTTACTAAAGGCGAGGTAACCACTCCTCCAGTTAATTATAGGGTTATACTTTTCTAGCTATAGTAAACTTAAGATTATATTATATTCTGTAATTAGTGTAACGTTAAAGTCCACTTATTATTTATCCTTATCTACTTTAATTAAAAGTGGTAAATAATAAGTAACTTTACCGTTATTATACTAATATAGGCCTCCCTCTTTATTTTAAATAGGAATAACCTTTTTATACTCTTAATTAGGGAGTTTCCTTCAGTTAATTAATAAGGGGTGTATTAGGTTAGAAGCACTCCCGCTATCAATTACTGCTTTTACCCTAAACAGCCTTCCTCTTTTATCTATTATATTAATACTAACAGAATAATACTTATACTCCTTTAACATCTAAATTATAATAATTATCTATCCTTAAAGTCTTATCTAACCTAACCTTTAAGTGCCTCTCTTTCTTCTTAGGGTTTTTGCTAATTAGCGGATTACTGGTTTCCAGCCCTTTTAAAGGGCTTATAACCTTTTCCCAATTCCTTTTAGAAAAATAAGTAGCTTTAGTAAACCTGGCGATTAACCTTTCCTAGGTTTTCACACCTTAGTGTCTAGTTAACTTTAAACAGTTTAATGTTTTTAAAGTCCTTAATAAGACGATAGTACATTCTGCGGGACTGGATTACGGCAATATCCCTTTACTCTTAGATCTATTAGTAGTCCTCTTATTTCTACCATTCTTTAGCTTTTCCGTTAAGGTGTAATAAGCACGTTACGACTAGGTAGTTGTTAAGTACTCCTCCTTACCAGTATATAATGGGAGTTTAATTAATTACAGTAACTTTCTACTTATTACTAGACTCCCTTATTAGGGAGTAGGAGACTTGGTAATAAGCTAGTTCTAACTTTATCCTTATAACAGTATAATCCCATCCTTACGTGTTAAGGAAGTAGTTATAGAGGGCCTTAAGTCCACTATACCAGTTAAAGGTATAGTTGTTATATATATAGTTAATCCACAGTATATCCTTATAACTAGGGTAGTCGATATTAACTGCAGGTGCTGCAGTTATAGAGTACGGAACGGGTAAAGTGGTGCCCTATTCCTTCTTTTCTTCCACTTGCCTCCAGGTCCGTTATTTCTCTTAAACCTTTTCCTAAAACTTAGGTAATAGTAACCTAGCTTATTCTTCCATAAAGTGGTCTTCCTTAACAAGTCGGTATTTAAGCTGATTAGTAAAGTGAACTTTATTATAAAGTTATAACTTAATCTTTACTACTCTGTCCTTAAACGTTACAGTAAGGCTTTTAACTTACAGGTCCTTTATTTCGTCTACTAATTCTTAATACTTTTCCTTTAGCTCTTAAGCCCTTCGTTAATATACTTACTTCGTGCCTTCTCAGGGGACCCTTAAGGTACCGGTCTAAGGCACACTAGCTTTAGTACAGGGCAGTTATCTAAGCTGTCCTTATTTTAAGGAGGTAAGGGTACTAATCCACTTAACGTGTTTAAAGTGTTTAAGAGTTTTAAAGGGTATAGTTAAGAAGAACTTCTGTTTTTTTAACTTAACTCTCTTTATTTACTCTTTTTCACCTTCTAGGGCTTGTTTTACCGCTTAGGTAGCTTAAAGGGCTAACTTTTTAACTCTTTTTACTATCTTAATAAGGTCTAAGTTAGGGTCCTTTTTAGACTTCTTTAGTTCCTAAACTTGTAAGGTAAGGTTTTTAAAGCTTATAACAGTTAATTAAAACATCTTTTCTTAAAGTCAGTCTTTTATAACCTATACCTTTAACAGATCTGAGTTTTTACTTTAGAGTCGGTCTTTAGTAACCTGCACCTTTATAACTAACTCTTTTATAACACCCTTAAGGACTAGGTATATTACGTTTTAAGGTTCTTCTTCCTTCTCTTCCTCGTCTCTTAATTCACACTTATCCATTTAAGTACAGTCTTCTTTATTACTTACTATCTTAATATAAATGTCTCTGGAGTTAAACTTAATATACTTCTCTCTTTCCGGAATAGGTTTCTAATTAACTTACTTTAACAATAGGTATTACTATATTATATATCCTTTTTTACTATAATTAAAGCACTAGACTTATAACAGGTCTTTAGGCTGCTTTTACTGTTATTATCGTTAAGGTTTGTTACAGTTAGGTCGATTCTGATAGTTTATTATACTAATATCTATTAGTCTGGGATAATAACCTGTTACAGTTAACTAATTCCCTTTCTTCGGTTTACTTAATTAATAGGGTGTTTATTCCTTCCAGAAGTTCTTCTAATAATAATAATTATAATACTAGTTATTAGCTTTAATAGCTATTTTAACTAGCTCTTAAAGATAATCTAGACGGTCCTTTTAATAAAGGTCTCCAGTAACGTGCTCCTTTAGACTGCTTTAGAACAGCATAACTAAGGCTTCTTAACTAAGTTTAATCTTTACAACTTCCAGTTTAAAGCGTGTGGAGAACTTAAGGATTAAAGACGTCTGCCTTAAGGCCATAAGGCGCTATTTAGCCCGCCTAGGGGCGTTTAATTCTCCAAACTCAGTCCGGAATTAATCGATAAAAACGTTAAAGTCGTCGAAAAGGGCCCAAGTCTCAGGAGCTTCCTTTCGTGCTTTATCTACAGAGAGGTTATTAATTATTTTCACATAAGGTTTATACTAGTAAGTAATTACTCCGTCTAGTAAAGCTCTGGCAAACTTAACTTTTCTTTCTTCCTCGAAGAACTGCTTGTTATAGTAAGTAACGTAACTTTAGAGCTAAGCTATCTAGGATTCTAGCTGCGTAAAGTCTCCCTTAAAGCACGACAGCGGAAGGAGCTTTACTTATTTCTTCTATAAGCCCTTAAGGTCGTTATTCTCTAGCTCGATAGCGTTAAGTCAAGCTTAAAGTTTTTTAATAAGACTAATACGGCTTTTAATATCCCCGGAGAAGGCCTTATTAAGTTCCTTAACCAGTCCCTATTAGTTAAGGTTTAAGTCTTTAAGGCGTGCAGCTAATTTGTTAATAATAGGGAGCTGAGGCTAAGCTTACGCCCCCTTAATCTCCTTACCTTTTCCAGAGGTCGATATGTTAGTAAGAGAAAGGTAATATCTGGGAATTTAACAAATAACGTTTAAAACTGTAACGCTAATATCATATTACAACCTACACCTAACACAGGCCTTAAAAAGACTAGTGCAGGTTAAAACAGAACGTATAGCAGGACATTAACAGGTAAAGGGCGTTCCAAAGACAGCTTATTAAGCTAACACTCTTAAATAAGGGGTTTAATGTCACTGTAAGTCGCTGTTACTATAATGCACAGAGGTAAGTCTGAACAGTAAGATATAAATGAATAATTAAATACTAGCGTAAGGAACTAAAGTCCCTTACGGTGGTTATAGGCATAACTATAACTATCTATACCAACTAACTAGGAAGTACTTCGTACCTTACTTAGTCCGTTGTGCTTGGTGGTGCACCACGCAGTTACGGCTAAACGGCTAACTGAATGGTGCTTAGTGTTATTAGTCCTTATAGACCACTAAGCACTTCCTTACTAGTCGTAGGGGCTTCGGGTCTTTACACCCCTGGCCCAGTGCGTCTAGACGGTATACACCGTCCTTCCACACTGTTCCTTCTGCGGGGGATTCGTCGGGCCGCCCCGGCCCAAGTGACGGCCTGCAGGGTCGTCACAGTGCCGTGCCCCGCGAGAGCTATAAAGCTATAGCTACCAGCTTGTCAGGTTGTCCTCCAGTATCTCCGTGTCGCCACATTTCCAGGGGGAGAAGGTAGCTCGTTGGGCTGCCGCTCTTTCCAAAGTCAACGCACTGCGTACAGTCACGGGCTACGTCGCGCTGTTGCGTCGTTGTTAGCAGTGGCGAGAACAGGGAGGCCGCACATTCGTCTAATGAACTTCATGTCCTTATGCACACTGGCTTCTTCTTTCAGGCTCCCGAACCATCTACAGCAGGGCTGGAATATGAATGATAAGTCATAAGCCACTAGTTAAGACTAACTTGGCGTAATCAATCTTAGCTAGTAACTTAACTTAATAAAGTTATTAGTAAGTTTAATAAACTGCTAGATATTTTAATAATATATATAATGTTATATAATCTTAATTACCATAAATTATTAAAAACAATATCTAATTAATGTAATAGCCTGCTAATAAATGCTCTCCTCACTAAGCTAACGTTTTAAAAGGAATGGTGAGACATTAAGTCTGCTAGAGTTAGCATCTGAAAGAATATATATATTACTCTAATCTGGCTGCCGCGCCAGGCTGTAACAGTTATCATAATACTACATTTATTATTTTTATTATATAATTAAGTAATAAATGTTTATTTTTAATATGATTATATTAAGCTATATGGTAAATAAAATATTAATTAAGTACTTTATGTGTGTAGATAATAAAAGTGAATCTGTTTTAAAAAAAAACGCTATACCCAGCGTGGTCTGTAGGGCCATTGACGTGTTCTAACTATAGTCAATATCCTAGTAAACGCAAGCCCCTCTTTCTGCAAGCTACCCACAAATTGCAACCTCCATTCCAGTTCGAATTAATTACTATAGGAAAACGCAAGTTTACAATCCGCAATAGAGGGCTAAATTCCTTGCGTAAAATGGGAATCATTCCAGCTAATCTGGGCCATTCCAGCAGTGGAATGCTCCTATTTTTCAGTAGTCTAAGCGCCCCAACCAACCCCCTCTGCACCAAATCAGCCAAATAACCACTACTTCTTTCCTTCTGCTTATAAGGCCTAGTTCAAATCTATTATTTTTCCATCGTTTAGATTAATTATTTGGCCCGAAATAACTGTCTCCGACCGTTAAACACCTGCTACTAACTGTTAATAGCTGCTATGGCGAAGCTCACGCTTATTTAGAAGAAGGACCTTCGTACTTAGCATAAGAAACAGCTCTCCAGGCCTTTATTAAAGTAAACCGTTACTTACGCCCTCCGCGAGTTAAACATCAAGGTTTACAAATTACAGATTTCTTATCTGTTAAGTAATAAGTTCGAAAGCTTTAATACCCTTAAAGCTGCCTACCTCTCCAGTAAAGCTAGTAAGCTCCGCATAGGCTAGTACTCTACGTTTAAGGAGATCCTTAACTGCTAGTAAGTAGAGACGGAGAGCCGTAAGGTCCCTAGGAACTATAGGGAAGGTACTACAAGCATACACCCTGAAAATCTGGAGTACAGTAGAGGCAGTTCGAAACAGCTCTCCTGTTAACCCCCCTCCTACCTTCGGAAATAAGTAGCTCCGTCTGTTTAAAGAAAGGCACAGCATTAAGAAGAGGATATTTCATGGCGAGCTTAACTTAGTCTAAGGATAATGCTAACGTTTAAGCGCAGATAAAGGCTATTCAGAAGGCTGTAGCTGACGTCTCTATCAGTAACCGATATAATATAGATTAAACTGCCTTATTTTAATATATGTTCCCCTTATCAGGCTTAATTACTGTAAACTACCCCAGCCTGAAGAAAGATAAGGCCTGTATAATAATAACGTTCACTACCAATAATATAAGAGAAGACCGCTTTAAACTCTAAGCTGTTAGTAAGGTAAAGGAACCTTAAGCCTTAAAGAGGTTTAACTTTGACACTTATAAGATGCGCTAAATAAGTAACTAGAAGGTGTAGTTTATAATAGTATTAATAAAGTAGTAGTATAAATCCTGCTACACTTACATTTAACGCACTAAGCTAAAGCAGAAGGTTCTCCTTTTATTAGATAACTTCTTAGCCTATAAGAAAGCACTTAAATCTCGCCCCCTGCCTAAAGGTATTATAGTTTTATTCATTCTCCCTAATAACACCTCTCGTTAGTAACCTCTCAACTAGGGCGTTATCTCTGTCTGGAAACAACTTTACCATAAAGCCTTCTTTACTTAGATAGTCGAATTAATAGAATTAGGGTCTATAAACTTCTATCTAGTTAACGATATAAACTTCCGGTTAGTATTACCTTAGGTATCTTAGGCTTAGTTTAGTCAAGTTAAGGACTTAATTATAAAGGTATATTAGAAGAAGTCTACTATTATTAAGCCTTATCCTACTATTTAGCAGCTAACTCCAGATACCCCTAACAGCATAGTGGAGATCTACAGATTGTTTATAAAGGCTGCCGAGGCTTTAAGGGTGGTGGACTGCAATGCTGTGGCCATTAACAGGTTTTTAAACCCTGAGGAAGAAGAAGAGGTAGTGGAACCCCCTGCTCTGGAGGAAGTCTTAGCTGTTGTTGTTGTTATTGAGAAAGTTTTGGGGACCCCTGAGTCTACCCCTGAGTCTACTCCTGAGCTTAAGGCTTATAACGGCGAGGCTAGTCTTACAGAGCCTAATACTGAAGACGACGAGGAGCTTTATTATACCCTGCCCCCTATTGTTTCGCTTAGAGAGGCAATCTGTCACGTGAAGGATTTACTTAACATTACTGATGAAAAGGTTAATTTAATGGATTTTGACGATATGAGGGCCTTACAGCGAATCAAGCGGAAGTTGGAAGCTGTGGTGGTAGATTCACGTGAACAGAGTACTCTAGATAACTAGCTGGCTTTATAAGAATACTAGGGAGTTGTAAATAGCTTCGTTTTTGAACTTCAAACTACTGCTTTCTAGTGTGATGTTGCTGTTTTTCGTGCCTGGAACCGATTGTTGGAAAGTCATGAAAAGTGGGTCCTCTGGCGCCCCCCTTACTGCAAGCAACCTTCAAAATGCAAGCGCTTTGGTAGTCTTTATTACTTGCGTTTACTAGGATGTTGACTGCAGTTAGCTGCACGGAGCCGTGCGTAGGCGCGCGCACGTGCAACTGCACATACGTAGGTTATAACATTCCTCGGCACCTTCATAGCATTACAAACTCTCGCAGCATCACTAACTCTATTGCCCTTAGAGGCTTACGGGCGTCGTAATGACGCACACTGTCAAAAGGGAGGGGGTTCTGGCCAGAGGCCAGAACACCATGGAAGGTGTGGCAATGGAGGCTGAGCTGACGTAGTCAGTTCAGCTGGTGTGAGTCACTATTGCCACCACCATTGCCACTAGCTACAACTATAATAATGGCTCTCTGGCTTCGCCAGAGAACCAACGATAAAGACAATCACACAGTTGCAATCTAGAGTGCAGTGCTTCTGACACACACGGCTGTGGAGTTATACAGCCTCTAGTAATGTGAAAACCTTAAAGATATTGAGCCGAATGCACTGGTATAAGATAAGTCCGACTAGAAGCCTCTCGCTCCCAGTTGTACTTCTTTTATTGTATTACTGCACACTGCGATTGTAACGACACTGCACAGCAAGCTTTTACTACTCAGCTGCTAGCCTTACAATATAGAAGAGGTGAAGATGTTAAGAAATTAATCTATGACTCCGTTTTTTAATAAGCCAGTAAGCTACATAAAGCTAGTAAGTTCACTTAATCGCTAACTATTTACAGGTATTAAGCCTAATGGCAGAAATGCAAGTTTTAACCTAGCATAGTAATAAAATTATAATTAAGTTAGTTGTATTAATATTTTTCTCCCAAAGTCAAGTCTGACAGTTCGATACGTTAAATAGCTATTTGCTCCTTTCATTTAAGGAGCTTAGCGATAAGGAGATTAAGGCAGAGCTGTCTAACTAATGTTTTAATAAGAGTACTGCCTTATTTATAACAGTTAAGGACTTATATAATAATAATAATAATAATAATAATGTGAAGCCCTGGTTTAATTAAGTCTTAAAAGTAAGTAAGTAGCTTACAAATGCGAAGAAGTAAAGTAATTATAGAAGGGAGAGGGTAGAAGGTAGTTATGTACGTTAATAATTAGTAAATCCTAGTTAATAAAAGAATGACACTATTACTTTCAAGTCTTATGTTAAGTCTTGTATGGTGTTTTGTATGGTATTCTGTGTAGTATCTTATGTAATATCCTCTTAAAGAAGAAAAAAAAGGTCCTGATTATAAGATACCCACTTTAACTGTAGGAGATGTAAGATGAAATTCTATAAGGAAATATTAAAATACCTCTTTTACGTAAGAGCATTATATATATAGTATAAAATTTAAGAAATAAAAGGTAACTTATCTAATAAAATAAACTTTAAAGTAATATAAACTAATACATAAACTGTTATAGAAGCTATCTAGCCTTTCATAAGAACTATTATGTAACAAAAAGTACTGTAAATGAGCTAGAAAGAAGTATATAAAGAGGGTGAGATAAATACAACCTAAATAGTACAACTACTCTACAACGTAAGTGAACTTCATGTATGTTTATATGTAGATATAACCACTATATAGTAAATAAGAGAAAACTAATTATATAAGTTAAGTTAAGAAGGTATGACGACCCTGTGGGTCGTTACCGGGATTCCCCGCGTGTTGAACAGTGCACATTGTGTCGTGCACTGGGCCCGGGGTGTAAAGACCTAAAGCCTCTACGACCAATCAGAAAGCGCTCTGTCGCTCTGAATGCTCTATCATAGAGCGAGAGAGCAGACAGAGCGACAGTACTCTGCTGCTCTAGTTACTCTATCACTAAGCAAAGGAGCAGACAGAGCAAAGTACGAAATACCCCTTAAGAATTTAATATAGATAGTTATTATCATACTTATAATAGCTGTAAGGGACTTTAATTCCTCGCGTTAATATTACATTATGCATTTATGTCTTACTATTCAGAGTTCCCTGTACACATTATAATAATAACGACCCACAGTAACAATATACCCTTATCTAAGAGTGTTAGCTTAATAAGACGTCTTTAAATCACTGCGAAGCTTTAATGTCCTACTATATACTCTATCTTATCTTATCTACTCCATTTTTAAGTTTACGTTAAAAGTAGGTCGTAATACAATATTAGCAGCTTAAACTAAACGCTATTTATTAAACTCTTAAACATACCACTCCTCTATCTTTAACATATCCTTCGTTAAAAAAGGAAAAAAGGTTAAATAACAGGCCTTAATAACCCCGACTGTGAAAAAGCTAATCACATTATTGAAAAAGCTGTCCCTCTATCAAGATATCTTAGTTTAGTAACTTAACAATACCTTTCTTAAAAACACTAAAAGCTATATTAATCTTATTAGAAAACTTTAATAACGCTTAAACACTGTCGAATTAAAGAATAACGATTTAAAAAGCTCTTAAAAGAAATAGGTAAATCGTTTACCCTTTACCCACTTTAAGGAAGAATTATCTAATCAAAGTCTTAAGTAGCCTAACTCTAAAGCTACGTTATCTATTCTAATAAGCAGTTCTTCAAAGAAAAGGGAAAGGTTAGGTTTACTAAAGCCCCGTTAGATAGTGTAACTATCCGTTATTACAGGCCCTATCCTTACATTAAGCTAAGTAATAACTCTTTACCCTAAGGTAGACCTCTTCTGTTCTTAGTTTTCCACACGCTTTAAGTTATAAGCTGCGAAGACTAAACTAAGTTAAGAGGCCTTAATGATGATGTTCTAGAATAGATTAAAGATATATATTACTAATAACCTTGATCGAGAAAGTTAGTTAACATAGCTATTAAAGTAGATAATCAGTACTTTAACTACTATCATTAAAGAATTCACAGTACGAATAAGCACCTTACTAGCAGAAGCCTAAAAAAGGGACCTAACCTACTGAAACCGGACACTTCCCTAATCTTATAGATATTAGCATAACAAATCGGCACTTAATAGAAAAAAAAACTATGGCTTTAAAAACAAAGACCTCCTTGTAACTTATCGAAGACTAGGTGCTTCAACTGATATAAAGTAGGATATAAAGCTAAAGAGTGTAAAGCACTTAAAAGGCTTAGCTAAAAAACAGTTATAAAACTAAAAGAGTATATCCGCTTCGTTAAAGGAGAAACGCACGTATATATATTATATAACGAAGAAGATAATACTTTGGATAGACAATTATAATATAGGGAATAAGGAAGATAAGGACAAGAAAAAACTTAAGCTCAAGGAAACGGGGAAGTAAAGGACTTCTTAACTCCTTTAAATTATAATTTACCTTATCTTAAAGACTAAGAAGTTAATTATAGAAGTGTAAATTACATAAGATTAACTTTAACGTAGAAACTTTAAAGAGTTAGAAATATAAGCCATATAGACTAACTTTAGAAAGAGAATTACAACAAAGTCGTAAACGGACTTAAGAAACCTAGCTTAGAAATAACTCAATTATAGGAGTCTTAAAGAAACCTTAATTCTAATATTATACAGAGAGTAAGAACAGTAGAAAGACTAATACTCTAAGCTAATCAAGTAGCGAAATAGTCTTTAAAGGAACAGAAAGTTTGAAATAAAAAGATCAAATTAGAAAAATAAGCGTTCTTCTCCAGCTTAACACCTGAAAGTCTTAAACGTTTTAAACACGCTAAATAGATCGCTACTCTATCTAGCTTAAAGGAAAGATAACTTAGTTAACTACCTTATAAGAAGAACAGTGTACTTAAGATCAAGAACAGCTAAGGTTCCTTAAGATAATAAAAGAGAAGCTCGATAACGTAGAATCTGAAACCTAAACGTTTCACACTAGATATTAGTAAATAAGGTAGAAGACTTACGAATAGAAGTCATCTTTATAAAGGAATAAGTCAAAGCCCTTAAAATTAAAGTGTAACTTTATAAAAAAGTACGCCTTGTTAACTAACTTAAACATCAGCTCTCCTTAAAAGGTTATTACATATAAGAATAAGCTAAGATACTATTACTAGAGTTCTAAAAAGAAGTCTATAAGAAATGCTACATATAGAAATAGGTAACTAAAGATAAAAGAAAAGGTATCATAACCACTATCCCATATCCTTAAGTCTTAATCTTAACTATTTACATTAACTACCCAAATTATACAAGCCTATTATAAGCAGGGTTGGTAAATTAGTCACTGTAGTTTAGTCAGTGCCTTGACTAAAACTGACTACAACTACAGTGACTACAACTACACTATTTGTAGTTTAGTCAGTGCCTTGACTAAGACTACACTATAATACTACCAGTCACTTGTAGTCTGACTACAAGTCAGTAAATAAATGTTGGGCTAAATTATATTTTTACAAATTAATACTAAGTTCATTTATTAATTAACTATAAAATCTACTAATAATGTTATACTTTATAAGAAGTTGAAATATTCATTAGTATTTTCTTTCTTTTAAATAATAATAATATAAATCATTAAAATAAGCTTCATAAAATAAAAATAAAACAAACTTAATATAATATAAATTAAAAAACCTAAATGAACCTAAATTAAACTTAATGAAACTGAGAAAAATAAAATGAAGTAAAAAATAAATAAAGTAGGTTAATTCTCTTATCCTTCTTTTATTATTGCAGAATTCCTGAAATTTTCCTCCAGTTCTCACAATTCCTTAATATTCCAACTCTTTAATAATACCATTCTTTTAACAGTTTCAAGAGCCATTCGGTTACGGCTCTTACTAACAATATTTTACACTAATAGAAAATACCCTTTCCACTGGAGCCAAGGTGGCTGGAATAGCTAAAAACATCCTAGCCATAAGGCTCAAGACAGGGAATCTAGTAGAAACTGACTTCCAGTAATCCAAAGGATAAATCTATAATAAAATCAGTATAATCTTATAATTGACTTTAATAGCTAACTATAGGCCTTACAGCCAGAGAAGAGTGAAGGGGGGGTTTTCAAGAAAAATTAATAAGGGTAAGGGGCGATGGTGAAAAGCTAGAAGAAAGGCTAGAATATAAAAAGGCTTTGGCTTCTTTTATTACTTATTTTATTTTATTAGCCTTACGGCTGTGTGAGTGGAGTGTGTAGATATAACTAGTTAATTACAGTAATGGTGGAATAATAATGCCAAATACTACAACGGCTGTTTAAACTGGATACAACTGGTTAGTTACTGCAACGGTGAAATAATAAGGCCGGATACCATAACGGCTGGTTAAAACTTGATAAAGCTGGTTAATTATTACAACGGTGAAATAATAAGGCCGAATACCACGACAGCTGGATAAAACTGGATAAAGCTGGTTAATTATTATAATGGTAGAATAATAAGACCAGATACCACAACGACGGATAAAATAATACTCTAATGGCTAAAAGAGAGTGGATAAAATAATGATTTATTATATTATTTTAAAATAAACCAGTTTTCACAATTTAATCAATCTTTAAATTTGTTAATAAAACTAATCTATAAATAGACTTTTATTTTTACGTTTAGTTTCTGTTATCTATAGATAAAAGTTTAAAAAAATTAGGTTCAAAAATATTAAATTAATATAATTATGTATTATATTAACTTAGCTTTTCGATTTTGAGGCAATTTTTCTTTAAATTCTGGCATGATTCGGAGATACTGTTACTAATTTCCATTTATTATTATTTACTTTAGTTAATTAATTATTAATTAATTAAAGTGTGTAGTTAATGTAGTCACTTGTAGTCAGTTAGACTAAACTACAACTACACTGTAGTCAGTCTGTAGGTTGACTAAAACTACATGTAGTCAGTAAAACACTGACTACAACTGACTAAACTACAGTAACTACAGTCAGTGACTACAAACTATAGACTACATTACCAACCCTGCCTACTGCTAACAAATAGTAAGTTGATTAAAATTAAATGGACAAAGAAATGGCTAAAAACCTAATAACAGATTAATATATAGCTTATAAGACAAATGGTATAAAAAGGACTTTAATTAGATAATACAGGAGAGGAGAGAGCCTGTTATAAGCTGTGGGAGGCTCTGGACGAATTCCAGAGCCTTCTATAAGGTAAAACTAACAAATACAATAATGGAATAATATTGATCTAGACCATTCTTCATAGTCCTGCTGATATAATAGCTGACGTGGCTACTGTGGTGTTCTTGTCGATCCAGTGGGGCAGTAGCCCCACTAGATTCAAGGGGTTCCACCCCTCTAGAACACCAGAGAATTCAACTAGTAGTTTCAGGGTACGCAACTACACTATAGAGTACGCGGTATAAGGTGCTCAGTGGCTAGAAATCAACAATAATACAGTTAATAAGATAGTTTAAGCGTGACTAGCCTACTTAGCAGTTTACTATTAAGTTAAGATAATATAAGGATAACAGAATAGCTAAATCCTGTATATATTATTAAATAAAGCTTATAACTAAACTGTTAGCGACTTCAAAGTAGTATGGTTTAAAGAAACTTAAGTTTATATTATCTAGCTTAATAGCTAATTTTCGTGAAATAACTAATATTATTACTGTGATATCACATTTTATAATATACTTAAAGGTAAGATCTTAAATTAATCAGTAAATAGTAAATACAACAGGAGATATAAAGAGATATAATCTGAAGACAATTATTAGAATTAATATTATACTTTAAGTAACGTAAAGATTCTATAAACAGTAGAAAACACACTATAAACGGAAGGAACAGTTACTTACTTTGAACAGCAAAGCACTTCTTATAATTAATAAGATTACTTATGTAAGTGCAATGCTAAAAAGCGTTTTCATAGGTTATGTGAGGTAAGTAGTTAATACTATTAGTAAAAATAAAGTATTAACGAAACGAAAGAGCAGTAATAATATGACTTGACTAACAATAAGTGAATAAGGTAACAATTAACAGAAACAAAGCTATTATAACTAAAATTACTAATAGTATAAATGTAAGGGCTTTAGACAGATAACATCATAATGTTAATGATGGAAACGAGAGAGTAAAGATATAAAAAGATAATTGTAAGGTATATAAGATTGAGTAAATGTAAGAAGAAAGAAGAAAAGTAAGCTTTAAAAGCTAATATAAAAAAGAAGAAAGAAATAGTAAAAGGTTAAAGAGGAGAAGAGGGTTTATAAAAGAACTAGAAAGTGGAAAATAAAATTATAAAAGTTAACTAACCTTAATAAAATGAAATAAACAGAAGCTACAGGGTAAATCTACTACTAGCTGTCTACTGTCAGGGTGTAGTTAGGGCGTTACTGCCCTGCTTACCCTTTTATCTATAGCGGCTCCTTAGGGTTTAGTTAGTATTAAAGCGCTTTTAGCTTTAGGTCAGCTCCATGGCGTTACCCTCTCCTTAATCTAGTCTTTTCCTACTGTCTTTAACTACTGACTTTGTTTATCACTACCTCTGGTTTTTTATTCCGCATATCTACCTTCTTCAATACACCTTCACCTTATGGCTTTTATCTGTACTTGCTGATATAACTAGGTAACCTCCGTAGTTCCACTTTCCTTTATTACATAATTACCATATAACTTCCGTCTAATCTTTCTGTTAAGGTTAGTTAACTTCTGTAGTTCTACTTTCTACCTTCCAGTTCTTTTATATAGTCTTCTCTCCTCTTTAGCCTTCTACCATTCCTTTCTTCCTTTAACCTCCAACTCTTAAGGCCTACTTACCCTACTCTTCACTTTATCTTATATAACCTGCAATTACTTCTTTATATCCTTACTCTCTTATCTTTATTGTTAACATTACTATATTGTCTATATAGAACCCTTACGTTCCGAACATCAGTAATTTCAGCTACGATACCCTTACTTTTATTAATCACTACCTTACTAACTTACTGTTAGTTAAGTTATATTATTACTTCTCTTTCATATCGCTAACGCTTTATTTAATAATAGCGTTAACTACTTACTTTACTTAGCTTATATAAACGCTTTTTAGCACTATACTCGCCTGGGTAATCCTGTGGAGTGCTTTACTATCTGGAGTAAGTAGCTGTTCCTTCTGGTTATAAGTTATTTACTAACTGTTTACAGACTCTTTATGTTATTCAAAGTATAGTACTAATTATAGCAAATATCTTTAAGTTATACGTTTTTACGTCTTCTTAACTCTATTTACTAATTATTAACTGTCTTACATTCCTAGTGTTAAGTACATTATAAACTGTTATCCTAGCTATCCGCTAATCTTATAAGCAGCTTAGGTTTAAAGCTTCTATATCCCGCTACATACGTTAAAATATCTTATTATAGCAATTCTTCCTTAAGGGACTTTCACTCTAATTTCAGTTAAAGAATTTTTCCAGTTTATCAGTTTCTTACTTAATACGTAAATTAAATAGATTATAATAACTTCCTTCTTATAACTAAACGTTACTAAAGCTTAATCCTTATTGAAATCTCTTGTTACATTACGTCCAGGGCTGTGATTTTAGTTCTTAGTATTTAGTATTAGTTTTAGTTTTTTTAGTTAGTTTAGTATTAGTCAGTTAGTTTACTAAATTAAGTTAGTCTTAGTGCAGACTAAAACTAAACTTAAATACTAACAGGGTTAGGGTTAGCTATGTAATAATAAATTTGTACATATTAAACCTAAATTATATATTAATTATAGTTTAAAAAATAGTTTAATTACTAAGGTCTTATAGAAGATTCCAGTGAATTCTATCAGCTTTTACTAGATTCTACGACTTTCCCCAGGCTTTTATCTGCTTAATAATATAAAAAGTACATGGATTTCACTTAGTGAATAAGCTTTATAACTTATTATATAATGTATTAGTAAATAACTAGTACATTTTAGTTAGTTCTAGCTATATTTTACATGAATATAAATATCTTCTCTCTTTTACTTTTCTTTTCTTAATCATTTTTACCTTCATTATTAACTAAACAATACTATTACTAAATTGCGCATTACATTACTTATTTTAAATCCTATTTATATAAGGGCTTCTAACGCTTCTGGTAATTTAAAAATATCCCCAGCCAGTTCTATTATAATGAAGCTACCTACTGAGCCAGTAACACCAGAGTAAGATAGTCAACAAAATAGTTAGCAAAGTATAAAATTCTAAGTTTAATAAGCCTAGCTTTGAATTAAAAGATAATAATATATATATCTTTAAAATGGGCTTGTTTACTTATGTTTTACAGCTAATCGATTACGCTAAAAAACGGGAGTTACTAAAACAATGTACTATTTACTCTTATAAAAAAAGTAGAAAAAGTAGCCAGCTTTTAGTCTTCGAATTCCGTTGCTTATTACAAACTAAAACATCTTTATATAGCTTACAACAAAGAATTAAAAAAAACTAAGCTATTAAAATAAAATATATCATTAACTACTACTTTTACTATTACTACAGACTTCTTTCGAAAGCGGTTATGAACTAATACCATAGTTGAATTTAACAAGGACAAAGCTTATTATAAGATTTTTACTTTTATTATTAAAAATAAGTTATCTATTAATATATTAAACTCGGAATCCGTTGAAGATTTATTAAGTTATTATAATAAGTCTACACCTATTATAAATCACTAGAATATAAATGAAATACTTAATAATACTTTAAAGTAGCTTTAAATATTATTATTTGTCTTACACCGTAGGAGCTGAAAGCTCTGCCTATAAGGGCAAGCGGTCCCTCTACTGCTAACTATCTACTATCGGGGCGTGGTCGGGGCATTTCCACCCCGCCTACTCTTCTGTTTATCCTACTGAAATACATATAGTTTAGTCTCGACTACCAAACGCGGTAACAGGTTATAGGGTTATTATATATGGACAGTATAAAGGTTAGTAAATAAAAAGTAACTTACTTAATAAAACTGTAATTAGAATAATATAAGTTAGTATATATTAACTGTAACGGTAACTACTTAGCTGTCTATAAGGACTACCGTATAGTGCAAGAGTACTGTAAACGTGTTAGAGTAATCTTCCTTAACAAGCTTATAACGTACGAAAAATCGTATAGGGAAAAGAATAAGTAGAACTTAAACTTCACCCTTATCACTAAGTGTAAGCGTACCGTAACTTACCAGTTTACAGTTATATGGGGATACAGAAACTAAGTAGCTAATAAGAGAAGGTAAATCTTACAGGTTAAGGTAAGGAGACTTAATCTCTTAAAGAAAACAGGTATACTTAATAGTAACAGTATTATATAATACACGAAGTTATTAAGCCCTAGCAGGACCTTAGAGACCACACTGACCCTACCTAGATGACAGCCTATAAGAGCCTTAATAAAATTAATAATAACTAGTAATAGAGTTTAACAACTCTGATAACTAGCTATACATGACGACCTTGCAGGCCGTCACCTGGGCTGGGGCGGCCTGACAAATCCCCCGCAGAAGGAACAGTGTAGGAAGACAGTATATACGGTACTGCGCACTGGGCCGGGGGTGCAAAGACCCAAAGCCCCTCCGACTAATAAGGAGGTGCTTGTAACATGCCGAGTGCTCGCACCACAAGCGGGAGAGACCTTGCGAGCAGAGCGCTCGTAAGGTGCAGAGTGCTCACTCTACAAGCACTTGCCACACCACAAGCAAGGTACGAAGGAACCTCTTAGTTAGTTAGTATAAATAGCTATAGTTATACCTATAACAACTATAAGGGACTCTAGTCCCTTATACTAGTATTTAATAATTCATTTATATCCTACTATTCAGACTTACCTCTGTGCATTATAGTGACAGCGACCTACAATGACATTAAACCCCCTGTCTAGGAGTGCTAACTTAACAAGCCGTCTTCAGAACGCCCCCTACCTATTAGCGTCCTGCCATACGTTCTGTCTTAACCTACACCAGTCCTCTCAAGGCCTGTGTCAGGTGCAGGTCGTAATACTATATTACCACTTATAAGCAGCCCCTTATAAAATATTTAATAAAGTTAAAAGTACTGTATTAGAATATTAATAATAAGGGCGTGAGATTTAATAAAGTGTTAAAAACATAAAGCAATTACAACCTAATAGTGATATAAGAAACACTTTAAAGCTAGTTTACCAGTACTTTAAGATATAGAAAAGGAGGGAAATTTAACATAATTTACCATAGTAGGAGGGTAGTGCTATATGTTAGTAAACAACTCACTAACGTAATATAGATTATAAACTCTACCCTAAACTAGGTGTTAATAACGTTCAGCCACAGAGAGGAAGTTATTACAATCTATTTGATCTATATATTAAGTAAGAAATTAAATAACTAGGTTCTCCCCCTAACTGAAATTAGGGTGAAAGTGCCCTAAGGGAGAGTAGTTATAATAAGTGACTTTAGCATATATAACTTAGTGTAAGATAAGGAGGGACGTAGGACCCTTAAGGCTAAGCTCTTAGTAAGGTTAGTAGAAGATTAAGACTTAACATTAAAGACCCCTTTTAAGGAATTAACACGACTCAAATGTAAAACGGAGAAAAAGACAGTATAACAAACTACGTATAAGCAGGGTTGGTAAATTAGTCATTAGTCTTTAGTCATTAGTCTTAGTCAAGTCTAGTATTCTAGTTTTAGTCAAGGCTTTGACTAAACTAGGCTAGTCTTAGTCAAGGCCCTAACTAGACTAAGGTTCGTCTTAGTATACTAAGACTAGACTATTATTTGACTAATTTGACTAAAGTTTTAACTAATAAAATGAACATTCAGTATAATATAATACAACGACGACTCTAACGATGAAGATAAATTCTATATTCAGCCAAACGAAGAAGGAGAGTATAAAGCCTATTTATGTGAGCCTGTGGCTAATGAAAAGGTATTTATTTCATTTAATAATATTATTATCATTTTTATTATTATACTTATTACGTTTATTAGGTTCATCCTTTAGAATACTGGAAATCAGCTGCTTATAAATTTCCATTAATAAGTCTTATTAGCTAGGCGATATTTGGCCATTCCAGCTACTTCAGCTCCAGTAGAGCGCGTGTTTTCTATTGGAGGAAATATTGTTACTGAAAGCCGGAATCGGTTGGATTCTAAAACTGTTAAAAAAACAGTATTATTAAAGAGTTGAAAAATAAAAGAATTAAAGGAGTTGGAAGATAATTTTCGGAGCTCTGCAATAATAGAAGAAGAAGAAAATGAATAGATGGATTAGGTTTATAATTCATTAATTACTCTTTTTATTAAATTAGTTTTTCATTATATAGATTAAATTTTTACTATTTATTATCAACTGATTTTTATTTTCATTTAGCAATTAAAGTCTTTATTATAAGTAAAACTTGTAATAGACCCACTTTTTTCTTTGACTAATTAGTCTGACTAGACTATACTAAGAATAATTTAGTCTAGTCTTAGTCAACGTCTTGACTAGACTATTAGTTGACTAATACCAACCCTGCGTATAAGTGTCTTATATACTAGGTGTTAACTGCCTAGGTGTGGAGAGTATAGTTAAGTTAGATTATATACTGTAAACAGTTAAGATTAACAACACACTAGGAAAATAAAAGGAAGGAGAGGAAGGCTATAGTTATAAAATAATAAACACTATAATAGGTACAGTAATAGTAAGCCTCCTTATAATACCAGCTAATATAAATAATATCTATAAACTGGAAGAAGCTTTCAAAGTACTATTAAAGGAGCTCTTACATATTATAGACGTTATAATACTTAGAAGGAAACTAAACATAGGGATTATAGCGTTATAGTAGGATAACGAAATAAAGAGAGTTATAAAAGATATAAAGAGAGTGGAAAGGATATAAAGAACGTAACGCTTTTATCCTGTAAAAAAAGAGTTAAAGAAGGTTAAAAGGTATAAAGATGAGGTGATTAATTAATAAGGTGTAAATAAGGTGCTGGTAAGGCTCCTTTAATAAGGCAGTAACTAATAAGCATTTAAAAGTAATGTGGAATATTAAATATTACGTTAGATTACATAGGTATTATTCCCTGAAACTACCAGCTATTTCAGCATTAAAAGCTATAAAAGACACTTTACTTAACAGATCCTAAACAGCTATCACCCACGTTAAGAAGATAAGAGAACTTAATAAACTCTTCTCCCTATACTGGAAACAGACCTTTTGAAACTTAAAAACCTTAATTAGAGAGGAGGCTCTTTCTTAAAGACTATATTAATAGACTGGAAGGTGAAGGATTTAGACGTAAAGGAGGTTATTTAGAGAGTAAGTGCTTTAAAAGCGCTAAAATTAGATAGGATCTTTAACAGCCTCTTAAACGCCTATGATAAGGATAAAAGACTATTTAGCTGACTTAATAAAGATTATATAAGTAAGCTTTAACCTTAATTATTACTTAAAGCATTAGTATACTGTACACGTTATAATACTGTTTAAATTAGAGAAATTAACTAATAATAAGAAACAGGTTAAAGTATACCACCTTATAGCCTTATTAAATATAACAGGGAACATTATTAAAGCTATCCTGATAAAAAGGATCTCCACCATAATGAAAACGGCCCGTGTACTCCCTAACCTTTAATTTAGGTTTAAAAAGAAAAAAGTGACAGATACGGCCATCTAAGCCATTATTAACAGCGTTTAGACAGTATAGTTATGTAAAGCTTACACCTTATTACTACAGTTAGATATTACTACATCTTTCAATAAAATAGATTAAAACTAGTTATTTATTATACTAAAAGATTTAGACTTTAAAACAAAGCTTATCCTCTAGTTAATTAGCTATATATATAGGAGAACGGCCTAGTTACTATTTAATAACAGGCTGCTAACACTGTAAAATATCACTTAAAGGATCCCTTAGGGATCCCCCTTATTAGTAATCCTCTTTATCCTTTTTATTAATATACTATATAGAAAGCTAAAACGCATAAAAGGCCTAATTATATTAGGTTTTATAAATAATATAAACCTTTAAGCCTTTATATATAACACATTAACGTCCTGTAAGATTCTTAAAGCTATTTATAAAATCTGTAAAGAATAGGTAAAGGAAAAGGGAATAACGTTTAACTTAAAGAAAAGTGAGCTTATTTACTTCTTATGAGTAAGGCGCTTATAAACTGAAAGAGTAAAGATTCTAAGAGAAAATTACTTAGAATTAACATTAGTGGAGTTAATTAGGTTTTTAAAAGTCTACCTTAATAAAAGCTTAACTAGAAAGCTTACTAAAAGAAATTATTAAAAAAATGGAAACCTAAACCCTTATATGAACCTAACCTATAGGGAAAACATAAGGAGTACAGGCCGTCCACATTTAAGAAATTTACACTAAAGTTATTCAAAGCGTCTATACTTATAGAGTAGACGTATAACATACACTAACGAAATTAAGAGGACTAGTAAAAGGGATAGTTAAAAAGCTGGAAACTATTTAAATATAATACCTACAAATCGTACTTAAAAGCGTATAAAGTAACCCTAGTAAGGAACTTAAAGTTAGAAACTTAAGTCCCACCATTTAATATCTACCTAAACTTATAAATAGTAAAAGTTAAGTAGCGGCTTAAATATATAAGGATCGCAAAGCTCTTACGTAACACTAATAAAAAGATAGCTAAATAGGTGAAATAAAGACAAGGTGTAACTGCACATGCCCCTTTTAGCGAACAGCAGTCTGACGAAAACCACGTAGGTAAAAGACTAGCTAAGGCTTACACTAAGAAGAGTGGCAAACCTAGATGAAGAGAAGTAAACAGAATGTAACCCTAATATCTCCACACTTTCATTATACCTGGAAGGAAAGATAGTGAAAATAAAGGTATAAGGCACTTACATGCCGTGGTTATATCATTATTACAGCAGATATATATAACCTTAATAAGAGGAAGATACCACTTTAACTTTATTAAGAACTTATAAAGGCTTAAAGCTTTATCCTTATATTGGTTAACATGGAGAAGATTGGCTTAAACGCTTTCCTTTACTAAAGAAAGGTTCTTAAGGTAGTGTTGCCCTAATGCCGGTGCGGTATTACCTTAGAAACGGCAATATATATGATTTTAAAGTGCCTAAAGTATAATAAAAGCGGATTATATAATATTTAGCTTTATAACTAGTAAGATTTAAAAGTTAGGCTTTTACACTTAATAAGTGGAGTGATTATTACTAACTGGATTATAGAAACTAACAGCTGGAAGAATACAGCTTAGTGAAGATATTTAATAATAATGGGAGAGGCTTAAGCAGACCGTTACTAGATTACACTAACCTTAATAACATACAGGGTATGAAAAAGAAGAAGATGCCAAGACGTCAGCTTGGATTTTAGGGTAGTAATAACAAAGACCTAATTTAGAAGATAAGACAGTGAATAATATTAAGTGATAATTATATAATTAAAGACCTAAACTGTAAATATACTGTAAACGCAGTATGAACACACTGTAAATAACCCCTACATTATTATATATAGATTAAACATAACCACTATTATTAACTTAAAGACTGTTAGGAGGAGGACGGTTTCAGTCCCAGGCGTTATTAATAGCAGCTTATAACGATATTTAATAGTAAATAAACTGTAAACAGACTGTAATTAACGTGTACTTACGTCCTAACTGGCCTATTACCGAGTAATCTGGCCTTTTAGATTAGTGATTACATTTTAGGAAGCCAGAGCAGCGGCTAGCTTACAAGATGCACAGATTACCATAACGGCAATATGACACTTTAAGGTATAGGTAAAGCCTGAACCCTGAACAGTTTAACAGACAGCAAACGGAGCGTAAGTGATACAAGAACTTACTATATAAAGATAAATCCCATAACTATCACCACACTTTTAATAATAAACCAGGTCTGTAATTATTTAGTAAGCGCCCTGTAAACAGAAGGAGCAGTTACCTACTCTAAACGGAATAGTATTTATAATAATTTAAGGGGGAGTCTAGATAGGTACAGTTATTTAACAAGTTAACACAGACTAGGTAAGGTAAGAGCAGGCTGGGATATTGTTACCTGAATTTTAGGAAGAAATTTGGGAGAAGTAATGTTTATAGAAGTAGGTAATTCAAGAAATAGAATAAGGTATTACCCCCCTGTTATGTACTTTTAAACTTTAACCCCTGTAATTTATGTCGACTATTTTAATTATAGGGACTTACTGTAGATTAACTGTATATACGATGACTGTACTTTTAATTGATATTTTAAACTTAAGGCCCTTTATAACTACTTCCCTTACGTAAGGAACTAAGACTATATGGTTATTAGAGTAGAACTAAGATAACGTTATTACTAAGTCTCTTATACCCTTTTAAGGAATTTTAGTAATAGTGACTTTAGAGAGATTACTGTAATTAACCTGGCTTCTGCTACCTGCTAGTGAGGAACTTTACTTAATAATTTCCTAGTTGTAATCAGGGTAGGCAAAAAATAACTTACAAGTCATTTATAAGTCACACTTTAAATTAATATAATAAATGGATTACTTGAGTTAAAAGTATAAACTGTACAGTTATTTATAGGAAATAAATCAAAGAAAAATATAACGTAACTTATACCTCGTAAAAAATTTATTACATAAGAAAACCTTATTAAGTTATTTAAAATCGTAAATGACTTAAGTCATTTGGAAAATTAGTGACTTATCATAATTTCCTTGCCTAATAAATTTTTCTAGCACGTATAAGTTATGTTATATTTTTGTTTGATTTATATATTATAAATAACTGTACAGTTTATATTTTTAACTTAAGTAATCCATTTATTATATTAATTTAAAGTGTGACTTATAAATGACTTGCAAGTCATTTTTTGCCTACCCTAGTTGTAATATATACTCTGTCCACTTTAAAAGGAAAGTTTAGGTATAGTAAAAACGGGTAGATTATGAATGGACTTGAGAAGAGGAAGATGTTGTTAGGATCTAGTCTTATAGAGTGTATTATTGATTTATTAAGAACTTATAGAATATCGTCCCATTTAAAGTTGATTGGACTTTGAAACGTGAAAATCTAGGAAAGATTAACTGATAAGTTTACTAGAGTTGCCTGTTTTTCTGGAAGGAACTAGGAAAAGGTTACTAGGCCTTTGGAAGGTTTGAAAATTAGTAGTTTGCTGATTGGTGAAAACCCTGAGACGAAGGAGAGGTATTTAGAGGTTAGGCTGGATAAGACCTTGAGGATATATGGTTATTATAACTTGAATGTAGAAAGAGTATAAGTATTATTCTGTTTATGTTAACCCAATAGATAGGAAAGAGAGGCTGTTTAGGGTAAGAGTAGTGATTGATAGTGGGAGTGCTTTTAACCTAGTGTACTTTATATTAGTTAATCAAAGGAAACTCCTTAATAAAAAGTATGAAAATGTTATCCTTATTTAAAATAGAGAAGGAGGCCTGTACTAATATAATAACAGAAAAGTGACATATTACTCGCTACTCCTAATTAAAGTGGATGGAGATGAATAGAAAGTGGACTTTAACATTGCGTTAGTAGTAGGGTATGATATCATTTTGGGTTTACCTTAGCTAGAGAAGTATAATCTTGTGATTAACTGGAGGAGTGGCTACCTTGCCATTAGTGAGTCTTTTAACTGTGATTACTGTTTGGGAAATACTTAAAGAGCCCTGAACTGCTTTAAAGATGTATGAAGTATTTAAAAGCGCACTAAGCCTTTAGAACTAGATATGGTTTGGGTTAAGTTTATTAAGTCAGTTAAAGGGTTAGAGAGCTTACTGTATAGCTTAAATGACGATTTAGAAGGTGGAAAGAAGTAAGAAGCTGATCTATATGTAAGTGAAAAAGTCGACTTATTTAAGGTATCTGTAGAATACAGGAAGTTTACCCTATTCTGAAAAAAGATACCATAACTGCTAGACTATAGACTGTAGGATTATAAAATGAAGCTTAAACTAGGAGTAAAGCTCTGTAGCTTTTAGCTTTATTATTTAAACTCTTAATAAGGTAAAGCCCTGTAGGAGTACGTGGAAGAAAACCTGAAGAACGGGTTGATTATGGAATCCTAGTCCCTGGTAGGGTATTTAGTGCTGTTTGTCTTAAGGAAGGAAGATAGTAAACTTTATATAGTTATTAATTACTGAATGTTAAATTAGGATATAATTAAGAACTGTTATTTATTATTGCTTATTACTAAGATATGAGAACGGATTATTAAAGCGAATTAATTCTCTAGCCTTAACTTCCCTATGGGATTTAACTACGTTAAAGTGAAGGAAGAGAATAAGTATAAGATAGCCTTTCGGACTTATAATAGGTATTACTAATACTGTGTTATACCAATAGGATTAATAAATGCCCTTGTAACTTTTTAAGGTCTGTTAATAGTGTTCTTGGCCCCATCTTTAATAAGTTTATCTTTTTGTATTTAGATAACGTTCTAGTTTATTCTGAAACTTTAGAAGAATACTGAAAATATATACGATAAATTCTGACAGCTTTTGAAAAAGCGAAGCTAACGGTGAACCTGGAAAAGAGTTACTTTTACGTCTAGGAATTGAACTATTTAGGGTTTAGAGTGACTTTAAGAAAGCTTAAAATGTAACTGGAGAAGATAGTAGCAATTAGGGATTAGCTGACTTTAAAGAATTAGAAAGAATTATAGGCCTTTTTTAACTTTATAAACTTCTATTAGTGTTTTATTAGGTATTTTACAAAAATCGTAAGGTTTACTGTATAAGCTTATAGGAGAACGAAAGCTGCTTGAGTGGACTGATAGATAATAGAAGGCGTTTGAGGAACTTAAATACACTTTTGTTACGGCACTAGTCCTGGCCTTTCCCGATTTCTTAAAACCTTTTTAAGTCGAAACAGACTTCTTAGAAGTCGATATTAGTAGAGAACTTAATTTAGTTTAGGACGATGGGAAACGTTACTTAATTACCTTTTTATTAAAAAGGATCTACGGCTTAGCCTTACGATACTTTATTTACGATAAGAAACTAATAGCGATTATTTAGTGTTTTGCTAAGTAGGTATTATATCTAGCTGGAGATAGGATTATAAGCAGGGTTGGGAAATAAGTCACTAGTCATTAGTCACTAGTCAAGTCTGACTTGACTTACGTGACTTAAGTCACTGGCCTGACTTGATTAGCCTGACTTAAGTCACTGCCGTAACTTGACTAGGCCTGACTAGTGACTTGACTTGACTGACTTGCAGTGACTTAAATGACTAGCCTTTTCTGAAAATTTAATATAAAATCAAGCTTATTTGATTTGAATATTTTAAAAATGGTACTACTTTAACCTATTTTTAATATATTTAATCATTGACAACATTGAAATAAAATAGAAATAAATTATAATAATAGTAATAATAAATAGAATTACTACTACAAGTACTACTACTCCTACTAGTACTATAATTGTTATTACCATTACTATTATTACCACTACTAGTAGTTAAATAGAGGTAAAATGATACTAATAGAAATATTATAATAACTGGATTTTATAGACTATTGATAATATAGATGTAAAACCTTACTTTTAAATATAAAAGACTAATTTTATAATGATATTAATAAAGTATTTACAATAAACAAGTTTAAGTAGTGGTTTAAATCATTAATTTGGAGAATAAAAAACTAGGGGGTTAAAAAAGTCTTAAACAGTTTTAAAACAATATATTTATAATGTTAAAAACCAAAGTAATTTGAAACAGGGTTAAAATAACAGATTTACAATATTACAAATTGAATTTACAGTGTAAAAAAACTAAATAGCTTGAAACAGTATTTATATTAACGGATTTGCAGTGTAAAACAATTTAAACAGTATTGAAACAACGGATTTACAATATAAAAGAACCAAATGGTTTCAAAGAGTGGTAAAACTACAGATTTACAACATGAAATAATCAAGTACTTTGAAACAGTGTTGAAACAACAGACTTGCAATATAAAACAACCAAGTGGTTTAAAACATTTGTAAAGAAAAGATTTACAATTTAATATAGCAAATTGATTTTCAGCCTGTTTAAAACTAATCATCAAATGTTTGATCTACAATAATAGTGTTTTAGGTTGTAAAAGTGGTTACTTAGCCTAATGAATTGGTTTAATTTACAAGATCTCTTAAATTCCGTGTTTTAACTGTTAAGAGAGCTAAAATCCGAAAAATTATAAGGTTATAGAAAACCCACCACTTCTTCACACTATTCTGTTTAACCGAGCCTACGTTTTGTGGTGGTGGTGGTTTAACAACCAGAACTCGGGTTTTCAGCTGTTTTTACAATACTGAGGAGCGATGGATTAACGAACTGGTTAAAAGCGTGTAAAAATACCCTAAGTTGTGGTCATTATGTACAGAGGGGGTACTGGATTTGGAAGGTGTTAGGTTTGAGTATGGGTGTTAGCTTTGTTTATTGTTATGTTTCTTTTTGTATTTCTTATTTAGTTTATTGCTCTGTTTATTACTTTGTTTCTTGTTCTTTTATTACTTGGTTTGATACTTTATTTATATTATTGTTTTACATTGTATTACAAATTGAAGCTGTTATTTTTTCAAACTTTTAAGCTTAAATAGTAAGATTAAGGCTTTAATTACTATTTTAAGGCGTTTACATTTTAATGATGGAATTAAAGTCTTAATTACTATATTAATGCCTTTATGCTTTATTATTGGATTCAAGGCTGTAATTACTTTTAAAAGCTTTTTATTCTACTATTTTAGAATTTAATATAATAAAGCGTTACAAACGGAGTCTGAGTGTATAACAAAACCACTGCCCTAAAGTTACAAAGACTTCTTCTTTTTCTTTAAAATAAAATTCACAGAGTTATATATTTACCTTATTCTGTTCTACTATTATTAGCTGGTCTTATAATTCTACATTACTAAATCTATTATTTCACTTATTATTACCTTTACTACCGTATACACTTCAAAACACTTTACAATTATTTCATATAATTATATTCCACTACCTTCACAATGAACTTCCATAATAGTGATGGTATTTTTGGCTCTGAAAGCTAGAATATTGACTCTCCTTCTGGCCAGGCCTTTACTACTCCACAATCCATGACGTTTTCCAAGTTGAAATTTAACTAAGCTAGCTTTAAACTAGAACCGAATTCGAAATCCACAGCTTATATCTTTTCAGCTGAATGATTTATAAGGACCCTACTACTAATCGATTTATTAAAGTAACAATATGTATTGTTACAGTGTATTATGTGAGTTTATTATATTTTATTCTCCTAATTTTTAGAGTGTTTATTATTTTATTTACATTATTCTAATTTATTATATTTATTATTTTATTTCCTAATTTAATTACACTTTTTCTAAAAAATTTTACTGATTTCACTTTTTTCAATAACTGATACTCTCTATTAAATAGTTATAACTCCACAGCTAAGCATATAATTATAAGCTTTATTATTCTTTTTATTCTTCTATGTATTTATTTTTATATCTTTTATTTCTTTTATTACTTTATTGATTAATCTTTATACTGGTATTAATTATGTACTGGGCTTACTAGAGATAACGTAACGAATAATAATACGTTTTTATTAACGTTTCTATTACGACCTGCACCTGACACAGGCCTTGAGAGGACTGGTGCGGGTTAAGACAGAACGTATAGCAGGACGCTAATAAGTAAGGGGCGTTCCGAAGACGGCTTGTTGAGCTAGCACTCCTAGACGGGGGGTTTAATGTTACTGTAGGTTGCTGTTACTATAATGTACAGAGGTGAGTCTGAACAGTAAGATATAAATTAATTATTAAATATTAGCGTAAGGAACTAGAGTCACTTACGGTAGTTGTGGGCATAACTATAGCTATCTATATTAGTTAACTAAGAGGTACACCGTACCTTGTTTATGGTGTTGTAAGTGCTTATAGTGTAAGCACTCTGCACTGCGTAAGCGTTCTGCTTGTAAGGTTTCTCCTGCTCGTGGTGCGAGCACTTAACATGCTGCAAGTACCACCTTATTAGTTATAAGGGCTTTAGGTCTTTACACCCCTAGCTTAATGTGTAGTGCCGTATGTACTGTCTTCTTACACTGTTCCTTTTGCAGGGGATTTGTCAGGCCGCTCCGGCCTAAGTGATGGCCTGTAGGGTCGTCACATAATTCCCCTTCTTTAATGTTCTTTTCCTATAAAGAACTTAAGAGGTAAGTTTCTTCTTTCACTACTTTACCATGTAACGAGTGTCTAGCTCCTAAGTCTTAAAATGGGAACAGGGTAAGAGTATTTACTGCTGTTTAAACCTTACAGCCTACATACACGCGTTTGGTGGCGAAATGTCCCTTTATTCTTTTTGCAAATCTGCTGAACTTCCGCTTGTCTGTCGGGTTTCAAACCGCTCTGACAATTACGATTACTGTTTGGAGAGGTACTGGCCCTTTTAGTGTAACACCTTCGGCGTAGGTGAAGCGAAGTTAAAAGCCCTTCTCGTTAAGAAGCAGGACCTTGACTTATAAGTCGAGTCTGCTGCTTAGCAGCTTTATAAGGCTACTGTTAAGCTTTAAAAGGTGTCGGTACGTTTGGCGCGCTTTTATAAACAGTAGTCCTGTCTTAAAGACCGGGCTGTAAAAGTGTTTAGCCGTAAGGTGGAGTTACTAGAGTTCCAGGAGGGTAAGGAGGCTAGGCTAGGTGCTCCTCTTGAAGACGTAGAGTCTTTTGACTAGGGGAACTTCCTAACTAGGTCTCTGCTATGTGTGGTTGCTTCATAACTTAGTTTATAACTCCTTTCTTTTAATAAGTGAAACGGCTCTTTAGTGTAGTGGTAACGTGTTTATGTTTCGCTTCTCCACATAATATGCCCAGGTGTGTTATCTGGAGATTCTGTTAGTAAGAGGTTATAGGTTTAACTCCTATAAGGGTCTTCTGTTACAGGTTTAGAACCTAGCCTGACTGCTCTGATTGGTCTAGTCCTGGGCCTTTAGTGGCTTTTTTCTTTTCTTTTTTACTAACTTCCTTTCTTAACAGTGCTTATTCTCGTAGATACGCTTCTATACCACATACCGTTATATAACTAGTTTGGGAGACCTTAAGGTATATTAGATTGCTTTTTGCCCTTTAACTCCTTCCTTAGACCCACGGTGAGGTGTAAATCCTCTAGTTATAAGGGGTAAGTTATCCTGTAAGCTACTGGTCTGCAATATCTTAGTTCTCTGTACTGTTATATATGTGATTTATGTAAAGCTTACCGGCTCTAGAGGCTTAGTCTCTTTATTAAGTCTAAGGTCCTTATAACCCTAGTTAAGAGTTCTAATAAATGTCCTTCTGTATTTATTAAGGAGTTTCTTACCACTTCTTAAGCTTTAAGTCCTACAGTAATCTTACTCTTTAGTATTATAGTTTAGATGTCAGATCTTATCTTATTTCTAGTTCTTATTATTAGTTTTAGTCAGTTTAGATTCTTTTAGTAAAACTCTGTAATTAAGTCTAAGCACTTAAGGTTTTTTACGGGCTTTTATAAGTTACTTTTAGGGCTATAGTCTAGCCATTTAACGAGATATTTGAACGTGTTCTTTCCCTTTTATAAATCTATAACTTCCTTAATGTTGTACTTATCCTTATTAGTGTTAATCTTAATCTTCTTTTCTAAGGGAATTTCCTTTAAGGTAGGTTTTAGAAGTAAGATGTGAAAAACCTTAATCTGCACCTTTATACTAGTAGGTAAATTTAATTTGTAATTAAAGGTAGTGACTTTTTTCTTAATTTAAAACCGTCTGTACCTTTTAAAGTTAAGCTTCTTATTAAGCTGTTTTAAATGTAGGTTTTATGAAAAAAGGTAAACGTAGTCCCCCTTTTAAAAAGTTAGTCCCTTAACTTATTTACTATTATAATAAAGTCTTTCCTTAAGCACTGGTTACTTAATTTAGTGTTTATTAACAAATGTTTTTATTTATTAGGTAGCTGTGTAGTTCCTATATCTAATCTGTACAGACTGTAGCTTAAGGGGTGCTGATAAGTAGGTTTTAATAGAGCTTAGGCTCCTTTCTGTAGTTTTTAAAGAATAGTGATATATTTGTTAACTTAATTAGTATGATATTATAAGTTATCTATACTATTAGTAACAGCTTAAGTTAGTTATCTTATTTAAAGTTAATATAAGCTTAGGAATACATTATAAGTATTATTTAACTCGTTCTATCTAGCTATCTGTCTGTAAGTGGAAAGCTGTTAAAAGTTTACTCTTCACACCTATCCTTTATATTAACCCTTACTAGAATTTCGACACAATTAGCTTATCTTAATCCGTGACGATATTATCTAGCTAAAGGTGCCGTAAGACTACTTCTTTTTTAAAGACATAAGTGAGTTATTCTGCTATTATATCTTTTAAGGTTAATAGAAAGTAAGCTTATTTCGTTAATCTGTCAACTATTATAAGGATTTAGTTATAAGTAACTCCTATAGTAAGGTCTTTAAACTTTAGAATCCTAATAACGAAGTTAAGTGAGATAGAACTCTATAATGCTTATAATATAAGGAGTGGTTTAAGAAGCCTGTAAAGCTTATAACGTTAGTTCTGCTTGTAGTAGTAGATATCGCAGTTATTAACCACTTTCTTAACTAGTTTCTTCATTCTTAGGAAAGTGTATACTTGCTAAGCCTATATAAGAGTTTTAACTTAGCTTATATATCCTTTAAGTTAAGACTTATAAACCTATTAAACGTATTCTTTCCGTCTGTCTAGGTCGTGAATAAACAGTTTCTCTTATTACTAAAGCCTTACTCCTAATTTAAATGTGTTATTTACGCCTTTTAATAGCTGTTTTAACTAATAACTGGTTTTATTATAGTTTAGGTATATGTAACACTCCTTACTGTAACCCTGCAAGTGCTTTAAGAAGTCTCCTAAGGGGCATTTATACTTATAGGTACCTTCCTTTAGCCTTCTTATTTAAAAGTCTTATTATTATTAATAGATGTTATACTCTGTTTATAAATTTATATAGACGTTAATAATTTATTCTAATATCTAATTATCTAACACTTATAATATGTACTCCAGTGTGCCGTTCTTAGCTTTATCAAACACAGTAACAGGGATTAGGACTGGATTAGCATCTTTATAATCCTGTCTTTAACTGAAAACATTAGCTTACTTATTATCTTTTCCCTTAATATAGTGGATCTGGAAGTAGAATAGGGCTATTAACTCTACCCATTATGCTTATTAAGGGCTGAGTTCTTTCATTAGGAAGTATTAAAGGTTATTTTAATTTAAGAAGACCTAAACTGGTTCCTTTATACCGCTTAGGTATAATGCCCACTTAGTAAAGCACTAAATGATTACTATCAGTTCCTTATTATAGATTAGGTATTTTAAAGCTAGGTTATAGATCTCTTTTAATAAAAAGGTAACTGAGTGGCGTTTTCCATCGTCCTGGACTTAGTTAAGTTCTTTACTAATTACAAATTCCAAGGAGTCCATTTCGACTTAGAAAGGTTTTAAGAAGTCAGGGAGAGCTAGTATTAGTGCTGTAACGAAAGCGTGTTTAAGATCTTTAAACACCTTCTGTTATTTATTAGTTTACTTAAACGGCTTTCTTTCACTTATAAGTTTCTAAAGCAGTTTTATAATCTTTATAAAATATTTAATAAAACACTAATAGAAGTTTATAAAGTTAATAAAAACTTATAACTCCTTTTAATTCTTTAAAGTAAGCTAATCCCTAATTACCTTTATCTTCTCTGGCTGTATTTTAAGCTTTCTAAAGGTCACTTTAAACCCTAAATAGTTTAATTCTTAAATATAAAAGTGGCTTTTTTCCAGGTTTATTATTAGCTTTACTTTTTTAAAAGCTGTTAAAACTTATCGTATATGCTTTTAATGTTCTTTTAAAGTTTCGGAATAGACTAGGACGTTATCTAAGTATATAAAGACAAACTTATTAAGGAAGGGGTAAAGAACACTGTTAATAAGACCTTAGAAAGTTATAAAGGCGTTTGTTAATCTTATAAGTATAATATAGTATTAGTAATACTTATTATAAGTCTAAAAGGCTGTTTTATGCTTATCCTCTTCCTTCACTTTAACATAATTAAACTCTATAAGGAAATTAAGACTAGAGAACTAATTTGCTTTAACAATCTGTTTTCACATTTCCATAATAAGTAGTAATAGGTAACAATTCTTAATTATATCCTTATTTAACGTTTAGTAGTTAACGATTATGTGTAGCTTACTATCTCCTTTCTATAGGATAAACAGCACTAGGTACCTTACTAGGGACTGGGATTCCATAATAAATCTGTTCTTTAGGTTTTCATTAACGTACTCCTTTAAGGTTTCGGCCTGCTAAGGGTTTAAATAGTAAGGCTGGAAGCTGCGGAGCTTTGCTTCTAGCTTTAACTTAATTTTGTAATCTTATAGTCTGTAGTCTGGTAGTTATAATATCTTTTTTTAAAACAGGGTAAACTTCCTATATTCTGTAAGTACCTTTAATAAGTTAACTTCTTTACTTATCTATAGATTAGCTTCTTACTTTTTTCCACTTTCTGAATCGTCATTTAAGTAATGTAATAGACTCTTTAGTCCTTTAACCATCTTAATAAACCTAACCTAAACTGTGCTTAGTTTTAAGGGCTTAGCACGCTTTTAAGTGCTTTATATATCCCTGGAGCGGTTTAGTGCATTTTTAACTTTACTTAAACAGTAATTACAGTTAAGGGACTTATTAAAAGCGAGGTATTTACTCCTTTAGTTAATTATAACGTTATATTTTTCCAGTTAAGGTAGACTTAGAATTATATTATACCTGACTATTAGTGTAACGTTAAAGTCCACTTATTGTTTATCCCCGTCCACTTTAATTAAGAGTGGCAAGTAATGGGTGACTTTGCTGTTATTATATTAATATAAGCCTCCTTCTCTATTTTAAATGAGAATAGCCTTCTTATACTTTTTGTTAAGGAGTTTCCTTTAGTTAACTAATAAGGGGTGTATTAAGTTAAAAGCACTCTTATTATTAATTATTACTTTTACCTTAAACAGCCTCCCTTTTCCGTCTCTTAAGTTAACATTAACGGAGTAATACTTATGCTTTTTTTACATCTAAGTTATAATAATTATCTGTCTTTAAGGTCTTATCTAGCCTAACCTTTAAGTACCTCTCCTTCATCTTAAGGTTTTTGCTAATTAGCGAATTATTAGTTTCCGGCCCTTTTAGAAGACCTACAGCCTTTTCCTAACTCCTTTTAGAAAAACAGGTAACTTTAGTAGACTTAATGGTTAACCTTTTTCAGGTTTTCACATCTTAACGTTTAGTTAACTTTAAACGGTTTAATGTTCTGGAAATCTTTAATAAATCAATAATATGCTTTGTAAGACTGGATTATAGCGACGTCCTTTTACTCCTAGATCCGTCTATAATCCGCTTATTTCTGTTACTTTTTAGCTTTTCCCTTAAGGTGGACTAAATATATCGTAACTAAGTAGTTATTAAGTGAGCTTCTTTCTTCGTAAGTGGTGGGAGTTTAATTAACTATAATAATCTTTCACTTGCTGCTATTATTAGATCCTTTTATTAGCGTGTAGGAGACTTAATAATATGCAGCCTCTATTTCCACTTTTATAATATTGTAGTCCTGTCTTTATATGTTAAGGAAATGGTTATAAAGGGCCTTAAGCCTAATATGCTAGTTAAGAGTGTAGTTATTATATATACAGTTAATCTATAGTATGTCTTAGTAATTAAGGTAATTAATGTGGACTGTAAGTATTATAATTAGAGAGTATGGAATAGGAGAAGTAATGCCTTATTTCTTTTCTTTATCTACCTGTTTCCACGTATGCTGCTTTTCTTAAACTTCTTCCCAGAACTTGAGTAGTAGTAAACCAGTTTATTCTTCCACGATGTGGTCTTTTTTAATAAGTTAGTGTTTAAGTAAGTTAGTGAAGTGAACTTTATTATAAAGCTATAACCTAATCTTAACTGCTTTATCTTTAAACGTTATAATAAGACCTTTAACTTACAGGTCCTTTACTTTATTTATTAGTTCCTAATATCTTTCCTTTAACTTTTAGACCTTTTACTAGTGTGCCTGTTTCTTATCTTCTTCGGGGACCTTTAAGGTTCCAGTCTTAAGTATGCCAGCCTTAATGTAAGGTAGCTATTTAAGCTATCTTTCTTTTAGGGAGGTAAGGGTGCTAATTTACTTAGTGTGTTTAAAGTGCATAAGGGTTTTAAGGGGTATAATAGAGAAGAACTTTCGTTTTTCTAACTTAATTTTCTTAATCTGCTCTCTTTTACTTTCCAGGGCTTACTTCACTATTTAAATAGCTTAAAGGGCTAATTCTTCAACTCCCTCTACCATCTTAGTAAAGTCTAAGTTAAGGTCTTTTCTAAACTTCTTTAGTTCCTAGGCTTATAGCGTAAGGTTTTCAAAGCCTGTAATAGCTAACTAGAACATCTTTTCCTAAAGTCGGTCTTTTATAACCTACACCTTTAGTTATCTTAAGTTTCTACCTTAAAGTCGGTTTATAATAACCTACACCTTTATAGCTAACTTTACTAAGATACCCTTAAGGACTAAATACACTACATTTTAAGGTTCTCCCTCTTTTTCTTCCTCGTTTCCTAAGTTACACTTATTTATTTAGGTGCAGTCTTCTTTATTACCTGCTATCTTAACATAGACGTCCTTAGAGTTAAACCTGATATGCTTCCCTCCGTCCGGAACTAGCTTCCAACCGACTTACTTTAATAAAGGGTATTACTGTGCTATATAGCCTTTTTTATTACAGTTAAAGCATTTGACCTGGGATAAGTCCCTAAGTGGCTTTTACTGCTGTTATCATTAAGGTTTATTATAGTTAGGCTAGTTCTGGTGATTTACTATCCTGATGTCTATTAGGCCTGGATGGTAGCTTGTTATAGTCAACTAGTTCCCCTTCTTTTGCTTACTTAGCTAGTGGGGTATTTGTTTCTTTTAAAAACTCTTTTGATAATGGTAGTTATAGTACTGATTATTGGCCTTAATAGCTATCTTAATTAGCTCCTGGAGATGATTTAGTTAATCCTTTTAGTAAAGGTCTCCAGTAACGTGTTCCTTTAAGCCCTGTTAGAATAACATTATTAAGGCTTCTTAACCGAGCTTAGTTTTTACAACTTCTAGCTTAAAGTGTGTGGAGAACTTAAGGACTGAAGACGTTTGTCTTAAAGCCATAAGGTGTTATTTAGCTCACCTTAGGGCATCCAGTTCTTTAAACTCTATCTGGAGTTATTTAATAAAAACGTTGAAATCGTTAAAGATAGCTTAAGTTTTTAAAGCTTCCTTTTACGCTCTATTTACTGAAAGGTCGTTAATTGTTTTTATGTAGGGTTTGTACTAGTGAGCTACCACTCTGTCTAGTAAGGCTTTAGTAAACCTAACCTTTGCTTCTTTTTTAAAGAACTGCTTATTATAATAGGTAACATAGCTTTGGAGTTAGGTTATTTAGGACTATAGTTACGTAAAGTCTCTTTTAAAGCGTAAGGATAGGGGAAGCTTTACCTGTTTCTTTTAAGAGCCTCTAAGGTTATTATTCTTTAGTTTAATAGTGTTAAGTCAAGCTTAAAGTTTCTTAATAAGACTGATGTAGCTTTTAGTGTCTCTGGGAAAGGCTTCGTTAAGTTCCTTAATTAGTCCCTACTAGTTAAGGTTTAACTCTTTAAGGCGTGTAACTAACTTATTAATAGTAAGAAGTTAAGGTTAAGCTTATACTTCCTTAGGCTTTTTACTTTTTCCAGAGGTTAATATGTTAGTGACGGGAGAGAGGTAGTGTTTAGGAGTTTAATAAATAGCGTTTAGAACTGTAACGTTAGTATCGTATTATAACCTATACCCGACACAGGCCTTAAGAGAACTAGCGTAGGTTAAGACAGAACGTATAGCAGGACGCTAATAAATAAGGGGCGTTCTGAAGATGACTTATTAAGCTAGTACTCCTAGATGGGGAGTTTAATGTCACTGTAGGTTACTGTTACTATAATATATAAAGGTAAGTCTGAATAGTAGGATATAAATGAATCATTAAATATTAGGGTAAGGAAGTAAAGTCCCTTACAGTAGTTATAGGCACAACCATGGCTATCTATACTAGTTAACTAAGAGGTACACCGTACCTTGTTTATGGTGTTGTAAGTGCTTATAACGTAAGTACTCTGCACTGCGCGAGTGTTCTACTCGCGAGGTTTTTCCTGCTCGTGGTGCAAGCACTTGGCATGCTGCAAGCACCACCTCATTAGTCGTAGGGGCTTTAGGTCTTTGCACCCCTGGCCCAGTGCGCAGTGCCGTGCGTACTGTCTTCCTGCACTGTTTCTTTTGCGGGGGATTTGTCAGGCCGCCCCGGCCTAAGTGACGGCCTGCAGGGTCGTTACAGTTTCAATAAAACCAATCGGAATTCAAGTTTGATATTCGGTGTTTGACATACGTTTTAACACCTTGTTGCCAGTGATATATTAAAAGAATATATTTTAATACCTGAAATTGATAATTAAATCCTTTTACTAGTTAATATACGGCTTCTAAATTTAATCAAAAATGAAGCAATTGACGAAGTGCAATATAATACCCTTAAGCTGAGTAATATGTATTGATATTTTAGTATTATTATTTTATTATTATCATTTACTAATTTTAATTATTATAACAGCTTTAATCTCTAGGGTTCGAAGAATGGCTATAATGGTTAAATATACCACCGATATCAAACAGCTATTCCACGAAGGCATCACAAAAGCTGAAGATAATGGAATTCTCCCGAAACGTTTAAAAACATATTGTTCCACTCGGTCAGTTTATTACATTATTTATTCTTCTTTATTATTCTTTTTTATTATTCTTCTGTATTATTCTTCTTTATTGTTATACTTTACTATTATTGTTATTTTACTAATTGTTATACAGATACTCTTACTAGGTGGAATATTATCTATATCATGATCAAAGCAGCTTTAGAAGTTAGAGAGCTGTTAACCTACGTTTACAGGAATACTGATCATAAGAAGTATGATAAAATATTCTCAAGATCAGCGGAGTGGATTACACTTAAACACTTAGAAAAAGTGTTTAAAGTACTCGTTCAGCCAATTATTCGACTACAAAGCGAGTATTATACTAATATTAATAAAGGTTTATTATTTATTAATTTGATTTTTAACAAATTAGAAGCTTTAGCCGACAAATTTAAGGCTTTATCTGTAGAAGAGTCTGATCTAGTAAGTTTAGTATTATTATTCTTTATTAATATTATTCTTTATTAATATTATTCTTTATTAATATTATTCTTTATTAATATTATTCTTTATTATTATTTATACAGGTATCATTTATTATTTACTAATATTGTAATAGGTGGAGTGGTATAAAGCATTTATTAACACTATCCACGCTGGAATCAATAAGCTACGGAAATACTATCTATGAAAGCTTTCGGCTCGAAGGCTAGAAGAATTAAATCACTGGATTGTGACGACCCTGTAGGCTGTCACTTGGGCCGGAGCGGCCTGGCGAATCCCCCGCAGAAGGACCAGTGCAGGAGGACGGTGTACACTGTCCTAACGCGCTGGGCCAGGGGTGTAAAGACCTGAAGCCCCTACAACCAGTAAGAATTATACCCATAACCACCATAAGGGACTCTGGTTCCTCACGCTAGTATTCAATTATTTATTTATATCCTACTATTTAGACTCACCTCTACGCATTATAATAACAACAACCTACAGTGACATTAAACCCCCGTCTAAGAGTGCTAACTTAATAAGCCATCTTCAGAACGCCCCCTACCTGTTAATATCCTATTATACATTCTATCTTAACCTATACCAGTCTTAATAAGGCCTGTGTTAAAAGTAGGTTGTATTATAATATTAACGTCCCAGTTTTAAACGCTGTTTATTAAATTCCCAAACCCCACCTCCCCTCCCACTATTAACATATTAACCTTTAAAAAAGGTAAGGAGCCTAAGGAGGCTTAAACCCAGCCTTAGCTCCCCACTATTGATAAGTTAGCCGCACGCCTTAAGGAGTTAAACCTTAATTAGTAAGGACTAGTTAAAGAACTTAACAAGGCCTTCCCCGGAGATATTAAGAGCTATATTAATCTTATTAAGAAACTTTAAGCCTGACTTGACATTATTAAGCTAGAGAATAATAACTTTAAAGGCTTATAAAAGAAATAAGTAAAACTCCCCTTACCTTTACGCTTTAAAGGAGACTTTACACAGTTAAAGTCCTGGGTAACCCAGCTCCAGAGTTATGTCACCTATTATAACAAACAGTTTTTTAAAGAAGAAGGAAAGGTCAGGTTCGCCAGAGCCCTACTAGACAGAGTAACCACTCGCTAGTATAAACCTTATATAAAGATAATTAATAACCTCTCTGTAAGTTCTCCACACACTTTAAACTGGAAGTAGTAAAAACTAAACTTAGTTAAAAGGCCTTAATGATACTGTTCTAAAGTGGCCTGAAAAAACATGTCACTAGAGACCTTTATTAGGAGGATTGACCAGACTGCCTTTAAGAGCTAGTCAAGATGGCTATTAAGGCCGATAATCGGTATCATAATTACTATTATTAAAAGAACTTTTAGAAGGAACGAACTCCCCACTAGTTAAGTAAACTGAAGAAGGGGAATTAGTCGACCACGACAGGTTATCACCCCAGACTAATAGATATTAGTATAATAAATTATCAGAATCGACTTAACTGCGATAAACCTTAACAATAACAGTAGCAGAAGCTACTTAAGGATTTATCCCAGGTCCAGTGCTTTAATTACAGTAAAAAAGGCCACATGGCACAGCAGTGCCTGTTATTAAAGTAAGTCAGTTAGAAGCCAGTCCCAGATAGAGGAAAACACGTTAAGTTTAACTTAGGAGACGTTCACGTTAGGATAGCAGGTAACGAAGAAGATTACACTTAAATAAATAAGTGCGATATAAGAGACGAGGAAGAGACTTAAGATGTAGTGTACCCAGTCTTTAAGGGTGTCTTGAAAGAGTTAGCCACAGAGGTGTAGGTTATTACAGACTGACTCTAAGGTGGAAACTCAAAATAACTAAAGGTGTAAGTTATAAAAGACTGACTTTAAGAAGAGATATTTCAGTTAGCTGTTATAAGTCTTAAAAACCTTACGTTATAAGCCCGGAAATTAAAAAAGTCTAGAAAGGACCCCAACTTAAACCTTATTAAGATGGTAAAAGGAGTTAAAGAACTAGTTCTCTAAGCCACTTAAGTGGTAAAATAAGCCCTGGAAAGTGAAAGGAAGCAGACTGAAAGAGTTAAGCTGGAAAAACGAAAATTCTTCTTAACTATACCCCTTAAGACTTTTAAACACTTTAAGCATATTAAGTAGGTTAGCACCCTTACCTCCCTAAAAGAAGGACAGCTTAGATAACTGCTCTGCATTAAGGCTGGCGTGCCTCGGACCGGTATTATAAGGATCCCCCGAGAAGGCATAAAGTAAGCATACCAGCAGAGGGTCTAGGAGCTAAAGGAGAAACATTAGGAGCTAATAGATAAAGTAAAGGACCTGTAAGTTGAAGGCCTTACTATAACGTTTAAAGACAGAGCAGTAAAGATTAGGCTGTAACTTTATAATAGAGTTCGCTTCATTAACTAACTTAAATACTGACTTATTAAAGAAGACTATTTTATAGAAGAATAAGCTGGGTTATTGTTACTTAAATTTGAGGAAGAAGTTTAGGAGAAGTAACAGATATAAAGACAGGTAGAAGAAGAAAAGAAATAAAGCACCACTTCCCCCGTTCTATACTTTATAACTATAGCACCTGTAGTTAATGTTAACCACATTAGTTATAGGGACATTCTGTGAATTAACTGTATGTATGACGACTGTACCTTAATTAACACATTAGGCTTAAGGCCCTTTATAACTACTTCCCTAGCGTATGAAAACAGGACTACACTGTTATAAGAGTGGAAGTAAAGGTAGTATATTATTAAGTTTCTTATACCCCAGCAAAAAAGTCTAACGATAAGTGGAAGGTCACTGTAATTAACTAAGCCCCCACTATCTGCTGGTAAGAAGGGTCACTTAATAGTTACTTAATCGTAACGTGCTTATTACACCTTAAAGGAAAAGTGAGAGAGTGGTAAAAGTAAGCGGATTACAAACAGATCTAAAAGTAAGAGGATATTACTGTAATCTAGTCTTAAAGGACATATTATTAACTTATTAAAGATTTCCAGAACATTAAACCGTTTAAAGTTAACTGGACGTTAAGGCGTGAAAACTTAAGAAAAGTTAACCGCTAAATCTATTAAAGTTATCTGTTTTTCTAAAAGGAATTGGGAAAAGGTTACAGGCCTTTTAAAAGGGCTGGAAACTAGTAGTTTACTAGTTGGTAAAAGCCTTAAGAAGAAGAAAAGGCACTTAAAGGTTAGGTTAAATAAGACCTTAAGGAAAGATAGTTATTATAACTTAGATGTTAAAAGAGTATAAGTATTACTTTATTAGTGTTAACCTAATAGACGGAAAAGGGAGGCCATTTAGGGTAAGAGTAATAATTAATAATAAAATGCTTTTAACCTAATACACCTCTTATTAATTAATTAAAGGAAACTCCTTAACAGAGTATATAAAAAGGTTATTCCCATTTAAAATGGAGAAGGAGGCCTGTATTAGTATAATAATGGTAAAGTCACCCACTACTCGCTACTCTTAATTAAAGTAAACGGGGATGAATAATAAATGGACTTTAACGTTATATTAATGGCAGGTTATAATATAATCCTAAATCTACCCTAGCTGGAAAAGTACAACCCTGTAATTAACTGGAGGAGTAGCTACCTCGCTTTTAGTAAGTCCCCTAACAGTGATTGCCGTTTAGAGAAAGCTAAAAAAGCACCGAACCGCTCTAGAGATGTATAAAGCACTTAGAAGCACAAACCCTCAGAACTAAGCACGGTTTAAGTTAGGTTTACTAAGATAGTTAAAGGACTAGAGAGTTTACCATATTACCTAAATGACAATTTAAAAGGTGGAAAGAAGTAAGAAGCTGATCTACAGATAAGTGAAGAAGTTAACTTATTTAAAGTACTTATAGAGTATAAGAAGTTCACCCTGTTTTAAAAAAAGATACCGTAATTACTAGACTACGGATTATAAGACTATGAAATCAAGTTAAAACTAGGAGTAAAGCTCTGCAGCTTCCAGGCTTATTATTTAAACCCCTAGTAGATTAAAGCCTTAAGGGAGTATATTAATAAAAATCTAAAGAACGGATTTATTATAAAATCCCAGTCCCCGGTGGGGTACCTAGTGCTATTCATCCTAAGAAAGGGAGACAGTAAGCTACATATAGTTGTTAACTACCGAATGTTAAATAAGGATACGATTAAGAATCGCTACTCATTACCACTTATTACAGAGATACGAGAACGGATTATTAAAGTAAACTGGTTCTCCAGCCTTAATTTCCCTATAGGATTTAATCACATTAGAGTAAAGGAAAAGGATAAGTATAAAATGGCTTTTCAGACTTATAACGGGTATTATTGATATTATATTATACTAATAAGATTAACAAACGCCCCTATAACTTTCCAGGGCCTTATTAATAGTGTTCTTCACCCTTTCCTTAACAAGTTTATCTTTATATACTTAAATGACGTTTTAGTCTATTTAAAACTTTAAAAGAATATTAAAAGTATATATAACAGGTTTTAATAGCTTTAAAGAAAGTAAAGCTAACAGTAAACTTAGAGAAGAGCCACTTCTATATTTAAGAATTAAACTATTTAGGGTTTAAAGTAACCCTTAAAAAGCTTCAAATGTAACTAAAGAAGATAATAGCCGTTAAGGATTAGCTTACTTTAAAGAACTCAATAGAGTTATAAGCCTTTATTAGTTTTATAAAGTTTTATTAATACTTTATTAAATACTTTATGAAAATTATAAAACTATTACATAAGCTTACAGGGATAGGTAAATCATTTAAGTGGACTAAGAGGTAACAGAAGGTGTTTAAAGACTTTAAGCACACCTTTATTACAGTACTAGTCCTGGCCCTCCCCGATTTCTTAAAACCGTTCTAAGTTAAGATAGACTCCTTAGAATTCGCAATTAATAGAGAACTCAGCTAAGTCTAAAACAACAGGAAACGCTACCTAGTTACCTTCTTATTAAAAGGGATCCACAGCCTAGCCTTATAATACCCGATTTATAATAAGGAGTTAATGGTAATTATTTAATACTTTACTAAGTAGGTACTGTACTTAAATGGTATAAAGGAACTGGTCTAGGTCTTTTCAGATTATAATAACCTCTGGTACTTCTTAATAAAGGAGCTTAACTTATAGTAAATACAGTGGGTAGAACTAATAGCCCCGTTCCACTTCTAGATCCACTATATTAAAGGAAAAGATAATAGGTAAGCGGATACTTTTAGTTAGAGACAGGATTATAAGGATGTTAATTTAGTTCTAATCCTTGTTATTATGTTTAATAAAGTAAAGCATAACACGTTAAAACACACGCTATAAGTGTCAGATAACTAGATACTGGAATAAACCATTAACGTCTGTATAAACTTATAAATAAAGTATAATATCTATTAGTAATAATAAGACTTTTAAGTAAAAAGGTTAGTAAAAGGCACTTATAAGTATAAGTGCCCTTTAAGAGACTTCTTAAGGCACGTATAAGACTGTGGTAAGAAGTACCTAAAGCACCTAAATTATAATAAAACTAGTTATTAACTGGTACAGCTGTTAGAAGGTGTGGACAGCACGCCTAAATTAAAAGTAAGGCTTTAATATTAAGAAAAACCGTACATTTATAACTTAGGTAAATAAAAGGAGTACATTTAGCAGGTTTACAAGTCCCGACTTAGGGGATATATAGGCCAAGCTAAGACTCTTACATAAGCCTAATAAACGTACACCTTTCTGGGAATAAAGAAGTTAATTAAAGAAGTGGTTAATAACTGTAATATCTGCCATTAAAAGTAAAACTAACGTTATAAACCTTATAAGCTTCTTAAACCACTCCCTGTACCACAGGCGCTATAAAGCTCCATCTTACTTAACTTCGTTACTAAGATTTTAAAGTTTAAGGACCCTATTATAGGAGTCACTTATAACTAAATCCTTATAGTAATCGACAGATTAACGAAATAGGCCTATTTCCTACTAACTTTAAAGGATATAATAGCGAAGTAACTTACTTATGTCTTTAAAAAAGAGGTAATCTTATAACACCTTTAGTTAAATAACATCGTTACAGATTAGGATAAGCTAATCGTATTAAAGTTTTAATAAAGGCTGATATAAAGAATAGGCGTGAAAAGTAAACTTTTAACGGCTTTTTACCTACAGACAGATAACTAAATGGAATAAGTTAACTAAATACTTATAATATATCTCTAGGCCTATATTAACTTTAAATAAAATAACTAACTTAACCTGTTATTGATAATATAGATAGCTTATAACATAATACCAGTTAAGTTAACAGATATATTACCGTTCTTTACTAACTACAGTAAGGAGCCTAAACTCCATTAAGGCCTGTTAACCGGTACCCCTTAAGCCGTAATCCACGCAGATTAGATATAAGAGTTACATAACCACCTGTAAGCTGAACTTAAGTTCACACGCGACTGGATGAAAAGGTTTACCAATAAATACTAAACTAAATAATTAGTGCTTAAAAAAGGACTTTATTATAATAATAAATAAGTTAAGGGACTAACTCTTTATAAGGGGGACCACGTCTACCTTCTTTTACAGAACCTACATTTAAAATAACTTAATAAGAAGCTTAACTTTAAAAGGTACAGACCGTTCTAAGTTAAAAAGAAGGTCACCACCTCTAATTACAAACTAAACTTACTTATTAGTATAAAGGTGCAGATTAAGGTTTTCCACATCTCACTTCTAAAACCTGCCTTAAAGGGAGTTCTTCTGGAAAAGAAGGTTAAGGTTAACGCTAATAAAGATAAATACAACGTTAAGGAAGTTATAAATTTATAAAAAGGAAAGAACATGTTTAAATATCTTGTTAAATAGCTAGATTATAGCCCTGAAAGTAACTCGTGGGAGCTAGTTAAAATCTTAAATACCCAGACCTAATTATAAAGTTCTACTAAAAGAATCCAGACTAATTAAAACTAACAGTAAGAACTAAAAATAAGATAAAGTCTAATATCTAAATACAAAAAGACATTTATTAGGACCCTTAACTAGGGTTATAAGGACCTTAGACTTAATAACGAGGCTGGGCTTCCAGAGCTCCCGGTAAGCTTTACACAAATCGCATACGTGGCAGTACAGAGAACTAAGACGTCGTAGACCGGTAGCCTGCGGGACGACTTACCCCCTATAGCTAAAGGACTTACGTTTCGCTGTAGGTCCAGGGAAGGAGTTAAAGGGCAAAAAGCGATCCGGTGTGCCCTAAGGTCTCCCGAACTAGTTATATAGCAGTATGCGACAGAAAAGTGTGTCCACAAGAACGAGCACTGTCGAGAAAGGAAGTTAGTAAAAAAAAAAACAATAATAAAAAGATTATAACACACGTTACGGTCCTTAGACTACAACCCGTGCTATGAAGACTCTTATGGGACTTAAACCCACAACCTCTCGCTAAAGGAAGTAAGTGCGCCGCCACTACACTAAAGAGCTGTTTCGTTTATTAAAGGAAAGAAGTTACAAATTAAGTTAAGAAGACGTCACAGGCTGTAACGACTCCTTAAAGGGGAAACCAGTAAGGAAGGAGTCCCAGTCCTAGGAAGCCGGCTTAGCCCGGACCGGGTCTACCGCTTCTACTCACTCTTAAAAGGACAAAACCTTAGCCTTATAAGAAAACACCTTTATCGCCTTTACCTTAATAACACACCGTTAGGTTTCGACACACTGTAACTTTATAAGGGAGTTATAATGCTTAATAACCACTTAATCATATAAGGTGTCTAGCTCCTTTTTCTTATCTACCAAACCCTTAATAAACTTATTAAAGTAACTAAACGTATTATATAAAGAAGGCATACTAGCAGACTAGTATTTGCCACAGCTATCAGATTACGTTATAACTTAACACAGTAAAGACTTAAATTAATAACAAATATAGGGAGACATCTGTAAACTAAAGGCGTTAAGAGATTTTATAAGACAGATATAACGGTTATAAAAAGCCTTTTCCTGTTTTCTCTATCTCTTACGCCTTTTAACGCGGTTAGAAGATATAACGAAGGTAAGGAAGGAAGAAAAACCAACCTAACGATTCTTTATAAGAAAAGAATATTAAAGAGGGGGAATCGTGTGACAACCTTACAGGCCGTCACTTAGGCCAGAGCGGCCCGGCAAATCCCCTGCAGAAGGAACAGTGCAGGAGGACGGTGTACACTATCCTAACGCACTGGGCCAGGGGTATAAAGACCCAAAGCCCTTACAACCAGTAAAAAAGTGCTTAGTGGCCTATAAGGACCGACGACACTAAGCACCACTCAGTTAACTGCTTAGCCGTAATTATATAATGCACCACCAAACATAACAGACTAAGTAAGGTACGAAATACCTCTTAATTAATTAGTATAGATAGTTATAATTATGCCCACAACCACTGTAAGGGACTCTGGTTCCTTACACTAGTATTTAATTATTCATTTATGTCTTACTATTCAGACTCACCTCTACGTATTATAGTGATAACGACCTACAGTGACATTAAACCCCCGTCTAGGAGTGCTAGCTTAATAAGCCGTCTTCAGAACGCCCCCTACCTGTTGGCGTCCTGCCATACGTTCTGTCTTAACCCGCGCCAGTCCCAATAAGGCCTGTGTCGGGTGCAGGTTGTAATATGGATATTAGTTAAATATCTGGATCCATGATATAAAACAAAGGTGGTGTTTATTACAGTGAAAGTCAAACCGAGCCAGCTTTAACTTGACTTAATTCCAACCCTGCCTATAAGCTTCTTATTTTCGATAATATAGAACCATCCCACCAGTTTGCTCCCTGAGGTTATATGCTGTCAAGCGGCTTCTAAAATAACAGGGACACATTACTTAGTAGTACGCCTAGAGGGTGCTTTTTTGCTGGGTCCTTAGGTATCTTAAGGTACTATCACACCACTACCAAATTCCGTGACGATATCAGGCTAACAATAACAGCCTGACCAGTCAGCAAGAGCTGTTTGGAAGCTATCCCTCCACAAACCATTAGCTATTTTGCAGTCCCTATTATTTTGGAAACCACTTAGCTGTATATTGTTCATTTTCACTTTCAACTGATTCAAATCCGTCACTTTACATAAATTTAAAAAAGAGTTTTGAATGCTCTAGTATATTTATCCAAGTACTACCCCCAATGTGTATTTATATATTTATACCGCGACTGCCTTTCTTCTTAGAACTACACTGACTATCTACGTGTCATGCTTCCTTCTTCCTTTTTTCAAGACCTTTTCTGGACCCGAACCCACAAGTCGGACTGAAGGGAAAGCGACGAGTCATATGTCGAAAATGACTTTGCAGGATTGACCAACGAAAAGTCGAAGCGTCGTAGAAGCTGAATCGTGCGAGGTCAGTAGGCTACGCATGCGGGGCAATGATGATGCCTTTGACTTACCTCAACGAAGGTCTTGTTGAGCTCGATCAGAGCCATGGCCTTGCCCAAGCACTCCCACCTACTGGACGTGCCGAATGTAAGCATCTGGATATTCTCCATGGCCCTCCGCTTGTCGGCGTCCTTCTCTTCGAGCCAACGATCGGGACGGAAGCATTCGGCATCCTCGCCGAATATGTCCTTATTATGGAGAACCGAAATGGCCTCCCAGCAGACGTTGGTCCCCGGGGGAATGCGCACGCCGCTTATGACCTGCTCCGTATCGCAAAGCTTTGGCATCATGCCGGCAACGGGCGGCCATATTCTCAAGCCTTCTCTGATAACGGCCTGAAGGTACGGGAGCTGTCTGGCCTCTTCGTCGAGAATGGGGGAGGATACCTTGCCATTCCGGACGGCCTTGTCGATCTCCGTCTGGAGCTTAGCATAGCTCCCCGGGTTGGTGATGAGGTGAACCATTGTCATACGGATGGCTGTGGCCGTCGTGTCCGAGCCGGCGCCAATCTGTCCAAAGGTCTCAAGCCAGGCGTTAGAATGCGGCAGCCCATGGGACACGAACGAGCCGAGCATATCCCTGGCCTCGATCTTATCGGGCCCATACCGCTTGGCTGCGTTCTCCTGGGCGAGTGCCATCATGCGCATGACACCTTCCATCTTCTCTTTTGGCAGCATCGCCTGCACGATGGGGCTCTGTAGCAGGACAAAGGTGGAGGGGACCACGGCCATGGCAGTCATGAGGGGGACCGAGCCCGTGACGGACAGGATCTGGCCATACGTGTCGCGGTCCTCTGTCAGGCAATCGAAACAGCGGCCGACGGCCAGCTCCGAGATGATGTCCAGCGTCATGAACTGGGCCTTCTGGGCGAGGTCCATCGGGCGGAACTCCTTTTCGGTCGACAGGTATTTGCGCTCGATCAAGGCCACCAAATCACCGATGCGGCGATCGATGACGGGGTGGAGGTTGTCGACGTCCTTGCCCGAGTATCCGGGCAGCAGCTTGGAGCGCAGGGCGTTGTGGGCGGCGTCGTCGCGCAGCGAGAGCACCGTGTCAACGGGCTGGTTGAACCGGAACATATCGTACCACTGGCCGCGATACCACGGCCCGCGCGCGGCCCAGACCCGGCGCACCTCGAATGGGTCGCTGATGACGACCCAGTTGGGCGCGACCCGGTACACGGGGCCGTACTTCTTGGTGAGCTCGGAAAGATCGCGCGTGATGCGGCCGCCAAGCTGGCGGCGGATGAGCCACAACGGCGACCAGGCTGCCGCCGTCGGTCCCGGGATGTGCTGCAGCCGCCGCACTGCCGCGTACTGCCGCGCAACGGCGTACGATAGCAGCAGACATGCTGCTGTGAAGACGAGGCTGATGAGTGCCATCGCGGGGCTGGAGAGCTGTCGCAGCCGAGGGGAGATCGCCGTCTTCGTTGCCGTGTTGGGTGGCGGGGACGGCCATCGACGACGTCGGGACGGGCGGACCAGCGGATTTCACCCATTTCAACTGCAGCTCTAGCTCCCAGCTCCAAGTGTGACCGCTCATCCTTCGACTTCCATCAATTGACTCGCTGCAGCCCAGGACTGGCATGCTGCATCTCTAATGAAACCCGGATGGCAAGGTTGGCAACCCGCGTAACACTCCGAGGGTCGCGTCCCGCCAATTCGCTCCCTGTGATTGTTAGCAGGGGGGATTCGTGGCGTCGCTGTCGTGCCGCAGAACAACCTGGCACTTGCCGAATCGCAATCTGCAACCCCCAAAACCAGTGTGCCATGCAGCTGAATATTGCCCAGGATGACGCCAGCCTATCGGATCACCCTCAGCCATAGATGTGGTCTGCAGGCGGACCTTCCCTTTTTTGGGACGTGGGATGTGAAGCACGGGACGGGCCAGCCACCTGATCCTTCCGCGCTGGTGTCGTTAGTAGAATCAGCATGTGAGGCTGCCTACCTTCATGTTGACTGAGCTCAATCTTTCCCACATACTGCAAATACACACATGCAGCTCGATATGGCTAGCAATATCTAGCGGCTTTGTTTCTCTGTTCTTGAGGTGAAAGGTTGACTTCGTTGCATCTGGCTGTCTGCATTGTCTCAGTCGGTTTCAAGTCGATACTTGCTATGATCTTGCTACTAAAATGCAGCATGTTTTTGAAACGATACGTATTGTTTATAACTACTTAAGCTACGAATACGCCGTGGTATTGGGAATTCCAACGATACTGCAGTAAATCCGTGCGAAGGCACTGTTGTTGTATCATTCCAGGTCTGGGATATCTACATCAGGCACCATGGGTTACGTGTTGACCAGAATGCCGCTGTTTTATAGGAGAAGAATTATCCACTAGCCAGCATTTCTGTTCAGATCATGTTCCGTGACAATCTCTATGGTTTAGCTCGCAATTCGATTGCATGTGGCAAGCAGACGTGGATGCGTCACGGTAGCATGATGAAACTCGAAGAAATCAAACCACCGCCCAAGAACTCGGATAGTAGGTGTAACGGGGTCGGGTAACCAGTTCTCTGTCTGTTTTCGTCCTCTTGGATGGTACATGTAGCATCGGCACCTAGTTGATCCACGGGTTTGTACACGAAGAGCTTGCCTCAAGCTGTACTCTGTTGTCTCTCGAATATTGCACATCGCAGTAGGTACTGTTGCAGAGCACGAAGTACATGTACCTAACTTACATTACTCGACCTTCAGGCATATCACAAAATAGGTAGCCTTGTCGCAAGCAGCTCTTGCCTGATTCAAGTAGACACACCCAAAATGGTGTTCCATTTCTCGGTGCATCTCCGTCCTGCTAGAATGCGCCCAACAGATTGGTAGTTAATGTTATCTAGGAGGTGTTGAGAGTCCCATAACCATGCCGGACCTGACGACCATCAACCTCCTGCATCCTCCCAACTCGGCCCGACCACAGCCGTGTTGAAGTCACCAGGTGCCCGATTTCCCATGGTATTCCACGCTACAACAAATATAAAAAAGTACCTAGTTAACCACAGACGTCTCTCTCAGTACCTACCTTGCTCGGCACTCGAGATTACCAATAAGGAATATCAATCTTTTTCAACCGATATGAAACATCGGGGCTACGAACTAGGGCGTACACGGGCAGATAACTGTTCGATACTCAAGACACACGTCGCCTATCACTGTGGCTACCTGTACCCCCCCCACGACTGTCGTCAGTTTTCAGGCGTGGATGTAGTTCAACCCGGGATGCATTTCATCTTGCAGCAGCTCTACCCAAGTACAAGACTAGCCGGCAAAGCGGGGGTATCTCCCAGTGGCGCTGCATGTGAATGAGGAGCATTTGTGTCATCTGAGTTGGATATCCTACATAGGAAGGTGGTAAGCCATCCATAGCAAAGCAAATATCACGACACGATACCCATCCGGGCTTCTCTGAAAACCAAGCCCGAAATTGGCTGTAATTGGACAAACCAAGTTTTCGAAAGCATTCACTACATTTGCTAACTTCTCCGATACTTTGCCTGGTATCCGTACCTGGTGCCCCTCCTTTTTTCCCCCCCAGCAGAGAGCCCGTCAAAGTACCGTCTTTCAGATTGTACAATTCCACTGCATCGATTTGGAGGTATTGAGGCATCTCTTTTTCGTTGGCGTGGTCAATAAGCAGGACGGACGACGAGAGGCGGAACTTCATTCTTTCCATTGTTGCATGTCCTCCAGTGCCACAGTGAAGCATGAGCGAGGCCATAGACTTCTCGGTGATAATTGATATCGGGGGATTGCCCAAGGAGGTGGTTATATATAGGCAAACATAGTTTGACAAAGATGATACACTCTATCAGAGCAACCAATGGTGACGAATGAAGTTGAAACGGGAGTGTTAAGGTGCTTGATAAGTGTTAGTATTGCTTGGATACACAAAATATTTTCTTTCTGTAATCCGTATCGGGGCATTCATGACTTCCTCACACTAGGCAGTGAATATCTTGATGACGTGTTTGGCGCCGATAAACCGAAACTGGGCATGTGTATATGGGGCGTGTTTTTGTATATTTGTTGTGGACAAAGTATCCTCCCCGCCAACGTTGCACCTTATATATTAACTAATGTGGCTGAACCGTGGTTGAGACTTCCGGCCGGGCGGAACATGACGCAGCACCAACTTCTCAAGCGGATGGTGGCACAGTATTATTATTCTACAAGGCAGCGATGCCTAATGGACCTCCCATACAACATCTAATGTCCTAGCTCATGTTGGCTACGTCCCCGGCGCCAACTTGGGCACTAAAGCAACATCTTGCGGGGGTCCTCAATGTACTCCTTCACCTTGACCAAGAACTGGACTGCCTCCCTCCCATCCAGCAGCCGGTGGTCATAGGTAAGAGCGAGGTACATCATGGGACGAGACTCGATCTTACCGTTGACAGTGACAGGGCGCTCCTTGATCGCATGCAGACCAAGCACCGCCGTCTGCGGAAGGTTGATGATCGGCGTTCCCATCAGAGACCCGAAAACGCCGCCGTTGCTGATAGTGAATGTTCCGCCAGCCATGTCCTCGATCGTCAGCTTGCTATCCCGAGCCTGCTTATTGTTAGCCTGGTGCGTTCAGACTGGAAAGGAGGCGAAGGACGGAACCGACCTTCTTGCCCATCTCGGCAATGGCTTTCTCGATGCCCACCATATCGAGACCTTCAACGTTGCGCACAACCGGTGTGACAAGACCCTTCTCGGTCGCAACGGCGACACTGATGTCGACGTAGTCACGGTACACAATCGTATCGCCGCCATTGGGGCCATCAATGGAAGCATTGACGGCCGGGATATCGCGCATTGCAAGCACGCACGCGCGTGAGAAGGCACTCATAAACCCGAGCTTCACACCAGTCTTCGCAAGAACCTCATCCTTGTACTTCTTGCGGAAATCCATAAGAGCAGACATGTCGACCTCGTTGAACGTCGTCAAAGACGCCGCTGTGTTCTGAGACTGCTTGAGACGCTCAGCGATGCGGAGACGCATACGGTTCATCTTGACCTGTATGCAGTAATTAGACCACACCTCTAAGATATGCGTCAAGACGTTCTTACCCGTCGCTCTTCACGATTGCCCAACGTAGCCGGTGCCTCCTGAGAGGGTTGCGCGGGCTTGCTCTCCTGTTTTGGCGCCGTCTCGCTCTTTGTGGGTGCCGGGGGTGCGGCGGGCTTGCTCTCAGTCTTCGGTTCGGGGGCCTTCTCGGGTTGCGTCTCCTTCTCCGGCGCCGGCGTGCTCTCTTTCGGCTCAACCGGCTTATCGCCACCTGACGGGGGCGCACCTCCTGTTTCTATGCGCACGAGGTCTTGACCGACCGTAACGGTATCCTCCTCATTCGCCAGGAACTCCTTGATTGTGCCGGCTTCAGGCGCATTCACGGCCACATCAATCTACCACAAACACATAAACACGTCAGTCTGATAGCAGACACCGACTGTAAAAGGTTTGGCGCGTACCTTGTCAGTCTCGATCGTCGCGATCTCCTCATCCTGCTCCACAAAGTCGCCGATTTGTTTGCTCCATTGCTTCAGAGTGCCCTCGCTAATCGACTCGGCCATTTGCGGCACCTTGATGATACTGTCGGCATATGTTCGTACATGCTGAAACTGGAGCGGGAGCTGTCGCAATGTGGGATTGACATTGTAGAACGAGAGCCTGGGGGCAACGCGAGCCGCCACACGGAGTCCTCGGTAGAGCATTTTCAAGTCTGGTCAGGGTGAAGTGGTGCTTGTTGAGTGAATTTGGCGATGGGATCGGATCGCGCGTCGAAAACGTTGACTGGGCCCAGCGGAGAGCAGAGGTGTGGAAATTGACACGATCGAGAAATAGGACGAAGTTATCTAAGTCGGATGAGATCAATGTTGCAGCCCGAACACGGATTGCGCGGAGAAAGAACGACGATTCGCGATACTGGAGAAATGCTCTGTGGAAAAATTAGGTGCGGCAGGCACAGCTGGCAGCTTTCCGGTCTCAATCGTACAAGGGGGTAGTGGAACAGGGAGTTGCGGCTGGACGCGCCTCCTCCAATTGGCGACCAGTGACCTCAGCCTGCATGTCTTTCCGGAAGGTACGGAGGTACTAGCCGAGTCAGCGTGCCGACTGCCTTCATCGGCCCCATGTTTCTGACACGCACACGGGATGGAACAATGCTAGTCCGCTCTAACCGACACCACAAACCCCCCAGAGTTTGGCCTCAGGCAGCAAGGAGCTTCGGTGCTGCACGCGCGTGCAAGTTCTCCAATCGGCAACGCAATTGAGCTCAACAGACCAGGAACTCGACCTCACTTCGATCGCCGCCGTCTCGCGAGGTGCCAGGCTGCTAAACGCGCTCTCGACACGCTCCATCGTCCAATTGCGAGAATTGAAGCTCGGAAACCAGCGACCCGGCGAACGCGCAGGCCGCTAACCGACCTGGAGGAATAGCTCATCGATCGAGCTTCTGGCGGCACACAATTCCACAGCCATGTCCACCAAGCAGGCGACGTTGTTAGTCCACCTGGGTCCTACCCATTGGGGCCAGCCGGAGTAGGCTGCTAATATCACGCAGGTCGCTCTACCGGCGCTCCCTGAAGCTCGCGCTTGACTGGGCTGTGCATCGACAACTCTGGCGCGGCCAGGCACTCTACATTCGCTCCCTGTTTGAGGCAAACCGCAATGTTACGAACCCCAGACAACAACGGGTTTGTCTTTCTATTTGCTCTCCCGGTATATGGAGCGACGTGGCTGACGCAGCATGTACAGGCCTTGCTGAAAGAGACCGAGAAGCTTCTCGAGAAATGGAAGCATCCCGACCCGCACTGCTTTCCGACTGCCCCTGGAGGTGAGCTGCACCCATTGCTGGATGGTCTGCAGAGCTAACGGTCTCGTAGGATCCAAGTACGAGCGAAACTTGCCAGTGCACAATCTGGACCGTAAGCCAACACTCCCTGCTCCATGGTCGTCTTCATGTCCACTGACGCATCTCTCGCAGCGCCCCCGCCCCTCAAGTTTTAGAGGGTTAAAGAGAGAGTCAAGGGGAAATAGAGATGGGTTGGTTGTATATACAGGAGTCTGTAGAAATGTGACAGTTTTCAGAAGCAGTTTTCCCGAGCGCGCGATATTGGTGAACGAATGTCATCATAAACGGAGGCCAAATGCTTGTTTTCGAAATGTATTTCACGTTCAATTTTGGTGGCTCAAATGGCTGTCACATTCTAACAATTGGGTTCAATGATAGTCGAAGTCACGTCCAGGCGAATGGTTAGACATAAGCAGAAGAAAAATGTTCTCAAAGGTATTCTCATTCATGACCATGACCCATCATGGATTAATGTACAGCCCATAACGCAAAAAGCAACCGTTGACCTTGACCGTGACCCCTGTTCATGAACCCAACTGTGCCGACCGAAAACGCAAAGCAGAAAAACCGTCAAACTAATTACAACTCTTGGCTTGCGTTCTTGCCAGTCTTGCCCGTCTTTTTGGGGAGGAGGTCTAATACAAGTCAGATATGTGAAAAATGGAAGCATGGACTGAATCAACATACTCTGGTGAATGTTGGGGAGGACACCGCCCTGGGCGATGGTGACGTGCCCGAGAAGCTTGTTCAGCTCCTCGTCGTTGCGGATGGCGAGCTGAAGGTGGCGGGGGATAATACGCGTCTTCTTGTTGTCACGGGCAGCGTTACCGGCCAACTCAAGGATTTCGGCGGCGAGGTACTCGAGAACGGCAGCGAGGTAGACGGGGGCACCGGCACCGACACGCTGGGCGTAGTTGCCCTTGCGCAGAAGACGGTGAACACGGCCAACGGGGAATGCGAGACCAGCCTTGGAAGAACGACTATTGGAGAACGAGTTAGCAATGGGCGCGCCATGGAGCAAAGTTGAAGCGAATGTCGCGTCAAATGGTGATGCGATGCGTCTGTGACAACCATTTGGGAACGAGCATGCGACTGGGAGGGTAAAACTCACGATTGCGCGTTCTTGGAACCGCTGGCCTTGCCGCCGGACTTTCCGCCTCCAGTCATTTTGATTGATTTGATGGGGTGGGTGAGATTTGGGGTGTTTTGGTGATGTGGAAAGACGATTGTTGGATGGCGAGCAGAAGTTGGGTGGAAGTGTGATGAAGTGGTGGAAGAAGAGTGCTGGTGGGGGATTTGCGAGTTAAGTAGTTTTCGCGTGAGGGTGTTGCGAAATCACGGATCACCCACAGCTTGCTCTGTTGATCGGAGCTTCTGGGGCTAGTCCCAAAATGGTCTGTGGGTAAAAGGCACAAAATGGTAGCAAGCAACCATGGCCGGCAATTGGCTGGAGTCGAATCCTCCAGGGCAGTCGAGGCAGCCCAGGCCGAGATGGGGCCCGTGCTGCACTAGGAGCGGCTTGATCGTGGAGAAATTCGCGAAACCAGGCACGCCTGATTTTACAAATAATCTGGCATCCCAGCAAGCACCGTTCGCCAGGTCCCATCGCCCACCACAACGCGCGACGCGACATGAGATCCGTAGTCAACTTCAGAGCTCGCTGATTTGATTGAGGATTGCCTGGCGCCTTCAGCACGACTACTCCTTTGACAGAAAGAAGCCTCTCCCCTCACACAATCTGATCTCGGTACCTCAACGCTGCTTCTGCCTTGGTTATCTCGGACTGTTGATCGAGAGACGCGTATTTTCTATGAGATTCATAGGCCTCTTGCGCTCTCCGGGGTTTCCCAACCTCTCGGACATCGAGGTTAGATCGGCGCCATGTTTCAACTATTTCCGCATGTTTGGACGAGAGTCGTAGACTGTTCGGTATCACAACGCGATATCGTTCGGAACTTGGACACTCTGGGTTGGCCATTTTGCTCTGTTTCCTCCCCCATCTCAGGTTTTGCCTCTTGAGTTGGAAAGATAACTCGGTTGGTACAAGACCAGTATCATGAAACCAAGCCGCATTTGGCTTTCGTATTTTAAGCCTTTGCCTTTCGCTCCCCACACTTTTGCGCGAATCTGGACGCGGCTCCGTAGGTCGCAGTGCTTCATGTCGGGCCGGGAAGCACCTGCAGGCCCGGGGACCGCTCCCAGGGCCTCAAATCGCGATGCGGCTCCGGACTGGTGGCCGTCGTTCATGGGCACCTCTCATGTCCATGCTGACTCAACCGATGGAGAACTCTGGCCGTACTAACAAGTATTGTGGCTGGGGGGGTTTCACTGTGGCTAGGGACGTTGGCGCGGTGGAGCAACTGGGCTTGGCAAACGCGGTATGCGCGTACGCGATGTGCATCTAGATACGTATCTCAACGATGTCCTGGAGCGGTTTCATGAGCGAGTCTTGCCCTACAGCTTGTCATTGTGGACTATGCGTTGGCGAGATCCAGTGACGGGTCCCTTCCCTCCGAACGGATACCGGCTGCATCGCTGTATCTCAGCCTGTCGCAGCTGAAGATGGTGCTGATTCCCCAGAAAATGTATTCGTGTTGGCCGGACCCGTTACCGAGTTATTCCCCTTTGGGGGGCTTGTTGTGACGCTGGGGCCACCGCGTCACGCTCGAATTTTACAAACCGGGGGTTGGGCCGGGTGCCATATTTTTTATTTCGCCAAATCACGTTCCAGGCTACCAACCTTTCCCCACCCCCCACGACCCACACGAGTCCCCAAATCAATCAGTCAATCAGCAGAACCACTCGGCTGGTCGCGTCCAGCTACAAAAAGGCAACGCCCCTCGCCAACTTCATTTTTCTTCCATCAACCACTTCTCTCTCACACCCACCCACAGCAATCCATCCGTGACCCATCTACGACTTCAGTCACCCATTTCTGCAAATCGCATTCTCGATTTCCTCACTCAGCCAAAATGCCTCCGAAGTCCGCCGACAAGAAGCCCGCCTCCAAGGCTCCCGCCACTGCTTCCAAGGCGCCCGAGAAGAAGGATGCCGGCAAGAAGACCGCGGCGACTGGCGACAAGAAGAAGCGCACCAAGGCCCGCAAGGAGACGTACTCCTCCTACATCTACAAGGGTGAGTCACATTGCATTCTTTTCGCTTGTTGGACGCGCATCTCAACCAGACGCGCCTTCGGGCCAAAAACACGCTTCGGGCCCCTCAGTCGCTAACAACTTCCAGTCCTCAAGCAGGTCCATCCCGACACTGGTATCTCCAACCGTGCCATGTCCATCCTGAACTCCTTCGTCAACGGTAAGCATTTGAATCCCACGCGATTTCTCAACTTGCGTTTTCTAACCTGATCACTTCAGACATCTTCGAGCGCGTCGCCACTGAGGCTTCCAAGCTTGCCGCATACAACAAGAAGTCCACCATTTCCTCCCGAGAGATCCAGACGTCCGTTCGCCTCATCCTCCCCGGTGAGCTCGCCAAGCACGCCGTCTCGGAAGGCACCAAGGCCGTCACCAAGTACTCCTCGAGCACGAAATAGACGGATGGTGTGTTTGCTTTCCTTTTTATCTCTCTCGGGCATAGGATTTGCTTGGCATTTGGGTGTCATGATGAGACCTGCCCATGACACTTTGATTCCTGGGAGTCTCTTAATGCAATGCGTTACGGATGGTCTGCTTTTCTGGGGGCAATGTCTTCACGGTCTATGGGGTTTGGCGGGTGTACAATACATACCTTGATATCAGGGTTTCGGACGAAATGAAATCGTGCATATGAACAAAACAATTACTTCGCCCCCTCTGTCTTTGGGACCAGTGTATGAAGTTTTTACCGATGATTGCTTGATTCCGAATCTGCATATAGGAACCTCGCTCGCGTCTCAACGAACAATCGAAATGCGTTTCGTTGCGATGGAGCTGGGCAAATCTGCCGGAATGGCATACTCGATCCCTGACAAAACGTCATGATGAGTGTACCTCGCAATCTATTTATTAGGTTGGCGTCAATGCGAATGCCGTTCTCACATTTGCCTTGTCACTTTTCGGGGGCGTGTTGGTGGGATGGTCGAGCAAATATCACAGATAAAAATTTTGACAGTTTGCTCTCCATGCTACAGCTATGATGCATATGACTATGGCATCTTCGACGTTGGCGAATGGCACATTATCCGAGGCCAGCCTTTGATCTCTTCATGACCTGAACGACCGGCTCGAGTATTCCCTGGTTTTCCAGCGTGCCCAGCGACATTCCCTTCGCCCACCCCATCTTTTCCAGCATCGCACGACCTTTGTTTTCCTGGCCAAGCTCTGGAATCGAAGCGCCAGCGATTTCGCCTTCTCTGAGGGTGACGGCACTGGAACCCCCCGATCGTCCCCCGCCGCCACCAGATCTCGGCTGTCCTTTACCCTTGGCATCGAGTCGATGGAAGTATTTGCGCCCGATGCGCGCAGCAGCTTCGTTGATGTGGCCTTCTGCATCCTCAAAGCGGTTCTCCGAGTACCTCACTGTCCGCTTGGTCCGGAAAAGGACTGGACGCCGTTGATCACCGCTTCCAGTTGATTGGGACTTGATCTTGAACTTGTTGGCCAGCTCATGAAGTATTTTGCGTGCCTGCTTATCCATGGGAGGGAATTGAATGCTACCAAGGATTAGCGTATAGTCTGAGTGTGAATGCGGGAGTCCTCACGTCTCTGCTGTGCTGACGAGAAAGGTCAGCAGTTCATACTTGATCTCGTCAAGCTTCATGCCCGTTTGGTATTTGACGCGTAAATCATCTGGATTCACATTCTTGCCCAGGAGGCCCGAGGCACGGAGCGCTTCGCGCTCCATCTTTCGGTTTTTCTTCCGCTCTCTGTCCCTCTCCCAGGCCTTCCGCAGTGCAGACTCAAGTTCCGAATCTGACACGTTGAAGGTGGGCGGCTGTTTCCGACGCCGTCCTTTCGGTAGCCCCAACATCTCGGGTGGCGGGGCCCAGCTAGTCAGATCAAGATCATCAAAAGCTTCTATGACCGAGTTGTTGGCTTGTCGTTTCTTTGGTCGATATGCTGCTGTTGAAGACTGCCCTGCCATATTTTCACCACCGGCTCTGTCGTAGAAGTCCGAAGAGGCGGGAAACTCGTCGCTGTCGATGCCCAGCAACTCCTGCCTGGCGAGAATCCGAGCAAGAGTCTCGTCGTCCATTTCGACATCCATGTCCCCGTCAACCTCAGAATCGTCTTTTTCAACAAAACCTTGACGTTGATCGGCATTGTCTTCACTCGCCTCGCTTGCTGACGACAGCAACTCGGCCTCGTCAATATCAGCCGGGGTCTCGCCGAAAGCGCCATGTTCGCCACCGAGCTCTCTTTGACTGAGGATGCGAAGTTGGCCGGTCAAGAGGTCATCTTCAGAGTTATTCGCCATGTTGGCAATGTAGTCTGCAAGAATTGCGTCTTCCTCGTCGACCTCCCCAGACTCTTCGGTCACTTGAAGAGGATGGCCCGCAGATCGGGATCGCGCTCGACGCAGCTTAGGCTCTCGCTTTTTCCCGCGAGACCTACGCCGGCCACCACTGGGCAAGTTGCTCTGGGTCTTCGAAGCTCTACCCCGGAAAAGAATGACATCCTCACTCGAGTCCGATTCTTCGGGCTCAGACTGACAGTTCGGGACATTGGGCGTGGATTGGTGGTTGTGACACTTGGATTTATCCCCTTCAAGGTCGAAGAAAAAGACAGGGGGAACGACAGCGTCATCTCGTCTCTCAAGATCGTTGCTCCTCTCCCCGACCAGCTCTCCGGGGGTAGGCGCCTCTGATCTTAGCGACTCCTGTTCGAGGGAGCTTGCGTGGACGGTAATGATCCGGGCCTGGATTATTTCCACAACATCGGCACCGCGTGCATCCCCTGCACTATCGTGGGTGTCGCCGGCACCATCATCGGACGGCTTGTTCTCCGAACCAGATTCCGGAGGCTTGATATCTTTGAGAGGATCAACAAAACCTGCGCTTACAAATGCAACGGGCTTTTCCCGCAGCTTTGAAGTCCGAGCCCAGAGAGGCTCATGAGATACTGTATTCCTAGCCTCATCTCTCATGGTGAATCCTAGTTAAAGTCAGAGGAGGACGCGGCCAGCCACGGCAACTGGGACTGGGACGGGTGATGGCAAAGCGAACCATTTACAACCGAACCCGGGCGGCTTGTGGACAATCCGTCTCTGCCAGCGGCAGCCCCGGACTGGAAACGGGAGGCTTTCCCACCTCCCCAGGGTTTCTTGCCCCCCCTTCGGTTTGCCATTGCTACCAAAGCGAGGGGAGCTCAGGCGAGAAAACTGTTGGAGACTGGTGCTATGTGCAATGCGATTCGGGCAATATAAGACCGAGCTCCGGGTATGATGTTGGAAAATAATTGCGATACACCAGGTACGGTCTGGGGCATCTGTTGGCAGATTCTGCCCGTCTGTCGAGGTCAACAGTTTGGTGTGGATTAGTGCGGACCCTCTGAATTGGAGTCATGCAGGCCGCTTGGCTTGACATTGCAGAGGCAGAGGAAGGGTTAGGGTAGACCAGCGGGTACTTCCAGGCAGTCACAAGGCTTGATCGGTCAGGGATCTGCTTGCGGCAGGCAGCCTCCCCAGGTCCCACTTGAGCTCGCTTGTGTTCGGGTGGAGCCCCTGCGACCAGATGACATACCTCCCTCACACTGTGACGAACAGGTCCCGCCTCCTCAACATTGAGTGCTTCCCTTCTCAAAACTCCCCTCAGGCCAAATCGTTACTGCAAGGAATCTCCTGCCCTCAGCACCGCGCGCGCGACGTCTGCACTGGCAACATCGGGTTTCATATCCCGAGCCTCATCACCCGTGGACCTTGCACGGCTTTGTTGCCCCTCCTCTCCCTTGAGGCCCCCGAACTTCCTTCCGGGACCGTGCAGGACAAGCTTCAACCACGTCTGCGCTTGCTAGAGTTGACATTCTCACAAAACATATTGCCCACGCCCTGTCTGCAGAAAAAAAGGTCCTCGCCGTTCGTGGGCGTGGCCTCTGATGACGCCTACGCGGCCAGGCAGCAGCAGTTGGCAATCAACGGTTTCGGGCACGTCTCCGAAGCTGGCGGGCGCCATGGAAGTTGCCATAGCAGGCGCTGCCGAAGTCAGCCGGGTAGGCCGGCGGATATTCCAGAAGATATGGGATCCTGAACCCATCAACGATCGTAGCTTGAACGACCCTGTGTGGTGTCTTGGCTGCTCTTACACGCTCGACACCAAGACATATGGGGGGCCACGGCCGCCGACCACGAGTACACCGCCTGCGGATACGGTCGAGACGTCCGACACGCCCCAACCGCCGGTCCCCGACACGAAGACATCCCCAATCCCCAACACACCTCCCGACTCAGCCTCCAGCAGCTTTGAGTCGTCGCTTGCTTACGAGGAGCCAGGGCAGGACGGCGGATGGCCGCCTGCGTTTCTCGACGATTTCGAATCTCGGATATGGATGACGTACCGCACCGACTTTGAGATGATACCCCGTTCGGAAGATCCCAAAGCAGTTTCGACCTTGTCGTTCACCATGCGACTCAAGACATCTTTTGGGGACCATACTGGGGGTTTCTCATCAGACACAGGTTGGGGCTGCATGATCAGATCGGGACAGAGCCTTCTAGCTAACGCGTTGCTGACGGCTCGTCTTGGAAGGGGTATGTTTGCGCAGGTGGCTTTCCGTGTGCCGGATATCACAACTAACCAGCTTCTACTCAGAATGGCGACGTGCTGCGGATCCGGGCGCCGAGGGCGAAGTCTTATCACTTTTCGCCGACGACCCCCGTGCCCCATATTCTTTACACAACTTTGTCAGACATGGCGCAGTCGCGTGTGGGAAATACCCCGGTGAATGGTTCGGCCCTTCGGCGACTTCACGATGCATACAGTATGTCCTCCAGGAAGATGTAAACCGCTAGCAGCTGACACCCCCAGGGCACTGGCAAGCGACCATGAGAACTCGTTGCGGGTGTATTCTACCGGCGACCTACCGGATGTCTACGAGGATAGCTTTATGGCAGTTGCAAACCCAGACGGCCAAGCCTTCCATCCGACTCTCATCCTTGTTTGTACGAGGCTAGGAATCGATAAGATCAACCAGGTCTATATCGAGGCGCTGATTTCCACCTTGCAGATGCCACAGTCAATCGGGATTGCCGGGTAAGAGTCACCTTCAGCCATACTATTCCACTTTTCGAGTGTCAACTAATGAGCTCAGGGGCCGCCCTTCGTCTTCCCATTATTTTGTTGGCGCACAGGGGCAGTGGCTCTTCTACTTGGACCCTCACCATCCGAGACCGGCCCTTACCTATCACCTAGATCCCAAAGACTACACACCGGAGGAACTTGACTCCTGCCACACTCGCCGGCTGCGGCATCTCCATGTCGAGGACATGGATCCCAGCATGCTTATCGGCTTCCTTATCAAGGATGAAGACGATTGGGACATGTGGAAAAGCTCAGTCAAGCATGTCCAAGGCAAAGCAATTATCCACGTTTCTCCGCACGACCCCGAGCTGGGTATGGGCTCAACCCGTGCCGAGGCCATCGACGAAGTAGAAACGCTGAGTGACGATGATGACGACGCAGATACGGTACTTGACGCATAGATGAGGGAATATATGGGTATCCTCCCTCCCGGTCACCATCCGGGAATCTACTCATAAGCCAATACTCTATTTTCTGTCCAGGCCATCCGACAATGTCAAAAGTGGTCGTCAGAACCAGGGCAGCAACTTGGATCTGTATGTGGTACGGGTGTTGCGTTCCGGAGCTGTTTTTGACCCAGCGATGGGGTCTATGCCCGACTTGAAATAATATTCCTGGAGCTTAGATAGAAAAGGCTTCAACTATCGCTTTTGTTTCTTGCCTGCTTTGGCCTTCGGTACCGGAGCTGCATGGTCTAGATCTTTGATATGAGAGAACAGTTTGGTTCTTGACGTGAAGTTCTCATTGCAGACGGCGCATTTAAACTGAGTTGCAATCAACGATTGTTAGAAAAGCGGCTGGGCAAAGTTGGCCAAGTAGTACTCACGGATTCTTCAAAATCAGCTGCTTGACGGGCAGCCTTTTTCCCCCGTTTTAACTTGGCTTTCCCAATCTTTTTCCCACTTGCGCTCTCATCGTCTAGAGACAGGTTATTGACGCTGGCTGTGGCGGAGTCGATGCCAATGGTGACATTGGCGTTCCCTTCAGTGGCAGGTTTGACGGGGAGAATGCGCTCTTCAACCGCTGAGCGTGGAGCGTATTCATCATTGCCACTCTCGCTGGAGGATTGTGGATTCAGCTGCTCCTCCTCATCACCGGCGGGAATTTGGTCCCCTCTTTCACAGACGTTGCGATGTTGTTCATGATCCGAAACAAACGCCGAGTCTACCACATCGGCCGCCGTCACAGGATCATCAAGTGCCGAGGAAACTTTACCGCCTCCAAGGTCGAACGTCGCGTTTTCCTTTTTCATCTGCCACTGTAGCTGTTGCACCGCTTTGACGTGCTTTTTGCTCCTCTCGTGTGCCTCGAACTGCTTTTCGCTCTTGAAGATCTTGTTGCACACAACGCACTCTATGTGCTCAACCTCGGATTCTTCCTCGGACAATGAAAACTCGTCGAGTTGCTCACTGTCATTTCGAGACTGCGCCCATTCTGGTACCGCGTACTCGGCCACTTTCTCCTGGTGAGCAGCCCGCGACCGTGCCGCCTGCGCAGCTGCTGAGCTCCGAAGTATCTCCTGTCGCTCCGCCTCGGACTGTGTGTTGGGGATATATCGAGGGTCTCGCTTTCTTACGAAGGCGACTAGAGATTGGACAGCGTCGTTGAACTCCCTTATGCCCTCCTCGCGGAACTTCTTGTTCTCTTTCTCCATTAGCCGTCGTACCCGGCGATCGGGCGCTTCTCCGAGGCGATATTTGTCCTTCCAACTGAAAGACTTCTTGGTCGCGAAGCTCGACCATATCCTGTAGAAGGGCTTTGCCACGGTGTCGTAGTCGTCGTTTGCCCGACCAAACGGCGGGTAGTCAAGTACATCGGCTCCGTCCCACTCAGCGGCGGCAGTCTCCTCGGACGCGAGCTTCTCGAAGAATACATCCAGGATGCCGAAAAAACCGCTGGGGCTGTCGGTCATGGGCACACTCGAGTTGAACCGGCCCATCAGGGCAAAAATGGCCGCTGCTGGCGTATGCACACTAGTGGGTTGATCGGAGGGCGCTCCCCCAGAAACATCATCGTCGCCGCTGAGGATGGCATCGCGATGGGAGTCGTACCACGCTCGCTCCTGGGGATCGGATAATATCTCGTAGGCAGTTTGAACCTCTGCGAACCTCCGTGTGGCGTTCTCTGTGTCGTTGAGGTTTCGATCCGGGTGTAGCTCCAACGCCTTTCTTCGGTACGCCTTTTTGATCCTAGTACGGATCAGGATCCGTTCGTGGAAGAGGGAGCGCACTCCGGGGGTGGAGGAGGGCGGCTTCAGTACTCACTCATCATCAGTCACTTGTCGGTCAACTCCCAGAAGCTCATAGTAACATGTCTTGCGTATGGCCGTCGCGACGGGCTGTCGCCCAGGCCTCTGTGTTGACTGCTCGGCCCCCATTCCAGGGTCTTTCAGGGGGACGCTGGGCAGCTATCAACTGGTAGCAAATACAGGACGAGGAGTGGAAAATAAAGGAATGCGGGGCATGGTGGGGTGGATAAGCTGCCCCGCCATTTTTGGTGTTCCGCGGCGGGACCCACCAGGGGAGGGAAAGTCTAGGAGAAGCTCACACAGAGCGAGCATAATTAATCCAAGAAGAACCCCATCTGAAAGCTAAAATTATGGCTCGGTTCTCAATAAGTGCAGTTACTGTCCTTCGATAAGAGCTCGGAGATCGTTAAACTCTGTAGGGCCAGAGTGGTGGAACGACACCCCGCCACTGCCATCCCATCGCAACCCCTCCCATGTGTGTCCTGTCAAGTGATCAACTAATCCCCCAGATCTCGGTTCTGCAGCAAGCAAGTGAGTTGCAGCACGTATGGGGCGGGTCTAGCCGGCTTTTTTTGTGCTGTGGGTTGAGGAGCTGAGAACAAGACTAAGAATTACGTAAGGGAGGAAATGCCGTTGAGCTTCTCGAACCATTGCCACCGGGCGTCCTGCGTCAGTCACGCGGCACCACCTAACAAACCTCCCCAGCCGCCTGGTAGTTGGTAACAAGGCAGGAGCAAGGGGCGGTTAGCAGGGTATGAGGGTTTGCTTTGGGGAGCACTGAACCGCATTCAAAGCGTGTTGAGCGATTTTCACAAGTTCCCTGGTCTTTACATGTTCCCATTCATCTCATCTCCCTACCTAGCAAGGTTCCCCTCACCTAAAAAAGGCTCGAGATTTACTCTAGGTATTGTGTCGTACAATACCTATTCTATATGCCAAACTCCGCGTCCTTCATCAATTACCTCGGTGTATTCTGACAGGCCTGGAACGCTCCCACCACCAAGGCGCCTCCCGACGCTCTGAGGCAACTTGCTCTGCGGCCTCGTTTCGACACCAGGTTCTCCTCCCGCCATGCGCACGCCGCATGCAGTCGTTGTCTGGTCGGTGCTTTGGTTGCGTAACTACCTGCGATGAAGTTTGGTCACGCCTTCCAGGAGGCGCTGCAGGCCGAGAGCTACCCGCAGCACTGGGTGGAGAAGGCGATTCCGTATCGCCAGCTCAAGAAGATCCTGGGCAAGGTGCGCGAGGAACTCATCAGGAACGGCTACGACCCAGATACCCTACACCGGCTCCTTGCGGACCGCAACGCCAAGTACAGCCTGGAGCCGGGTGAGTCTCAACTCCTACGGCCAAGGTTGGTAGTGCGGCCCCTATCGGCGCTGCCAGCGGCATGGACCGGGCCTGAGACAGCGGTCGAAGATTCCCTCTTAAAGCCAGTCACCACCCCTGTCGAGGCAGACACGCCTGGAGAGGGGGAGACTGTGAGCGAGGATGGTCAGCAGATAAATCCTTGGGTTAAGATCCCGCTGGATTCCGACGCCAGGTTCTTCAACATCCTCCAGACCGACGTCGGCGAGCTCGACACGCTCCAGACCCAGGAGCGGCGGACCATGGCCGACAGCATCTCAACCCTAGGGAGTGAGATATCCGAGGTAGCGAGGCCGCGGAAGGGATTCATCAAAGTCTCTAAGTCTGACCTTTACCGTTGGCGCGAGATATTCGAGCTGTACCTCGCGGCGCAGGTCTTCTTCTCAACGAACGAGACCACTGGCGGCGTCCGCAGTAGTGAGCGGGCACGCAAGCAACTGGTTTGGTTCCAAGACGAAGTCAGCAAGCGACAGCTCCTGCAGAAATTCAAACTTGAAGCGAGCACGACCGCCTACACTCGCTTCCTGGCCCTAAACGCTACGTTGCTGCAGAACGTCCAGTTCCAGGAGCTGAATCAGACGGCCGTCATGAAAATAATCAAGAGTGAGATCACCAATTTCACTCCTTACTCTACCATTATAAGACTTAAATAACTAACCCAAGACACAGAATTCGACAAGCAAACATCTCTGAGGGTGAAAACGGTCTTCCCCAAGGCGATGAACTCAGCAAGTTATATCGCCGAGAGCATCGCCAAGGATGTATGCGCGCAGCTCTCGCAAGACATCCTCGCCATCGTCCCTCAGGTCGCAGACTACACATGCACAATTTGTATGTTGTCATGTCCCACTCCCACTGCTACTGGCATTTCTGACCCATGACAGGTCTCTCTATCTGCTGGCTACCTATTAGGCTCGACTGTGACCATATATTTTGTATCCGCTGCATGATCAAGATGCAAAATCGGAACAAGAAATCGTGTCCATTATGCCGTGCGAGTACAGTCCTGACTGCAACTGAAGGTAACTGTTCCACAGCAATACATATCCAGACCTCGCGCTAACTCGCATAGTTAATATTGACTTGAAGCTGATGAATTATCTGGAGCGTTGGTTCCCTAAAGAAACAAAGGAGAAACAGGAGTATAATGAAATAGAGCGGCGCAAGGAGCTCTTTGGTGACGCGATTGGTGATACCACACCTGGGCCTCCATGTATTGTAATGTAGTATTCAACTCAACCGCTCAGTCAATGAGCTGCAACATAGCAAGCCGGCGCAGTCAATAATGCATCTTAATCTCTCTTTCAACCTCCGTTTTATGTCTATCTAGGCTCCTTCTGTAGGTACACATTCTTCTGCCGCCTTCAACGCACTCCGGAAGACGTCGACAAGATGCGCTGTTTCCTCTAGGCCAACGCTAATGCGGACCAAGTCCGGGGCGACCCCAAAGCTTGCAGCCCAGTCCAATTCCTGGTAGTGCGCCAGAAGCACGTAGGGAGAGGTGAGGGTGAAGTTGGTTCCCAGACTCGGCCCCTTGGCCGTCTTGATGGCATCGTAAAACGCTATTGCCTGAGAATTTCCGTGGAAGACAACGGACAATAGCCCGCCATAGCCCCCTCCTGGAAGTCTACAAGCCTCGTAGTTCTCGCTTGTCTCGACGTATCGCGGGTAGAATAGCGACTTGACCAGCGGGTGCGGCCTCAAAGCGTCGCAAATGGCCTCGGCATTGACATTAATCCTATCAATGCGCGATGCAAAGTCGCGGCTGTTGCGCTCCATGAATATCACATCTTCGGCCCAGTATGTATCCTCGAGCTCGCGGCGGGCAAAATCCTTGAGGGCAGCGTAGTACCGGCAATTGGGGTTGAAGATGGCGCTGCCACCCATGACGTTGCAGTCACCAGAGAAGATCTTGGTCAAGCTACTCACTACAATGTCAGCGTACTGCAGCACATTGACGTTGGCAAATGTGCCGATTGTTTCATCCACCACGACGGCGAAGTCGTAGGCGTCAGCGAGACGGCGAATGCGCGCGAGGTTGGGACAGGTCAGCAGCGGGTTGCCGGGGAATTCGCAGAATAATGCGAGGAAGCGCTCGCCGGCCTTCAGGCTCTCCTCCAACTTGTCGAGGTCGGACTCGGAGGCGTGGCCGTAGAATACACACCCGGGCCCGAATTTCTGCAGGATCTTGAGGGTGTCGACATATGGGAAGCCGAAGTTTATGCTCTTCAAACTGCTACTCCGTGCGCCGAGCAAGGCACGATGGGCGTTGAAGATGGCGTTCATGCCGCATGGAAACAGGTAGACATCATCTTCTCTTAGATGAACGCCCCGAGAGTTAGATTCCATCTCTGGCAGCGGTGACGTGCTGAGCTCGTGATCGCCGCGCAGGGCCCCGGCGATCCGTCTCCGAATCGCCGACTTGGCGGGCTCGACAAACGAAACATCCAAGTTGCGGCCGAAGCGTTCCTCGAGGAAGCGTGACGTCTCCTGCACTTCCTGCCCAGGGGCAGTAACCGGGGATACGGGACTTGTACCACCGTTCGGTCTCCCCTGGTCCAGCGAACTTGGGCGCTGGTAACGTCGCGGGCCCCGACAGGGCTTCTGGGATGGGCTCTTGGGCCCGTCATCAAGCCGCAGCAGACCGTCCCGGAACAGGCCGTGGCAAAACTCGGCGCGACGGCTGGAGACGCCGTCACCTGTGTGCTGCCAGTATTCCTTTGCAACTGGGAAGACCTCGGCCGAGCACAGAACCGCGGATACGGCGGGGCAGAAGAGCTGCAGAGCCTTTGCAGAAGGGCTCGCCGGGTCGACAACAAGATGGATGACTGACAGGCTGGTCGTATCGGCGGCGGGAGCGCGCGACCGGACGAAGGTGGCACAGCGCGTGGCGGTCTGGCGTGTGGGGAAGAGCATGGCACGCGAGCTGGAACCAGGGGCGCCAAACTTGTCAGCCAGCTCGGCGGCGAAGGCCTGGATGCTGCGGTGGATAAAAAAACTGTGCGATGCGTCAGCTCTCCGTTTCCATTTTCCACACATAAATGCCGTGATACCGTGACACTGGAAACACTCACCGAGGGTAGCCGGTGGTCAGGCGACTAATGACCCAGTCATGGCCCTCCTCGTAGCCGACATTCGCGCTCCATGTCGGCAGCGACACACTCACGGCCTATGACCCATAGCACCAGTCAGGGGTGAGCCAACTTCGAGATGGTTTTGAAGGCGCCCCAACAAGAAGGACGGAGCAGCTTACATGAGCGGTGTCCGGGGGAATCGACTCCCCGAGCACAAAACCCTGCATCGGCAGAAGGAGAGACTGCGAGACTGCAGCGACCTATTGGGGGTGGTGACGAGTGCAAGTGCTGTTGAGCTCGAACATGAAAACGAGGATGGAAGGTGTCGTGTGACTGAAGCTGTGGTGGCGCCTTCGTTACGCGGGTAGCCAACGGGCAGGATATGCTTGTACCTGCGCAGCAAGGCGGGCAGTGGGGTGTCAAAGTTTGGCTGTTGCACAAGAACCGGTTGTCACTGCTGGGCTTAGGGCAATGGAGGTAGGTTCAAGACGGACAGCCAAACTCCGGGGAGATACCGAATCCCCGGGTGCAAACCGCTGGTCCGAATATCGGAGGCACCGGCAGTGAAAGGGGAAGGGATGCTCGCTGGTTCGGCCCGCCTTGAAACATCAGCAAATCGCCACTCATTCATCCGACTTCACGTTCTCGGCATGAAATACGTGTGTGCATAGCCGGAGAGATTGTATATCGACACGTACCTCCCACAAAGGCAAAACTATTCAAAGTTACATGTTTACATCGTCCAAAGAAAAGAGGAAAAAAACTTCAGACATTGGGCTGTTGCTCAATGTCGCAATCGAGCACAACTGTTGACCCTCCCGGAACCCCACAAACCTAGATATCCAAATAGGTGCTAACCGTAGGGGAGAAATAGACCCGCCTTCCCGCTCCCTTATTCCATGCAAGCGCAGATTGCTCTGCCCCGAGTGTAAAAACATTTTCTCTTGTTTCGATCATATCTGGTCATCATCGTTCCCGCCCCTCTCCTGAGTCATTCTCGTGCCAACCACGCAACACGCTAATGATACGCCCGCCCACTCCGACGACTCCCAACACAGCTAATACTGTCGCTGGGAGCAACGCTGTCGCCATCGTCGTCGTCGTCCTCCCACCTGGCGTGGCTACTGCCCACACCGCTTGCGGGCAGAGGAACGCCGCGGGCTGACACGTAGGTACCAGCCCGGCCGTCCCGACCGTCCGCACCGCCACCGACTTTGACTGTGGTCGTCGTCATCCGACTGCCAGACCTGGACCGCGAAACTAACGGAACTGACTGGCTAGGCGGTGGCGGCCCACGAATCGTGGTCGATGACCGGTGACTCCTAGCCGACACGAAGCTGTCTCGCTCGGGAGTCTCGTATGTGTAGCTGCGTTGGACGATGGGCGGGTGCCTGGAGCTCCGGGAGCTGCCGGCTTGGCTACGGTGTTCGGTTTCAGCGAGGAGGAGGGGTGCCCTGTTTGAAGCAGCCTCGCTCCGGGGCCGCGCCGAAGCCCGAGACCGTGAAGAGCTGTGGCGGCCTCGCGTGTCGTCGTACTCAAGATCCTCTACCTCTCTGCTCCTTGAATTGCCTGCCTGACTATACCGAGCAATGTAGTCCGGGGCTGGTCGGTAATCGGCGACCGGCACGAAGCCATCCGGGTAGCGGACTTTTTCTACTGTTCGCTCAACATCCACGTAACGGCTGTTGCGGTCCGGGTATGGGTCCGGGAAGGTTGAGCGGCGTGAGAAACTTGGCGCATCAAATTCCTGGCGGGGAGCCCGGCTGCGGTCGGCCTTCACCTTGCTGTAGGTGAGGGCACTGCCGAGCGCAGCGCCGGCGGCGGCAACACCCAACAGCGTTCCGACTACGGTGCCTGCACTCAAACCGCTGGAGTTTTGGCGGGGCGACGGTAGAGGTTCGTATACTGTGGGTCCGTCTGTGACGCTCCGCCTCAGTGAGGAGTAGGGTTCATCGCTGGCTTGCCCATTGTATGGGCGCCGTCCAACCGTCCGGGCGGACCCACCGGACTTCGGGCCGGAAGAGGCAGGCTCCGAGCTTGCGACGCCGTAATTCCAGTCCAAGATGCGACTTGCCTCCTTCTGCGTCGACTGGGTGCGCCGCACGGTGGGACCCCCGTAATAGGGCGGGTACTCTGGAGGCGGCCGGTAGACGATCTCCATGGTGTTGCCGTCGAAGTCAGTGATGTTGACTCGAGTCTTGCCTGCACTGCTGATGCTACGGGTGGCCGAGGCGCCGCTCACAGCCGGATGCGACGCCGAGGGGTGGCGCCGGTTTCGTCCCCGGCTATCGGGATTGGCGCGCAGCGCAAACTCGTAGGCGTCGTCGGCAGCGTCGGCCGAAGGCGCCGATACAGAGATGTACGAGGGCTTTAACGGACGGTCCCTGCTAGCTGCGATCTGCCGCAGTTCGAAAAGCGGGATGCGTTCTTGCGGGTCACCGTAGACGATGGACGGGAAGGGCCCGTCTTCGGCGGATAGGTAGCGCAGACCCAGAGGCTGGGTCACAGCAGAGTAGAGGGACGTGGATGAGGGGAGGTGCGCAACCTCGAGGAACGGAAGCATCAGGACTGTTAAGTATAACGAGGGGTCCGGGGACACCCTTCTGGCAGCCTTGCAAGGGCTTGTCTAGGTGTGTGTGAGTGTGTGTGTGTGTGTGTGTGTGTGTTCTGGGGCGGAACGCAGCAACGACAGGCTGCTAGGCTGTCGGGGGCGGGAAGAGGACGAGAAGCCGGGGCCTTGACCTAAGAGACGAGGCAATCAACACACCAGGCCGCGGCACTTAGGTACTTCCAGATGGGTGTGGCGTGAGCTTGCGTGAGCAGGCAAAGATGGCAGGGGTGTCGTCGTGAGTTCTCGTCCAAGCAAGCGCCGGTTGCCAATGCCGTTTTGCCCTCCTCTGCGCGTGTGTGATCAGACCGCCCTCCTTTAGACGGGGAGAGGATATGGTAGCAGCACAGAATATATTGGGACGAATTTGTGACGAGACGAAGGGTGGCGGGAATGCAAGTCGCTTTTCCCTTCACATAACCTGGGAGTTGGAGGGGAGCGACGGGACCAGTCAGTCCAGGCGAGCCAGGGTGACCCCTCCTGACTGATGAGTGACTTCTCCCCACCTGCAGGAGCCGGATTGCAACGTCCGTGGCAGGCAGGTACCTGGGGCGACGTATAAGCACTTCCTAACGACATTTGTGCGCAATCCAAATATGTTGCGCCGTCCAGGGCCACTCTCCACGGCATGGCCGAATTGTATTGTGGGGAATGGGTCGCTGGTCTTGAAGACTGCCAGCCCCACACATCTCGCCCCGGGAGGCCCAGGGTGACTGGCCAGCCAGGCACCACCAACGGTGCCCAACCGAGCTGGTGACCAGCCCGGCCAGCATAAATACCTCTGGGGGCTTCGTTTCCAGGTCCGCGTTCCTCGAGCTTTGAATTGTGCAACTCTGTTCAGCTCTCCGTCCCGGTCACGACGCAGTGGATCAGGATTGGATCACACATGCCCAACCTGCGAGAGTGGCAACCGCTTCACGGCTGCAAGGGTGTCACGTCTCGACCAACACGGTCGGAGGTCTTGCGTTCAATACCTCAGGCACCCCGCCCTGGTTTGGGGGGTTCGAATGGCGCCTGAAAGCAGCGGCTTGCTGCACTTCCATGTGCGGGCCGCCAGCTGTATGCCAGGGGTAGGGAGCTAACCACAGCCCGGGCACCAACCCCACCAGCGACACCTCAACAGACCGTCCAGGACCTGCCACGTTCCATCCCGCACACTGTACCTCTCACCTACCTCCCCGGCCATAGAGGGGTATGAACTCTAGAGACCCCATCGCTTTTGTCCCACCTCTGTCCATCTGTAGGCAGTTTGTCGAAGGTGGGACGATAACCCCAACTCAGAAGGTTGCTAATGTACCACAACCTCATCACCACGGTGGAGAGCCCAGCTTCACCGGACTTGATGGGGGGGAACCCAGCTGCGGGTGACGATGAGTCGGCGCTTGAGGGGCTGCCAGGCGAATCGGTTTGATTGGCTAAGAGTCGCGGAACACGGTTGCATTGCACAGCCGAGGCCGCCTGCAACTGGATGCACACCTCTGGTCCTGATGGCCGTGTCTGTGCCCGGCTGGAATTGAGGCCATGGAGGCTTGCCGTGCCGCCCGTGGCATGCCCGGCCGGGCAGCATTTTTGGGTCGACGTCGCCGACGCGTCTGCAAATTGCCGCTTCTACTTGTTTCTCTCACATGTGACTGCAAGTGACAATACCAACTCGTGAATTTTGCTCAGCTATCCTCGCCATTCCTTCGGCTCCGCCCTGCCTATTTCCTTACCGTGGATCACTCCGAGACGAGCTGTATACCAAGCACTCTCGACCAGGACAATCAACCAGCTCCCCCAAGCAAAGGCATTGCTGTATGCGTGACTCCGCAAAACGGCACCGGGTCGGTTAGCATGAACTACAAGAAGGTTGTACGTATAAAGAAAGGCCAAGAGGGGCCAAGAAAAATATGAAAAGGAAGAGGGAACGTGTGACCAAGTTGAAGTGGCCCACAAAGACGACGAAAGCGTCTTGGATCCGTTGTTGAACGCCATATGTTTTGGTTGTAAAAACACCGACAGCGCAAGCACAGACGACCCAAGTTCCGGAAGCTAGTGGCCGTCAACCGCGATGTTGTATCGCGGAACGGGCCACCGCGACCGCACCTCTCCTGATAGGAGAAGGAAACAGATCTTCCATCAGACCCCCCTTCCCAACCGTCACTCGGTGGGCCTCTCAGGGATCTCCGCAACTCAGGGTTGCCTGAGCGTTAGCTAGAGGATATCCCACGCATCCTCGGCGGCATGACAGAACTTGCTGCACGCTACACTCGCGGAGAGGCTGTAGTTGCTGATGGAAATTTTCTCGTCGACGTATGCGTCAGCAAAGTTATCCTCGCCCTTGGCCATGGCACCGACAAAGAAGCAGATGCTCTCATTAGGCCCCAGGGTATCAATGTACTCGCGTACGTGCACAACAGGGGCATCGAAGCTGAGTGTAATCTTGCGGCAGTTCGGCGGCAGGTGGTCGGTGATGGGATTCTGAATGACCTTCAGGAGCTTCTCCTGCGAATTGGCGCCCTTGATGGATAGGCGATGGAGAAGCTGTACCATCAAGCCGGCAAAGCGCTTGAAGGTACGCGGGATACGGACAGACGGCGATACCTCAATCAGCACCCCTTTGGCCGTCTGTATGTAAATCTGCAACTTTCCGGCCTTGTTCACCGGAGAATCGAGGAGGGTGAGTAAGCACTACGAAACAAGAGACATGTCAGTGGGGCTGCCAGTGTGTTAGATGCAGACTCGGTGGTCCCAACCTGGTGGGTGATGTCGGGGCGGGCGTCGCTGATGTCTCTGTTCATCTTGCGCATGACACCAATGTGCTCGTCGCTGTTGAGAAGCGAGTACTTGTCCTCTCTCTGCACACCCATGCGGCCGGGGCCACCGTGCGAAGCCTTATAAGTTTCAAGGCTGGCGTTGGAGAGGACGACGATCAGCCGTTTAGTGTCTTTGTCGGTTGGGGGAATAGCGACGTGCTGCTCGGCCACAAGCTGCGGCAGCGCCGGGGGAGGGAGCGACTGGGTCCCTGTCATTGTTTCGTCCGAGTTAGACATCTTCGGCATAAGTGTAATGGGTGGAGTAGCTTCTGCGACTGGATGTGATATGACAACTGGATAGGTAGTGGGTAGTGACTGTGAAAGTGCGCCTGGCATCCGGTAACTTGTGAAGAGAAAAAAAACGCCTGTCGGTAGGTAGGTGGGGCTGTTGAGGCAAACCTAGGCCCACAGTTTCTCAGGTGCGGGAAACGTCCTCATCTGGACCGCCATTCTTTCAGGGCCAAGGTGACCACATCCACACATTTCCGAGAACAAGCCGGAAAACGGGTTGGAACAGTGTAGAGGGCGATGCAGCGGGAGTTGGGGATGGCCTGGGGTATTTCACTCACGAGGCCGCTTCCCAGCGCGGTGTTCGGGAGAGGAGGACATGGCTCAGGCGCTGATCTGTCCGTTTATTATGGGGGAACGAGGTTCCAAGTTGGTTGGGGCTGAGAAAGCGAGTCAACGGCCTGGGTTACTGCAAGTTGCTAACTGTGCAGGCGTCGTTTGAGAAGATTAGGGTGGATTGCGCGGCAAGAAGTGAGCTGGTTGGAGGCTGACGGAGCGATTTACTCCAAGGGAAGGGGTTTGGTTTAAGTACGCGGTGGAAGAAGGGGTCGGAAATGCGTCCGGTGAGATCGAACCAAAGAAATTTGTGGCCGAGAATGGGATGCCGTCGCTTAGTTTCCGAGGTCGACATCCTGGTTCGCCAAGCATCGGATAACAAAGGCAGGGGTTTCGCTGGGGGCCAACCTCCGCCAGCTGCAACCCAAACCACCTCAACACCAAACACCAGGTTCTCAGACTTGGACGAGACGAAGCGCTATGTGACTAAATGAAGAGAACAGAAAGCGAAAAACTGCTTGTCCCAACTTCGATGACCGATCCCATCTACTGGAAAGGGTTCTCGTCTTGTTGGGCTTTCTGGTCGGGCCCCCGGGTCAGGTCTGTAGAATATGAACACGGATTGTGCTTTGGTTTAAAGTGCGAAAGGCTGTTCCCTGTCAGAGTCCGAAGCCGTCGCACTGAAGATAATCGGCTCCGAGGACGGCTCCCTTCGGAATGGGGTGTCAGACTGGAGCCCGGGTGGACAACAGCAATCCCCGCGAGCCCCGAACTGGAGACTATACGCACTCTGCCACATATCCCGTACTCTGCTTTTTTCTTCCCTCGTTTCCGTAAACCACTCCTAGGTCCTGATGAGACATGTAGAAGCTCATCCGTCGTTGGCCACTTAGGAAACCACATGCAAGCCGGTAATTTGTTTTCTTTGGAGTCTTTCGCCTGATAACCTTACTTGGCGTGCTTCGATGTCTCATCTTCGATTGGCTGGCTCATGGAAGAACGTAGGTAGTAAGTGCGCATAAGACAAGGGCATAAGGACTACCTAAGTAGTAATATACACTTGAGGAGTCACGATTTCGTGTTGCCGTTACCATACCACTTTTAAGAGTTTCCATTTTGTGAGTTGCGGAATAGTCAACCATGAAACCGTTTGACATGATTGATAGCGCTGGTGGCTGGGAACCTTGGAAGGGCTGCCCCAAGTCGAGGTATAGGAAATCATTTAATCAACCGTTGTGTCAGGTAGTTCGACAAGGATCTTTGGGAATGACCGCATCTTATTGTCGAGGCCAGCCATATGTTTTGATCTTCTTGGCCATGTCGCATCCCTGGAAGACATTTCTGCATTCCCTAACCATATAAGACCATGTTCATGTAGGATTTGCTCCTCCACCCCTAGTCAAAAGGCCAAAAGGCCATCCGTCCGTTTCAGCTCAAGGCGAATTATTTAGAGAATGTCTTTTTGCACTGTTCTACTCCAGGGTGTTTGTGTAAAATATGTGTTGGAGCAACCCTCGAACTTCAACACGGTGTTTAGCAAGGCCGGAATTTACACGAGAGGCCATTTGCGCATCGTTAGAGGACTTGTTTGCATTATAGTAGGCCGCTGGAGAATGCAGGAAGGCCTCTTTCAGGTGCAATCAGGGCTGCCGCAACAGTAGGAATGCACCTTGACATTGGGGGCACGGTGCAAATAGACGCGCTCATCATTCAGAGTTGGCGTTCACGTTCACGCTCTGAGAAGAGTGAGGAGAAAGCCTCGGGGTAGCGGTCCATGCTTGGCAAGCCACCACCACCGCCAGATCTGGTGGGACACAAGCAGACCCAATCAAGGGCGGCCTGCCACACCACATCGCGAACACGTACGTCATTGCCACAAAGGCGAAGCTCTCTCTGCAGCTGAGGGTGCTTCAGGTCTTGGTTGTTACGTATGTGCTTCTCCTCTACCTAAAATTGAGGCACCACCGCATTCCGCAGGGTTCTCGAATAGGTACGATGATTTGATGAGAGCAACTTACCCTACTCATTGACGGAAGTCGCGCAAGTGGCATTCTTGCTCGCTCGGCTTCGAGTTTGCGGGGTTCCTGCCAACAATCCATGGCTGGGCACGTCCCCTGACGCACCGCACATCACCCATTTGGGGGACCCCAGAAATCCCGGCTCCCCAGGCCGCCAAGACGCCCAAAAGTGACGACAGCATCGACATCATCCATCAAAGCCATCTGCAGTCAACCGACGGTCCCTTCTTTCGCCCACGAGAATTGTCTCCGACGCCGCTCCGACGAAAAGGAAGGCAACGAGCAAGAAGCGCACAAGTGCCACCATCGCTCTTGAGCGACCATCGGTACGTGGCTTCAGGTGTCACATGTGCTCCCACCTCCTCACTTCCTCTGTGTTCCTTTGTCAGGTGTCCAACCCGGCCAAACCCTAGTTACTGCGCTCTTCGCCTCAACTCCCAAACTTCCAGCGTGATGCTCCGAGCTAACATACTTCAAGTGGAGAATAACCTTCGTGGCGACACCAGACTGAGCTGCCATCCATGCATTGCGTCAGAACCTGATCCGCCATGGCGACCACTAAGTCTCCGCTTGCCGCGGCCTCCCCCCGCGGCGGCCTCGATCGTGGGAATAGCACGGCTAGCTACTTTCCCCAGCAGCAAAACTACCACGGGGGCGTCGCTGACGCCGAAACCCTTTCCAATACGCTTGCAAACTCGCACGTTGCCCCGCCCGACAGCATCTCTGCGAACAACAACAGCGCCAACCTCATCGCGCCTGTTGCCACTCGTCCCAATGGGAGGTTTACTGAAGAGTGGGATGCCAGCCAGCGAGGTAGTTCGATCATAGACGCCGGGAGCCCAGGCGGCAATCTCCAGCGTTCCAGCTCCTTCTCCGGCTCTGTCGCCGGAATGGGTGGCGTCATCGGCGACGGGTCGCTGTCCCGCGGAAATACGTTGAAGAAGAAGGCGTCGCTACGCCGAAACGGAAGCTTGAAGCGCAGCAGCAGTCGTCGTAGCATGAAGGCCGGCAGTGTTAGAAGCCTTGCCCTTCAATCGACTACGGACCAGGATGAGATACAAAGCGCATTCTACTGCCCTGTCCCGACGACAGGCAGCCCGACTGAAGTCCTTGCAAACAGATTCCAAGGTTTGTATTCTCAACATGACGCCCATTGTCCTTCCTAGCTGACATTTCTGTTTTCGCTCAGCATGGCGAAAGATTCTCAAGGACCTGATCACGTACTTCAGGGAGGTACAAACCCACTACGAGCATCGAACCAAGTCACTCCTGAAGCTCTCGAATGTGTTGAATAATACTACGACACCACCTGGGTTTCTAGCATCAGGGGGCCTAGACGACGCTCTTCAGATATTGCGGAATCACAACAAGCAGTCAATTGCCGAGGCAACTAAGGCCAGAGAAATCGAAGAGGACGTTATCTTGGCACTCACCGGTCTACGGAGCGACCTCCACCAAAAGATCAAGGAGATCAAGAATCTGTCGGGCGACTTCAAGAATTCGGTTGAAAAGGAGATGGAAACGACCCGGAGAGCCGTGAACCACCTCCAGGAGGTTCTGGGTCAGGCCGAGCTTGACTCTGCTCTGACAACAGGAAAGCAGGATCCGTATCTCTTGAGGTTGGCAGTTGATCGACAGTTAGAGAGACAAATCGACGAAGAGAACTACTTGCACCAGGTAGGAATGGTCTTTCCGCTCTTGCAGTGGGAGATACAGCTAACACGTCCAAGGCGTACTTAAACCTAGAAAACTCCGGACGGGAGCTAGAATCTATTGTGGTTGGCGAAATTCAGAAGTCACATAACGCATATGCGGGCATCCTCAAACGGGAGTCTGATGTCGCGTACGGCGCCATCGAGGAGCTCCGAGCCGGTCCAATCTCTATGCCCAAGGACACGGAATGGAGTTCCTTTGTACAAAGGGACGATCGGTTTGTGGACCCCGAAGTCCCTATGCGATCGGCCCAATTTATCCACTATCCCGGCCGCGATCATTATGCCTGCCAGGAAATTCGAGCAGGTCTATTGGAGCGTAAGAGCAAATACCTAAAGAGCTACACAGCCGGGTGGTGAGTACCTGTCCCCCCAGCGCATCCGAAACAGATATTGAGTACTAACCTGGGAAGGTACGTGCTTTCTCCGACTCATCTCCACGAATTCAAGTCGGCGGATAAGAGCCAGGCGCCGGTCATGTCACTCTATCTTCCGGAACAGAAACTCGGTTCCCACTCCACTGAGGGCGGCTCGTCGAACAAGTTTGTTCTCAAGGGTCGTCAAACTGGATCCATGCACCGTGGCCATACCTGGGTCTTTCGTGCAGAGAGCCATGACACGATGATGGCTTGGTACGATGACATCCGGACGCTCACCGAGAGAACTCCCGAGGAACGAAGCAACCTCGTACGCGGCCATGTGCGAAGCTTCAGCAGAGCATCCCAGCGCTCCTCTCTGAGCAGCGACGGGATGGGCGATGACGACGAGGAGCCCCCATTCTCAACAGCTGTCGGGGCAGTCAGTCAGCAGCAACCCAGGCAAGACACCCTGTCGCGGCGACCTTCAGGTGGGCGGTTCCCATCTGATCTCCAGGTGAACGCGCAAAGAGGCTTACAGGTTCCGTCACCTCTTAGTGTAAGCTCTGGTCATGACGACCATACAAGTCACGATTTCGCAGTCTCGGGGAGCAGCCCCCTGGGAAACCCATCGGAGAAGCAGCACCACGACCTGCTTCGGGAGCACGGCGGCGGATATGAGGGAAGCCAGTCTCAGACACATCACGAGATTGGGAGCACTTTTCTTCCCGGCTCGCCAGGCCGACGAGATACCTACGATGTGGGTGCTGCTCAACGGGTGGCACCGACTGCTTACGGTAAATTTCCCACTGCCGAGCCAACGAATTCGGGGCCACCGGAGGATCTGTATCGTGGTCCTCTTAACCGTCCCATGGGCTATGACGCAGCAGTAGGGCTGCCGGTAGACGCCCGCGGCTTCGTGGACAGTGGCCAGATACCAAGAAGCCAGTCACAATCATCCCCCACAAACGGCGCTGACCGTGGAACTGACCCGGCCCAGCAAGACGGAACAACGATTTCCAATTGGGATCAAAAGGGGACTAGGGCTCGAGGGGTGCCTGACGGAACTGTCGGCGCACGTGAGGACGTAGACGGCGGCTATCTGGACGAGCAGCGACCGCGGGGTGCAGTTCGCAACGACAGCGGCGCGCCAACCATTTCACACCTTCACATCCCCGGCGAATATCCGAAGGGAACTTCCGGTTACTAGTAACTTCGTTACTGCTTTCCCCCGGAGCTCTCTTGCACCGTTGATTTGACCCAATTTCAATTTGCTATTCTTATTCTCTCCAAACGCGGGAGTGTTTTTGTTCTTTCTCTTAGGTCCGACACGATCCCTTTTCACCAGGCATGCAACGCCAATAAGCATTACAAATGGAGCTGGGGGCAGCGTTGCGCGATGTATGCTTTTGTCTATGTCGATACAAACCCTAGACAGAATAACCTAGACTTATCTACCACAATCTGTTCTTCGTCTGGAGCCTTTTCGGTGAGAATTCGCGGTTGCTGAGGGTGTCTCCTATCTGCTGCCCTGAAGATGGAGGAATCTGGCTTTATTTCCTGGCGTGTTCAGTCGTCCAGCCAAAAGACAATCGGGGGCTAATATCGGCCGTTCGAAACCTTGAGACCCCATCATCTCGAGCGTACCCAGCCCCTTTTGTCCGCTAGTATTAGCCGGACTGCGACTACTCAGCTAGGCCATCGGCACACACCTCCTCGCCATGTTTTCTTTTACTCGGGCTTGTGATGTTGTTCCCGTGCCCCCCATGGTTCCTCAGATGCGAGGGTAGGGAGCGAAAGCAAGAAATGCCCACCTCTGCCCCCGTAGTTCTCCGGACCGGACCCCTTCCTGCTCCTCTTTGTTTCCACTCGAACTGAATAGTGCTTTTGTTGACTACTCTCGTTTACTTAGGGATGCGAGCGCTCACTCGAGTCGCGACAGGCGGTATGGAAAGCAGAAACCCCCGTAGCTGTGGCACCACTCCGCATTCCGGAGATATACCAAGTCAAGCCGTACCATCCATCAAACCAATACCCAGAAAGTCTCAATCTGGTGGCCCGCGAGCACTACACACCCTGTGTAATTGTTCTGATGTCCCACCCTGCACATCAGCCCGTTGTATGGCGACGAGCGAGTCCACGGCATGGCGTGCCATAAACATACCTGCCATTGGGGCCTACGGAGGAGGTCGAAGGGGAGCGTCAAGATCACGCCGAGCTAACACCATCCGTATTGTCAATCCTCATAAGCCCCTAGTACAGGAATTCACCCTCTCGAACCACGACAGCCGCCCTCCGCCGGCAGTGGGTATCTCGCATGGCGGATCCAGCCCCGAGGGCGACACGGTGCTCCTCTTCTACCGATCTCGCCAACGACGGCCAGCTTCCCACCGCCTGAAGAAACTCGAGCCGCCAACAGCCCCCACTACGCGATCTGAGTGCTTCTCCCCGTTGCACGAAGTTCTCTTCGTCTTGATCATCTGCTCGGCGCAGATGTTCATGCTGGCCGGGCTTGCGCAGGCAATGTTGCCGGCGCCGCTCATAGGTCTCTCATTCCCCGACACAAGCCAGGGGTCCATGGCGTGGTACTCGGCCGCGTATAGCCTGACGTCGGCGACCTTTGTGCTGCCGTCGGGTCGGTTTGGCGACTTATTTGGGGACAAAAGAGCCTTCATCATCGGCTTTGCGTGGTTCGGGCTGTGGAGTATGCTGGCTGGCTTTGCGGCTCTTGTGCAGAGCGCCGGGGGGCAGGGGACAGCGTACTTTTGCTTTGCAAGGGCGATGCAGGGGGTTGGACCGGCATTGCTTGTCCCGAATGGACAGGCCCTCTTGGGGAGGGTCTACGCCCCTGGCATGAGAAAGAACATGGTGCTGTGCTTGTTTGGGGCGAGTGCGCCGTTTGGATTTGTGGTTGGCGGCATCATGTCCTCTCTCGTGGCGACCAAAGCAGACTAGTCCTGGGGCTTCTGGGTGATGGCTACGTCATGTTTTGTGCTGGGGGTGGCTAGCTTCATGGTGCTGCCGGGAGCTGACCCAGAGTCTACCAAAACAGAAGGTCCAGGAATGTCTTCTAGCCTCTGGAAGCAGCTTGATGCCGTCGGAATGGCGCTGGGCGTCACCGGCCTCGTCCTCTTCAACTTCGCCTTCAGCCAGGCGCCCGTCGTGTCATGGACCACGCCGTACACGTACTTCACCCTGATCATCGGCGCAATCTTCATCGGCGCCTTCTTGTGGTACGAGCGCTCGGCGGAATACCCCCTGATTCCCATCTCGGCCATGAGCCCAACAGCCAACTTCGTGCTGCTGGGATGTACGGGCGCGGGATGGGCGTGCTTCGGCATCTGGGTGTACTACACAATTCAGCTGCTCGAGTCCCTCCGCGGGTGGTCGCCGCTGCCTGCTGCCGTGGCTCTGGCGCCAGCTCCCATCACGGGTCTTATGGCCAGCCTCCTGGCTGATTTCTTGATGTCCCGTGTCAAGCCACACTGGGTCATGTTGATTTCTATGTGCGCTTTCTTTATCGGAAGTCTACTTCTCGCCACTGCGCCTGTTTCGCAGAGCTATTGGCTCAACATCTTTTTGGGGATTTTGATCATGCCCTTTGTGAGTCTTTCCCGTTCCCACTTCCCTCGCCCGCCTGGGCCGGGAAGCTCAAGCCCTGGGATGGATTGCCAGCTAACAATTTCATAGGGGATGGACATGAGTAATCCTGCGGTATGTATAATCGCTACCCCCCTGAGGTGTCACCTGCCTGACCTGAATACCTACTCACTCTGCGTCCGCAATTTCTAGGCCACCATCCTCATGAGCAACAGCGTGTCCAAGGAGCATCAAGGCATAGCGGCAAGCATAGTAGTCACCACGGTGAATTGCTCGATATCCAGTGCGTTGGGAATATCGGGCACGGTGGAAGTACAGGTTGGTGGCAGCAACACTGGCGATTACCTCGCTGGCTTCAGGGCTGCCCAGTATTTCGGAACAGGGGTTGGCGGACTTGCTGTCCTTTTAGCATTGTGTTTCCTCCTTCATGCTCACTACCAACAGAAAAATACGTCCAGGCAAAGCGCGGTGGAGGGAGTTTAGTGTAAAAAGACAGTCGTACCACTATCAAGGGTTGATGATTCAGGGGTTGAGCCAGGGGGGAGAACAATGGCTTCTCAAGTCTACCTACCGTCTCTTTTTCTTTTGTTTCCTCGCATCCTAGCATCCCCGCATGTACAGAAGTCGCGTCCTCAGAATGCGACGAGTTTTTAAAAACAAAGCAGGAATTCCGAAGCCCCCTTCCGTAAAACGCCGGTTCTGCCAGTAGCCCAGTGCCCCAGACATACATCAAAACAAAAACTCCCTTTTCTGCCGCGTTCAGTAGTTCGCTTCGATGCTAAGACTGCACGCCTATGCAAGGACTGCGCTGCTCTACAACAGCATGATGAAGTGCAAAGGTGGTCGGTAATCAGTCTCAATACCCGCCCCTGCCTCTGCCACCACCGCCGCCACGGCCACCTCTGGAGAATCCACCTGAGCCGCTGAAGCCGCCTCTGCCGCGTGGTGCGCCACCACCTCCACGGCTGAAACCACCTCCTCCCCTTGAAGCGCCAAAGCCTCCACGGCCACCACCACGGCCGCCGCCACGAGAGAAGCCCCCAGGAGCGCCGCGCCCTCCGCGCGCACCACCTCTGCTGGGCTTCTTGACCTTGGACGCCCCCGGCGGGGGCTTGGGCTTAGGAAGGAACTTCTCGAGCGGCAGGAGCTTCTCGCCCGAGATGTAGAACTTGTCGCCGTGCTTGAAGGACGTAGCCTGGATGCCCTCTGAAGGCTTAATCGTGAAGTAGACCTGGTTGATGGGACCGAGGACCTCGTCGATTTTGCCGATTGATGTCTTTTGCGCGGAATTGTGGGTTAGTAAGAGAAGTAGGGGGAGAGTAGAAGAGTGAAAGCGCACCTTGTTCTCCAGGTACATTGGGGCATTGAAGTGAGGAATCTTGGGGTTGATGCTCTCGCACACCATCTCGCCCTCGCATGCGTGAATGAACTTGCCCATCTCCAGTACGGTGGCTGGGGGCCCCATATCCCGCTGCTGGAAACCTCCTCCGCGTCCTGCGTGGAAATGATGGTTAGCAACTGACTGCAGGCCAATTCCCCCGTATCCTAAGGGAGTCTCTCACCTCCTCCTCGCCCGCCAAAGCCGCCGCCACCACCACCGAAGCCGCCGCGACCGCGCGGAGCGCCGCGGAAAGACATTGTGTATATGGGGTTCGTGTACCGTGTGGGTACCGAAGTTATCGGTGTGATTAGTATTGTATGCGCGGCGGTGAGTGCGAGTTGTGTCGTCGTATATATGCCGTCGATAGGCAGATCAGCCGTGTGGATTGAATGTTTCTGAATCGATGCTCCAGTCGAATATTTTTTTCCCTAGGCGGTCAATTATTTTGCCGCTAGCTGCAGGTGGTGTATCCATATCTGCCCCACCCTCTCCAATCGAGGGGCGCCAGAAGACCAGCTGCGGCCAAAGCGCCTTGATAATCTCACGTGAACTCTATTGCGATTGGGCTTTTTTGGCCTTGATTTCCCAACTGCCGTGTTCATTATTCATGATTAGAGTAGAACCGCTCTATCGGTAGCATCCTCAAGTCAGAAGAGGCTGATAGTTTCTTCCAACCAAATGTGTGCTGTTGGACTCGTTTGAGTTCGTCTTGTGCCTGGTGGTCACTCGATGGTGCCGCATTGGCCATCCTGCATAATGGGCGAAAGTTCGTGCCGTTTCCAACACTAAAAAGGGACAGCCCAATGGGGCGGCCTGAGGAATGTCTGGCCTGGAGTGGCCAGATTGTTGATTTTCTCCGGGATTCCTTGGTTCCAGATCGCGGGGCTCTTAGCTTGCTTGCGCTTCCGCCAAAGTGTCTACCATCCCAATGCACATAAACTGAAAGGACAAGTTGCTCGTTGGAGGCAATCTACCACCACATACTGCTTTCTCATTGCAACCCATCATTCCCTTATGAAGAGCATCGCTGCACCTCTCTAGCAGATTGACTGGCCTTACCAGCCTCTCTTTCGTCGTTTGCATTGACAATAACTGGGATCCTGTCGTCTGCCTGCAGCCATGCTGGTCCGTCTCTCTGCCCTGGCGCTCGCCGCCAGCTTCCTTTCTACGTCGCCGTCTCTAGTGGCGGGCCTCTCTCCTACCGATATTCCCTCCGACACACCGATTTCTGCCCTCCTCACATCGGCGCAGACCCATCTATCCCGCGGCGAGACCAACGATGCACTGGTGTACTATGACGCCGCCATCGCCCGCGATCCCAACAACTACCTGACGCTCTTCAAGCGCGCCACCACCTACCTCTCGCTGGGCCGCACTACACAGGCTACCGAAGATTTCAATCGCGTGCTCACGATCAAGCCCGGTTTCGAGGGCGCCCACGCACAGCTTGGGCGCATCAGGGCGCGCGGCGGCGACTGGGATGGCGCCAAGAAGCAGTACATTCTGGCGAGGAAAGACGAGGAGCTCGCCGCTCTAGAGGAGGCCAAGGGCGCGGCCCTACTCGCTGAGGCGGCGTCCAAGAGCGGCAACTGGGAGGAGTGCGCTAACCAGGCGGGCGAAGCCATCCTCGTCGCCAGCAGGTCACTCCCGCTGAGGGAGCTACGTGCCCGGTGTAACTTTGAGAGCGGCCATGCAGTACGGGGTATCGCAGATTTGCAACACATCCTGCAAATGAGGCCTGGTGACACATCGCCGCATGTGAAGATATCTGCCGTCCAATTCTACGGCCTCGGCGACGTGGAAGAGGGTATGAAGGCTATCCGGAAGTGCTTGCACTCGGATCCCGATTCCAAAGTGTGCAAAAAGCTGCTCAGGCAGGAGAAGGGTGTCGACAAAGCGCTTCAGAAGATCGCCAAGGCTCTGGACAAGAATCAGCCTACAACGGCGGCGCGGCAACTCGTGCCCACCGGCGAGGACGAGGGGCTCATCAAGGAGGTGAAGGATCAGGTGAAGGCTTTGCGGGAAGATGGCACCATCCCCCCATCGGTCAGCGATGCCCTAGTGTCGAGGCTCGTGTCCATGGCGTGCCAAGCATATTACGAGGTAAGTGTTTCCGTTTCGTTCTCTTGGCGACATACAATGATCCTGACATCACGCACAGTCAAACAGCAAAAAGGCCAAGGAATACTGCGCTGAATCCCTGTCCCTCGACGAGAACTCTTTCTACGGTCTTCTCCATCAGGGCAAGACCCAACTTGACGCCGAAGATTATGATGCTTCCATCAACACGCTCAAGAAGGCACAGGAAGCCGCACCATCCGAATCCAAGCGCGGCCTTGCCGACCAACTTCTGCGTGATGCCGAGATTGCACTCAAACGCAGCAAAACAAAAGACTACTACAAGGTCATCGGCGTCCCACACGACGCTGATGAGCGACAGATCAAAGCCGCCTACCGCAAGCTGTCCAAGCAACACCACCCTGACAAGGCCGCCAAGCAGGGTCTCACCAAGGAGGATGCCGAGAAGAAGATGGCGAGCATCAACGAGGCGTATGAAGTGCTCAGCGACCCGGAACTGCGCGCGCGCTTCGACCGCGGCGACGACCCCAATTCGCACGAGCAACAGGGCTTTAACCAGGGACACCCATTCGGCGGCGGACAACCATTCATGTTCCAGCAGGGCGGCGGTCAGTTCCAGTTCCGGTCTAATGGCTTCGGCTTTTAGGTGTATTTTCGCGTTTACTTAGACACCACAGCTGTGTAACTGCTTTTTTCGTGCTAGTGTCGAGGGAGTATCAAGGGAGTTTTGGTGTTGCATATGTGATATAGCTACTGGGTTTAGAGTCCCGTGGAGGGACGCAAGGAGCATCGGGGTTCGTCGTACTTCTACGAAGTATTGTTTGTTGTTGTATGAGTGCTGTCGTGTAGGGGGGCGATCAGGCGAGCTGTCAAGCATACGTCGCCGTCTGTGCTGCTTATGGTGTTGTAATCGCTTTGCTGAGTATGAATTACCAACTATCAGACTGCCGTTCGAGAGCCCACCGTCAACTCGCGATATCACTCTGTTTACATTATCCACATCTCATCCAGGGTTGTTCAGTTAGCATTCTTGTAAAGTTGAGAATGTGGCGATTCAGCACAATGCATGGCATCCGTGCGCGCATAGTAAATGTGCGTACCCTCCAGCGCATCCGACGTACCCTGCACCGTCCAAATTCGAGCCACTGCATGGTACGGAAACCATTGCACGAGACGTACTCCAACGGTCAACACTATCGTTATTCCGATACGCTCTTTTGCGACCCCTATCACATTGCATATGTTGTCTTAGGACCTCAGTCCCTCGCCATCTCAGTTTCGCCATCATTGTGTTGATACATTTGACAAATTGTGAGCAACAATCCCCGGCAGAGCAGCATTGTCGAGAGAAATACCATCGCGCGCGTGCGGGAAACTCCGTTTCAAAATCTAGTGAATCATGTCCACGTTTGATAAAAAGCCAAGCACGCCCCAAACCCACTCCAACCAAACCAGATCTGTGTAGGAGGACCGTTGGCTACATGGTATTATATGTACAAAGTTATGCTCTCAGCTGCTAGCAGAGTCTAGCGTGCTCTGCAGTCCGTTTGGAAAGGGAGATAGGACGCCCGTCACCGTGTCCAGTTCCATTTCGTCTTTCCCATCCTCAAAGCAAGGACGGTGAAGGTTTCCGCATGATATACACCCGAGGACGGATCACCGGAGCTGAGCTGAAGCATAGGTTACCCTCATCAATCCTAGGGAAACTGTTAGAGCAAGACGGGATAACTAGTCGCACGAGGCTTACCGAGGTTAAACATACATACGTTGGTGTCCGGCAAGCTTCACTTCAGGACGAATTCTGCCGGATGAAATATGCCCTGTAGTAACAATCCAGTTAGTACAGATCAATGGTCCTTAATGCACTGCAAAACGTACTTCGATGCCTCGTAGGCTGACCAGCAGATGGCGGTGCTCGGCATGGTGGTCAGGACCCTCGGGCCTAAACCTTTGAAGAATCCTCGAGCACCCTCCTTCCGTAATAATAACCGGCAGCCGGCCGCGAATCCATTGACCGTCCTCAGCTCGATATCGTGGGCACTGCCACGGGTTTGCAGCATGGTCTTGATGACGTCCATCGGCGTGGTCAGTGCGGCGGCGAAGCCACCCGCCACTGCACCTGCGAGGCAATGTGTAAGGGGGTCGTACTTCTTTGACGGGTTCATCGACGTCGAGATGGACTCGTAGGCAAGGAATTGAAGGGCCGTGAAGGGGACAGTCATGGACAGCGTCGTGGGGTACGACACGTAGAAAGCGGCCAGGCCTTCTTTCCTGTACACATATTTGGCGCAATCAAACACAGACCGGTAGACCTTGGCCGAGTTGTGAATTTGCATCCTCTGCTTGATGACTTGGGTCTTGTTAGCACATAGTCGGGATGCTGCGAAGGGTCAGGCGCGTGGCATACCATCAAAGGGGTTCATCAGCGCGTCGCTGGCAATTGTCGCACAAGCGCCGCTCGTTGCGGCGGCAAGCGGATGGTGAACACCGACCTTGTTGCCGCCCATAAGATGCTTCACCGCTTCGTATGTCGCGAAATACACAGCATGCGCAGGCCCTGTAGCAATAGGTGTCAGCCAAGGTCCCGCGGCCGGCTTCATAGCTGTGTCACCCTGTACATACCAGCCCCCACAATAACGCTGGACATGCCGCGCCATAAGCTGAGAACGCCCTCAGTGCTGGCCATGCGATATGTGGCTTGGATGACTCCATTGTAGACGGCCGACGGGGTAGGGTTGATTATCTGCATTCGCGTCTGTCCTGCGTGTCAATACGGCGTCGAGATGGCCAAGGAAATGGCCGAAGGGTGATGATATGCCCACCTTGATCGCATCGATCGGGTACACTGCGCGAGGTTAGGTTAGCCCCCTGGCCAGCCACGGAGGCAGATAACATGAGGGTGGACATACTGGTACAGTGCTCTGCGATGCCCGCAAACGCACCGGCTGCCATGTTCTGCAACAGGGAGAAGTTGGGAGGGAGGGCCTCATAGCTAGGACAGCGTCAGCGATCCGTCTTGCCGGCCGCTCCGCTCGCTCGCCAGCCAGCGGCGCCAGGTTCGAGCCCCGACCGGGCGTATCGACAAACATACTCATAGTCGTCCTCGGGTTCGACCTTTGGCTGCGCCATAGCGGAAGCCGCAGCCTCCGTGGCACCCAGCTTGAGAGCCAGGTTGAAGGAGGGAAGAGGGGGATTCCGTCACCGAGTAGATGTGCGTCGTCGAGATACGGTGCGGTAGGTTGAGGTTCGTCGTCGTCGTCGGCCGGAGATACAGAGGACAGCTAGCCTCCAAGTGACGCAATGCACGCAAACGGGCGGTTTGGAACACGCTGGCGACCACTTGTGCTGTCAATCGTCGAAAAGAACCTCGCAGTCTCTAGGAGAAGGACTGGGGCCTGTCGCGTGGGGTCGTTTGCCGCCGCAATGGGTGCAAAATTGGCCTTGATGGTGACACCCTTGATGAACTAAACTCTCGATTTTTTTGACGACCGTTGTCGGCTCCAGCTCCAGCCAGAAAAATGCTCTGCCGCCGCAAATTGCCCGCAATGGCAGCTCGGGGCTCGGCGCCAATCCCTGCCAATCCACCGATCTCCGAGAATCCGCCCCCGCCGTCCAGCTTCAGCTATCAGGACAAGGCAAACAAGGCTCGCTTTGACTTCTCAGACATTAGTATTCACATTCGTGGTTTCTGACTTGACCTATGGATCTGAACAAGAAGAAGTATTCAATTCGGCTGGGAATGCTGAATTGCAATTGCAGCCGCAAAGTTTCTTGCTCCTGGTTCGCACCTTGAGTGGGGCTAGCACAGAAGTTCAGCAAGGTACTTGCGATGATTTGACTCGGGCTTTCACTCGCTGTGAGGCCTTCCTACGTGTCCGAGAGAGTGCAACGGCAACAAGGTCAGCACTGATATGACTGACCCCTGAACTTGAAATGCCATGCCCCAATGGTAGCTCAAATGAATGAATAAGAGAACGAATGCTAACACGTTCGCGACATCAGAAGGACCCCAGTTCTTCAGAATGTTGATGCACATAATGCACAGGCTACATGTGTTCGTGAATACACCCTTTATCTGTGCAGTGCAAAATCGATATGTTCCTTCCCACGGTGATAATCAGATCATATACAGCCTTCATGAGATGAGTGGTTTGCTGCTCAGATCAGTTTCTGCCGAAACAGCAGCAACATTGGTAAATATGTCAAGTCATGCTATCCCGTCTGTATATATGCTTCCCGTCGGTTGTTCCTGGTGAAATCCAGCAGCCAGATCACGGTACCGTTGCAATGCCTGCCAACGCTGGTTTCTTCCACGCCATTTGATGGGCAACATGTGCCCCAAAACGCCCCATAATTCGAGGACTAAAATTCGCCCCTCTCGATGCTTTCTATCCTGTTGGCGTAAACCGAGCCAGATGCAGGCTCCAACCCGCCAAACCCCTGAATTTAAAGACGCCCAGAATGTAATTGACCAATCTATCGAAGCCCCCCCGGCCGTCGATTGAGATGTGCTTGGTTGAGTTGATAAATCATGTGCACAACGCCAGTGTCAGGTGCCTCTCGCCCATCGATACCGCTGTTTTCCCTGCTCAGGTTCTTTGTTGGGGACGTCTGCCATGCCGACTCATCCAACGCCCCCCCACTTTCGTACACTTCATCATCGTCTATACGCTTTCCTTCCCCAACGGCACCATCCTCAAGTGACTCCTCAATGATACCCTCGCCTTGGTACCCGGCACGCTGTTGACGTGGCGGGTGCGTGGTTCTCGAATTCGGCGGTTGGTGGTGTGGGTCGAGAAGAATGGATGCCATCGGCGATACGTGGTGACCTGTCGGGCCAAATCGTGGCGTACGGGCATTTGTTCCACCTCTCCCCCGCTCGCTGCGTCCCATTCGTGATGTGTGAAGATTGTCGGGCGCCAGTGTGGGAGAATTCATAGACGGCCACGCTGGGGGCGGATGGAAAGGGTGCCGCATTCCCGGTGGGAGATGCGATGGTGTGCTACCTTTGGGATTGAGAGCAAAGTTGCCATAGTTTCCCAAGAAGCCGTAGTATGAGGCCTCCATTTTCCCATGCTTGGTCGCATAGTAATCATCGCGGACATCGACCCCGTCGACGGGCTTTTTGGAGTTGCCGACTCCCTTCTTGAAGTCGAATTCGGCAAATGAACAAACATAGCCCAGTCCGTCGATATGAATGGTAAACTCTCTGAAGAAGTCGATAATCTGGTTGCTGGATTTGGGAAGGCTGGCAAAAAGGACGAAGGGCACCGTTAAAATGCTCAGAATCTCCTCTAGGAAAATGACGATTTTCATCTTGTACAGACCTGAAAATTCTACCTTGATGTCGAAGCTATGGAGTCTGTCCTGCCAGTGGTCTGGCTGGTAATGCGTGTATTCGATGACGTTGCGCAGGGCGTACTCGGGGTCAAAGACAGTGTTTTCTTCCGATATGCTGCCACGTGCAAATGCCCAAATGCCACCAAAAAGGGCCGTGTAGAAAAGGGCGTTCCGTTCAGCGGTGATCTCAAACCCAAGAAGGAAGTCGGAATCGACAATAGCGGCGACTGCCAAGATCGTAGCCAGCGAACCCGCCATGAAGGCTAGAGTCTTTGCAATCATCTCAGTCTTGGCTTTGGGGAACTGGTCGATGTAATGCGAGGCGAAGGGATGAGACATGTCGAGTCGCTTTCGGAAGAGATGCGGGAGCTCATTGAATTCCCTGAACTTCCACTCTGCCAGGGGTGTATACGTCCGTGATGATAACAAGGAGGGGTTCTTTTGTATTTCCTGCCAGAACAGTAAGCATGAGACCAGCGGTGTCATCAACAGGAGCGGCTCTTACATGAAAGTAAGTGAGGAAGTAGACAATGAGCAGGTAGCCGACCACGAACGGCGACAGAACCAGAATCATGATGCCCGCGAAGAAGAACCTCGAGCGCAGTTTCATGCTCAGCTCGCCTCGCCGGTCAGATCGCAGAAATTTCTGGTTGACCTGGCCTGTTTCGTCAAAGACGAAATCGAGAATACTGAACTCCAGAGTCCACTCCAATATTCGGGAAAGGAGCTGGAAGTTCTGTGTAAACGGAAGGGGAATGGACAGATCTAGGACGTCCTTGTTGATCATGGCAATCAAGTAGTTGTCACGTCGCATCAGCCGGTTGGCGATATCAGACGCATCCAACCTCTCCTTAGATTGGCTGCCTAGGAAGGCTCGCTGCGTCGGAGTTAAGCTTGTTGCTGTCTTGGGGTTCTGGTCACGGAGAGCCATGATACGGGCCACGACTTCCTGCCAGGTTACCGTCTGCATGTCATGGTCCGGAATGTTGAGCATGTAAAGGTAGAAGTCGCGGACGTGTAGCAACCGCCGGACGTCTAACAGATACTGGATCGACTTCCATATGAAGTAGAATGCGAACATCCACAATCCCAGGTTCCACAAGCCGGACATCTTTCTAGTGCATTGAGGGACAAGAATCTGGGAGAGGTCTCGGCTTCCCCGAATTTTGCCATAATCAACACATTGTGTGAGGAAAGTCAGGAGAACGGCCACGAATGCAACATTCCTGTGTTCTTGTTAGTGCGAAAACTCAACCAGAGATCCCGGGCCGGAGTAACACAAACAGGAGATGGAGGATCCTCTCTAGGATGATGCACCAGATCCCACAACCAAGGTAATAGTCGTAAACGTCCTTGACGAAGTTGTCGAGATTCGAGACATTAGCCCACCTCCACTCCGCCTTCTTCTTGGCGCTTCCCGATATCACACCAGTGAGGAAGGTTCCTGGCGCATCCCTGATCCGCTTGGAAGCACCAAGCACATCGTCGTTGTGTAACCTCTGATGTGCCTGTGCGGTCTCCCACTGCGCCCGAGATTTAGACGACCCGGGAATGGCATTTGACCGATGCCCACCGCCCCTTGTCCGCCCCTGATGGCCGTGTATACCTGCGGGCTCGTCTTGATGTTCCACGAGAAGCGACGCGGGTACGTCGTTATCGCCGTCGTCATCGTGCAAAGGCCAGGCAGAGCCACCGGCCCTACGGGGTCCATTTCTCGAATGTCCTCTCCCACCGTGTGCCGCGTTCCCCCTGCCCCCGAGCGTGTGGTGGCTGTCGTCAACAGCGAGCCCCTCAGCATTCTCCAAATCATATTCGTGAAAGCTGCGGTTCAGGTTTTCCTCATCCAGCAAGCCAGCGCGATCATCGACCTCGTATGCATCGTCCCGTCCTCTTAGCTCCTCGTAGAATGACCTCCCATGCGTGGTCGGGATCAGCCTTGAAAACACACCAGGCGCCATCGCGGTCTGGTTCAGTGGGAAATCGTGCGTTGTACTCTAGTCGTTGCTAGAATCGCGGTGGGAAGCCCACACGTTGATGGAATGGCGGTCGGCAGTTTAGATGGTTGGTTTGAAGGCCGTCGCGTCACAAGAGCCAGCAAGGTTCGTGATGTCCAAGCTGCGTGGGGCTGGAGTGGGAGCCAACTCATCAACGCAGTCTGTTGATGCTAATCAAATCAGCAGCTAGCATCGAGTGCTGCTGCCGCAAGTCAGGAGGTACAGCCTTCAGGAGGCTCCTCAGTCATACGGCAGATACATGGGAAAAGATAGAATGGAAGTTGAAGGGATGGTGCGTGTGCTGCCTGTGGTGTCGGTCGCATGTGCAGCTGACAATGACAGAATGACGTGGGGTCTATGCTTCCCGCTAGCCTTTCTAGGTAGGCGGTGTGCGTTATCGGACTTATCGTATTGCGGTCGCTGGCCAGCTTTCTGGGCGTGCAGGCAGGGACCCAGCAGCGCATGTCGAGGGAGCTCCCACTGGCTGGTGGTTCCATGTTGTTTAAAGGCTTAGAGGTAATGCTCAACTTAGACCCTCGGTTTTTTTTACCCATTTTCACTCACGTTGGGAAGTCTGGTGTTGCGCATCTCACCAGCATGAGCTCGCTCCTATCGCCGCGGGATGAGCCTGGTCCGCTGTCACCGCAGAGCCCATCGACACCGTCGTCATTTGGAAAAGGGGCAAACCCCCTCGCATCAAAGGTCACGAGTGTCCTGTCGGCTTCCTACGCCGACACGGAATTCCGTGATTCGCTCACACTTCTAGATGAGCGAGGAGTGCAGAGCACAGCAGAGGCACGGAGGCAATTGCGACTGGATTTGCAAAAGGAGGTCATTGACAGCAATGCCGAGATCATCAACGAGTTCGCCAAGGTTGCTCAGGTATGGCTCATTTCTGCTGCAGAAACCGGCGTATTAACACATATCCAGCAACTGTGGCGAATTGGCACCACTATAAACAAGCTCAACGAGAGCTACTCGGAAATAAAGTCGCAGATTTCCGCGGCTCAGGGGGTTACTGCAGCGCCTCTGCAAGAGGCGTCTCAGTTGATGACCCAGAGGGAGCAAGTGGAAAGAAAACAGGCCCTCGTAAGGTCATTCAATACCACCTTCGTCTTAACTGAGGATGAGACAGCTGCCTTGACTCTCACATCTGAGCCTGTAGATGACCGGTTCTTTCTCGCGCTGCAGAAGGCGAAGAGGATCAGCCAGGATTGCGAGGTTCTGCTTGGCTTTGAGAACCAGACGCTAGGGTTGGAGGTCATGGAACAGACGACCAAGTATCTCAACCAAGGGTTTCAGAAGCTCTATCGGTGGGTCCAGAGAGAGCTGAAAACCCTCAATCTTGAGAATCCCCACATCGGATCATCGATTCGTCGTGCTCTCCGAGTCCTGGCGGAGCGACCGACATTGTTTCAGAACTGCTTGGATTTCCTCGCCGAGGCCAGGGAGCATGTTCTGTCCGACTCCTTCCACACCGCTCTCACGGGCAGCTCCCGAGCGGGGGCGGTCGACGCATCAGTGAAGCCGATTGAGTTGGCAGCGCATGATACCCTACGATATGTAGGCGACATGCTCGCCTGGGCCCACTCAGCCACTGTTGGTGAGAGAGAGGCTCTTGAGGTCTTGTTCGTCTCCGACGGTGACGAGATTGCAAAGGGTCTTCAGGCGGGACGTGAGAACGAACTCTGGCGTCTCGTTGCAGAGGACGGAGAGGCTGCAGGGGACTTCGATGCAATCACCGCCTTGAATGAACTGGTTGACCGCGATATGTCCGGCGCAGTCCGTGGATTGCGGCAGAGGATCGAGCAGGTCATCCAGACAAACGAGGAGATAATCCTGGCCTACAAGCTCGCGAACCTCCTAAATTTCTACAAGTCTACTTTCTCCAGGTTACTAGGCGCCGGGTCATCGCTTGTGGACTCATTGGGAGTCCTCGAGTCCGAAGCGCTCCGTCAATTCCGGTCACTGGCTCGAGACCATGTTGCTACACTTCAGGGTGATCTTCAGCACACACCTGGCGATCTCCGCCCCCCAGACTTTCTTCTTGACGCTTTGGAGCAACTATCCGCTATCATGGCCACTTACGAAACTTCACTCACCGCGGAGGCAGACCGGGAGGCGGACTTTGAGCCGGTCCTGGCAGAGGTCTTCGATCCTTTCCTATCTGGTTGCTCAAACATGGCAAGGTCTACTAGCCCGCCGGCCAACCACATCTTCATGATCAACTGCCTCTTGGTTGCCCGAAGCACATTGTCTCGCTATAACTTTACGAAGTCACACCTTTTGCAGCTGGAGGCAAAAACTAGCCAAGAGAGGGCATATCTAGTCGACAGCCAGTACGAATTTTTCCGAGTAGAATCTGGCCTAGATTCGTTGATTGCATCCTTGGCCCAACTCGATGACAATCAGGAGAGCATCGCCAAGGTATCATCGCTCGAGGCTGTGCAAACCCAGGCCTTGACTCGAGCGAGCCAAACACTCGACAACTTCCTGCCCTCGGCGCTCATGGATGCAATGGAGAATGCGAGGCATCTACAAGACGCGAAGCTGGCTAGAGATATCACAGAAGAAGCAGCCGAGAGGTTTTGTGTTGACTTCGAGCACGTTGAGGAGATGTTAATGCTCGCTGATGAAATGGCGGACCAGCGGGCTGATGGCAATGGTGGCGCTGAAGTCCAGAGTCTTCGGGTTTTATTCCCAAGGACGTCAGGCGAGATACGAGTTCTGTTGTCATGATGTAAAGCAAATAGCGAGACTTCTTTAAGCTCAGGAGCTGCCCCTCTTTTGCCAACGTGTCGAGGGTCTATGTCTACTGTAAAGAGCAGCTTTATTTTCCCGCCCGGCGCTGAATAAAGAAACAACAGGCTCATGCCTGATAACACTGCAAACCAAGTTTGAGATTGGTTGTTTCTATTGCTGAACGGCACACAAAGTGCTGCTGTGTTGACAAAGTGCCTACCGACCAAGCAGTGAAACCGAACCCAGCAGACCCTCGCCGGGTAGACAGGGGCCCCAGTCGCTGCGGGGCACAACAGGGCCCGAACATCGACGTCACCTGGCGAGCAGCCGCCCCGCTGCATCCCACTTGCCTCACTCAGCCTCGCCCAGGTCTAACTCCCTGAAAAGCAGGCATTTACATACAGTGCATACGACCACATCTGGAGCCTAAGGTCAACGGGATATCAAAACAGCACGAGGCGCCATCTGTGAAGCAATCCGAGGGCTGGACACGGCAACACACCACCCCCGACGCGCAATCGTTTCTGCACGCACACCTGCGCTAGGGCGGCGATGCCCCGGATAGACCTCAACTGAGCACGTCCTCGGCCCTGGATCTGTCCGCCGAAGCAAGGCCAGGCGTGATGCGCACACAGCTCGGAATACACGATGCTCCGAAGCAATAAAACCGCCGTCTCGGTCCTGCAAAAGACATACGATGAGAGCTACCTCACCTGCTCCACGGCCGTATACTACGAAGGTCAGGGCAACGAGAACGAGGCGATGCGGTGTTGGAAACTAGCACTCGACCGCATTTACGATCACCACGCTAACCGGTTGCTCCCGAACTTTACGCCCACCTCAGAGACAGAGAAGGCCTTGGTGGAGAGCGTACGCCAGCTCGAGCTGCAGTGTAAGGAACGCATAGATCTACTCGAGGCCCTCCGCCTTTCGCGCCAGGAGCTCACTCAGGACGGCTCTGTGCCACTGTCAAGCAAGCCCAGCAAAGCGCGATCGGACCCTCAAGTGACTCAGAACCAGGATTACGGGAAGGGCTTCATCGGCGGCGGAACCATTCCGGCAGTAGCATATACAGAGTTGTCCCGCCCGACACTCCCCAACCGGCCAGCCATGGGCAGCCGTGCTTCTTCCGAAGATACCAGACGACATGCCGGCGATCTTGAGGCAGTCTCCTCCTCGAGCTTACCTCCATCGCCATTGCCAACCACTGGGGGCAAGGGGCGGGTCAGCCCAGAGAGACACACGATGCGCACTACGCTTAGATCCGGGCGCACGGGGGACAAATCTTCGCAGTCGACCCCACGGCGCTCTGCTTCCAAACCCGTAGATGGCCCTGGCGCGAGCAAGGCGGCCAGTCTTGCTTGGACTGCTCTCGGTCAGCGAGAGAGGGCCAACCGGGGGTCGAGCGGTGCCCAGTCCTTGTCGCAACCATCGCCAAACCTTCCAAGCCCTCTAGAGTCGCCACGAAGGAGCTTCGAGACATCGCAAAGAAAATGGGATAGCCATACAAGGAGACTTGTTACTCCTCGTGCCGGCAGTCCCTCCAAGCAATCAGACGAAAAGCACAGTCCAGAATTGGGGGCCACTCACACCCAGCTACCAGATTTCTCGATTTCCCCAGCGTCTGTTTCCCTATCGGTTAGCGCAGCAGCGAATGCCCTCAGCTCACTTAACGTGAGGGACAGCACTACACGTCCCTCGCCGGATGTCGAGCGCCCAACTCGCCAACGGACCGCACCACCCCATACACCCCGAACGGGGTTGTCGAACAGGGGCTCACACTTTGAAACGGGCCATTCGGGTGATCTGGCGTCCCGGGCGTTGAACAGAAAGATTTCTTCGGACTCGGCTATCATCTCACGTAAACCTGTCGGCCAAGCTGAGAAGAGTACACTAACTCCGATTCGACCAACGAAGAGCGCCGATATAAGTCAGATATCAACGGGCGGTAGGGATGGCAGGACGACGCGGCGTCTGTCTTCGTCGAGCATAGAAGAACATACGCCAGGCATGCGATCAAGATACGCCCAGCGAAGGCGAAAAGAGGTCCAAAATGGACCGTCCCTGGTGACGGGCTCTCCTGTCCGAACTTCCGAGAGCTCGGCGGAAGACGAGGACAACACGGTCGCAGATTTATGGAGGAAGCGAAAGGTCGATGTTCTTCGGAAACTTCCCGCGGGGGTTGATGAGCAGGCTGCGAAACAGATCCTCAATGAAATCGTAGTTCAAGGCGACGAGGTGCATTGGAGCGACATCGCGGGTCTCGAAGTGGCGAAAAACGCTCTTCGCGAGGCTGTTGTTTATCCTTTTCTGCGTCCGGATTTGTTCATGGGTCTTCGCGAACCCGCCAGGGGGATGCTGCTATTTGGTCCACCTGGCACAGGAAAGACCATGCTGGCACGCGCCGTCGCTACCGAGTCCAAGTCCACCTTCTTCTCCATCTCTGCAAGCAGCCTAACTAGCAAGTATCTCGGGGACTCCGAGAAGTTGGTCAGGGCTCTGTTCATGCTTGCGAAGCTGCTAGCACCAAGTATCATCTTTGTGGACGAGATCGACTCGCTCCTATCCAAACGGTCTGGGTCTGGGGAGCATGAAGCTACACGAAGAATTAAGACAGAGTTTCTGATACAGTGGAGCGATTTGCAGCGCGCTGCCGCAGGGAGGGAAGTGGTCAACGAAAAGGACAAAGAACGCGGTGACGCAAATCGGGTGCTAGTCCTGGCGGCAACTAACCTACCGTGGATCATTGACGAGGCTGCGAGGAGACGTTTTGTCAGGCGTCAGTATATTCCGTTACCCGAGTCGGAGACGAGGGCGGTCCAGATCAGAACGCTTCTTAGCCAGCAGAAACACACACTGACCGATGAGGATGTCAATGCCCTCGTCGGCTTGACTGATGGTAAGCATCGCCCTCCTTGTGAACTTGATTGGGGCGCGTGTGAGCTAACAACCTGACAGGTTTCTCTGGGTCAGACATCACGGCATTGGCAAAGGACGCCGCCATGGGGCCACTTCGCTCGCTCGGCGAAGCACTGCTACGCATGACAATGGATGAAATTCGGCCGATTCAACTATCGGATTTTGTGGCGAGCCTGATGACAATCCGTCCCAGTGTTAGCAAGACCAGTTTGAAAGAATACGAAGACTGGGCAAAGGAGTTTGGAGAACGTGGTGGATAACCACAAAAAAGGGGTTCATAAACATGTATTCTTGCGATCCGTCGAATCGGATATATGTAGCACCGTCGCTGACCACTGACAATGTTACCTTATACAACCTATCTGATCTTGAATTTGCAGTGGATGACGCCGACTCGGCAGCGTTACTCGGACCAAATGGCAACCCAGTTCTTTTACGTTCCTGATGTTGCCGAAAGTTGGATGCCTTCGATGAGTTTATTTGCTGTGGTTTGTGCCGAAGTTGACACCGCCCGGCGCCTCGGTCCGGATAGGAATTCCCATACCCTTTCCAATCCATCTATATGTACAAACGCGAGGCTAGTAATACACGGCCGCTCGACATCATACATCCTACAGTCCTCCTCCCCCAACCGTTCAGTCCAGGTCCGTCAGCGCCCCAGCTGGTTGTCCACCCCCAATCATCCGCGTGCGTGCCGCAATTTCTTTCCTTGACACGCTCACCATCCGCTCCGCACGCTGCAGCGCCGTCTCAGCGGCTTCTACCTCCCGCTTCAGCACCCGCCGCTCCTGTTTTTCCTTCTGGGCCGCCTCCCTTTCCGCATTGAGCTGCTCCTGGCTCAGAATCGGCGGTCGGTCCTCGATCGGTACGCCCGACGGCTTGATAATGTGCTTGATGACATGGCGCTTGTGCTGAGACGTGCGCCAGCCCGGAGAAATAGCGACCACGTCGCCGGCGCGGAGCGAGTTGTTGGGGTCGTGGACGAGATATGTCTTGGGATCGCTGAAGTGCTATTGTTGTTGCAGCCTCACGGTCAGCACCTGCCCGCTCGCCCAGAAGAGGTAACACCTTCGAGATAGAAAACCGGAAAATTACCTTCTTGAGGAAGTTGTTCCACTTGAGGCCGCCGACGCGCACCTTGACTGTCTTTTCCATCAGGCCGGCCGTGACTACGACGCCGTGGAGCTCACGGAGCGTCTTCCTGGCCGCCGACGTCGCCAGGGACGCCATTTCGGCTGGGGCTCAGCAGCGTGGGGCTGGGATATATCTAGAGGCGGTCTGTCTGGCGTTCTGCCACGGGTCGAGATCGTAGTGGCGATATTAATAGTGGGCGTCGCTGGCGGGATGCGTCTCGATGTCGAGTCTCGAACTGGGTGCTCCAAAATTTTGGCGATGGTGCCAAGCGCGTCCCGCCAATGCGTTCGAGCGTTGAAGGGTGGGTCTCGCCAAGGCTTATCGGCACGGCCCCGTCTCCCTATTCTTTCAAACCATCCAGTTCGAGCACTCCACCCAGAATTGATTCATCAACGACGTCAGATGCACAACAAGCCGCGTCCAGAATTGGTTTACTAAACGCTAGGTCGTATTCCATGTTGGCAAGCCGAAAATTGACTCTACTGTGCAAGTTACCTGTATGAACGCCAACTCCTGCCCATGCGCTCCCGGCCTGCGATACTCTTGCCGTGGAGGGATGCTTCCTCGTTATCATTACCCATTACAGATACCTGGCTGTTTTGATCCAAACACGCCCACTTTCATCGCCGCTTCACTTTATCCGCAACCTCCCTTAGCCATTCGTTTCTTCGTCTAGCCTTCTCTCGTGGGTATAACATCTCACATCACTCGCTCCTCTATGTCCACGTCATGCGCATCAGGGATGCGATATCGAACCTGGCGGCTGAACTTCCCCTGTCGTCACAGTTTTGAGTTTTGTACGTCTTCTCGGAGGGGGTAGCTTTGGCGGTGATTTCTTGGTGCCACCATTAACATGCAGCTTAGTGATCACCGGCAAAGTGGCCATTGGAACTCCATGGCGATGCTTAGGCACCTCGGGAAGTGATCTCTGCGGCCTCAGTGTCCTTCCCTGCGGCTGCGATTGCTGTTCTCCAGTGACTGTCCTTCGTTCCTCACCATTACGCCCGCCGCCTTCTTTCAGCTTCGCGGTCCCGAAGTCGTCCTTACGGCTAGGGGTTTGCACACCCGGCTTCTCAGAAACATTTGCGATAATACTAACAGCGCTTCCAGCCTGTGACAACGAAAGACTTCCAAGGGGGCTCTTGGGTGACAGTCTCTCGGGTTCATCGTCAAGCAGCCATGGCGTCTTCCCAACTCTTTCGATCAACCGTAGAGTCGTCGGCTCGGGCGGAGTGAAATGCGCATTCCCGGAGCCGCGTAAGCAATCGAGTAGACTGAGGATCTGGTCTCGCTTGTAGTGCGGTGGTTGACTCAGCTGCGTGTGGGCAAGAAGCGGGGCGAGTACTCTCAGGTAGGTATGCCGCAAGGTGTTCATTTCACTAGGAAGATCGAGGAGGTTGCGGATGATAACGTCGAGCAGGACGCGCAGATCGTTTGTATAGAAATACTCGCATGTTGAATTGGTGGTGAACAAAAGATACAGCAGCTTCAGGATGAGAAGCTGAAGGGCTGTTTCGGTCTCTCGGTTGAGAAGGAGAATGATGTTTTCGCCAAATGTTCGGAAATTGTCGCCGTGTACGCTTAGAACCTTTACGATCCTGTTTGTCAGTGGAGCGGAGGGCGATTCTGGCGAAACAGCCGCCGAAGTTGACGCCACCATATACTGCTCGTTCAAAACCAGCTATTCATCAAGTTAGCTAGCGGTTTACCACTCAATCGATAGAGGTGACAGACCAGCACACGAATCACGGGATAGTGGCACGGGTCGTGGACATCGTCTGAGAGCGACTCAATAAGTCCAAAGAGATACGCAACAAACCCATCATCGACCTGGAGCAAGTCCTCGGTGCGGAGAGGCTCGATGCGAGACATCTCGTACATCAGCTCCAAGAGAAGTCGATGCAGACGTCGATCTTCCTGTGCGTAGTTCCTAATGAGCTCCAGAAGTCGCCCAAAGCAGCCCTCGCCTATCATGCGCCGGAACGTCGACTCCTCGGTACGGCCATCGAGAAGAAGGAAGTTGGCGATCACATGGAGTGGACCGAGCTCATCCTCTTGCAAGAGGCTGTAGATGATCTGGGTGCGCACATAGTCGCAATTCTCGCTGAATATTCGGCTGTCCTTGAGTTTCTGGGAGCAACTGGCGACATCGTCCTCGTTCTCGAGATACTCGTCCCGGCCCTTGGCCACGAGATACAGCCACGCTCGGAGGGCATTGTCGAGCGATTCGTGCGTCGGACACGGAGCAGATACGATGTCAGTCAAGACTGGAAGACGCAAGTTAGCATGCGAAGCAATTATGGGGAGCAGTAGGACGGTATGCGAAAAGCAGGCTGACAAACCATTCCAAAACTGCTGCTCGTTCTCGACGGCTTCAGCCGCCTCGAAATCCGCCATGTTCTCAAGCGAACAGCAGCGATGTGGGAGTTAGGATATTGGGCATCACGGATATAGTTGTTGATGAGATGGCGGTGGGGACGGCTGGGAATGTCTCATCATCGAACCGTTGTGGTGGTTTCGGCGTCGCAACAGAAGTCGCATAGCCTGGCGATCATCGAGGGCGGTTTCCGCACTGAGAGGCTGGTGAGGTGCAGATAGAGGGGCTCTTCCGATCAATCGTGCGCAAGCAGTTCCTCGGGTCTTGTCTGGGGATGCACGGACCAGGTGGTACTTTGCCTTACCCCCACCCCGAGTTCATTGTTGACTTTGGCCGCCCCTTTGCGTACCCTGTAGCACACCTAGTCAATTTCCCGACCGCACTGCATTTTCGACTCCAGGAGAACATTAGATATTGTAGTGATTTCAAGCATCATAACTGCCTAGGGTATTTCCTAGCCCCTGGCCGATTCAAAGTATTGAACAGCCCAACCCGGACGCCAGACCAAAAACAACAGTCCAGCCTGACGGCCCCATCTATCCACCAACCACAAACAGGAAAACCCCAATAACGCCAGCCCGTCTATCTATTGTTACCAACCCCTGCTAAAATCTTCAGAGACAGTGCACCGCCCAGATATGCTAATCATTCCTCATACACCTTGGCTTTCTTTGCATACTCGCGGATGTTGCTGACAACAAAGTCGTTGATGGTGTCTCCCTTGCCGGCGGCGATCCTGAGAATGAGCTCGTTAAGATTCTGCCTCCCCAAGATATCGACATGATCGGCTGTATTCGGGCCGCCTCGCGGATTGAATCGTTCCGGCTCGTGCGGCATCTCCACAACCGTCACCTTGACGCCAGCGGGGTTATATCTCTTCATATTCCAGCCGTGGTTGCACATGTAACCGGTACTCATCAAATTGACCGTCCCATCGCCCTCTCCCATTATGACGCCATGGTCGACAAGCCCCCGCATGAGTGTTGTGTCAATGGTTAGATTCAGGTTAGTCCCTGACCCGGGATCTGGGGTGCGGTAATAATAACCCCTCTCCGTCGGCTTCCCAACGCCGTAAAAGCAGTATATCTTGAGGCTGGGAGCTAAGGGTAATCGTGTCTCCAGCGGGTTGATCCATTTCCGGTGGTCCTTCTCGTTCGCCTCGACCTCAGCCGTGGTTTTCGCCACCCCCTGGGAGTAGCTGCCAATGATTGAATTGCGATACCAGTCCTCACTCGTTGCCAGAAGGTACTCCATGGCGCCATCCACGGTGAAATTCTTATTGGGCGTAGTCCAGTTCTGGCCAGTGCGGAAGTTGAGGAAGGATCCAAAGCTATGGTCCTGACCAGGTTGGTCGTCCGGCGCCCAATCGATATCCCCCCAGATAGCGTTGCCTCCCATCGGTAGCATGGATGACATACCGGGCATTGCGCGGAAGATCTCGGTGCGCTCCTCTTTGCTGAGGAATTTCTCAAGCCCATAAACCGCAAAAGCGTTGAGTTGCGCCGTATCCCGCATCTCGCCAGATAGGAGGGCAGGAATGTCCTTGACGGCACCCAGCATACACCCGCTGACGTTAATCCATGCCTCAATATGCTTCTCGACCCAGCCAACTCCGCCTTTTCCACCGGCCTCCGAGGCGACCCAATGGAAGAAGTAAAACACGACCTGGCTTCCCATGCTGTGAGAGGTGAGAACAACCTTCCTTTGGTCAAGATTCACTGCCATCTCAATATGGGCCTTTAACCTTGTGAAATAATGGTCCCGTTTCTCCAGGTTGGGGTATGCCAAACGCCAGTCGTACGCCGCGGTGAACGAGTTTGTCGAGTCATACCCAAGCGATGCCAGGTTCTCGATAATTTTGTTCCAAATCCAATATCCCGTGATAAAGAAGTCCGTGGCGTCGAAACCCTGCGCAGCGCGTAATTTGATGTCAGGTGGATCCAGTCCCGTCTCCTTGTCAAGCATAATATGTCTCTTCCAGACCTCTTTATCCATGACGAGAGCCCGCATCATGGTCCAACTTCCCCATAGCCGTTTACGGAAGTAAGGCCGAGAGATGTTTGATGTCCCCCAGGACTCGAGGCCGGTCGAAATCACTCCGGGGACCATAACGGTAGGATGGTAGGCAGATAAGCCTTCAGATCGAACCTTGATGCCAACGGAGAACGCATCGTAGCTGTCTAGAAAGTCACGCTCGCCGTTCTATGCGCGGAAAGCAATCAGTCGGCAGGAACTTAAGCACCAGTAAGGCCCGGCGCGCGGCTTCTCACTTACGACAAGATCCCGCATGTCTTTTACTAGGCTGGCAGGCAGGACGTCAAACAGACTATCCATGCTCATGCTCAAGTCGCTAATCTCGGGAAAGCTGATCAAGTCATTGCTCTTGGCGAAGAAGCCGGCCGCGACGAGGCCGAACAAACTGCCGAGTAGAAATATGGCCGTAGTTTTGCGCTTGCGTTGTCCCTGTTTTTTGGACCGGTGATGAACGACCTTCACCTTCTCTCCATCCTTGGCAGGGCTCTCTTCGCGAGAGGCTGGGGGCTCAGAAGTCGACTCTTCTTCTTCCTTATGTGCGGGAGGCCCGCGACGACGAAGGGTGCTTGCCATAACCAGAGTCGCGATTCGCGGTGCCGGGCACCGGCGCGACAATGCGTCTGGCACAAATGAGAGGTTCCGATTGTTCTGTTGTGGCAGAGGTGATGCGGTGCGGGCGCGATGGCGGCAATTGAGGAACTCGGTTGGTGGGTCGCTCGGAGTTCGGGTCATTCAGCGCAGTGACGTTTTCAGTTCATGAACATGGGTCGGTCCTTGCCCCGCGAAGCCCGCCTTGGTAGCGGTCTGGGCTTTGGGCTTCGATTGGAGCAGATTTGCATGTGAAAGCCCCAACCCACGGGTTCAGTCAAGGATCACATCTCCCGTCCGATCTCTCCACATCAGCCAGGAGGCCTTGAACGCCATCCGTCCTCTTCATGGGCATTACGTACCTTTGGGCCTCTGCCTTTTCTACACTAATCCTGTTTAACCGGGCTTCCTGCATGCTTGGCATCGTGTTTTTAAGTTTAAGGCACCCCGTTTCCCGCCTCCGTTCCCGCTCCGCCGCCCTCCGCATTCCACACCATCGATCCTCCGAACACCATGGAAGCGGCCCGGGCAACAGAACTACCAGGCGAGCTCAAGTATATTCAATATGAGCACTCCTTAGAGGCTCAGTACCTCCCCGCCATCCGCGCCCTCATTTCCAAGGACCTCAGCGAGCCGTACAGCATCTATGTTTACCGCTATTTCCTCTACCAATGGGGTCACCTATGCTATATGGTGAGCGCCTTGGTGTTGTCCACCTCTCGGCGAGCGCTCCTTTGAGCTAATACTTAAGCCAGGCGCTAGACCCCTCGGACTCCTCGCTCATAGGCGTCATCATATGCAAGCTTGAGCCTCATGCATCACACTCGCCCCCAACCCTGCGGGGGTACATTGCAATGCTTGCTGTTTCGGCACCGTACCGCGGACATGGTGTCGCGACAGCGCTTGTGAAGATGGCCATCGATGCGATGACACACAAGAATGCAGATGAGATTGTCCTCGAAACCGAGGAGACAAATGTGCCGGCGATGAGGCTGTATGAGCGACTTGGATTCCTCAGGTCCAAGAAGCTGCACAGGTATTATCTGAACGGGAACAGCGCCTATCGGCTGGTGTTATTGCTTAAGCATATCGATCCAGATGCTGCGGCTGACTTGTCGCTGGACGACATGGAGATGATCCCTAGGTAGCCCTTGCCACGTTGATGTTCAGGCTTCCGAGACTCATCCATGGCAGGGGTGTCGGGATAAATGTGGCCATCTAAGGTGACAGTGGCTTTCTAGGGGTCTGAGTGGTTGCTTTAGAGGCCTGGCGGTCTATTACCGGATCACTCTACGGCCATCAGACGTCGCAACCACAGGGGCACACAACTCTGCAACCGCAATCCATCCCGTGGCCCATGGCGAGAACCCCTCTCATGCAACCAATAACAATGGGTAGCTTCTCGCTATCACGGTTGTTTTGGAGCTCAAAGAGAATCAGAGGGAGGCTACAGAAATAGCGGCGTGTCTGAATTACCTGATGTAAACGCATCCCCGACGAAACTCGCCCAGTTAGCACGGGTCTATTGGAGGTGGGCTTTCCAGCAAGGCGTGGTTGGGAATGAGCAAGCTTGGAGTTGAATACATATTTGGGCAACTTCAAACATGCTGTGTGAGGCAGATGGCCGGGATTCAGGCTAACTGCTAGCTACATGGCAAGAGTTCAAGTAAGCTATCTCCGTCCCAGGATCCTTGCAAGTGCATCGTCATCGGGATGGCTACCGTTTGGCTCGCTCTTTGATGTACGCGAAAATTTCGTTCGACGAGTACTGTTCAGGTCAGATGGAAAACTACGACGATTCGGCAAATTACGTACCATCGAGGCAGGTATCTTCCACTCATTTCCTCCATAAATGCCGACCTCAGTCCAAGCATCTGGGAGAAAGTTAGAAGAAATACCTTATCCAGATTGGGAAATAACTGACCGGACTTGTAATATATCGGCCGACCGCCCTGTCTTACCAACTCCAGCTGCCTAAGCCGGTTCAGTACCCGGGCCACGTCGTCCTTATCTCTGAAGTCAGAGGTGTACACGCAAATAAGCCTCTCCTTCCCTGACGAAGCCCGGGTGTCAACCTTGGCCACAATACCAAGCTCATTCCTTGCAGTAGCATGAGCTACCGCTCTCCAAACCTCGTTGACAGTATCGGGCTCGGGGAAGAGCATCCACTTTCCACTGAGTACATTGCAGTCAGCCGCAAGCGTGCGAAGATCCTGGATTGCAGCTTCCCGTTCCTTAAATATCTCCTTTTTGACGACGAAGGGGGATCTTCCGCTCTTGTTGCCTGCTTCCATGAACTGAGACAGGATTTGAAGCCTTGCGGTGCCGCTTTCAATAAACTTGTAGTGGTCTTCGTTCTTGTCGTCATCCGGGATGAAGGGATTTGCTATCCAGAGCCAGTCGAGCCCGAGCTGCCTATCATGGGTATCAGCCAATATTCTCTATTTTTTGATATTTCTCTATGTCAGAGGAGCCGAAATCCCAGGACTCCCGAGAATAGAGGAGAGACGACAGAATGGGAAGAATCCCTCTCTGATTGAGTTCTCACCAGTCGGTAGTGGCCGGTGGAAGTCGCGCAAGGAAATCATCCACGCTCTCATTCAACTGCCAGGCGCCAGGCCTGCCCTCGCATCGATTATGCAGACGACCGCCAACAAGTTGCTTTTCCGGCTCTTCTCGAGGTATTAACACGGCAAGCTGGCCGGACTTATCCCAGCAAGAGCTGGCATCGAAGCTGGCAACCCTTTCCTCCAGAGCGGAGACAGTTTCCTCATCACCTTAACAGGTGTTAGAAATATAAAGAACTGTAATTAATGGTGTATATGGGAAAATTACCGTAAAATTCTGAATCCGAGTCCATTACAGCAAATCATATTACTCGTTGATTTGCGGGATCATTCCGAAGAGTAGATGGGGCTAGCGAGAGGGTGCAGGTGCAGGTGCAGGGTGAAAGATTTCGGGCCTCAACTCTAGTTATTGGACAATAATAGTCTGGCTTCTACGAAAACAATGTAGAAAGTAGTAGAGTGGGAGGAACTCGGACGATGCCGATTCCTTGCCTCCGGCCTTCAAGTACTTGAGTTGAGTGCGTGCGATTGCAGAGCCCACCCCGGTTTTGTCAAGCTGCCTTACTTCCCCTGCCCAAAAAAAGCAACTGCGACCAGCGTCATTCACCGGCGGGTGCAGTTCCCCGGCTCTTCCAGACCGACAGACCAAACAAAACAGCGCGATTCTTCAAGAAAGCAAGGATTAAAGTTGGCAGGTCAGCAGACATGGCTGACTCAACTGGTGAACTTGAACCAATACCTTCAACTCAATCCTTGCAGCTGGATCTACCACCCAGCTGTGTCGAATTCTGCCCGGCCCATCCATCTTACTTTTTAGTCGGAACATACAACTTGCAAAAAGACGAGGAAGCCCGCGTTGCCGATGATGAACAAGACCACGACGAATCCCAAGCAGCTGGCCCGGCAAAGCCCCAAACCCGGAATGGGAGCATCGTCGCTTTTCGTCTCACCGACAATAATCTGTGGGATCAACCCCTGGCATTCCCTGGCCGCTGCCTGCTAACTGCTGGGCCAGAACTCATGTGCAAACCGAGTCTCTGCCATCTGCCATTCTCGATCTTCACTTCAACCCCAATCATGGCCACCAAGACTACTGCGGTGCTGTCTCTAGCACCGCCACGCTTGCGATGTTTAGGTTTTGTCCTGGTCAGGACAAGCCTCTGAAGCACATCCGAACCATGGACTTGGCAATGATGGCCAAGGATACTGACACCGTTGAATCGGCAGGAGGCACGGATCTGCTTTTCCTGTCCTTCTGCTGGCACCCGTCGAGAGCAGACACTGTTGCCATCACAACATCATCTGGGCATGTGCATCTTGTCAACTTGGGCTCCATAGGGGATAGCTGGACACTGCAGTCGGAACCGGTTATCACGCACTCCCTCGAGGCTTGGTGCGTAGCCATCTCTCCCTCCATCAAAGTCCCCAATCAGGACGGTAGCGACTTGTTCACTGTCTTTTCTGGTGGAGACGACTCAAACTTGTGCTATAGAACCTGTACCCGTACAACCACATCCGAGATGGCAAGCCCAAATTACATCATGGGTGATGCCGCATTAGCTATCAGGAGGAAGCATGAAGCCGGCGTCACAGCTATCCTCCCCCTCCCCATGTTGGAATCTGGGTTGGAACCGGTTGTGACGGGTAGTTATGATGATCGCATCAGACTGCTCTCTCTCGGACCAGCTTCCGCCTCCTACAATCCTGGGGCAATAAAGGTGCTTGCGGAGAGCAATCTCGGTGGGGGTGTATGGCGACTGAAACTTGCTGTTATAAAAGACAGCCCTACCAATAGCAATGTCTGGCAGGCGACCATCCTGGCCTCATGTATGCATGGCGGGGCTAGGATTGTGGAACTCTCAAAGACAGATGCCGGCGATTATCAGTTTCGCGTGGTTGGTAGCTTTGTTGAGCACAAGAGCATGAACTACGGCAGCGACTTTCAGCCTGGGCAGACAGGGGAGTTGCAAGTGGTTTCGACCAGCTTTTATGACAAGCTTCTTTGTCTGTGGAAGTTTGGGGCTATGTAGAGGGGAAGAACGAGATGCAGTTTTGGCAGCCGGAGACTGCAAAACTGGCTGAAAGGCCTCTATTCCGTGCGAAGGGCGTCGGACAGACCCTCACGCAGCCAAGGTACCTATGCCAGGATAGTATGAAAGGGGCTGGCTTATCATGCTGTCACAAACAATGCCTCTCGAAAATGTGACACGGCCAGTAACATCAAAGCCCGTGGCCGAAGATAGTAGCATCCCTATCATACTTGCTGGGAGACTGTTCTTTAGCTGTGCCCTTTGTCCCGAGGAAGAGGATGTTTGGAGCGACTCTGTTTCAAGAAACTTCATTCAGTCGCATAGCACTGAGCATGTGCTCTCTGGAGAGGACTATTGGGGATAGAAATTGCAGGAGTGAGCGGACAACACCTCTCCCCTTGGCTTGCCACGATTGTTTGGTAGAATATACGGTTCCGTCTTGTAGTGACGCAATTCACAAAGGAGAGGCGGTGGAGCTGGACCCACCGAGCCTCCTGCATTGCTTATCGGACAGCGCCAATTTGTGAGCCGCAGCCCTGGGAAGTCGGGGATTTTGCTGACCGCCTGCCCTTCCTGGACAATCTGAAGTGGGTGCCCCGCGCGAGCTAGGACTGTCGCGCCTGAGCGCGCCTGACAGTGGACTCAATTCAGAACCCCGGTGTGAATCACACGTCTTTGCACCGCTTCTTCTCGGCAACAATCATGCTGCAAGACCCCGGCACAAGACAAAAAACATCGACCTGCAGGTGGAACAGGTAGCTCTTCTCTGAAGGTCTCTCAATCTTGCTTCCCTACACCATTTGCCAGTCGAAAATCGCTTTCTTCGATCTCTTGCCATCGTCTTCGCCAACGCATGCTTTCCGCCTGAGCCACCCCGGTGGCTAAGCTCCCCAACGGCGTCGACTACCGGACCTAAATTTCTCGCGATACCTATTTACTCTAACATGGCGACCGCCTCCAACGGGATTGCCGGCGCGGCTGCGACAGGCACGCCCGACAACATCCTCGGCAAGATTCACGATGCGCTTGGGATTGTCCACAGCCCTTTCTCGTCTAACCAATCTCGGCAGGAGGCCCAAGGCTTTCTCGAAGAAGTCAAAACTCTCGGCGAAGCTCCTTCCCATGGCTTCACCCTCGCGTCCGAAAAATCCCAGGAGCCCATCGTTCGTCACTATGGCCTGTCGCTCCTCGAACATGCGGTGAAGCACAGGTGGGCAGAATACAATGAGGAACAGCGGCAGTACCTCCGAGGCTGGATCCTCCAGCTCGCCGAGGCGGTTTCCAAGGCCGACCCGTCATACATTCGAAGTAAAACCGCCCAGCTCTGGGTGGAAATTGCCAAGCGATGCTGGGCCGCCGACTGGATGGATATGGACGATCTACTTGTGCGTCTTTGGCAAGTCCCTGACTCACCAGTCCACAAGGAATTCGTCCTTCAGATTCTCGAGATACTTTCGGAGGAGATCTTCAGCGGCGAGGACACAGTCGTGGCTATTCGGGAGGGGGCACTTAGCAAGGCCTGCGTCGAAATATTCACACCCGCGGCCGTCCTGGTCGAAGCCTTTCCAAATCGCCAACAAGGCCCTAACGTGCGCTCTGGGGAAGAAGGCTGGATCAGCAGAGTCACAAGCCTCGTGGCCGAGTGCCTTAACGGAGACCTCGGGGGGAACGAGGACATCAGAACATGCGCGATCAGGGCCCTGGCGGTTCTAAACTCGGTTATGCCCTGGGCAATTCCAAAAGCGATTCATGCCGCCAACTGCCGACCTGTCATATGCAGCTGCTTAGCAGTTTCAAGCGTGCCCGTCCAGAAATCTGCGCTTGAGGTTCTTCATTCCCTATACTCACGATCGACCTTCACCAACGACGAGTTCACAACACTCGTTGTACCTATGTACGGTGATGATTTAGTCGATCTATTCAGGCGGTTGTTCGAATGGTCGACCGTAGATGCCCAGGATATCGATGATGACAAATATTCGTTCGCGAAGAAGTTTTCCGAGATGATGTCCTGTATCGGAAACTATTTGGACAGAAAGTTTGCCTCCATTCCGCCCCAGACGAACATTCAACGTTTCCTTGAGCTCTTGATCTTGGTTGTGCAGAGCCAGAGCCTCGTTGTTTCCATTCCTGTTCTGGTTACCTGGACTCGACTATTGAACCATCGCTCACTTGGCCCTGCTGCTGCCAACACGCCACTTATTGCTGCTCTCCTGGAGCTCTGCAGCTCCCGCTTAATACGTTACGAGAGCCTTCCCGAAGAAACAGAGGACCCTACATATGTGCTGCTCATTGAGGATACGGACACGATACCCGAACGCCATGCGTTCCTTGGCAACTACCGAAGATATAGCACGCAGATTATTGAGAGCATCGTCCAGCTAAAACTGTCCGAGTCCTTCTCCCATATTCTGGGCCAGGCTGAAAACGCTCTCCAGACTCTCTACGATGGCCAGCCAGGCCTGAACCGTGAGTAGAAACCACTCGAGTACAGCTCGTTCAGGTCCCATACGGCTAACACATCCTTTAGTTGCCACCTACTCAAAAACCTCCATGCCAGTTCTCCGGGTCGACGCACATGCCACAGTTGTAGAAGCGGCTCTGAAAGGATATATGAAGTCGAGATCCAGCAGGGGCCAAGCTGACGAAGAGGTGAGGATAACGTCCGCCTTGACCCAGATGCTCAAGTACTAATTAGCAATGTATGTGATCAGGAAACCAAGGCCATCGAAGCGCATTTCGAAACATGGTGCGGAGGGGTATTGGACATGAAGTTCGAGGTAAGAGATGATAACATCTCCACACCGTTCGATTCGCTGATTTTACCAGGACCCTCTCATTCGAAAGCGTATTCTTCAGCTTCTTGTAGCATTCTCCACATCGGCGCTGGATGCAAATGCTGCCTTCATGCTGAGAGTGCTCGAGTATATCCTCATGACTTGGCCAGCCCTGCAACCTGAGTACAAACTCTTCAATGATGCTATTAGGGATCTTCAAACGGAGAGCATGGTTGAGTTGCAGAGGTTGGCGTCTAAGATGCCCGACCATCTGTTGGTAAGTCCTGATAAGCCCTTGACATCGAAAGGCTGCTGACAAAAACATACAGGATGTCTACGTAGAGCTTGAGGCTAAGGTGAAAGACATGGTTGCGTCTGGAACACTGGATGAGAAACGCCAAATTGCGTATCAAAGCTTTCTCTTTATTATCATGTAAGCCCTCCTCCATCTTCCAGCCCTGGACATGAGGAGCGTTCTAACCTTGCCTCTAGCCATCGAGCGAACAGGATCGACCCTGCCGTCCGACTCGCCCGTCTCACGGAGTTCATAAATCCCGTCAAAGACCGGTGGAGGGATGAGTCCCTGAAACAGGCCCTGGGTTCCTTTGATGGATTCTGTCAGCTTATGGGACTGGACAAGGCGCAAAAGTATCTGACACAACGGCAAATCCATCAGATCGGTGATTGGGGCTCAGCAGAGCTCGATGCTGAAGGATTGGCACTACAGAGTGAACTAGAGCAAAGACAAACGGTACGTCTCACTCCACTTGGTCTACTATTTTCCAGCTGGCTAAGATGAAGCCCAGATGCTACCGCTACGGATGACCAAGTCGTTCCTCACCTATTCGGTGGAGAAACTTGAGAGAAACTCGCCCCCATATGTTGCATCCTGTGCTTTATGGCAGGACGGGTTTCCCCTCATTCTGCCGGAGCTTCTCAAGTTCCTCAGGTATGTGGCAGCAGTATAGTTTACGGACTGCCCCAAGGCTAACGAACGGATTTAGATACGCACACGCATGCCACGATCCAAAGAACTGGAGCTTGCTTCCGACGGAGATGCGAACCGTAGTCGGAAGAGTTTTGACTGACCGCTTCTGGCAGGCTGGTATTTCCGAAGGAAGTAAGGACGATTTCTACGCCAGAGTGCTCGAGAAGAAAAATACGCTCGAGGGCCTCGCCTCAAGCATCCGAGGATCCGTTCGGTTTGTGCGCGAAACCTGCTATGCGATTATCTACTGCATGAGCAGGCTAGATGTGCAATTCTACGGGTTCACCGAGCTGCCAGGGCCACTGGCGAATGCTTTGTTTGCCGACTCGTTCTCCCTTTCAGCACACCAAGTCATCAACCTTCTGAACTTGGTCAGGTATCTTGTAGACCATTGCCCGATAGAGCTTCGAGAGCATTTCTTGCCGCCTATTCTGGCGACATGCTTCCAGCAGATGGATACAAAAATCAGCTCTGAATGGGAGAAACTCGGGCGACAGGGCGAGATCCAGGCCGCAGCAGACGAGTTGACAGAAGAGATGAAGGCCGAAAGCATCCTGCGCCAGCTGACCTACTCGGCAGTTCTCATGGTTGCAGACTTTCTCGATCCCGCGAAGACAGGTAAGCAGCCATTGATACCCCAGTACTCCAGTACCCCAGCTCACCAGATACTTCTTCCAGGTCCAACAATAAACCCTTCAGACAGCAAAGCCCTCGAAGCGCCAGGCAGCGAGAGCAAGAAACAGCCTTCCCTCCGCAAGTTTTGCCTTATGAATTCGTCGATTGTTGTTCCACTCCTCCTGTTTTGCAGCCACGCAATTCGGATGCATGATGGAAGATGCTGCGGAGTTGTCCTACGAGTCTTTCGCTCAATAGTTCCCGAGTTCAACACACCCGAGCCAACCAAGCGGGACGCAACACACGGCACACTCCCCGACGACTTCCCGATCCCACCAGAGACAGCAAGGGAGATCCGAGAATTCATATCAACCGAGGTCCTCAAGGCAGCAATCTCTTCTCTACATGACCCATATTTCGTCGAGTCTCAAAAGGATCTGGGCTCGTTGATAGCTTCTATCTTGATTTCGTACTGCCCCGTTACCCCCACCCCCCGCGGCATCTTGGCCTCGCTGCCCAACATCAAACAAGATGATGTGGACCAGACAATCGAGTATGTATCGCGGCCTGGCCTGCCCACCCGGCAGCAGCGAGCAGCCATATTGGACTTGCTCAAGGATCTCAAGGGTGTCAGCATCTCCGAGATGGGAAAGCTGAGCAAAAGTCTTGGCGTGAGGCATGAGTCTCGCTTGAAGAAATCAAGCCGGAGCAAGATGGCGCAAGAATTCATGACGGCTGTAGAGCCTGTTGTGACGAATGCCGGGGCAGCTGTTGGGCGGAAAACGCCCGATTTGGAGGGAGTAGCCGGGATGTTCAACGAAGAAGGGTAGGTGCAGAGGAGATATCAATGCGATCTTGGCAACGGGGGCGCACCCAAAGGGTAAGCGATACTGCACAGAAAGCCGGGCGGAGGTTCGTTTGCAGACAGTACAGTACCAGTATGTAGGATTGCAACATGGGTTGCGACTCTAGACGGAAGGCCGGCCCGTGAAAGCAAGGAAAATAGAGGCGTGAGGCTTTCAATCTCTTTTCGTTTTGTCGCGAGCATTTGTTGCAGACTACCTATGAATTGATGCGCCGAGTGAGTGACGGTCAATGGCCCGGTTTTTAAGGTTAAACGGGAGCGATCTTAGTCCGTAAGGTACATAGGTCGTTGGTCGGACCGGTACTGCAGTCTCGTCGTTCCTGGGCACCTGTGGAGTTTCCAGGTTCTGGCAATGCAACCGTGCCGGGTTCCGCCCGCAGCGGTTGATCATCACGGTAGAGATGACCCCTCGTGTTTCCCCCGCCGCGCTACAGGTGCGATGCGTACCAGCCCCGGCCATATCGTTGTCCTAGGAAGCGGTAGTTCGTTCATTCGTGGAATCATCCGTTTATGCGTGACCCAATGGAAGTGGGCCTCGATCCAGGGCAGCAGGCTGTTTCTCTTTTCCTAAATCCTAACAATAACTTGGTGCTAGAACTCTCATACTAAGCTAGCCGCCAAACGCAACCGTCAAAGCGCTGGTCTTCCGACAAGCCATCCGGTGTCTCAAACATAGGTTCATGCATCACCGGTAGGGGTTGCCGTTGATCCGTTCTGGACCTGATCCAAACTCGTTCTCCTCAATTGAGAGAGTCCCCAGCCTGCGGCACTGGCAGGGGGCGCTTGTCATTTGTCATTGTGGAGCCCTTGTTAGCGGCTGGCCAGTGACTTTTGCTTTGCTTGTCATAAACACCCGGATCCAGAGAGGTAGCTAGGAGAGGAGGGAGTGGGCGTGAGGGCACGGTTTCAACTCGGGCGATGGCCTGATTCTTTTGCTTCTGCTCTCGTCAACGGCAATAATGTATCGTATTATACCTGCCTGTCCTGGACATGGTCAAGGTGTTCATGGAAACCGGTCTTTCGCGTCTGCACCCGCCTCCTCAACCCTCCCACCCTTTCGCCCGTAACGCCGGGCCGTTTGTCGTCGTTGATGTGACTCTATCCCCTCGGTCGATCGATGATTGCCCGTTGGTAGCCCTGGACCTCGGCACTTGCGGCGATCACCCGCGCAGGTTTTGGAGGAGCGGTGTCCGAGCAGGAACACTCGGTAGGCTACTTTCAAGCAACGGTGATCGTATTTCGGTCGTGCGCTGCGTGTGGCTTCGTCGATATGTGGTGCCAAGATTTACAGGGGTGTTGAGCAAAAGGAAGCTGCTGCAACACCTCAGCCCCCTTCCCCCCATCACCGCCCACTTTCTGGTCTGGTCGAGTGCTTGTGGTTGTCATTGTGTTTCGACGTCGATATCCTTGCCTCTTTGACGTGGGAAAGATCATAGCCCCCCCTGCTCCAACCCCAGACGAATGCTGAGTCTGATATAAGACAAGTCGTCTTGCTTTGCCTCGTGAAAGACGAGGCCAGGCACTTGCTATCATCGTCACCACACTCGGTCAACCAGCGGTAGGACATCTAAAAAATAAGCGATGGTGTATTGCGGGAAGCCCTCCAGGGGCTGTCAGATGTGCCGCATGCGACGAATTAAGGTGGGTTATGTTCTGAATCATAACATTGTTTAGCTTTCGGTGTTGACTCTGGCTGCGATAGTGCGACGAAGCGAAGCCATGTTGTAACCAGTGGTACGTGATATGTTCAAGGCCGCCCAAGGCTGGGGTCAAGGACTGGATACTGATACATAGCGAAGCCTAAGGTCCCGCCGCCAGTGTCCTGGGTACAAGGACGAATTCGACCTCATGCTTCGCAACGAGACTAGGGCCACTGAGCGGAGGGCACAGAAGGCTAGCAGGAAAGGCAGCACCTCCTCGAGTAGTGCGTCGGAGAAAGGGGAAGGAACCGAACTGCCGATCTCTGCCGCCGAGAGAAGACGCTCAAAATTCGAAAAGTCGCCCTTCGAGATGGCTGTTATACCAGCTATCCGGATCCCAACCGATATGCAGGCGCAGTGCCACTTCGTGTCCAACTTCGTCCTGCTGCCACGCCAGGGCGGTACCAGGGGCTTCATGGACTACTTAGTCCCGCTCATGAGAATGGACGGCGAGGCGCCCCATCTCCAGCACGCATTCAACGCCTGCGCCCTCTCCTCGCTGGGAAACCGTGTGTGTTCTAACGGAGTAGATTTCCCAGAGCAGGCGTTCGGGGAGTATGTGAAGGCATTGCGTGCCACGAACATAGCAATAAAGGATCCGAAGGCATCGACCTCGGATTCTCTGCTGGCGGCAGTGTTATTGTTGAGCATGTTCGAGGTGAGCCCGATCTGGAGCTTGTGACCGCTAGTGGTGAGAAAGGCGCTGTTGTCTGACTATTCGGTTTACGTAGAATATCACCGCGAGCAAGAACGGCGAGTACGCATGGGGCTCACACGTTGACGGGGCGATCCAACTCGTCAAGTCCCGCGGCCGTAAGCAACTGCGCACCCAAATTGGGCTTCAGCTCTTTGTCGCTGTTCGAATCGCACTCGTGTGTTGCCGCCCCCTTTTCCAATTCCCGCAGGAGTTGAGTGGCTAACGCAACACCTGCACCCAGATCATCCACACGCTCTCCTCAGGCGAGGCTCCCAGTATGGGCGTTGACTGGTGGTTCCACGACGCGATTCACGATGAGAGTGCCGCCGCCTGCCAACGGCTTAGTCTCATGGCCTCAGAGCTTCGCGCCGAAGTTACCAACATTATGATCACGCTGAGCCGCACACCGGAGAACATAGAGCTGATCCTTGCACTTATGCGCCGTGCGCAGTCCGTTGACCGCGAGATCGCCGAATGGATGCGCACACTCCCCGACAACTGGCGTTCGCGCACACTCTGCTGGCAACCGATGCTGCCGGCAGACGCCGACTATGCCAAAGCGGAAGTGTACCCAGGCCGTGTGGATGTGTACCATGACTTCTGGATGGCGAGCGTGTGGAACAATGCGCGTACTGCCAGACTGATTCTCATGTCGCTGACGGTGCGGTGTGCCGCCTGGGCGTGCTCGCCCGTCGACTACCGCACCACGCCCGAGTATGCCGCCGCGGCGCGGACTGCCATCGACATGATCACCGACATCCTGGCTAGCGTACCGTACCACCTTGGCTGGCATGCCAAGAGAGGGCGGATGTTTGGCGGGCAGGACGAGACAGCCTTCGCCTGTGGTGAGGACGACGGGATGAAGGGGCTGGCGGGCTATTTCCTGACATGGCCGCTGGCCTGCACCATGATTCAGGACTACTTAACCGATAACCGTGAGTACCTGTACCTATACATTCTATGTGAAGCTCATGCAGGTTGGCGTACTGAAACGGCGTCGAGCAGAACGGCGATGGGTACAAGGAAGACTGAGGTACATTGGTGACGAGCTCGGAGTTCGATACGCACACATCCTTGCTCAGGTAAGCAACAGCTCCCTCCCTCCATCCTCAATACCGTGAGCCGTGATGAGTGAAGAGTTGCTGACAGCGCTCGTGTGGTGCCGAATAGTTACAAGTCCGCATCCCGTCAATGCTGATCCGGCGAGACGGACTGATGGCAAACCCGTATCAAGTGGGTAAAAACTTTGAGAAGCTGCTATCGGTGTCGACAAAGCAAACGGTCCCGACCCCAGGCTACGCCCTAAACCCACTACAACAGCGAGAGGAGATGTACAAGGAGGACGTCGAGAAACGAAGGGCCGAACTGATCGCCAAGGCAACAGGTGCCGCAGGCGAGGAGGTCAAAAGGGTCGCGAAAAAGTGGTTGACGATGCCATAGCGAGGCAAAGCGATAGGCTGTGGGTTGCGATTTGTCGAGAGCCATGAGCTCTATTGAGGGTTGAGCTGGGAAGGCGCCTTCCCTATGTGTTTGGCTCCGAGTTTTGAGGGCGGGTGCCTCCCTCACGGCAGAAAGTGACACAAACATGCAAACAATGTCGGCTGGGGACGACGTGGTCATACACTGACACGCATGCACCAGCGCTACGGCTGTGACATCTATTCAGTGTTCTATATACACCGCTGTGTGAGTTCTGAATATGTAGTAGTAGAAGATAAGTAGCCAACTAGACAAAGCAACGCAGTAACCGCACGCCGTTCGAAGGGGGTAGGTAATATGATTCCTCTTGTTGAGTGTAACAACGGCCGCAGAGGAAGCAGAGAGATTTCTCCCGCTGCTCATCGTGAGTTGCACCGCAACCGACCCGCCCAGCCGAGTTGAGAAAAGCAGTCACATCCTGCATCTTACTGCATCTTGCTGCTCTGGCGTCAAACCACTCCAGCAACCCGGGTATCAAGCCTACCTATCCGTCCCAGAAAGCCATACTCCGACGCTAGAGACTTTCATTTCGAAATATGACAAAGCGTGTATAAAAACTTCGCTTCAGCTTAGCATTTCCTGGCCACGCAGTCTTCGTCAGCAGAGTCCACCTGGCTGGTTTTCAGCCCTGAGGCCGGGGCCATACTTTTTTGACTTATCCTTAGTCGCCTCGCCACTCAGATTCCATGCCTTGACGACCCAGCTCTGGGTCTTATCGACATAGGCTTCCGTTTCGACGTGCTTGACGCCAACGCGCACGCCGTCCTTGGTAAAGACGACGTTCTTGGTGCCCATCTGCTTCTTGGCCTGCGTCTTGATTTTGAGAAGCGATTCGTAGATCTGATAGCCAACAAATGCCAGCCCGGTGAGGAAGATGAGCGTGATCAGAAGGGGAAGGATCTGCCTAGAGGGACGTTAGTGTGCGGCCCGCAGGTATTTTGCGACATGGTACAAGTAGCTAAACGGACGTGATGGTTGATGGCGCAGCGGCGCTGTTCGTTTTACCCCATGCCATGATTGCAGAGGGAGGCGCTTTGTTGGGGAGAAAGAGTTGTGAAGACTCGTGGGTCGCCTGTTGCACCTCGGGCTCGGTTCTTTGGGAATGGTCTTTTGCCTCGTCGGGTCGGGTCGCGTCAATCGCAGATCGGCTTGTATCTAGTGCGCCAGGGAGGGAGCTCTAGGGGCTGAGGTGGGGCCACGGGAACTGAAGATTGAAGGATTCGGGAGAAACGCGGCGTTGCAGACAACGTGACTTATAGATATGGATGACGGGCGACTAACGAGAGGCCTCGTACATTGGAAGCAATGCGATCCGCTAGGATAAAGCTCACAGCAACTCAGGTCCGTCAGATCTGTCAGCTCTGTCAGCGAGCTTCCCAGGGTTGTCTGAGAGTCTGCCTGCCAGAGATACACCAGCATGGCCCGTGTCGCAAGCGCGAGTTTGGGGGCCTGGCTGGGGGTTCCCCGCGGAGGGGCAGAAAGTGGTCCGAGCACGGAAGGCGGGGCGCTTCACGTGCCAAGTCAGCTGCTCGCGCTGAGAGCCAAGCTCAGGCAAGGTCGAGGAGGTACATACCTACCAAGCTTGCTGTCAACTTTGCTGTGGCTTATGTGAAGGTATATATTTCGCAACGGTGACAAGGTTTTGACACAGTGTTCTTGGCTGCCTAGCACGAGTTTTTAGGCCTGACACAGCTTCGTTTTGTATTCCGCGTGCCGCTGCGTGCCGGCGATTTGGACGACCCTTGTCCTTGTCTCGGTGGCTCGTTGATGAGGCCAGACTGTCTTCCGCCCTAGCTCCCACCTGCACCGCTTCTGACAGCCCCTCGCCTCCAACAAATGCGGTAAAAGGTCCATTGCCTTGGCAGAGCTCCCGACTTCACCTCAAAACACAGCTCCTCTTCCGATAGACTGCTCCCTCCCACCTCTTACCTCCCGCGTTAACAGGACTCGACCTTCGACGGCTGCGCGAGTCGCCACGCCACCAATTGTTGCTCCGCTACGATGGCCGCTCCGAATGACGGTGGCTACGGCCAGTACCCGCCGCAACCGTATGGCGAGCAGGCTGAATATGCTGATCCATCCGCCCAAGGCTACGAGGGCACAGCTTCACCTCCTCCCCAGGCTGGTGCACACCAGGCTGCAGATCATGGCAGGAAAAAGAAGAGGGCATATGCGGCTGGCGCATTTGATGTCGCTGCCGGAGGAAACGCCGCCGTGGGCGGCCAGCTGCCCGGTGCTGGCCAGTATGGCGTCCCCCAACAAGCCGCTGCGCCAGCATATGGAGGATACCCTCAGCCCGATGCGTCCCAGGCCCCTGCCTATGGTGGTGTCCAGCCCCAGTACGGCGTCCCGCAGCCAGTCACGCCCGGGGTTGGAGGCTATCAGGTCCCCGAGCCATACTATCCATCTCCCGGAGCCCAGCCTGCTCCTGGGGGCGTTGGTGGGATTACCGCTGGGTTCTCATCAATGCAGCTGGGTGCCGGAGCTGGGTCTGGTGTACAGCAGTCACAGCAGCTTCCACCTCAAGTTCGACCAGGGCCTCTGAACCAGCTTTACCCTACAGACCTCCTCAACCAACCCTTTAATGTTTCTGAGCTGGATCTACCCCCGCCACCCATCATCTTGCCTCCTAATGTAAGCCGAAGATATATAGCTGATATCGCTGTCATGTACTGACCATGCATCGCAGACGAGCGTCACACCTTCCCCGGATGCGAACTGCGCCCCCAAGTACGTCCGCTCAACACTGAATGCCGTCCCAAACACGCATTCGCTGCTCAAGAAGAGCAAGTTGCCATTTGCACTCGTTATCCAACCCTACGCCGCTCTTCACGATATGGATGACCCCGTTCCGATTGTCCAAGACCAGGTGATCTCACGCTGCAGAAGATGCCGGTCATACATTAACCCCTTCGTGACGTTTCTGGACCATGGCCATCGCTGGCGCTGCAATATGTGTAACCTTACAAACGACGTGCCCCAGGCTTTCGATTGGGATGCCGCGGCGCAGAAGAGCGTGGACCGGTGGCAGCGGGCGGAGCTCAACCACGCCGTGGTGGAATTTGTAGCCCCCCAGGAATACATGGTCAGGCCCCCTCAACCCCTGGTCTACCTCTTCCTCTTCGACGTCAGCTATGCCTCTGTTTCAACCGGCCTCCTGGCCACCAGTGCCCGGACGATTTTGGACAGCCTGAACAGGATACCAAATGCCGATCGCCGAACCCGGCTCGGCTTCATTGCGGTGGATTCTAGCTTGCACTACTTCGCGGTACCGAAGGATGAGGACGAAAACGGCGAGACGAGCATGCTGGTCGTCAGCGATTTGGATGAGCCGTTCCTCCCCGTACCCCAGGAGCTGCTAGTGCCTCTTGCCGAGAGTCGGGCGAGCATTGAGAACTTCCTTACCAAGCTACCGGAAATGTTCGTCAACAACCAGAACAACGGCTCTTGCATGGGCTCGGCCTTGAGGGCCGGTCATAAGCTCATCTCTCCTCTGGGCGGCAAGATTGTCGTTCTGAGTGCGTCATTGCCGAATGTGGGGTATGGAAAGCTTGAGATGCGAGAAGACAAGAAGCTGCTTGGCACATCGAAAGAAAGCGCTCTCCTTCAGACGGCTAGCGGCTTCTACAAGAGCTTTGCCGTCGAGTGCTCCAAGAACCAGGTGTCGATTGACATGTTTCTCTTCTCGTCCCAGTACCAGGATGTTGCATCGCTCAGCAACTTGCCGAGGTATACGGGTGGGCAGACCTGGTTTTACCCAGGATGGAATGCTGGAAGGGCTGAGGATGCCGTCAAGTTCGCCTCGGAGTTCAGCGACTACCTCTCATCGGAGATCGGGCTAGAGGCTGTCCTTCGTGTCCGCGCTACCACGGGACTGCGCATGAACACCTTCTACGGCAACTTCTTCAACCGGAGCTCCGATTTGTGCGCGTTCCCGGCATTCCCCCGAGACCAGTGCTATGTCGTCGAGGTCGCGATAGATGAGAATCTTAGCAAGAGCCTGGTTTGTATGCAGACGGCTGTGCTTCACACCACTTGTAACGGTGAACGCCGAATTCGTGTCATGACACTTGCTCTGCCGACCACTTCAAACCTTGCCGATGTCTATGCTTCCGCAGATCAGTGTGCTATCACGACATACTTTAGCCACAAAGCAGTCGAGAGAGCCCTGAGCAACGGGCTAGAGTCCGCTCGGGATCTTTTGCAGAATAAGATAACGGAGTTGCTCCAGACATTCAAGAAGGAACTGGCCGGTGGCAGCATGGGTGGGGGTCTGCAATTCCCATCTAACCTCCGCGGTCTGCCGGCTCTGTTCCTAGGGCTGATAAAGAACGTTGGACTGAGGAAATCGGCGCAAATCCCCTCTGATCTCCGATCTGCTGCGCTTTGCCAGCTGTCGACGCTTCCCCTACCCCTACTTATTCAGTACCTATACCCACGGCTCTACTCTCTTCACGACATGCCCGACAATGCTGGTATCCCGGATCCAGGGACAAGTCAAATCGTACTTCCCCCTCCTCTCAATCTGTCCTCTGAAAGATTCATGCCATACGGCCTCTATCTTATCGATGATGGCCAGACGCAGTTCCTCTGGGTCGGTCGTGATGCGGTGCCGCAGCTTCTGCTCGACGTCTTTGGTGTAGAGGACCGAACTCAGTTGCACGTTGGAAAGGGCTCACTCCCAGAACTCGAGAACGACTTCAACGAGCGGGTCAGGGCGGTTATTCAGAAGAGCCGCGATTACAAGTCTCGGGGGGTAGGAAGCATCATCGTCCCGCATCTATACATCGTCCGTGAGGACGGCGAGCCCAGTCTCAAGCTGTGGGCCCAGACCCTTTTGGTGGAGGACCGGGCCGATCAGGGAATGAGCTTTCAGCAGTGGATGGGAAGTCTCAGAGAAAAGGTAACTCACTCACCCTAAAGGGTTCAAACATGGTGCTAACGCGGCGGGCCAGGTTGTTCAATAGTTAAGCATTCGGTTGCTTGCATGGAGGCGTCATTCGGTAGAAGTGCGAGTTGTGTTGGTCAGGTTTCCCGTAGATGTTGGTAAACAGGAACTAGGTAGCTCAGTCGAAAAAGGAAAACCGACCAAGCGAATACAATGAGTATAAATCGCCGGGTCCCCGCTTTCCTTTGTTGAACGGTCCTGCGTGCATTCACGTGGCACCCTTGAGCGGTCTCTTTCGTTTATGATCCTGTCGCCTCCCTTCTGTTTCGCAAATATCGTCGGTTGTCGATCCGAACGAAAGGTTGGGTTGTGAGAAGTGATGTCTCTCAACAAGACCACCAAGCTTTGTCGGCTTCCCTGTCCCGGATCACCCGGGCCTTGCCGTCCGCCTGGGCCGGCTCCCACTGGAAGATCGAGGCGCTAAGGCCGTGGTCGGGCCAGCTTACATACTCGTACATCTGCTCGTCTAGGATCAACATCTACGTCCCAGAACAGTGCCACTGCCGACTCCACTAGAGCGCAGTTTCACGCCCAGAATTGCGCGATGTCAACCAGGGTACCAGGCAAGCAAGGTCAAGGTCGAATTGACAGATCCATCTGATGCAGGCACAGAACCACGCTGCAAGTTTCACCCTGATAGAGCCGGGTGCTCGCGGACCAGGACAGCTCTCTATCTAATTCATAGCCCCCAACTTTCCAGGGGCGTCCTCCCAAGCTTCGTCACAATTGGCCAGGACCCAAACTGGCTGCTGTTTCTGGTCACAGGGCGGCTAGGCCATCGATGAAACCACATACCATTGAGACACGCGCCGAGAGCGGAAGACTCATGGGGGCCATCCACTTTGCATCTTTCGCCGGCGCCTAATTTGATTGCTGGTTGGCCACTGAAGCGTGTCATGCAAGCCTCACTCCGACCACTAGATGCAGTGTGATGGAGGAAAATGATGGATGGAGCTTCGCGGGCGACGAACGAGACGCTTTGCGCCTGCAACTGATCCGTCGAAGTGAGCTCGTGGGCCAGAAAAAACGACTAATCTACTGTCACGGGGGAGGAGGCCGTCCGTGAGCTACCTAGGTGAAACAAGTCGACGAGGTCGATGCTGAGGAAGAGCCTGGACTCCATCTCTCCAGTGCGGGAGAAGGTGGGGCAGGCAGCTCGACAACCCCGCCTTGCCGGGCAGCCCTGGTGTTTGAAAGGACCTAGACGTGCTCCTGACGACTCCCGTCGGTCCCCTCCCCCCCAATCGAGAGGAGGAGGAAACCAAGCTTGCCCACCAACACCCGAAGCGGCAGCGGCCAACGTCCACTGAGCGCTCCCATCACAGCCTCTAACGGGGGTTAGCTGCCCACCCAGCTTTTTGGCTCCTTCCGGCTGTCACCCCACCCCTTCATCCTTGACCCCTCCGAACTTACCTCGTTAGATCCTCGCTCCCGCCCCTCTTTACATCTCCTTCCCCCCCAGCCTCCGTCTTCCTCTTGAGAGCATCGCCCTTTCGCACATCGTATCTTGTGGCATCTCGCAGCCGGTTTTGTCTCTCGAGATCATCTGGAAATCACGACTGGCAACTCTTTTCCGCGCTGTTTCTCCATCTTGTGAAGTGCAACACGCAACCCCGCCTCCATCTCTCGCAGCAACCAGCCCAGAGCGGGGCAACTTGTCGCGCGCCTATCGCAAGATCCTGCCCCCCTTTCGTGGCCAGCAATCCCTCGTCGCGAAGCTCCCGCGCCAGCGTTGGAAGGTACGGTGATTCCATTTTCGTCTCGTCTTTTCTTCCCTCATCCACCCCAAAGACCAAGTCGGAGCAGATCATACAGGTACGCTGGCCATCCGGTCAGTGCACCCGATCGAGATGCCTCACCATCGGGCGCCGCTGGGCTGGGGCGCTGGGCTCGGCGCCCGCACCGCTCGAGCTACAAACGGCCCTGGTGCTGGGGCCGCCGAGAGAGGATGCGAGGCGTCTGATCGTCCACCATCTCGGCCGAGTTGGTCAGACGGCTCCCCTTGATGTCCTGCTCGTCAGCTTCTGGAATACTGGCCCGCCCCAGCACGCGCATCTTCACATCACCGTCCCACCTGCTGCGTCCGTGCCGCTGCAAGACATCAGATTTGACACCTGATCGCCGGCTCTTGGAGTCGCCCCCAAGGGATGTGTACCTGCATGGTCTCCACGAGTCTGAGCAAATTGGTCCCCCTCAGACCTCCTTCACCTTCCGCGGCTACATTTGACATCCGATTGTGCCATCGGACTCATTGGCCGGCCGGATTGTGCTTCACACCCATCGCTCTGTGTTCCGGTGAGACCCATAAGGCTAACAGTAGTATCGATTTCCATTAGACAGACGAACCCCTTCACCGATCCTCCATTTTGACACGGGTGGTTATATCGGAGGGCCTTGCCAACCGCATCTCGTCATTTCTCCGTCGCGCGTCTGCCAGCGGACTGTGAAGCAAAATTCAACACCAGCCATACGCAATCCATACATCTGTGCTTCCGGGAAACGATAACCCCAACTCTACCCCCAAAACTCTTGGTCCTCCACCATGAGTAACGCACAGAACCGGGGCGGCGCCCGCAAGATCTCGTTCAATGTCAGCGAGCAGTATGACATCCAAGATGTCGTCGGAGAAGGCGCGTATGGTGTTGTTTGGTAAGTTTCTCAGGCTGTTGTGCGCTTTGCCTCGGGCTGACCATGTTGAATAGCTCGGCCGTCCACAAGCCCTCTGGGCAGAAGGTCGCAATCAAGAAGATTACCCCCTTCGACCACTCAATGTTCTGCTTGCGGACGCTGCGTGAGATGAAGCTGCTGCGGTACTTCAACCACGAAAACATCATCTCGATTCTCGACATTCAAAAGCCCCGAAGCTACGAGAGCTTTAACGAAGTCTACCTAATTCAGGTATGCTCAGTGAAAAGGCGATTGTTTCCTCTCAGGTTGCTGACCCTGTGGATAGGAACTCATGGAGACAGACATGCACCGTGTCATTCGCACCCAGGACCTTTCCGATGACCATTGCCAATACTTCATCTACCAGACGTTGCGAGCGTTGAAGGCGATGCATTCGGCCAACGTTTTGCACCGCGACCTGAAGCCGTCCAACCTTCTGCTGAACGCTAACTGCGACCTGAAGGTTTGCGACTTCGGATTGGCCCGTTCCGCCGCGTCGCAGGAGGACAACTCTGGCTTTATGACCGAATACGTTGCCACGCGTTGGTATCGTGCCCCCGAAATCATGTTGACCTTCAAGGAGTACACAAAGGCCATCGATGTCTGGTCCGTGGGATGTATTCTCGCTGAGATGCTCAGCGGAAAGCCCCTGTTTCCTGGAAAAGATTGTAAGTTTTCTGCTCCGAGTTGTATGCGCGACCGATGATGCTGACTGCCACTGAAAGACCACCACCAACTCACCCTGATCCTGGACGTTTTGGGAACGCCGACGATGGAAGACTACTACGGCATCAAATCACGCCGAGCAAGAGAGTACATCCGGTCGCTCCCCTTCAAGAAGAAGGTTCCCTTCCGGACACTCTTTCCCAACACCTCAGATCTCGCGCTCGACCTTTTGGAGAAACTTCTCGCCTTCAACCCCGTTAAGCGCATCACCGTAGAGGAGGCCCTTAAACACCCGTACCTCGAGCCTTACCACGACCCCGATGATGAACCGACCGCGCCCCCAATTCCGGAGGAGTTCTTCGACTTTGACAAGCACAAGGACAATCTCAGCAAGGAACAACTCAAGCAGCTCATCTACCAGGAGATCATGAGGTAGATAGATCTTGATGACAAACCAATCGCCGTGAGCATTTTATCAGCACAACTTGTGAGCGGTGTGGGGTCGCCTATTGATTGCTCCGTTCGACGTTTGTCAAGGTGTGCGCACCAGAGCTCAAGGTAGTTGGATGATGGACATGTGCCCGAGACTTAGTTCTGGGGCCTCTTGGTTGTTAGGATCTCTGGTGTAGCCGGGAGGGTATCGTAAGTCGGCGGGGGATATATTAGGAGAGCTGCCCCGTTCCGGACGGCGATTCGGTGGGATGAGGAGGAGGAGGAGGAATGTTTTCTTTTCACATAATGCATACCCCATTGGCTGGCAGGACAGGTCAGAGGGGGAACAGTTAGGGTCCGCCCTCATGAACAGTCCGGTTGGCGCATGGGTTGACTGGCGGGCAGCATGGCAAGTTGCGACGAAACGAATTTGTGGATGTGGTCGATGAACTGGAGCTGTGTGAAAGATATTTTCGAGTTTATTACCTAGAAGATTCCGGATTGACATTTGGGCTGGTTCAATTCTTGTCTTTTGGAGTGCTTGTCAAGCTCGAGCCAGGTCAGTTGGTGTGAGGCGGTCGGATTTTTGCCCCGCAGTTGATCGACAGATGGCCAATCAGCCAAAGCAGCTTGATACTGATCCGAACCCCTGCAAGTCGCCAAAATTGGATCGCGTCTTGACGTGACACTTCCTTGCAATACCCAGCCAAAATTTGGCCTGCAAATACTACAAACACCACTCACTCGCCCAACGATAGAGGATTTCCACCATTCCCTAGCTGCTTGACGCAGCTCCCGACCAGCCAGCGTCGTCTGTCCGGAACCCGAATCCCCGCTTTGTCGCGCGCCCACATTTTTTCGAGCACATTCACGGGCATAGCTGCCGCACGACAATATCAACGCGAAAGCCTGAATCCCCCCAGCCAGGCATGCCATGAGCGGCGCAAATCCCGTCGGCGCCTTCCCACAGACGCCAGTGGCGCCAACAAGGAAGATGGCCACGACTGCTGGCAACAACCGCCCGGGTGATCCCACGACACCGACCGGGAACAACAACACCCTCCCGGTTGCTCCGCAGCAGGGCGCGAGGCAAACCAGGGCGGGCGATTCGGCACCCTTGATACCACTGAATATCATCGATGCGCCAACCCAGAGGTTCTATGCTTTCGCCCTGTATGTGGCGTTGCTTGCGTGGAAATTCTATGACTGGGCGGGTGTGGTCGAGGAGAATTCGGAGTCGTTTTGGCTGTTCCTCAAGTGGATCGCCATCGACTGTGTGTTTTTGTTCGGGCTCCCAGAACTGAGGATACCGTGGCTAGAGCTCTCGCAGCCTTTTGTGGTGGTAGCGTTTTTCTGCCATGCTGTTTTCGACTGGATGCTCATGTTCAACGTCGGGGTAAGTGGTCTTACTAAGAGAATCGAGTTAGGGAACGTCTAGCTAATCATTGAAACGAATAGCTGCCGTGGCAAGCATGGATTCTCGGTTTCGTCAAGGTCTTTTACGACCGGGAGTTGGCGATCTCGGAGCACAACGTCAAGCTGTCAAATATATTGCACAATTCGTCGTTGATCATGGGTCGGCAGGTTATCAACATCCTCCCGGAGGGGTGAGGACTTTCAGGTTCTTCTTTTGACGTTCTGCTCGCTAACTATGTCCAGAACTGCCGTCCTTAACCCCGAGGTCCTGCCTTTCTGCCTTGGAGACCAGCGCAAGATAGTTTCCATCCCTATCTATTTCAACGCAACTACACCCGTGGAGGTTGAACTCATCCGCACCGACCTCGAGTCAAGCCAGCAAGAGTCGATCAAGCTTTCAAGGGTTCAAATCAGAGATATTGAGCGAAAGGTCAAAAGTCAGACCCAAGACGGAGAACAAACCGTGGTACAGTTTGACTATCCAGCGAAGAAGCCGGGCGTCTACCGGCTGGGTCAGGTACTCGATGAGTACAAACTGAGGGTAGACCGGAAATCACCCGCTACTTTTGTCGTCCCGTGCCCTCGCGCTTGGGTAGGGGCATCCGCAAATTCTGGCCGATGTGTCGGAGATCTCTCAGATGTGACGATCCAGGTAGAGGGGACCCCACCTCTGAAAATCGTCTACGGCCTCGCCATCAATGGGACAGATCGCAGCTTTCATTTTCAGAGCTTGCAGCCTGATGGGTTCTCCTCCCCTCTCACGGGTGCGGGAGCCTCACGACCTACGCTGGCCACAGGCGCAGACGTCAAGGACATTGCTTGGGCAAGGCCCCAGAGGGTCCCTGTGGGCTTGAACGAATCGATGCATCAGAGCGGGCAGTGGCAGTACTCCGTGGACGAAGTCCAGGATGCTTTCGGAAACACTGTGAAGTACGTGTCTCCCGCCGATGACCCAGAGGGCAAGCCGAAGCCGAAGCACTTGGTTCAGAACTTCGTCGTAAAGGAACGGCCACAAGTGCGACTCTCGGGTTGCGATATAAGGAACCCTCTCAAGGTTGCTAAGGGCAAATCCAAGGAGCTGCCTGTTGTGTTCGCTATCCCAGGCACTGCGCCGGATGACACCTCGCACACCCTGACATGGCAGTTCTCCCCTATTGACACACTTACCGAGAGCGGGGAGCATGGAAATGTGGTGTCGATGGGGTCTTTCAACGCAAAGAACGCCCGAGACCGACCGGAAATTTCCGCCCCTGGCCTATACACCCTTAAGTCAGTTGCGGCTGAGTCGTGTGATGGCGAGGTCCAAGAACCGGCCTCCTGTCTATTGCTGAATCCGCTGGAGCCCAAGCTCACTCTACGGTCCGAAGAAATACCAGACACTTGTGCTGGGAACTCGGTTGGGCTACAGGTGGACTTGGATCTGATTGGAACTGAGCCATTCATCGTCAGGTACGACGTCATCTACAACCACGGCCATCGCGAATCAAAGAAGCATAGAGTCGAGGGCTTGAGGTCTCAACTTGAGCTAGTGCCGCTTGTTGCAGGACACCAAAAATATATCTTCACCAGTATCGACGATGCAATCTACAAAAACCAGAAACTTACAGGACCAGAGTACGTTCTTGAGCAAGACGTTAAGCCAGCCGCTACTGCGTACATAATGCACAGCTCGAGCAAGCCGAATGTCTGTCTGGGTGATGAGGCGACAATCGGTGTCCAACTCAAACAGGATGCCCCCTTTACTCTCGAATGGGAAATTGTTCACGATGGAAAGAGAAGACAGCAGCGTGCTACAAACCTCCAGGAAGACCAGTACACCATCAATACTGGCCCGCTGACCCAAGGTGGGGAGTATACTGTTGCCTTGACAAGCATCCAGGATAAGAGAGGCTGCAAGATTTTTTTGAAGGATGAAATCAAGGTATCAGTTCGGCGACAGAGCCCGCGGGCCGGCTTTGGCCAGGTCGGCTCCAGCTTCAAGACAATGGCTGTCGAGGGATCTCCCGTCAAGCTTCCGATCCGTCTTACCGGGGAGGGTCCTTGGAAGGTAAACTACGCCAATCTTGGTGATGGTTCCCTAAAGGATCCCAAAGTCATCGAAAAGACAATCTATAACGGTAACGACTTCCTTGAGGCCAGAGACCGTGGCTTGTACAAGATCGTCAGCGTATGGGACAATCAGTGCAATGGTGTCGTGGACCCCAAAACATCGACATTCCTCGTGGACTGGCATTCTCAACCCGAGCTGAACGTTGTGCTTTCACACGGCGTTGAGAAGGTAGATGGCCGGTACGCTGTTAATGCAGTCTGTGAAGGTGATGTATCTGGATTTGAAATCGGATTCAGAGGTAAGCACTCCATCCTGCTCTTTCTGGCAGTTGGATCAGAAACTGACACATATCACTTAGGGGCTCCGCCATACCATGTCAAATACGAGGTTCACCACAAGCCCATCAAGGGGTCCGGCTCACTTGGAAGAAAGGAGTTGGACGCCGCCTCGGGGAAGGCGACAATCTCTACTGACACGGCAAAGGCCGGGACGTACACGTATAAGTTTACTTCGCTCTCGGACAATCTTTACAACAACGCCCAGAGTTTCAAGCCTTTTGCCGTCGAGCAGAAGGTCAACCGGAAGCCTGCAGCGGCGTTCGTGAAGCCTGGTCAAACTTTCAAGTTCTGTAAAGCAGACCAGGCCGAAGGGGAAGGGATCCCAGTCATACTTACGGGCATACCACCATTCTCTCTCGAGGTCGAGATCAAGCACCATAGTTCTGCTGCCCCGGAGATCTACCGCACGCCGCTCATCAACTCAAATACTTATGAGATTCAGATCCCGAAGCACCTTCTACGTCTCGGCACTCAACATGTCCGCATCCGAGATGTGAAAGATGGTGGTGGGTGTCACTCGATTGCTAGCTTCGGCACCGCATCCGTGCAGGTGCAGCTTTTCGAGGCTCCGACGATCTACCCGCTCGAGTCACGTACAGACTACTGCGTTGGAGAGCGGCTTACGTACACGCTGTCTGGTACACCTCCGTTCGAAGTTTGGTATACGTTCGATGGCACGGAGCGCAGGGCCAAGTCACCGACCACCAACTTCCGCCGCATCGCCGAGTCTCCCGGTGTCTTCTCCATCACAACCGTCTCGGACAAGGCAAGCGAGTGCCGCGCACCCGTCGACATCGCCAAGACAATCCACCCAATGCCAGCAGTTCGGATTAGCAAGGGCCGCAATGTCCAAGTTGATATCCACGAGGGCAGCGAAGTAGAGATCCAGTTCGAGTTCTGGGGAACCCCACCGTTTGAGTTCACCTACACCAGAAGTACGAACGCTCGCAAGGGCGCCAAGAGCCAAGTACTAGAGACTAGGCACGATGTCAGCCACGAACACAACAAGGCAATCTGGGCTAGCCAAGAGGGCACATATGAGGTGGTGGCCATCAAGGATAAATACTGCTCCTTCTCCACACAGCCAGCGGAGACGAAGGAAAAGGGGCAAAAGTTGTAGACATACTAGTGAACGCGGCGGGAAGGATGGAAGGGTGTATAGAATTTAACAACTGGGAGAAAGAAAGGGGTCGTGACCGTGACGGGTAGGGTAAGCTGGGCAAGGCATCATAGCACGGCGTTTGGTGGGCGGGTTTTCATATTTGGTTACGTCGCAATCATCACCCTGTGCACATTGTAGATAGAACACATAGGTGATGCAGATGAACTTGGTTTTCCTCGAGGTTGTTCTTGATGCTGCTCTACACGGGTACGTTTGTGACAGCAGATAGCCGACGCAGATACGGATCCGTAATGCGCAATATAACAGATTTCGTTCTACTCCTCTGCCAGGATCACAAAGGTTAGCTCGGCCAGGGACCCACTGTTACCCCCTAGCAGAGAGAGTACCAAACCAGTAACAGTAGGCCCCTGACCGAGCTAACCTTTGTGACCCCGGCAGAGGAGTATGTCAGGGGAATCGAGCTGTTATCACCTTGGCTAGGGAAGATGCACCTATCTTATGCAGAAAAGGTAGATCAGAGTGCGGGAGCATAGCATCGATAGTTGTACGTACGCATGCAACACAGCAAGCAAGCGAAACCTGAGAGTAACGAGGCTGGGACGCATGCCGTTTCTGTCTCTCGAGACGGCATGATCCGCGACAGACATCGGGCTCCAAGCCGTCCCTCGACGCAGGTTTGCCAGGGGACATCAGGGTCCCAGCCGATGGCAGGTTATACTAAGCTCGCGAACCTGGATCTCTCGCTATATTCTATTTATGGAAGACGAAGCCGAACTCCGTCCAGGTCTTGCCGCTGCTACCCATATCTCCCGATCCCCTTATTTCTGAGAGAAGAGCCAGAATTACTTCGAGCAGTGGCTGCTGGTACTTCCCCCTCCCCCTTCAGACACAAATTGCCGAAAAAGCAATAGCAACACCAAAGGGAGAGGCCAAAAAAGAAAGTGGAAGTCGGGGAATCGCGCACCGCGCCGCATCACACCGTGCAGGTACTCGACTTACTCTACTGGCATACTCCAATCGCCGCCGCCGAAGAAAAAATTGGTCGGGATAGCGACGGACCCCCTGTGGAGTGTCACCTCACGCGATGCCGATCGTTGCCAGATTGGTGCGAGGGGAGCGGGACTGCAGATTTCCCACTTTTCCAGGCGTTGGTTGGCACGGATGTGCACGCGCGCGAGCGCAAGGTCGTCCCGGGTATCGGCACCAGTCAATAACTACGATGTGCAACTTCTTCCGCGTGCCAATTTCTGGGTTTTGCCGTCATTCAAGAAGGAAGTTGCCGGATGTCAAAGTTATCGCCAGACCTTGGGTGCGGTGTCGTGAGGCAGGCGGTTGGATGAGGACAGATTGTGCATGACATGTGTGGCATAACTCATCATGGAGTGCGCTCATTGACCCCGCAGGTTGCGAGGCTGCAGCTCGGTGATGTGAGTGAGAGTGTGACGGGGTGGTTCGTGGGCTAAAGAAGCGAGCTGCTACGTGCGAGCTGGGGAGCTGATGAGAGCTGGGAGGACCTGAAGCTGGGAGCCGTGCGTGCCGTGTGGCTGGTGGTGGCGAGACAGGAAGGAGGGGTCGATAATAGAGAGCTGCGATCGCGATGATCACCGCCAGGGCGTGGGAGCACCCTAATCTCGCGCCTGCAATATGGGATAGCTGTCAGCCAAGGGCATGGATCTCACTCCAAGGGCATGGACAGTGATAGCCACGATGGCCTCGCGGCAATTGAGGCAGATTGCTGTCAACAGTGAGACGACGGTGAAATGCTGTGTGCTCCAGCAACCGAGTTTAAAGCGTTTTGCATGTGGTCAGGTCCCGAGGGGCTGGAATCCGGAGGTCTCGGATTGCGGCACATAACAATGGCATCTTCTCCGCCGCGCTAGGATTGAGCGTTAACTAGTGTATCTGCCGCCGTTATTTCCTGTGCGTCTTCCTGCGGTAGAATCTCAACAGCGCGGGGAAATTGAGATGCCGCTGGGTCCAGCCCGCGAGTCGCGCGCATTGGGCAGGCAGGTGGTGAGATTTTGGTCCAAATTGAATGTGGATAGCCTTGAGGCTGCTGTATCCTCGTCGGAAAATGCTCTGGTCAAGAGTCGACGTTCGAGTTCGGCGCTGCTTTGGCAGTCGTCCACGGGGAGATGCCCCCCTGCCATCAAGATCTCCACTCCAGGGGTTGCTCCCTGGTCGCCCAAAGAGCCAAGCAGTGGCCACAAACGCCACCAGCAAAAAGAGATCGCCACCTCTTGCCAAATGCGACACTCCACAAAAGTCCACCGCAGCCACTGGCAGGCTCTTCTACGCAGTGTGACCACACGGCCACTGTGCGAGCCGGCAGTAATTGACGGTCGGGAATCACTGTTGATCGCAAAGTCGCCCATTCGCCCATTCCCCCTCGCCCGCCCAGCTCAGTTGCCCTTGCTCCATATCCGACCCGCTGCCGCATCGCTACACTAAATCTGCACGGGCGCGCAGTCCTCGTTCGCGGCCAAGGCAAGGTCAGGTAGCTCGCTGCCAGGCAGGGAAACCAGTTTCTCCTCACCTGTAGACGGAGGGGAGCTCCCACTTCATTTTTTCTCCTTCTTGACGTGCATCGCTCGCCCAACCTGCCAAATATTCGCCGGCGCTGTCTGCGAGACGTGCATGACGTGCCTCATTCGCTACCTTATCTCGAACGTCCCCTCTCAACACTCACTTCCAGATCGGGTCGCGCCACGGTTCTCCCGCCCCATCGACTCCCGCGACGGTCCCCAAGACTCCTAGGTCTCAATCACCGGAGCCGCTTGCGCGCTCGCGGCTAGCTGCTCCCTCGGAATAGCGCACCCATCGCCGCTGTTTCCCACGTGTGCTGCTCCAGAAGGCGATGGATACGAAGCCAGCATCTTTCCCACCTTGACTCGATCGCAGAATCAGAGCCGACGCCAGCTTCCCTCGAGATAATCACTGCGCGAGCCTCGGGCCGCACCGCTCCATATATTGCATCGCAAAACCACCGTCCGTTCGAAAGCGCGCGACCGATTGACCAGCCGCGACGTCGATATAACAGTGAAACAAGGAAATATATATTGGCTGGGGCATCATAACAGCGTGATTCCTAGGCAGGTCTCGCATCTTGATTGAGGACCGTTGTTGCCCCCCTGGATTGGGTTGTTGTTGAGTGCTAGTCCTATTGACTATTGTTACCGAATCCGCCAACTGTTCGTCCACCGTCGTCATCATGGCGCCCGACAACGACCCAGCGGCGCAAGCCGGAAATAATTCCAGCGATTTTGTAAGCCCAAGCTCACTGCCCACCGAGACAACTCATAGCTGATTCCATCTTCCAGGTGCGCAAGCTCTACAAGTAAGCAAATCTTTTTCAATGCCATTGCCTTGGTGTATTTGTCGACATATGCTCATGTTAGGTGCTGTAGAATGCTCGAGGATCCCACATATAACTCGGTCGTACGATGGAGCGCCGACGGCGATAGCTTCGTGGTCTTGGAGGTATGCGACCCTACCCGACAGATGAAATACAATCTCTAACATCCGAGTAGAACGAGAAGTTCACCAAGACCATCCTCCCAAAACACTTCAAGCACAGCAACTTTGCGAGCTTCGTCCGTCAGCTTAACAAATATGACTTCCATAAAGTTAGGCATAACGAGGAGAGTGGCGATACGCCATATGGACGCGATGTTGGTGGCATTCCTTCACAGACACTGATTGTCTGGCGCTGACACCTCCTAACAGGCTTGGGAATTCCGACATCCAGAATTCAGGGCTGATAGGAAAGACAACCTTGACAACATTAGGAGGAAGGCTCCCGCTCCTCGAAAACAAGCACAAGCAGAGGACGCGTTCCCAGCCACGCAACAAATCGTCGTCCTGAGCGAGTCGCTTGCAGCAACACAACATCAAATCCAAGCTCTTCAGGAGCAGTATTTCGAGCTCGCCCAGACTAACAAAGTACTGGTGAATGAGGTTGTTAGCTTGCAGAAGATGGTCAGAGCACAAAGTCAGGTGTCGAGCGAGCTGATCACCCATCTCAATAACATTGAGGATAGGAGACGTAACAGCCGGCATTCCGCCCATTCAAGCCACTCCAGTCATTCGGGCCCCTCGTATCATCCCGCAAACCTGGGGCTGTTACCAGACGGTGCCGACGAACCTGCTGTTGAGCTGCGGAGGGCGCGGGAAATCCTCAACGGCGTGTCGCCAGATTCGCATGCCGACCGAGAACTGGAAAGGTTATCCGTGGCATACCATCAGAATGGGTCACCCTCGGATTCCGCGTCCTCGTCCGTTATGTTCACACAGCAAGGAGCGGGTGGCCCAATGCCCCTTGTTCACGATCCTCTCAACGACCCCCGGCATATGGTTTATCCAGTAGGGCAGACAACAGGCATCGATCCTTTCCACTCTGACCATATTCACAATATACCTTACAGCCGCCCACTGAGCAACCCCAACGTTATGGCCGAGGCGGCTGCACAGGCATCCCCACCCGTCAAGGACCAAGCCGGCTCGATGTGGGGAGGGAAGAAGCCACAGATCCTTCTTGTTGAGGATGATAAGACGTGTGCACGGATCGGCTCCAAGTTCTTATCCAATGTTGACTGTAGTGTTGATACTGCCGTATGTGCCGTTCCACGGAACCCATCCTGTATCGTCTCATGCTAATCGTTGAGAAGCAAAACGGGTTGGAGGCTGTTGATAAGCTCAACCACGACAGTGAACGATACGACCTGATCTTCATGGACATCATCATGCCGCAGCTAGACGGTGTTTCGGCAACTGCCATGATCCGGATGGTTGCACCGCGCATTCCAATCATCGCAATGACGTCCAACATCAGACAGGAAGATATTCAGACATATTTCCAATTCGGTAAGGCTCCTCGTGTGACCGCTGCTCGGCTCGGTTAACTCTGACTCGTTTTCCAGGTATGAATGATGTGTTGGCGAAGCCGTTCACGAGGGACGGCATGGTCCGTATCCTCAAAAAACACCTCACGTACATGCTCAAGGACCCCCAGCCACAGGGACTCGGCCCAGATGACCCGAGCCAAGCGGTAGGGGCTCCGGGACCAGGACCTCCTCCATCGTCTCAGGGATTTGCTGGGCCGCCCGCCGGCATGACAATAGCGACCATGGCGGGTGGCACGCAGGTAAAATTTGAGCAGACGCCGATCCAGTCACCGGCAACTACCGCCTCCTGGCACTCCCCCGGCCAAATGCAACAGACGTCGCCCAATCTCGACGGTAGTGGGTATATGAATGCTCAAATCGGTAGTGCGCCGGGATCGATGGTGTTGACCCCGGGGGGGACGCAACGGCCACAGTTCACGAACCAAGTATCAACCCATTTAGGTGCACCGACGTTGAATCGTATGCCCGACGGCATGGTGGGCCTCGGTGATGATCGGCCAGAGAAGCGACAGCGGCTGTATGGTCCATCGCAAGGGGCCTATGTGCAATAATATCGTTGGGGTCTGAGGGGTGGGAGAAGTGTTGTCCATCGACAGCGTATATCGGCAACAAATGCGGCGTTTTGGTGACATCGGGAATATCAGGAAATCCGTTTGGTTGACTGGCTGTTGTATGGAGGGTGTTCGCTGTTATCTTCGTCCTGTGTATCTAGCTGTTAAACGCAGCATGGGGAAGGGAGGCGGATGCTGAGGTGTCGGATACCGTGAGCGCCGCTGAGTGGGCTAATGCCACCGAGGTCAACCCATTCATACTATCAAATTCTCCGGTCCTACCCTCTGATGGTGACTGTGGGCGTTGAAGTTCCTGACGTGACTGGTTGATGATTCCGGGAAAGTTAGAGACTTGATTTGGTAACTAGTAGTAGGGATCAAAGTAAAGGAGGGAGGAGAATGTCGGACGGTGGCCGTGATAGAGTCAATGTCGCGCCGGCTTCTGACAGATTCCCGCCAGTGGGTAACCGCTGCCCACGCCGGCTACTCCTGCCCTCTGGCGCTTTGAGTGAACCGATGACCAGTGCCCCCATGGGTATTCATTCGTAGTCTGGCGTGCCACTCGCAAGGTCATACCGCATCATAGCAGGCGCGACCCTTCCATGAAAGTTGAGCAAGGCAAGATCTCTGCTCTCCCATCATGATGGGCCAAGGAAGGCACTTGTACGAAAGGATGAGCCCCAAAGGGGGCTGCGCTCTTTTGAATCAATAGATGTCACCCAAAAGGGCTACCCTCGACATCAAGTAAGAAAATCGGCAGAACTCTGCCGTCGTTGCCTGGGGCTGGACCCCGATGGCCATGCAATCCGCCGCAGCAGGGGGGTGGTCCGTAAGGTTCTAGCCTCGGGGCGCTGCAACCCCGTTGGACACCCGCTGCAGGGTGCAAGGATAGCGTGCCACGGCATGACCACTCTGCACTTTGACTTCCCGTTTGCGACATTCATCCGCGTGTCCGCCGAGTTCGAGACCGGTAGGATATCCCTCCCATATGCTGCTTTATCGACAGAGGACGTCTTCGCAATTTACACATCGTTTCTCTTCAGAAGGACTGAGCGCGCGCTGCGGACCTTCACCGGCCCTCCCGCCTCAGCTCAGCCCTGAACTCCAGACAGACCTAAAGAGTGCAAGCTCAAGACGGCCCGTGCCGATAGACCAGCCTAGAGATGACGAAGATGACCGAAATCGTCCCATGGACTGACCTGGGCCATGCGTCGCTGTTTCGGCTCGCTGGGCCTGCAAGGGTCGGAGTGCTGTCATAAACCTGCCAGTATTGTGCCATATTCACATTCGCAGATGATATCAATACCGGAAAGAATGTATCTGGAAGACCGAAAAAAAAAATTATAAACAGAGTAGCCCTTAAACCATAGCACCCGATACGGAGACTGAAAGGGAAATAGGCAAAGAGAAGGCGGCAGCGGTGTGTTGCAAACAGCTGATCACGGACACCGAGATGGCTGAAGCTGATGTTCTGGCCGGGCCCATTCGCGAAACCATTTGTTGCAATCCTTGGTCGGTCAACCATCCGAACGGTTTGCTGCATGTAAATCGGTTGATCTGGACCGCTGTCATTGGAAAAGCCACCCTCCCCGCCCCGCTACGGTGTGAATCCCTGCTGAACGGGACAAAGATCCATCTTGGACTCCCGCTTGCTCGGTCCCGCATGAGAAACAGTCAAAAGAGCCACGTTTAGGGTCAATTAGGGTGCAGCGCAAAGAATTAGTTGAGAGATCAATGCCGATAAGGCGTCAAATAGAGTCGTTAGATGATGCAGAGAACTCCTCTAAGCGGGTACGGTAGGTTCGAGAGAGCCAACTGCCCGCCTTGGAATGGAAGGTTTCGGCAAAAAGTCATAGTATTCTAGGTACCCATCGTGGAACAAATGGAGGTCGCGATATCTTCCATGTTTAAATAGCAAGGCCTTGCTTACTTGATTGTCTTGAGAATGCAGCAGGGTCACTTCACGAGACAGCACCGTCTGACCCTAGTGTGGAGCGAGCCACCGCGTGCCTTGCAGGGAAGAAGGGGGATACCCCCCTGGCGTGGGGGTCCCTATTTTGGCCAAAGGGTATGTAAAAAAGTCACAGGTGATACTTCGATGGATTGGGAGATCTTTCAATCTGTGAATCAATCCCGCTGGTAGTTAGTCGGCGCTTTCATGGTACATAGGTAACCACTGATGGAAATGAAGGCTGAAAGCAAAGTGAAGTCCAGAGCAGCCAACAGCGATCACCTCCTTCTTAGTCATCAAAGGTTCGGACGGCCTTGAAGGTCGCTTTAAACTTAGCGCGCAACCTAAACAATGCAAGTGCGCTAAGGATGCCAAGCAGCCATGGATCGACGCATTCGACCCCGCACCCCACCTCAACGTCTGTACACAGTAAACTTTAAGCTCTGTTTCGGCCAATTGAGCCTTTGAGTCATCGGATTTGTGCCTTATCGAGGGTTTATTTCGATTTATTCTTTGCGCCGCCTCAATCGTCTGCTCCGAACTTCCGGCAGAGAGCACAGAAACAGTTCCAGAAACATCATACCGAGCAGACCACATTCGATGTCTAGCAAGCAGGGCGGGAAGGGCGGGGCCGCCGCAGCCAAGTCAAAGAAGCCCACCAAGCATGGCGCTGACGAGAAAAGGGAGGATGTGCTTCAGGCAGTCGTAAGTGATACCCCGTTGCACCATATCTTGAGTCCGTAACGTTTTTCTTGGCTCACACACATACGTGATGATAGGTTCTCACAGACTCCTTCCAGGACAGGTTCAAGCCTTTCACCCTTGAGAAGCCGAGAGTAAGTCTTGCAGCGCCCCGTCCCTCGCGCCCCAAAGCTCACTGAACTCGGAAGTGCCTTCTTCCCCTCGTCGGTGTACCAATTATCGAATACACGCTCGAGTTCCTAGCCCTCAATGGCGTCCAGGAGGTGTTCATCTACTGCGGCGCGCATTCTGAAGAAATCGAGACCTACATCCACGAATCCACGCGATGGAGCCCGAGGAGCGTTGTCTCGCCCTTCTCGTCCCTGGAGTTCATCCGTGTTTCGGACGCAAATTCGACGGGTGACTTCCTACGCGATCTCGATAAGAGGGGATTGATCGGGGGTGACTTCATCCTGGTCCACGGCGACGTGGCCGCCAACATCAATTTAGACGACGCCCTGGCGAAACATCGTGCGAGGAGAGAAGCCAACCGCGACGCTTGCATGACAATGGTACTACGATCTATTGGGGAGCAGCCTCATCGGGTATCTAACTCGAGGGTCATAACCCCGGTGTTTTACATTGAGCCGTCCGGCCGATGCTTGCAGTACGAGGAAATCCATCCATTTATGAAGGACGATAAATTACTGCTTGACGAAAGTCTCTTTGACTTCCCGGAATTCGAACAGCGGGCGGATCTAATAGATTGTGGCATCGATATCTGCACCCCTGAGGTGTTGGCCCTCTGGTCGGAAAGCTTTGACTATGAGTTGCCAAGGAGGAACTTTCTTCATGGCGTGCTCAAGGACCACGAATTGAACGGCAAAATGATCTACACGGAGATTCTAGACAGCGGTTACGCGGCAAGGGCCAGCAGTCTCCCAATGTATGACTGCATCAGCAAAGACATTGTCGAACGTTGGGCGTTTCCATTTGTGCCAGACAACAATCTCATCCACGGCCAGTCTTTCAAGCGAATCAAGGAGGGTTCTTGCTTTGAGGACGGCGTCTTGATCTCCAGAGGAGCCACAGTCACAAGATCAGTTATTGGTAAGAACAGCAAGGTTGAGACTGGGGCATCTATTTCGAAGAGCATCATTGGCAGGAGGTGTATGATCGGCAAGAACGCGAAGATCGAGAACAGCTACATCTGGGACGACACAATCATCGGGGACGACACTTCAGTGACTCACTCCATCCTGGCAGACTACGTGGCCATTGGGAGAGGATGCCAGATCCCAGAAGGCTCGCTGATCTCGTCCGGGGTATGTATCGGCGACAACACGCAGTTACCTCCCGCAGCCCGAATCTCTCTCTTGATGCACGACGGGGCGCCGGCCGCTTCTGACGTCTCGCTCGTTGGCGAGGGTGGCAAGGGTGCGCTGTACGAGGAAGCGAAAGATGAGGATTGGGACGACGAAGACGAGGATGAGCGAAAAAGGGATCCCGCGTCATTAGAGAATAACCTCATGTACTCCTTGGGAAACCTCAACCTCTCTTCGGAATCGATATCTACCTTCGCCTCCGCCTCGTACGACTCAGACGAAGAACCCTCTTTCGGCTCTTTCGGGCCTAATGACAACACCCGCGAAACCCGTGATCGGAATTACTCGATCACGTCGGACGACTCAGGCATGTCGCCTGACGCCTTCCACGCCGATGCTGTGTACGGACTTGTGGATGCGCTCCGCGCCGATGAGAATGAAGACTTTGACGGCGCTAAACTCGAGTTCATGGGTCTCCGTCTTGCCAACAACGCCTCCGACAGCTCCATGCGCCGCGCCATTGCCGTCGCGTTTGCCCGTCGGGCCGCAGAGCTGCTAAGCCCCGAGTATGGTGGTCTCGAACCGACCAAGGCGGCCGAGAAGGCATTCACGGACAAGGGGAAGGGAGCCATCAAGTTTATCCGCGAGGTCGGCGTCGGCAGTGACGAGGCGAAACTCCAGGCCGAATTTGCCCTTGCCCTACAGAAGGCACTGCTGGGAGTCCGCGGTCTCGAAACAGCGCGGGGTGGCGCCCTGCTTGCAGCTATGCTCCAGCAACTCTATAACTTGGACGTGTTGGAGGAAGACGGCATTTTGGCGTGGTGGGGAGATAGTCGAGCTAGCGAGAACGAAAACTTGAACAAGATCAGGGAGAAGTGCAGGGTATTGGTGGAGTGGCTGGAGAACGCAGACGAGGAGGATAGTGATGAAGACAGCGACTAGCTAGCTCTAGATACCGAGTGGTGGACTGACAGCGCTCCCCCTCCCCTCTGTGGATATTAGCGACAGCTTTTTTTGGCTACGAAAGACGCATGCTTGGCGTTGCGGGATAAACAACGAATCAACTACAGTGTTTGAAGACCATATATCGGTGACTAGATTTGTTGGTGGTTGGATCACGATTTATTCGTCCCCCGGCGATAGAGCCAGTTGAAGCGAAAGACAGGCAAGCCGTGACGGTGGTGCCCAGCCAAAGATGGCCGACCGCGAGCCAAAGTAGGTGAGAAAGAAGCTCCAGTACAGTAGACAGATCTATCTGAGGGTAGGACTTGCCTTGCTGTATGGGGGTAGCATATATAAGTCAACTAATCTACATAGGTTCAGGTTAGAAAGAAAACCACTGTGGCCAATCCGCAATTCCATTCTCGCCGTGCAGTCAACAAGCCAACGGCGCGCAGAGGTATCGCCCGTATTTCCATAAAACGAGCATGCCACCGCATTTGAAACATCTTTAGGCTTTGCTGCAGGACCTTGTCGTGATTCCAATTAAGATATTACACTCTTAGCCCCTGCCCCTAGCGCCGCTGATGCAAAGCCTTGGTAGTGTCCGAGGCAGGAAAGCCATGATATTCCCGGAAACACAGGCATTAGAACTACCGAGTGATGATAACGGAGAATCCGTCAACCCATGCACCGCAGGATCCTGTTACTCCACAGATGTTGTACCCCCTCGGTGGGATAAGTGTGTGACTAGAAAAGGAGTCAGCTTGTTGGTTCAGTTGGTCACCCGTCGTTCGGGTCCAATAAGCCGTGGGATAGACGTACGCAGATCCACCATGCATGTTGCCGAACATGGGCGATCTTCTGCCCAGACTTGTCAAGACCTGGATGCCATCGATCCAGACCCCGGCCCTGACGTTGAAGCCAGTAATGTACTCGCCGCGGCGAATATCTGCATTCATGTCAGCAACCTGGCACGCATGAGAGTGGTGTGTGTACATACCCATGTCAAAAGTGTCTCCTCCGACTTTCCCGCCTCGCTTGCCGAACAATTGCCTAGAGTCGTCGTCGTAAACAAACTCCAAACCATCAAGGGCAAATCCATGATAAAAAATCACGCGATGCAGGACCCGCTCCGACAAGGCGCTCGAAAAAATCAGCTCTTGGGGCTCGCTGTTTTCCATTTGCGAGAATCCCAACTTCTTCCCTCGGTAGGCCGTCTTCCCCAGGGCAGGGATGCCTGGAACGCCACCAGGAAGCTTGAGACTTGACTCCTTAGAAGAACACAGCTTCTTAAAGTCGTCAATATCCAATCTACCTCCGCCGAGTGACTTGATCGATATTTTCATTGCCCCCTTCCGCTTTTCCTCCCGCAGTCGGGTCCGCAGGTCTTGCTCGCTCAGCAACAACTGGCGCTGAACCGCTCCATTCTCGGACGGGTATTCGATCCAGCTGTGACACACTTCCTCCCCTTCTTCGTATATCTCCAGATAGGAAATTCCGGTGGCGGCGGTTACCAACACATTGCCATTCTCCACCGGCCAGGCGTGCACGCTGTCATCAGGGTTTGGCGGCGGATCGTTGGGAAGTCGGAAGCACGGGTGGCTTCGAAACTGCAGACAGTCTAGACGATGCCAGGTGCACTCGTCATCCTGGAAAACTGGGCCGCCCTTTGACCGTGTCCGAGTCGAGTAGGCTTCCCGTGCCAGAAAGCTACGGTTGAGTGTAACATAGTCCCGTGCCATTACCCCACTCTCTCGGTGTGGTAGACCAAAGAGGTGTCCCGTTTCGTGGAGATGCGCCCCGATACCAATGTTAGCTGCCTCCCACGAGCTGCCAGCCTCGCTACAGTCGTTACCCACGAAGTTGGTGTCCGTTGGCGTGCAGTCGCTAAACGCCGGCACTACCTCCTCAAAGCTCGTTGGGTAGCTCTGAAGGCAATGTGACCCGAAGATGGCAAGTTGCAGATCGCCAGCGTTGCCGCCAAGTGCGGCGTGTCCCACAATAGTCCTGGAGCCATTGTCCCAGTGGGAATCCAAAAGCAATACTGAAACATACTGTTTTTGGCCCGGGAGCGGCTTGAAGTACTGTGTGACCGCCTCGGCAGCAATTCCATACAGAGCTCCTTGGTCTGCGGCGTTGGGGTTCTGTTGTGCACAGTCCAGGTGCCGAAGCTCAGCCAGCGTCTTTTCCGATCGTATGATGTGCACACGCGCTTCTGATCGCATGGTGCCGCATTCTCTGTCTCTCTGGTTCGATGTGCCCGCGGTCCATTCTTCCTCGAACCTAAAGGCGCGGCGGCCGAACTTGTTGCGCAACATCTGTTCAGCGGTGAATGCTTGCCACAGATATGCGGCCATACGGAACTTGCGAATTGCCGTTTCCAGCCCATTTCCTTCTCTCTCTGCCCGTGCTGGGGTCGCATCAAACGTGGCGGGCGAGTCCTTTGCTATCAAGATGGCCAATTGCAGAGGAGGAGCATTGGTGGGAGGGACCATATGAACCGTAAGATGCGAGGCGTGAATCGGGTTTGATGATCCGCTGTTGGCAAGCTTAGGGCTCGAAAAATCAAACCGCAGCCGGTTGGCACCGGGCATCAGATACACCAATGCTTTAAAATGAGAGTTGCAGATAGGCCATTGGGTCGGAGGGAAGCCGTCGTCGAGCCGGCTGACGGTGAGAGTTCCGTCCAGCGACCGGTGTGATGGATCCCCAACTGTCCCGTGGATGATGACCACCTTTTGATAGGCCTATTTGTGTATTAGCTTTCAAGTTTGCAAGACAGGTTTTAGCCGGTTGCCATCCGCCACCTCGACTTACCCAAGAGTTATCTGGCACGTTGGTGATGCGGGGGGAGAATTGGGAGACAGGTAAGGCCGATCCCCTCCCGCTTTGTGTTGGTGATCCCAGGCCGGCCATACCTGATACACTGTATCGATTTGCGGCGCCGTTAGGATTGCTTGGTAATGGCGGGCGCGCTGGCGGTACAGGGGGAATTGGCTGGACTTGATCTTTGACCTGCAAATGCAAAGCTGGATCGGATTGTTGCCCAAGTGAAGGGGGGGTCAGAGAGCCCGTGGTAGGTGTCGTTCCCTGACTTGCGTCGCTCGAACCATCGGTCGAACGGTCTGTCCTGAAGCTGGCTCTCGATCTCCTCCGCAAATCCTTAAAGTTGAGAAAAGACGGCGCCATGGCTTTTTTTGAGGGGTAGCCTGAGTTCGTCAGTCCAGTCACGCCTAGAAGTAACGTCCCCAAACACTCTTCTTCGTCGACACCGAGCGAGGAGGCACACGTAAGTACTTCTCAGGCCTCAAAGATCCAGGTCGCCTCGACTGCGGGCGGGGAGCTTATCGCTGCAACAACGGTTGAACAGCTCGGTATGACAACTCCAGTTCGACTGCCCCAAATGGGTAGCTGCGCGACGCACAGCTTGCCTTGCCGATGCTTGCGGCCCTGTGGTACTGACTTTAACAGAGGCAAGTCAACTTTTGATATCGTCGAGTCCGGGAACCGTCGAATAGGCCAGGGTGGATTGGGCCAATCGGAGAACTTGCTGACCAAAGTTGCTAGGTCGGGGAATCCGAGATATTCTCGTCGTGGCAATAACACAGTATATGCTGTGGCAATGCTATCGAATTTGCGAAGATGTACTATTTCGTGCCATAGGGGTTGGGTAGCCAGATGCGAGGTAGTGTGCTTGAGCGGCCCGTTCGTTCAATGACGTATTTCCTGTTTCGACCTGCCAACTGCCAAATTGCACGGTTGATTGGGCGAGGATTTGACAGCACCGGACAGGGGTTAGCAACGGCTTTTATCAGACCAAACAGCGGCTCTCTGGTTATCTATCGTCCCTAGGATCCAGCAGCTGCGGATGAAAAGCAGGAGGCGGTTCGGATAATCACCACTTTCGTCTCCGAAGCGGCTTGCAGGAGGCCGAGCACGTTGGCACGGGTTCGGCGCCGAAGCCACCAGACGGCGACAAGCAATTGGATCGATTGAGGGCGTCCGTAGGGCAGAACGAGGAGCACTCCAAAAAGAGCAGCAAACGACGGGCATTCAGCAATCAAGGGTGACGCGGCGGCTGCACGCTTCGGCGATGGTGCTGAGGGCTTTTGTTCCTGGATGTCGTTCTTGGCAAGGAGCGGCAGCCGGAGATCAGATCGGGCGATCCACCGTGTCTGCGAACAGGGAAATTGTATCTTGCGACTCGCAAAAACAGGAAGAAGAAGAAGCGCTGCCCAGGACAAGACAAACGAAACAAGGCAGGATCTAATGGCTGAGCTCCAAGCAAAATGGCTCTCTAGAATTCCCGGCTCTGGGGAGTGCGGCAAACAAAAACGTGGCAATCGGATGATTTTTGGAAAGAAAGACGAACGACGGGAACAACTGGGCATTCCAGGTTTTTCAACCTGGGCACCGAGTATCAAAATAGGGAGTGCGCAAACCGACGCAAACTGATAGCGTGGGGCAACAGCCCGAACATGGTGTCGGTGCTTATCCGTATCGCTGATTGATTCCCTGGAAGAGAAGGAGCGATCAGCCAACTTGCTGACGGCCGGGATCCTAGAGAAGTATCTTCTAGGGTCACAAAGAACGAGAAGTTTGTAAAAAGGCGGCCGTCTGCGTCCTCTGCAGCTCAGCGACCGTCCCGGCGGGTGTTCCAAGGACCGGAATGGACAGCTTTGTTGAGGAATCCTGTTGCCATCTGGAGGTTTCCTGACACGGCGGTTGACCCCCACATAAAGTCCAAATGACCGACAGTGGTGGCTTGAGCAGGGCTGAGATGTTTCCTTCATGTCGCTGGGTTCTTTGGCGATGGCGTTTAGCTCACTGAGCGCTTCTGCCCTGGCGTTGAGGGGACGACTACGGAGCAGAAACCAAGGGAGGTTGAAGTCCGAGGCCCGCTATTCAAATACCGGCACCCAGGGGCTTCGGCAAGCTGAGCATTCCGCTTAGGTGGCATTACTGTGTGTCAAAGGTAGTTACGCAGTCCTGTATGCGAAAGTATCTATCCGAATTTTTTGCCCGCTCATGGTTACTAGCGATAGCGTCTCTGAGCCGAGAGAATAGATGCCGGCTCGGTCGCCAATGTAGGTACGTATTACCGGTACACACATGGACAATTGCTGGGGAGGCTGGGCTGCGGCTCAACTTTATCGCCAACTGGTATGGACGCTCTAGCCCGGGAGAGCAGCCGGGGTTTAAATGTGATCCAAGCCGCCTCTTGATGGCCGACCGTCCCTTGACCATTCTTGAACCCGTCTGGTCAGTAGGCAGCTGGAGAGGTGATGGTTTGGCGAGAGAAACTCTAGCCAACGAGCCAACCCCGTAATGGCTGGAGGATCGGGAGTATTATTACGTGATGCGATGCTCGCCCGGGGACTCAATTCGCGTTGATGTCGTTATTATTTCATCCTGGGATTCCGACCATTTGGGTGACTGGACAAGAGAGTTTTGACCCCTTGGATGGATGAACCGTATGGCATGCGAGCCATGTTCAGATCCCCGCGAGGCACGGGGCAGATGGTAAGCAACTAAATTGGTAGGCCAACGCCCCCCGTAAACCCCTGCGACTTGCTGCGATTTGCTGGCCGTCGTGCCGTCATGCAGCGGGAGAGGGCCAGTGCTCAGCTAATCTACCGGTTTCCACAGGAATGTGAACTTGCTCCATCGAGCCCTCCCGTTCCTTGCCTGGCCCTGCACGCCATGTCCCGAACATCCATTTGCGCAGCAGCTCCAGCTCCTCCCCGTCTCCATTCGCGCGTGCCTTGTTGGAGCTTCTAGATCTGCTTCGTTTGTCTTGTTTTGTGGCCTCGAGTTTTTGCTTGAAACCAAGTCGGACCCCCTGGCGGTCGACAGTTGGCGGCCCGCTTGACTCTACCCGTTCTCACGCTCGTTTTTTCACCCCCTCGCTTGTAACAGTTGGAAGCGCCGAGGCGCCCACCGTCAGGGTCAGCCTGCAATTTCTGACCAAAGTCTCACCTATTACCACCAGATCGCAGCCCAGCGCCAACTCCATACGCACTTTGGCTGGCTATGTCTAAGCCTCGAAGAATGTCGTCGCCGATAAAGAAGCAGCCCGAGGTGGTGGCGGATAGGGTGCTGAGGAGACTAGAGATCAGCAAAGTATGTTCACCTGAACCACGGCCACCCCTCCTGGAGTGGACGAGAGCGTGGCGCTGACAGACGGGAATAGATGGCCAGCAGACTACAGAACCGCCTTGCGCTGGCGCAGTTCAAGACGAAACACGGCTGGGAAGACCTCGCCCTGGACTCGATCGAGCCGAAATTCGAGGAAGAGATCCGTCGCAAACGACACCACGAGGGCGATGTGCTGTCCGACTCCTCGTCCAACACTTCGGACCTCCCATACCCCGCGAGGGCGCTGATGAGCTCCCCTCTCAAAGCTCCCTTCTTTTCCGATGCAATCGGTTCCAGCAACGGCAGTACGGGGCACAGGAAGCGCACTTATATGGCCTCTTTCGAGCAAACCGAGTCGAGTCCCAGCAAGAGGTTCCGTCAGTCCCCCACCGCCCATCGGTCGTTCACGACCAGTCACACATCTTGGAAAGATCACCACCAGTTGGCACAGTCGTCACCGATGAAGCCCAGGCGACAACAGCATTTCACAACGTCAACGGGGCCGAATGTGTCCTTTTTCGCGGGATCGAGGCAGATGACTGATGCTCTCACTACCCCCAACTACGCCGCTCCCAACTCGGACGATGATGATGATCTCTTGCCCGCGCATTCTTTTCGGGCTAACCACGGGCACACATCTCCACCCCGGACACCACCGATGCGAAGCCGTGCGGCTCCCGGAAAGAAAAACCGAGATAAAACCGCGGCGCCCACTGTGCAGGTGACAGAGGCTAAGACGGGAGAAGAGGGTGCCGACCTACTGCTTTATTTGGCAGCGTCACCATCACCAGCGAACCCTCCCAGGGGCAACAGTAATAACAGAATGGAGCCCCCATCAACACCACCACCAAAAAACAAGTTGGCGCTGCCGTCGTCAATGATGACCACACCCGGTGGCGGTAATCCCTTCCTCCCCAACACGCCTGGGCTTGCCTTTGATTTCTCAGATTTCGTCCACATGACGCCCTCTCCGGCGCAGAAGCCGTGGAAGACGCCGCTGGCCGGAGCCAAAACGCCGCTCAGCATCGCAAGGAGGCGGCTTACGTTTGACGACCTTCCATGAGGGTTCCGCCCCCCTCCCCCCCTGCCCTGTTTTTTAATTCCTCACTACTCTTCATTCTGGACCTCCCTTCATATCGTGACTATGGTCTCTCACTACAATCTTCCCTATTCTCTTTTAAGGTCGCCAAAAACCGGCGTTCCATGATTCCCCGACAGCACATCCATCAAGCTTTGCCTCATGCATGTTCTGTTTTTCTTCATTCATATGTTGTCTTTGTTTGGAGCATAGGTGTTGACGGTGTTTGTACCGTTTGCTTTGAGTCGTGTGGCTTGTTCTATTGGTTTGGAAGGGGATATGCCAATGCCCGTAGCAAGTTTGCTCCGGCAGCAGCCCGGGGCTTGCCAAGGGAGGAGCGACAGGAAGAAGAAGCGGGCGATGACACGACCACCCGCTATGTTTGGAGCTATACCATGTTTCCTGTTTGTTTTTTCACGACTTGCTGTTGGGCAGCGGACTACCGGTGTAGTAGTGTATGAGCTATTGGGTTGAACAACGCGGGGCGTGTGGTGCGAGTGGGCTGTATGCAATGCACACTCTGTAAGATGTTCCGGAGACGGACAGAACGATTGGAATGGGGGTTTATTTGGCGCCGTCGGTTTCGCGGCATGGCGGCGCGCCTCGGAAAGCCAGGAATTGAGGGGAACGCGATGGGCGTCGTCGGGAGAGGTGACCTCAACCAAGATCGTGGACCAATCAATCGATCGCATTTAAATGACCCCGCGCCGCGCTGAACGCGTTGTGAATGCGTGACTTTTCGAGCAAATTTCGCGTCCCGAGCTCCAGCCAATCAGAAAACCATTGGATTGGGCGTGGGTTTAGCGCTGGAGATTTCACCCCCTTTTGCATTGACGTCGAAGCGCCCCTCCCAATAATATCGACCACACCCATTGCTGAGCTCTCCCTAGAGGTCGGTGTCCCTTGATGCTCGGTAAGAGCCTTGATCCGTTCGTGAGCTCACACACCAAGTAGCGGTGAAGGAGGGGTGGCGGCACTTGGCTGAGAGGCTAGTTTACCAGGAAAGGAAGTAGTCCGGTTCACGAGTGCAACATACATCTGACATGCAATTAATGACCACACTCGGCTAGCCCTCACCGGGAAGGATTCAGTAATCCAGTTCAATAGCTCAATTCCAACCATCCTGTATGCTTTTTGCTACCAAGCGAGTGTAGTAGTAGGAAAGGTCAAAAGGTCCGCCCAGCCCACACCAGCCGTTTTTTGCGTCCAACGACAAAACAACGGGGTATATATATGTATATGTACAGCAACACATGTCATCCAACACATCCAATCGTGGCAACGGCAACAATGCCGCTCTCTTCACACCCTCTCCTCTTCCCGAGACCATTATATGTCCTGCTCTTCTCTTCTGACCAACTGCCACTGACAAGCAACAACGGTACACAACGCTCTCTTGCACCAAGACGAACCGCTCTCATACCCTACCAAGCTAGTAGAAGTAGCTGGTAGATCGTCGGCATCAAGGTGGATAGGTCTTCAGGGCGCGGGAGACCTCCTCCCAGACGAACAAAAATAAAAGGGGCAATGACCAAACCAAAACCAACCCCCAAGACGCCTGGCTGCCCAACCCCTGACATGTAAAGCCCGTTCATCCATTGTCCTTCCAACACAGCAACGACGACAAGAACATGACAACGATAGAAATAACAGCAACAGCAACACGATGAGGTTAACAAAAAGGGCGATTGTCACCCAATGCACATCCTTTCAACTCGCAGCTCACATGGCCTTCCCTACGCTCCTTTGACTTCCCACGCTATTGTTCCTCCCAACATTCCCCTTGGAAGCGGCCTCCCTCTCTAAACGGTCCCTCCACCCTTGTGTTGGACTGGCCCTCGGCTCCGGGCCATCCCATTTCGTCGCCGCAGGGCCCACATCCGGGCCAGGATCGCTCCAGTCACCCATGCTGACGCCGCTTGAATACTTTGATGTAAAGCTCTCGCTGCGAGTATGTGCGCCCGCTGGTCTGCGAATCTCACCAGTGCCTACGCCGCCGCTGATGCGGCTGCCGCGCGATTCGCTACCTGCTGTGCCCGCCGTGCTGCTCGTAATAGAGTTCTTAGCAGCGCGGGCGCCCGCCAGGAGCTCGGGCCGCTCCAGGTCGAACGGATCAGAGCGGAACTTGTTGCGGCGGCCGGCAAAGTCGTTGACCGAGCCACCACTCATGCGCTGCCCCTGTTGGTAGACCGTACTGGGCTGTCGACCATTGTTTGCGGCTGTGCCGTTGCTGACTGACTGGCCGCGGGAGCGTCGCATTTCAGCGACATAGGTAGAGGGTTTGGGTTCTCGGATGGCGTTGGCATCGCTGAATGGGTTGTTGCCTTGGCTGACAACGAGGGGCGCCGGCTGAGCAGAGGTATGTGCCAATGCGTTCGCGTCGCTGAAAGGGTCATCCGCACCGAAGCTGAGGTTGAGCCGGCCGAGAAACTGATCCGTCGAGCCAGCACTGCCATTCTTGCGCGAGAGGCTAGCGCGACGCCTCTGAGCCTCGCGGTCAAGCTCACGCTCGTCCATATTGAGGAGAGTGAGGAAGTCGGGTTGAGCACTAAAATCTCGCTTTTCCCCCTCGCTGTTGTAGTTGCCGCTGCCACTACTGTTGCCGATACCCCTGGTCGAAGACATGTTCCCGCTGGGGGCATTGTCGCGTGTCCGCCAGTTAAAGTTCATGTCTGCGGTGAGCCGTGACCACCAGTCCACGAACCGGTCCTTGGTCGTCACCTCAGGCCCGTTGATCGTACCGGCCGACGTTGCGCGACTGTGACTGTTGGCCGGGTCCATGAACTGTGAGTTGCCACGGTCTAGGTTCACCGAGGGCGCGCTGCCCTTCTTGGTCACGAGTCGGCTCATCCGGCCCCGGATCTTCTTTGCGTTGTACCCCAAGGCGGCCCGGAACTTCTCGCCCATTGGCGTTGGTCCAATGCTGCCCCGGTTGATGACGTACGCTCCCTTCTCGTCCCGGTAGTTTGCCGCATCGAGAGGCGTGAGAAGAGTGCTTCTCCTCTTCTTGATAACCCGCCTCCTCCACCACCAGATCACAAATGCCGCGATGCTGAGGGCCACAACCCCGCCAATAACGCCTCCAGCCACGGCCACGGTCGACTGGACGGAATTACCGCTCGGGCCGGGACCTACGCTCACGGCTGAGTTGCTCGTAGCAGTGTTGCTAGCCCCGGGCGCGGAGCCATCGGTTGGTGCTTGAGCGGCATTTCCAATAGTTCCTATGGTGGTAAACAGTTCTGTCGCCTCGGGGCTGTCGGTAGAAACTGGCGATGCGGGCGCATCCGGGAGAGCTGCGGCTGGTGAATTTGCTACATCTGCCGCTGCTGCTGTTATATTTCTATCAGTTTCACTGCTCTGTGTTGCAGACGTGGGTTCTGTCTGCGGCGAGGTGGTAATGACTGAGAAGGCTGGGAGAGTAGGAGTGGAGGCAAGCGTCGGAAGCTCAGCAGCAGGAGCAGTCGCTGCCAGCACCGCGGGCGCTGGAAAGTTGACTGCCTCCGCCTGCGTCGCCCCCACCACCGCCTCCGTCCCGGGACTCAATGGTGTGCTTGTGCTGGTACTTGTACTGGCCAAGGAGGAGGAGCTCGTCGTACTGGTTGCGACTGGTAAACCCGCATCTGCGAGTGCGGTGTTCGCTGCGTCCGCGGCACCGGCCACGCTAAACGCTCCAACCGCTGATGTCGCCGCTGCCGCCGCGGGCGGTGCTGCTGTTTCGGCGTTGACTGTCGCCGCCGCCGGGGCGGCTGAAGTGGTGGAGACAGCCCTCGGCACCGCCGTACATCTCCTCCCGCCGAGGGTTGTGAGGAACGCTCCCGCTGGGAGGCCAGACATGATGAGATCCCGCTCTTTCTTCGATTCCTCGGTGGCGAGTCCAGTCGCTCCGAATCGAATGTCCCGAAGGGATCAAAAAACAAACTCAGTATAAACACACACGGGGAGAAGCGAAAACGGGATGCTCGGCCACTGGGGCCATCTAAGTCATTGCAAAGGTCATGAATCTGGTGGTAAAGGAAGAGAGAAGAGGAATGTCTCCTATCTGGAGACGAGCGAAAACAACAGGACGGCGGCTAAACATGAGCCAGCAGCGCCTGGCGATGCGGATGAATTGGCGAGAATCAACGGGGAAGCGGGAGAATTGGAAGATCTGGGGATGTCAGGGCAGATGGCAGAGACAACGACCCAGCCGACTACAGAGTCATGCCCTTGGCACCCCTCGGTGTCCCTCCGCCGCTGGGAACAGGAGGTAGGGATGGTGCGGCTTTCGCGACACCATGTCGCAATGCGCCGTGCCCAGCGTGGGGAGTGACTTGTAGGCCATGCCCTAAATTGGACCAACTCTGAGACCCGGCAGCACGGGCATTGAGCGTGTAGCAGGTTGAAGACCCCACGATGTTTGATGGGCGGCCGCAACGAGCTCGGATTGGCCAGCGCCGCGAAAAGGGGGTTGTGTGAGGCTCTTCATCGGCGGGGAAGCTTAACACCCGGAGAGGTTCGAGAGTCGCTTTGAGATTAAACCCCTGTCCTGTGACAGACATGATGCACGAAGGAGAGCGGGGCACTGGCTTGGCGGGGGGATGGCACGACCCACAATGCCAAGGC
>Ga0247758_1000001_pt1 | contig 187576 bp, 88 predicted proteins | sample UWRJL156409C4_FD_180950 | JGI IMG/M metagenome (GOLD analysis project Ga0247758, IMG submission 180950) | Plant litter microbial communities from Arlington Agricultural Research Station in Wisconsin, United States - UWRJ-L156-409C-4 | ecosystem: Environmental > Terrestrial > Plant litter >... | reverse complement strand
TTTTTGGTGAGTCAAGTCCGTTTATGAGGGGGCCTTTCGGTGTTACGCTCGGCCGACTCAGCGTTGGAAACCGTATCGTTCACAAATCACGCGACCCAAAGGTTGGCAGCAATACTTCTGCCCGATCATGTAGCCATACCTATGCTACAACTAGCCCTAACCCGGGACGGCACTACTGCCGGAGACAAATACGATGAGGACGGTAGCGTATCTGCCATGTTTGCATTAGTAGAGTCGTTGCAGTGATGATCGAATGTCTTCAGACCAAGATGAAGAAGCCATAACTCACGTCCCGCATGCGAGGATTAATTCCATCGTCCTCGACTTCGTTAATCCAGAGAGTATGAGGAGGTAGGAAATTGTAGATGCCATGACGATGATGATCCGAACCGAGATCGCGTCAACGATGTTGCAGATGACGACGGGCATCAGTAGAAGAAGGGTTATCAAGGATAACAGGAGTGCCTTGGCGATACGTTTGATCAAGGGCCCGGAATAGATATACACGTTTGGATTGGTTGATGTGTCATGAAAGTGGCTCTATTCGCCGCGTTAGCCCGCGGTGACGGCTATGCATCTCTGTCTCACCTTTCGGAAACCGCGGTCAAATCGGATGAGCTTGTCTTCTACCCAAGCTTCTAGCTGCAATACTGCGTTATCGCCCGCCGGAGCAAGGGAAACCAGCTCCCGAGAATGTGCGAGGTATGCCGTTTCCTCCCTAGCCAGACAGCCAGTGCCGTCCAACCAGTTTTGTAGACTCCGCACATCTCTGCCTTCAGCAGAGCCGAAACTCAGCATCCGGTGAGTTCGCTCAGCGAACTGATCTATTATCCATCAGCGCAGAAACGCCGTCCATGTCAGCTTTGTATATTGTACCGTAGTCAGCAAGGCAAGTTTCAATTGCTGCTAGAAGAGATATCCGATCTGCATTTCCATCAGATCGGCTTTTCCCCAGGAAGAGAGGTGAAGCTTCATGCTGGTCAATCTCTTGAAGCCTCTGCTCGAGCATAGACAGCTTATCCTGCTTCAGTAGGAGGAGTCGAGCTCGAAGCTGCTTGAATTGTCGGCACAAAAAGTAGGGTCCATATGCTGAAAGAAGTGCGGTAAAGCGGGGATACCCAGGTCGGTAATCCTCAACTGGATCATTAAGAACTTGTCTGTTTGAAGTAGTGCGCTGGACGGGATACAAATCGGAGAAAGCTTACTTTTTCTGACAATCTGACGCCCTGTAACCGAGGTATGCTCCGGAGGATTCCAGCGTGGAAGAAGAGATGTGCAGGCACCCATTTTTCTGTGCCAGAGAAGGTTGGAACAAAAGAATGATAGAAGATGTGGAGCGAGTCAGGCGACGGTGCACGGTATAACACAGTAAGAAGACAATGAGGCTCTGAATGAAAGTGAGGCTTTGAATCAAACTGAGGCTGTGAATGAAAGTGAGGCTTTGAATAAAAGTGAGGCTGTGAATGGAAAGTGAGGATGAGAGTTTGAAAGGTGGGGCTGTTAAACATGGCATAGCCTTTCCCGAGTCTGCAGGGGGTGTTGACGTGATTGGCAAATATGTCCCCGTAAAAAGCTGCACGCGAACGCTACTCTGCAGCTTCAAGCCCTACTAATGCCTCCTATCACAGTTAGCTAAGACGGAAGAGTACGGAGAGTCCAAGGTTATTGAAGGCATTTGGTAGGCGAGCACTTTGATACATGGGCATTAGTCCTCAAGAAGGGCTGAAGTTGAATTTGATTAGATCAAGCTGAAGAGGAAAAGTACGTGTCCTAGTCCCCCCACCACGCCCGTCCACCGGGCAAATTCGTGACATACCTAGCGAGTACAAGAGGGTGAACCGCCGCATCGGAGCCCAGGATCATCATGCAGCCTCCACGCGATCGATACCTATTTCCTTGCCACCCTCAACAGCCTTGCCGTCATCATGGCTAAGAATGCAGTTCCCATCTGAAGGAAGGGATGCGACGACATAAGGGCCCTCACGAGATCCACTAGAGGTAAGTAGGTATACTTTGTCTCCCACGTGGAAGGCCGGTCTCTAGAGGCATTGTGGTAAGAATGTGACGCATGGACTCGTAAGGGCCCACAAACCTTAATGAAGGTTACAATACCGGGACGCTTACCGACGTCCCTAATGTTGGAATCTTGCTCACTTGTGCTCGACTGTTAGTCCAGCGTCAGATCAGCTAAGAGTAGTACTCACTTGTCAGGAGCAGGCATGATGTAGGCTGGTAAAGCTGAATTTTGAGGTCGTCTAGTGGGATGTTCTTATGCTGATTACTGAAGACACTGATTTGCCGAATCTGATTATATACACGCTGCCGCCAAACTCAGGGTGTGTGCCAAGGCCTAGGGTAGGAACGTAGCTGCAAGGCAGTAGTTGGGGTGGTTGCCATTAGGCGATTAGCGTGTGGCAGTGCTGCAGCAAATGTTACCCTCTTAGCCGTGTCTGAACGACATAAATATTACTGCATGATGTGTTGCCCGGCCGTGGGCGGCCGACTTATTGGTGTGTCCGACAGCGGGATTTGTGCCACCCACCAACCACCACATTGCTGCCTAGCTAGGGCTGTTGCCATTGGGCGATTAGCGTGTCGCAGTGCTGCAGCAAATGTTACCCTCTTAGCCGTGTCTGAACGACATAAATTTTACTGCATAATGTGTTGCCCGGCCGTGGGCGGCCGACTTATTGGTGTGTCCGACAGCGGGATTTGTGCCACCCACCAACCACCACATTGCTGCCTAGGTAGTGGGCAAAGTTCCGATTTGGAGTAACAGGCTAATATCTAATCCACGAACGCAGTCTCGGCTCTATTCTTCGTCGCCCCTTCTCCGATAGCTTCTCGGTTTTTGTTGTCCTCAGTTGTTTGGTTTCCCGACGCGCTGCTACTGCTCCTGCCGACTACCACAATGAGTGATGATGGTCAACATGGTACGGTCGCGCGCCACGCGATTTTAATTGGAATCAATGCGTACCCGAACGAACCTTTGAAAGGCTGCGTGAGGGATGTCCAGAATATCAAGACATATCTGGAGGGAGAATCGAACTCCATCCACATACGGATGTTCACGGCGACCGAAAGCGACAGGATAGAAACCGAAGACCAAACGCTCCGGCCAACGTATCAAAATATAACTCGTGCTTTCGAAGAGACAACAAACTCGGCAAACCCTGGTGATCTCATCTATATTCACTTCTCCGGCCATGGGACCCGATGCGAACCCTATGCCTCCTATTCCAACCAGTCGATGGGGGATCTCGCGCTCGTCTTGCTAAGTGGAGGGGAGCAGAAGGATGAAATATATCTTTATGGTCCAAGGTTGGCACGTGCATTGAAGCCCATGGTGGACAAAGGGTTAGTTGTCACGCTTGTTCTGGACTGCTGCTTTGCCGGAAGTGTCTGTCGCCGCGACGACCCTACCATCCGTTGCATCCCTTACGATGCTGCGGCCGATTCGAAGCCCTGGCACCCCGAGGACGACATGGACGATGGAGCCCTTCGATCAAGCCGTGATGCTTCCATGCAACCGAACTGGCTTATGAACCCAAATGGGTACACAATACTCGCTGCCTGTGGTCCACATGAAAAAGCAACCGAGCGTGCGTTCGACGGCCAGGTACACGGCGTTTTGTCCTACCATCTCCTGGAGAAAGCCATAAAGGGGTATGGTGGTCTCGGGAAGATGCACAAGCATATCTACGCCTATCTCCATGCTATATTGCGACATTCAGGCTGGCAGAGTCCTGTCCTCTATGGTAACAAAGAGCAAGGCTTCTTTGAGCATGTCAGCCTTGAGGCCAGCACTACCGCCGTTCTTTCCATCATCGAGAAACAGGAAGGCCACCTCGAACTACAGGCCGGCCAAGCACACGGCATTTTGGATGACGACCAGTTTGAGCTGTACCCTTTGAGTGCAGCAGGTCAGGCCTCTAAATTCAAAGGAAGCACCATCCTCGCTAAGGCTACCAAGGTTAGAGCTCTTACGTCCGATCTCAAGCAGCTAGACACAACAATTCGTGCTCGGACGGGGTGGATGGCAAGACCTGTCACACGGCTCTCTCTTCGCACAGCCCCTATTCGATTTACAGACGAGCTTCCACATCATTGGGAAATATGGCAGAAAGCATTCAAAAAACGATCGCTTGCTGTCTTCATCGACACCGATCAACAGCCACCACATGCATTCCACGTCGTGCTAAACAGCAACAAAGAATACGAGGTCCTGGATAGATTCGATCGAAGGCTCCTCAACGTTCCCCCCATGCATCAGGACCTAACAGATGTCAGCGATATCAGTAGGGTCTTGGAACACCTGGCAAAGTTTACACTGGTTACGGAACTAGCCAACACAAGGCCGACTAGCTTTTCCCAGTCATTTCGTGCGCAGATAATCCGCCGCGAAGATGGTGTTGCTTTCGATCCAGGATGCTCCGTGGGGGTGAAGCATAGTGAAAAGGGTTTTACTTTTGAGTTGCGGATCGAAAACCAGGGAGACAAGGGCTTGTACATATATTTGTATGATATGGGCCCTTTCTGGCAGGTAGAAGGTATTTCTCGTCAGACTTATGAGCTCCTTCCTCCAAAAGATATCAGCAGGTATTTTTCAGGGGTATTCAGAAAGAAGTTTAAAACAATAGTCCCGCTAAAGATGAGAGAGGAGGGGTACTCTGAGTGCAAAGACATCATCAAAGTCTTTGTCACCTCGCAGCCGACATCATTCGATATTTGGGAACTACCAGAGATTGGCGAGTCGGTCAAGGAAAAACCGACCTTGAGGACAGGCCGAGAAGAAGGAGCTCTATCTGAGGAATGGGTGGCACTGAATTTTCCTATCTGTACATCCTTTACATAGATACCGGGAAAAGTAGGCCTCTCGAGTGTAAGCCACATTCATACCGCATCAATTGTTCGTCGGCATATACATACAGCCGATGATATGACAGAAAAGCCCCGAACAGGACAATGAGATAGGGGCAGGCCATGAGTGTAGTTAGTCGTCCGACCGAGCCCAGCTTCTCCACAAAGTCCTCACACGTTCTCTTCTAGGAGAGACCGTGAGGCAGCTCGATCCCCTGCTCAGTGGTATCAATTCCACCAATGGGACAAGCCAACCTCAGCACCAGACATGGCCAGGGATGCAAACTCCATGACCTAGTCTACACACAAGAAACCTAACTCGAAGCATAGCGTATTACATGATCCCTGTCGGGTTATTGGTCGCGGCGAGGGGGATCACTGCGATTTCAACACTGCTTAGGCAGCAACAATGACACCGTGGTGCGGACAATCGCCAACACCCATAGAAGACTAACATTAAAAAAAACGGCCCGATATGCGAGCCTGCAGCAAGTAGCGCTAAGGGCGGCGGGTCAACCGATATTAACTAGATAAGGGTTGAAACTAGCAAGCAGTTTAAGAGAAATTTCCAGAAGAATCTAAAGGTCTACATTGTTGTGATGGATCTTTCGTATCGGTCGAAAGAGGGCCAGAAACTGGAAACGTGTCACGGATAAGGCTACTTCGATTGAAGAATGGTCGTTCAGTAAGGAGAACCTAAGTTGTATTAGGCTCGTGTGAGGAGAAAAAAAGAGAAGAAGGAATGACTACAAGGGCAGGGAGTCTGACGTATATAGAGAGCTTCTGGAATAAAGATCATCCATATCCTTTGTTAGCCAGTCGCGTTATATAATGCCTCTGTGATCTTAGTTAATGAAGCCGGACAATGCCGATGCCGTCACATCTACTCTATCTCATTAAAAGCGCAATAAGAGGGTAGGTAAATAATTAATTAAGGGCTGCTCCAAGCTCTTTAGCTCGGCTAGTTAGTTTTAACTAGTTTTAATAACTGTGAAGGAAATTTCGCGTGCCCAGATTCGTCTCATATAAAAAAAAAAATCTCCACAGGTCATTTAGGTTGCTTGGTCAAAAAAGAGTGGTGGGGGCTCCGAAGCCTTGTCTCCCCGGATTTGTTCCACTGCACGTGTCAATTTCAGCATCGGGACAGCCAATGACGGGAAATTCTATTCTCATTTCCGTCTTGACCAGACTTGTTTGAATCTAAGCAAGCCCGACTGTTTTGGTCCTGGTAGGACAGCCGGCGACTGCACCACCGTTTCGTTCTCTCCCAAGCCCGTTGTTTCGTCTCCTACAAAGGGCTCCCACCCTTCCGGCTCCTGGGACTGAGGGTCGAGCGTCAGGTTCCGATCAGAGGACATGGATTGCATCTCCACATCTTGCGCCGCCTTGGAGGGGAACACTCCGTATTCCCGCGTGACGCTAACCTTGCGGGTCACGAAAATTCGGTTCCACTTCGTCTTCAAAACGGGCCAGAACACGGGCAACGCCGCACAGGTGGCGGCTAGGTGCCCCTCGAGAGAGGCCAGCCCTGTTGGTGTGGGAGCGTACCATGGCGGGTCGAACTGGCCTAGATGTGCGGTGGCGAACCGGATCACGTCCACCATGCGCCAGATGGAGTACATGTTGGTGCTGTCGGTATTGTTAGTAGGTAGGTTACCTAGGTAGTGAGGCATACGCAGGAAGAACATACATAAGGCCTAGGACGAAGAGACTCAGGAGGCTGAGGCGGAGTTTCTTTTCCGCATCTGGCCTAAAAAATAGTCGGATGGGGATGATGAAAATGATGAAATCGAGTACGGTGGTGGTGACCGAGTGGGCTACAAAGACGTTCATAAACGCGGCCAGATCACGACCGCTAAAGGCCCAGTACTGCGCGGCGGTGATGGAGAAGTCCCAATAGGCGGCCACGGGGTAGCACGGGACCAAGCTCAGGATGGCGAAGGGATGCTCCACAGCGTGACGAGGACGATCATGCCTTTGCAAAAGATCCTGCGTCTGGACCTGGGCTCGAAGATGCGCATGTACTGGAGCAGCAGGGCGATCTTAATAAAGGTGATGGAGAAGGGGTACACGGCGCAGAAGATGTAGAGCAGCTAAAGGGTAGGCAGGGAGGATCAGAGACGCGCTGGGAGGAGAGATCGATCGGTGTTCGTACCTTCATGACTTCTTGCACCCGGGGAAGGGTCATGGTGAACATTGAGCTCCCAAAGCCTAGATCCGCCACTGCACGGCCGGAGCTCACTGGTCAGTTTCGACGAAATACGTATGCTGTGAGATCGGCAGCGGTTGGACGAACAGATGCAGAGAATGACGGAGCCGCTGGTAGTCGAGAGCTATCATCGCGGAGTCAGCTCAGCCAGCGACCTTGGGCGGCGTTTTCGGATTGCGCACCATGGCAAGGACCAGGAACACGTCATCCCATCCGGCAGCACGGAGGGTGACCAGGCGGGTGTACAGCCTCAACGAGCAGCAGATCCAGGAGAAGGCCTGCACGCGCAAGTTAGCTTTTTGCTGCCGATAACGGCATCTCCCGGGGGGATGGTTACCATGAAAGAAATTGTCAGTCCCAAGAGGGCCGTCGGATGATTGAAGAGAGGCACCTTCACATAGGCAGTGGGGTCTTCGGGCGGCGCAGCCGGGCCCGGGCCCGGGCCGTCCCGGCGGGGAAGAAAGACCATGGTCGGTTGACCGAGCAAGCTCAGATGGTTTCTCGCCAGTCCTGCGCGCTGCCAGAGGGGAACTCTGCACTTAATACGCGAAGCCGACTCCAATCTCCTGGGCTTTAGCGGGTGTGGTGCACGGCAGATTCCGTACACTAAGGGGAGAACTGTGCTCAGGTGGAATGAAGCGGGCAAATGAGACTGGCCAGAGGCTTTACGACCTCTGCCTCCGCCAAGGTGAGAAAGGTTAGCTTGCCGAGCAATGCACGCCACAGGAGGTCCCGGCCGGCAAACAGGGGCTCATGACCCGGACTAGCCTTGTGTCTGTGCGCCAGCGCCGGTAGGTTCCCGCTGACAGTTTCCAAGCCCCAAGCCCTGGAAACCAAACCATGCTGGCGAACGCTTGGCATCGAGCCTGTCGGGACTTGCAGATATAGTCCGTAAGTGTGACGACCCTGCAGGCCGTCACTTGGGCCGGGGCGGCCCGACGAATCCCCCGCAGAAGGAACAGTGCAGAAAGGCAGTACGCACGGTACTGCGCACTGGGCCAGGGGTGCAAAGACCCGAAGCCCCTACGACCAATCGTTGAGTGATCACTCTGATCTCGCCAAGAGCACGGTGATCACAGTGATTAGAGGCATTCCGATCACTGTGATCACTCCTCGTGTTAAGTGAGCACAGTGATCAAGGTACAAAGTACCTCCCAGTTAATTAGTATAGATAGCCATGGTTATACCCATAACCACCGTAAGGGACTCTGGTTCCTCATACTAATATTTAATTATTCATTTATATCCTACTGTTTAGACTCACCTCTATACATTATAGTGACAGCAACCTACAGTAACATTAAACCTACATCTAGGAGTGTTAGCTTAATAAGCCATCTTCAGAACGCCCCTTACTTATTAATATCCTGTTATACGTTCTATCTTAACCTATACTAGTCCTTTTAAGGCTTATATTAGGTGTAGGTTATAATATAATATTAGTGTTAAGTTCTAAACACTATTTATTAAATTCCCAGACATTACCTCTCTCTTATTAATATATTAACCTTTAGAAAAGGAAAGGAGATTAAAGAGGTGTAAGCTTAACCTTAGCTCCTTATTATTAATAAGTTAGCTATACACCTTAAAAACTTAAACCTTAATTAATAGGGACTGGTTAAAAAGCTTAATAAAACCTTCCCTAGGGATATTAAAAGTTATATTAATCTTATTAAGAAACTTTAAACCTAACTTAACGTTATTAAGCTAGAAAATAATAATTTTAAAGGCTTATAAAAAAAATAAGTAAAGCTCCCTTTACCCTTACACTTTAAGGGAGACTTTACGTAGTTAAAGTTTTAAATAGCTTAACTTTAGAGTTATATTATTTATTACGATAAGTAGTTCTTTAAGGAAGAAGGAAAGGTTAGGTTTACTAAAGCCTTATTAGACAGAATAGTTATTTATTAATATAAATTTTATATAAAGATAATTAATAACCTCTCTTTAAATAAAGTGTGTAAAGAGGCTTTTAAAATTTAGGCTTTTTTTAATAACTTTAATGTATTTATTAACTAACTTTAGATTAAGTTTAAAGAATTAAACACCCCCTAATAAGTTAAATAACACTTTATAGCCTTAAGGTAGACGTTTTTAGTTTTTAAGTTCTTTATATGCTTTAAATTAAAAGTAGTAAAAACTAAACTTAATTAAGAGGCCTTAATAATACTATTTTAAAGTAGCCTAAAGGAACACGTTATTAGAGACCTTTACTGAGAAGATTAACTAAACTGCTTATAAGAATTAGTTAAGATGGTTATTAAGGCTGATAACTGGTATTATAATTACTATTATTAAAAGAACTTTTAAAAGGAACGGACCCCTTACCAGTTAAATAAACCTAAGAAGGGGAACCAGTTAACTGTAATAGGTCACCACCCTAGGCTAATAGATATTAGTATAATAAACTGTTAGAATTAACTTAACTGTAATAAGCCTTAATAATAGTAATAGTAAAAGCAGTTTAAAGACTTATTATAAGTCTAATACTTTAACTATAATAAGAAAGGATATATAATATAGTAATACGTATTATTAAAATAAGTTAATTAAAAGCCTGTTTTAAAAGGAGGAAAGCATGTTAGGTTTAACTTTAAAGACGTTTATATTAGGATGACAGGTAACGAAGAGGATTACACTTAGATAAATAAGTGTAACTTAAGAGATAAGGAAGGAGAAGAAAAACCTTAGGATGTAATGTACCTAATCTTTAAAGGTGTTTTAAAAAAGTTAGTTATAAAGGTGTAGGTTGTAAAAGACTAACTTTAAGGTGGAAACTTAAAACCCTTAAAGGTGTAAGTTATAAAAGATTAATTTTAAGAAGAGATATTTTAATTAGTTATAATAGGCCTTAAAAACCTTACCTTATAAGTTTAGGAATTAAGGAAGTTTAAAAAAGACTTTAACTTAGACCTTATTAAGATAGTAAAAGGAGTTGAAGAATTAGCCCTTTAGGCCACTTAAGTGGTAAAGTAAGCCTTAAAAGGTGAAAGAGAATAAATTAAGAGAATTAAATTAAAGAAATGAAAGTTCTTTTTAACAGTACCTTTTAAGACTTTTAAGCACTTTAAGCACGTTAAGTAAATTAGCACCCTTACTTCCCTAAAAGAAAGATAGTTTAAATAGTTACCCTGTATTAAAGCTGGTATGCTTTAAACTGGTACCTTAAAGGTCCCTTAAGAAGGTATAAAATAAGTATATTAGTAAAGGATTTAAAAGTTAGAGGAGAAACATTAAAAGTTAGTAAATGAAATAAAAGACTTATAGGTTAAAGGTTTTATTATAACGTTAAAGGATAAAGTGGTGGAAATTAGGTTAAAACTTTATAATAAAGTTTACTTTACTAATTAGCTTAAATATTAACTTATTAAGGAAGATTACTTTATAAAAGAATAAGTTAGGTTATTATTACTTAAGTTTTAAAAAGAGGTTTAAGAGAAATAATATATATAGAGATAAATAAAAGAAGAGAAAGAATAAGGTACTACTTCCCCTGTTCCGTACTTTATAACTGTAGCACTTATAGTTAATATTAACCACCTTAGTTATAAAAACATATTATAAATTAATTATATATATAATAATTATATTTTTAACTGGTATTATGGACTTAAGGCCCTTTATAATTACTTCCCTAGCGTATGGAGATGGGATTACACTGTTATAAAAGTGGAGTTAAAACTAGCCTATTATTAAGTTTCTTACTCCCTAATAAGGGAATTTGGTAATAAGTGGAAGGTTACTGTAATTAACCAGGCCCCCACCACGTGCTAGTAAGAAGGGGTATTTAATAACTACTTAGTTGTAATATATTTATTACATTTTAACGGAAAAGCTAGGGAATAGTAGAAGTGGGAAGATTATTAATAGATTTAAAAGTAAAAAGACATTATTACGATTTAAACCTGTAAAGTGTATTATTAATTTATTAAGGATTTTAGGAATATTGTACCGTTTAAAGTTAACTGGATATTAAGGTGTAAGAACTTAGGAAAAGTTAATTACCAGGTTTATTAAAGCTGCTTATTTTTCTAAAAGGAATTAGGAAAAGGTTACAGGCCCTTTAAAAGGGCTGGAAACTAGTAGTTTACTAATTAGTAAAAACTTTAAGAAGAAGGAGAGGCACTTAAAGGTTAGGTTAAATAAGACTTTAAGGACAGATAATTATTATAACTTAGATATTTAAGGAGTATAAGTATTATTCCGTTAGTGTCGATATAACAGATGGAAAAGGGAGGCCGTTTAAGGTAAAAGTAATAATTAATAACAGGAGTACTTTTAACCTAATATACCCTTTATTAGTTAACTGAAGGAAACTCCTTAATAAAGAGTATAAAAAGGTTATTCTTATATAAAATGGAGAAGGAGGCCTATATTAATATAATAACGGTAAAGTTACCTATTACTTACCACTTTTAATTAAAGTAGATAGGGACGAATAATAAGTGGATTTTAACGTTACATTAGTTATAGGTTATAATATAATTTTAAATTTACCTTAGTTAGAAAAGTATAACCCTGTAATTAATTAAAGGAGTGGCCACCTTACCTTTAGTAAATCCCCTAATTATAATTATTATTTAAAGAAAATTAAGAAGGTATTAAACTATTTTAAAGATGTATAAAGTATTTAAAAGCACATTAAACCTTTAAAACTAAATACGGTTTAGGTTAGGTTTATTAAAACGGTTAAAGGATTAAAAGGTTTACCGTATTACCTAAATGACGATTTAAAAGGTGGAGAGAAGTAAAAAGTTAATTTACAAATAAGTGAAGAAGTTAACTTATTTAAGGTACCTGTTAAATATAGGAAGTTTACCCTATTTTAAAAAAAGATACTGTAATTACCAGATTACAGATTATAAGATTATAAAATTAAGTTAAAGCTGGGAGTGAAGCTTTACAGCTTTTAGCCTTATTATTTAAACCCCTAGTAAGCTAAGGCCTTATGGGAGTATATTAATAAGAACTTAAAGAATAGGTTTATTATAAAGTCCTAATCCCTAATAGGGTACCTAATATTATTCGTCTTAAAGAAGGGAGATAGTAAGTTATATATAGTTATTAATTACTAAATGTTAAATAAGGATATAATTAAGAATTATTACCTATTACTACTTATTACAGAGATGCGAAAACGGATTATTAAGGTAAACTGGTTCTCTAATCTTAACTTCCTTATAGGATTTAACTATATTAAAGTAAAGGAAGAGGATAAGTATAAAACGGCTTTTTAAACTCGTAACGGGCATTATTAATACCATATTATGCTAATAAGATTAACAAATACCCCCATAACCTTTTAAGGTCTTATTAACAACGTCCTTTACCCCTTCCTTAATAAGTTTATCTTTATATATTTAAACGATGTTCTAATTTATTTTAAAACTTTAAAAGAATATTAAAAGTATATATAACAGGTTTTAACAGCTTTTAAAAAGGTAAAGCTAATAATAAACCTGGAGAAAAGCCACTTTTACGTTTAAGAACTAAACTATTTAAGGTTTAAAATAACCCTTAAAAAGCTTAAAATATAATTAGAGAAGACAGAGGCAGTTAGGGATTAGCCTACTTTAAAGAATTAGAAAGAGTTATAAACCTTTATTAGTTTTACGAACTTTTATTAATGTTTTATTAAGTATTTTATAAAAATCGTAAAACCACTTTATAAACTTACAGGTAAGGGAAAGCCGTTTAAGTAGACTGATAGATAATAAAAGGTGTTTAAAGACCTTAAACATGCCTTTATTACAGTACTAATTTTAACCCTCCCTGATTTCTTAAAGCCCTTTTAAGTTAAAACAGACTCTTTAAAATTTATAATTAGCAGGGAACTTAATTAAGTCCAGGATAATAGGAAACACCACTTAATTGCCTTTTTATTAAAAGGAATCCACAGGCCAGCCTTATAATATTTAATCCATAATAAAGAACTAATAGTGATTATTTAATACTTTATAAAATAGGTACTGTATCTAAGTGGTATAAAAAAACCGGTTTAAGTCTTTTTAAATTATAACAACCTCTAATACTTCTTAATAAAGGAACTTAGCCTATAATAAACACAGTAGGTAGAATTAATAGCCCCGTTCTACTTCCAGATCCACCACGTTAAAGGGAAAGATAATAGGCAAGCTGATACTCTTAGTTAGAGATAAGATTATAAAGATGTTAATCCAGTCCTAATCTCCGTTATTATATTTAATAAAGTTAAAAATGGCATACTAGAGTATATACTATAAGTGTCAGATAACTAAATGTTAAAATAAACCATTAATATTTATATAAACTTATAAACAGAGTATAACATCTATTAGTAATAACAGGACTTTTAAATAAAAAGGCTAGCGGAAGGTACCTGTAAATATAAGTGCCCCTTAGGAGACTTCTCAGGGCACGTGTAAGATTATGGAAAGGAGTGCTTAAAGCACCTAAACTATAATAAAACCAGTTACTAGCTGGAATAGCTGTTAGAAAGTATAAACGGCACGTTTAAATTAAAAGTAAGGCTTTAATATTAAGAAAAACTATATATTTACAACCTGGGAAAGTGGAAGGAGTACATCTAATAGGTTTATAAGTCTTAACTTAAAGGATATATAAGCTAAGTTAAGACTTTTATATAAGCCTAGTAAGTATACACCTTCCTAGAAATAAAGAAGTTAATTAAGGAAGTGGTTAATAATTATAACGTCTGTTATAGAAAGTAGAACTGACGTTATAAGCTGTATAAACTACTTAAACCACTCCCTATACCACAGGTGTTATAAAGTTCTATCTTACTTAACTTTATTACTAAAATCCTAGAGTTTAGGGACCCTATTATAGGAGTTATTTATAACTAGATCTTTATAATGGTTAATAGATTAATAAAATGGGCTTACTTTTTACTAACCTTAAAGGATATAACAGCAGAGTAACTTGCTTATATCTTTAAGAAAGAGGTAATTTCACAACACCTTTAGTTAAATAACATTATTATAAATTAAGATAAGCTAATTGTATTAAAGTTCTAATAAAGATTAATATAAAGAATAGGTGTGAAGAGTAAACTTTTAATAGCATTTTACCTACAGACAGATAACTAAACAGAGTAAGTTAATTAAATACTTATAACGTATTTTTAAGCTTATATTAACTTTAAATAAGATAATTAGTTTAAGCTATTATTAACAGCATAGATAGTTTATAATATAATATTAATTAAGTTAACAGGTGTATTATTATTTTTCACTAATTATAGTAAGGAGCTTAAACTCCATTAAAGCCCACTTACTAGCACCCCTTAAGCCACAGTTTATATAGACTGGATATAAGAATTATATAACCACTTATAAGTTAAACTTAAATTTACATGTAAATAAATAAAGAAGTTTATTAATAAACATTAAACTAAATAACTAGTATTTAAAAAAGGACTTTATTATAACGATAAATAAGTTAAAAGACCGACTTTTTAAGAGGGGGATTACATTTACCTTTTTTTATAAAACCTGTATTTAAAATAACTTAATAAAAAGCTTAACTTTAAAAGGTACAGACCGTTTTAAATTAAGAAAAAGGTCACTACCTTTAATTATAAATTAAACTTACCTATTAATATAAAGGTGCGGATTAAGGTTTTTTATATCTCACTTTTAAAACCCGCCTTAAAGGGAGTTCCTTTAGAAAAGAAGATTAAGATTAACATTAATAAAGATAAGTATAACGTTAAAGAAATTATAGATTTATAGAAAGGGAAAAACACGTTTAAATATCTTATTAAATAATTAGATTATAACCCTAAAAGTAACTTATAAAAACTAGTTAAAAACCTTAAATACCTAAACCTGATTATAAAGTTTTATTAAAAGAATCCAGACTAATTAAAGTTAATAATAAGAATTAGAAAAATAAGATAAGATCTGATATTTAAATTATTATATTAAAAAGTAAGATTATTATAAGACTTAAAACTTAAAAAACGGTAAGAAACTCCTCAATAGGTATAGAAGGATATTTATTAAAACCCTTAACTAGGGTTATAAGGACCTTAAACCTAATAAGGAAGTTAGGCCTCCTTTAAAGTTCCCGGCACATTTTATATAAAAATAAGTATTATTAAAAAAAAAAAGGGGTTAGTAAAAAAGAAAATAAATAGGTGTGTTACTGTTACCTTAGGAAAGGTTATTTTCGTTTAATAAAAGAGAAGAGTGACAGATTAAGTTAAGAAGAAGTTATTAGTTATAATAACCCCTTGGAAAAAGAACTATACGCCGGCTTTATTAAGAGACTTCCCTAATTAAACTTAAGAACTGGTATAATTACTTCCTAAGCCTTACACTCCTCCTTTATTATAATATTAAACTTATAACTAAAAAGTTTATCTACCTGTTATATTAGTCCCTTTTATTAGTCTTTAAGGTGTAAAAGTTTAAAGGCCGTGTTGTGGAGAAGGAGAGTAGTTTCACACTTTTTAACATTAAGGCGCTTCTTTTTATTTAAGACCTTATATAGGATAGACGGATCGTTTTTATAAATGTTATAAAATAAGTATATAGTTTTACCAGCCACTATACAGTAACTACATAACTTACTCTTACTGGCCACCTTACAGTTTAACAGGTTTAGGTAGTAGTAACGATTACACTTTATAGGTATAATAATCTTAAAAGTAAGAATAAACTTAATATTAATAATATAATGTTTAGTTAATAAGGGCGTTACGTTTCTCCTATTTTTAATTACTTAGTTAAATGATATAATAACTAATAAAGAAAAGAAGGAACGTATAAATAATTCTTTATAGAAAAAGAACGTTAAAGAGGGGGAATTATGTAACGACCTTACAGGCCGTCACTTAAGCTGGGGCAGCCTGATAAATCCCCTGTAAAAGGAACAGTGTAAAAAGGTAGTACACACAGTACTACACATTAGGCCAGGGGTGTAAAGATTTAAAGCCCTTATAATTAATTATTAAGTGATTACTTTAATCTTATTAAGAGCACAGTGATTATAATGATTAGAGGTATTTTAATTACTGTAATCACTCCTTATATTAAGTAAATATAGTAATTAAGGTATAAAGTACCTTTTAGTTAGTTAGTATAAATAGTTATAATTATACTTATAACCACTATAAGGGACTTTAATTCCTTATGTTAGTATTTAATTATTTATTTATATCCTATTATTTAAACTCACCTTTATATATTATAGTGACAGTAACTTATAGTAATATTAAACCCATATTTAAAAGTGCTAGCTTAATAAGCTGTCTTTAAAACGCCCCTTACCTGTTAGCGTCCTGCCATACGTTCTGTCTTAACCCACGCCAGTCCTTTTAAGGCCTGTGTCGGGTGCAGGTTATAATAATAAAAGGCTTACCCTTCTTATTACAACAGGCGCATGCTGGTAGCCCCTGCTATGCGAATCTTATCTTATCTTTACTTCTATTATGATTTTCATTATGGATTAGTGCTGCCGCTTTCCTAACCACAGATGGCTTTTAATCACTTTTCTACCCTTTCCCCTTTAGTGAAACAGCGGTCAGCCAGTTAAAGGCTGCAACCACCTTATGTATAGAATCGCGTAACACGTTTAGGACCGCTCTCAGCTGCTAGACACGGTATAGTAAGGATAATACCTTTATTTTCTTAAGTTGCTAAAACTTAACTTAAGCTCGCTTTATAAAGCCTTAGAACAGTAAGCTCATTTAAGTATCTGGGGTTTAAAGTCGGGTAAGGACAAGGCAACTTAAAATGCCCGCCATTTATCATAATACCAACCTAAGCACTTCAGCTACCTAATGCTCCTGCCATATTCTTACTGGCTGTAAGAAGTTTACAGGCGGTGAGAGGGGCTAGAAACCCACCTTATTTTCTTCTCATTTTATCGGAAGGAAGGGGCACACTGGCTGGGTGCCTGTCACTACCGCAACGCTAAAAGGCCTTAGCCACTTTATTAACGTACCACTGCGCTGACATAGGCTAAATTCTACAGACTAGCCCACCTGCTAAGAAAGAGGTTCTAGCTGGAAGTAATAAAAAGGATAGAATAAAGCAGTTATTACAACCCACATTACTCTTACCCAATCCAACAAGTGTGTGCCATACTTCTAATACACTGCCGACCCACATTATTATATCATAGTTATCTTTACTTTTATTTTCCATAGCTACCCCTTTTAAGGGAGTTTATGGCATCTTCTTCAGCAATCCGCAACTAACCATGCCTCCATCTGGGCCAACTTCTTGGCGCCCTGGTCGGTAACTACCTGGGCCGCTAAGGCCGTTAAAATGGCTAAATTATAATGATGGTCTGCATCCGTACGGGACCGAATATCCGAGAAAGAAAGTTAAAAATCAGCTTAGGTGCGACCTTTACATCTATAACGACACCTGTAAAGACCTGGATATCCAGCTTTGTCATCAATGTCAGATAATTAATTTAGAATTTAAGCTTGTTAATATAATGTAGAATATAAGATTAGAAGAGATAAGAGGTGTGTTTAAAGATGGGGATAAGGTAGGGGAGACTTTTATAAGGGCCTGGAAGGCAGATACGTAACCCCTGCCAACCTAAATAGCAGTAAGGAAATGTAGAAAAGGAATGTGATAGTCCTCCTAGAAACCATTTAGGCTACTATTGCACTTAGATATCTTTTAAATACAGTTATTTTGTTAGGTTTTTACAACCCTAACCCGGCCAGTGTGGTTAGAACAGTGTGGCTGGATCCACGCAGCCGCTCTGCGGCTGCATCCGTGGATCTGCACAGCCAAGAACGCCAGACTCCACTGCCAACCTTGTATTTAGTTAGCCAACCTCGCTTCGCAGAAGCGAGTGTGGCCAATGCACTCTGTGCACTGGCCACCCTCACGGCTATAATAACACGGCTTCCACTCTCAAAGATAGAAATAATTAATCACCTTTAACACACACTGCTTTCCAATGCCTTAACCCCTTTTGCATTTCAATATATTTAATAAGCATTAAATAGTCTCAATTTACGAAATTAAAAGGTATGACTAGTAATAGATAAAATCATACCTAAGCGGAAAGCTAGACAAATTGTCCATAAAGCTGTGGGTAGTGGCTATTGCAGGTGCGAATATCCTAATTCTGGGCCCTTTGCTTGCACGGGACCATTTTTAGGCCCTTTGGCTAAAACTGCACCTTCTTGGAAGGCTGTGCTGTTTAATAGGCAGATATTAGCCGAAGCCAAGCCGAGGCTGATCTGGACTGATTAAACATAACAAAGAGTCACGTAACTATAAGCACGGACGTTCATCGATTTTAAGGTCTTATTACAGCTAATATTACCAACTATAGCGGAATACGGCCTGCCTAGGCCGCCAGTCAACATCGCCAACTACTAGATTACTCCAGACACTTCATTTACAGGACCAGGGGCGGCAAAGAGGTAAAGAGACGGTACGAAATAGTTTCACGAGTTAGTGCAATTAACAGTCCCCCCCTTTCAGCTCCGCTCCTCCTAGATCTTACCCCGAAGCAAGTAAGAAATTCGCAAGATGGTCTACGGAATTTTCCTTCCCTAAAGGCCTAGCAATAATCCCTTCGGTAATAGACTTAAAACTAGGCTTTATTAAGCGGGCCTAACTTTAAGCCGCCGTTTGTCACTAACCAGTCGGCCTTTTAGCCCGCCTTAGCCAGTCCGGTCACCTAAGATATAAGACGGGCTTTTTAAGCCCCGTGCAACTGCTTATAAGCTGTCTACCTCAGTTACACATTTAAGAGGCTGTAACACTATAATAATTAGTATCTTACATAAATAATGTTTATATATCGTTTAAGATAGTGGAGTTATATTACCTAACGGCTAGGGCCCTTAGGCGATTATAAGGCAGTATTTATTTAAGAATTTCCAAACCTATATATAATGACTGTGATTACCCTCTATACCCTATTGTAAGCGAGTTGTTGAAAGCTAAGTGTTGTGTTTTTACTAGCCCTTTTATCTAAAGGCTTAGTATTAAAGGGTCTTAGATATTAAATCTACGCACTAATCGCGGTTAAAAAACTGAAGAAATTTAGTTTGCTAAGGAAGTCTGACAGGCTGTATTTTCGCCACTGGCTCTGCAAACCACCAGGAGTAGACTTAAGTGCGACGCTAAGTAAAGCTAAGTCCCCTAAACTAGGCAGTTTAGCTGGCTTTAATCCCCCCTCTGTATTGCAACTCAGCTTAACGTACCGGATTTAGATTCTACAGCTAGATAGATATAAGAATCTCCTTTAATACGACTTTTATATAAACCATCTATTTTATTAAACTAGTGCGATGGCGTAATAGGGAAGAAACTATAAAAAGAACTACACTTACAGAAGGATATTATCGGCCTGAAAGGCTAACTCCCAGACTACAGGTCCTCCGATCGGAGGGACACAAATGCAACTAATATAGAAGAACAGATACGTACCTAGTATAGAATAAAACTTAGTATATAAGGGTGCCTAACATAAAACAGAGCTTAAAATGGAATAATAAAGGATATATAACTGTGGATTAGGTTATCTTCCTTTGATTAAAGGGCTAAAATGTCACTAGTCTTTTAATAAGAGGTTTTTATAGTGAAAATCATCGGATTGATAATTAATGAAAGAAGTACGGTTTAAAGATGTGACGACCCTGCAGGCCGTCACTTAGGCCGGGGTGGCCTGACAAATCCCCCGTAGAAGGAACAGTGCAGAAAGGCAGTATATACAGTACTGCGCACTGGGCCAGGGGTGTAAAGACCTAAAGCCCTTACGACTAATCGTTAAGTGATTACTCTAATCTCGTTAAAAGCACGGTAATCACAGTAATTAAAGGCATTCTAATCACTATAATCACTCCTTATGTTAAGTAAGTACAGTAATTAAGGTATAAAGTACCTCCTAGTTAGTTAATATAAATAGCTATAATTATACTTATAACTACTGTAAGGGACTCTAGTTCCTCACACTAGTATTTAATTATTTATTTATATCCTACTATTTAGACTTACCTTTATATATTATAATAATAATAACCTACAGTAATATTAAACCCCCTTTATTTAAGAGTGTTAGCTTAATAAGCCATCTTCAAAACGCCCCTTACTTGTTAGCGTCCTGCCATACGTTTTATCTTAACCTGTACCAGTCCTTTTAAAGCCTGTATTAGGTGTAAGTTATAATATAATATTAACGTTAAGTTCTAAACACTGTTTATTAAATTCCCAGATATTACCTCTCTCCTATTAACATATTAACCTTTAGAAAAGGAAAGGAGATTAAAAAGGTGTAAGCCTAGCCTTAGCTCCCTATTATTAATAAGTTAATTACACACCTTAAAGATTTAAACCATAATTAACAGGGACTGGTTAAAAAGCTTAATAAAGCCTTCCCTAGGGATATTAAAAGTTATATTAATCTTATTAAGAAACTTTAAACCTGACTTAACGTTATTAAACTGGAAAATAATAACCTTAAGGGCTTATAGAAAAAATAAGTAAAGCTCCCTTTACCCTTATACTTTAAGGGAGACTTTATATAACTAAAGTCTTAGATAACCTAGCTTTAAAGTTATATTACTTATTATAATAAGTAGTTTTTTAAGGAAGAAGGAAAGGTTAGGTTTACTAAAGCTTTATTAAATAGAGTAACTACTTATTAGTATAAACCCTATATAAAGATAATTAATAACCTCTCCTTAAATAAAGTACGTAAAAAGGCCCCTAAGACTTAAGCTCTTTTTAATAACTTTAACGTATTTATTAACTAACTCCAGATTAAGTTTAAAGAACTAAACACCCCTTAGTGGGCTAAATAACACCTTATAACCCTAAGGTAGACGTCCTTAATCCTTAAGTTCTCCACACGTTTTAAATTAGAAATAGTAAAGACTAAACTTAATTAAAAGGTTTTAATAATGTTATTTTAAAGTGGCCTAAAGGAATACGTTATTAAAGACCTTTATTAAAAAGATTAACTAGACCGTTTATAAGAACTAGTTAAGATGGTTATTAAGGCTAATAATTAGTATTATAACTATTACTATTAAAAGAACTTTTAAAAAAAATAGTCCCCTCACTAACTAAATAAGCCTAAAAAGGGGAACCAGTTAACTATAACAGATCACCACCCTAGGTTAATAGACATTAGTATAATAAACCACTAGAACTAACCTAATTATAATAAGCTGTAATAATAATAACAGTAAAAGCAGTTTAAAGACTTATCCTAGGTTTAATGTTTTAACTGTAATAAAAAAGGATATATAATATAATAATATCTGTCACTAAAGTAAGTTAATTAAAAACCCGTCTTAAAAGGAGGAAAACACGTTAAGTTTAATTTAAAAGACATTTATATTAAGATGGTAAGTAATAAAAAGGATTATACTTAAATAGATAAGTATAACTTAAAAGATAAGGAAGAAAAAGAAGAACTTTAAAATATAATATATCTAGTCTTTAAGGGTATTTTAAAAAAGTCAGCTATAAAGATACAGGTTGTTATAAACTAACTTTAAGGTGGAAACTTAAAACCCCTAAAGGTATAGGTTATAAAAGACTAACTTTAGAAAGAGATGTTCTAATTAGTTATAACAGGCTTTAAAAACCTTACCTTATAAGCTTAGGAATTAAGGAAGTTTAGGAAAGACCTTAACTTAAACCTTATTAGGATGGTAAAAGGAGTCGAAAAATTAGCCCTTTAGGCCACTTAAGTGGTAAAGTAAACCTTAAAAGGTAAAAGAGAATAAATTAAAAGAATTAAATTAAAAAAACGAAAGTTCTTCTTAACAGTACCCTTTAAGATTTTTAAACATTTTAAGCATATTAAGTGGATTAGCACCCTTACTTCCTTAAAAGAAGGACAGTTTAGATAGCTACCTTACATTAAAGCCGGTGTGCCTTAAACTAGTACCTTAAAGGTCCCCTAAGAAGGTATAAAGTAAGTATATTAGTGAAGGATCTGGGAGTTGGAGGAGAAATATTAAAAGTTAGTAGACGAAATAAAGGACTTACGGGTTAAAGGTTTTACTGTAACGTTAAAGGATAAAGTGGTGGAAATTAAGTTAAAATTTTATAATAAAGTTCAATTTACTAATTAGCTTAAATATTGACTTATTAAGGAAGATTACTTTATAAAAAAATAAATTAAGTTATTATTACTTAAGTTTTAAGAAAAGGTTTAGGAGAAATAACATATATAAAGATAAGTGGAAGAAGAGAAAGAATAAAACACTATTTCCCCCATTCCGTACTTTACAACTATAGCACCTATAGTTAATATTAACCACCCTAGTTATAAAGATATACTGTGGATTAATTATATATATAATAACTATACTTTTAACTAGTATTATAAACCTAAGGCCTTTTATAACCACTTCCCTAGTGTATAGAGACGGGATTATACCGTTATAAAAGTGGAGTTAAAACTGGCTTATTATTAAGTTTTTTACTTCTTAATAAGGGAATTTAGTAATAAGTGGAAGGTTATTATAATTAACTAGGCTTTTATTATATGTTAATAAAGAGGGGTATTTAATAATTACCCAGTCGCGACATATTTATTACATCTTAATAGAAAAGCCAGGGAATGGTAGAAGTAGGAAGATTATTAATAGATTTAAAAGTAAAAAGATATTACTGTAATTTAAGCCTGTAAAGTGTATTATTAACTTGTTAAGGACTTTAAGAATATCGTACCGTTTAAAGTCGACTGGACATTAAGGTGTAAAAACCTAAGAAAGGTTAACCGCTAGGTTTATTAAAACTGCCTATTTTTCCAGAAGGAATTGGGAAAAGGCTACAGGCCTTTTAAAAAGGCCAGAAATTAGTAGTTCACTAGTTAATAAAAACCTTAAGAAGAAGGAGAGGTACTTAAAGGTTAGGTTAAATAAAACCTTAAAAACAGATGATTATTATAATTTAAATGTTTAAAAAGTATAAGTATTATTCCGTTAGTGTTAATATAATAAATAGAAGAGGGAGGCTGTTTAAGGTAAAAGTAATAATTAATAACAGGAGTGCTTTTAACCTAATACACCCTTTATTAATTAATTAAAGGAAACTCCCTAACTAAGAGTATAAAAAGGCTATTCCTATACGAAATAAAGAAGGAGGCCTGTATTAATATAATAATAGTAAAGTTACCTATTACTTGCCACTTTTAATTAAAGTGGATAAGGATAAATAATAAGTAGACTTTAACGTTACACTAATTACAGGATATAATATAATCTTAAATCTACCTTAACTGGAAAAGTATAACCTTATAATTAATTAAAAGAGTGGCCACCTTACCTTTAGTAAGTCCCTTAGCTGTAATTACTGTTTAGAGAAAGCTAAAAAGGTATTAAACCACTTTAAAGTTACATAAAGCACTTAAAAGCATATTAAACCCTTAAAATTAAGTACGGTTTAGGTTAGGTTTATTAAGACGGTTAAAGGACTAGAAGGTTTACCGTATTATTTAAATAACGATTTAAAAGGTGGAAAAAAGTTAAAAGCTAATCCGCAGGTAAGTGAAGAAGTTAACTTATTTAAAGTACCTGTGGAATATAAGAAGTTTACCTTATTTTAAAAAAAGATATTATAATTACTAGATTATAAACTATAAGATTATAAAATTAAGTTGAAGCTGGGAGCGAAGCTCTGCAGCTTCCAGCCCTACTATTTAAACCCCTAGCAGGTTAAGGCCCTGTAGGAGTATATTAATAAGAACTTAAAAAACAGGTTTATTATAAAGTCCCAGTCCCTAGTAGGGTACTTAGTACTGTTTATCTTAAGAAAGGGAGATAGTAAGCTATATATAATTGTTAACTATTAAACGTTAAATAAAGATATAATTAAAAATCGTTACTTATTACTACTTATTACAGAGATGTGAGAACAGATTATTAAGGTAAATTAATTTTCCAACCTTAACTTCCCTATAAGATTTAACTATATTAAAGTAAAGGAAGAGGATAAGTATAAGACAGCTTTTTAAACTTATAACAGGTATTACCAGTATTAAGTTATATTAATAGGATTAATAAACGCCCCCGTAACTTTTTAAGGCCTTATTAACAGTGTTCTCCACCCCTTCTTTAATAAGTTTATCTTTATATATTTAAACGACGTTTTAATTTATTTTAAAACTTTAAAAGAACATTAAAAACATATATAACAGGTTTTAACAGCTTTTAAAAAGGTAAAGCTAATAATAAACCTAGAGAAGAGCCACTTTTACATTTAGGAACTAAATTACTTAAGGTTTAAAATAACCTTTAAAAAGCTTAAAATGTAATTAAAGAAAACAGAGGCAGTTAGGGATTAACCCACTTTAAAGAATTAAAAAGAGTTACAAACCTTTATTAGTTTTATAAACTTTTATTAGTATTTTATCAGGTACTTTATAAAAATCGTAAAACTACTTTATAAACTTACAGGTAAGGGAAAGCCGTTTAAGTGGACTAATAGACAGTAAAAGGCGTTTAAAAACCTTAAACACGCTTTTATTATAACGCCAGTTTTAACCCTCCCTGATTTCTTAAAGCCTTTTTAAGTTAAGATTAACTTTTTAAAGTTTATAATTAACAGAGAACTTAACTAAATCCAAAATAATAGGAAACACCACCTAGTTACCTTCTTATTAAAAGGAATCCACAGCCCAGCCTTATAATACCTAATCTATAATAAGGAATTAATAGTAATTATTTAATACTTTATTAAGTGGGTACTGTATTTAAATAATATAAAAGAACCAGTCTAGGTCTTTTCAGACTATAATAACCTTTAATACTTCCTAATAAAGGAACTTAACTTATAATAAGCATGGTGGGTAGAATTAATAACCCTGTTCCACTTCTAGATCCACCACGTTAAAGGGAAAGATAATAAGTAAGCTAATGCTTTTAATTAGAGACAGGATTATAAGGATATTAATCTAGTCCTAATCCCTGTTACTATATTTAATAAAGTTAAAAACGGTATATTAAAGTATATATTATAAATGTTAGATAATTAGACACTGGAATAAATTATTAACGTTTATATAAACTTATAAACAGAGTATAACATTTATTAATAATAATAGGACTTTTAAGTAAAAAGGTTAACAGAAGGCACCTGTAAGTATAAGTACCCTTTAGGAGACTTCTTAAGGTACGTGTAAGATTATGGAAAGGAGTGCTTAAAGCACCTAAATTATAATAAAACTGGTTATTAGCTGGAATAGTTATTAGAAGGTGTAAATGGTATGCCTGAATTAAAAGTAAGACTTTAATATTAAGAAAAACTGTACATTTATAACCTGGGAAAGTAAAAGGAGTATGTCTAGCAGGTCTATAAGTCTTAACTTAAAGGATATATAGGTTAAGTTAAGACTCTTATATAAGCCTAGTAAGTGTACACCTTCTTAGGAATAAAGAAGCTAGTTAAGGAAGTGGTTAATAATTATAACGTCTGTTATAAAAAGTAAAACTGACGTTATAAACTATATAGATTATTTAAACCACTCCCTGTACTATAGGTGTTATAAAGCTCTATCTCACTTAACTTTATCACTAAGATCTTAGAGTTTAAGGACCCTGTTACAGGAGTTACTTATAACTAGATCTTTATAATAATTAACAGATTAATAAAATAAACCTATTTTTTACTAACCTTAAAAGATATAATAGTAAAGTAACTTACTTATATTTTTAAGAAAAAGGTAATTTTATAACACTTTTAGCCAGATAATATTATTATAAATTAAGATAAGCTAATCGTGTTAAAGTTTTAATAAGGATTAATATAAAGAATAGGTGTAAAGAGTAAACTTTTAACAGCATTCCACTTATAAACGGACAGTTAAATAAAGTAAGTTAACTAAATACTTATAACGTATCTTTAAACCTATGTTAACTTTAAATAAGATAATTAGCTTAAACTGTTATTAATAGCATAGATAACTTATAACATAACGCTAATTAAGTTAATAAATATATTATTATTTTTCACTAATTATAGTAAAGAGCTTAAGCTTTATTAAAGCCCACCTACTAGCGCCCTTTAAGCCACAGTTTATGCAGATTAGATATAAGAACTACATAACCATTTATAAGCCGAATTTAAGTTCACACGTGAACGAATAAAGAAGTTTACTAATAAACATTAAATTAAGTAATTAATACTTAAAAAAGAACTTTATTATAATAATAAACGAGTTAAGGGATTAACTTTTTAAGAGGGGGATTACGTTTACCTTTTTTTATAAAACTTACATTTGAAATAACTTAGTAAAAAGCTTAACTTTAAAAGGTACAGACTGTTTTAAATTAAGAAAAAGGTCGCTACCTTTAATTATAAACTAGATTTACCTGTTAGTATAAAGGTGTGGATTAAGGTCTTTCACATCTCACTTTTAAAACCTGCCTTAAAAGGAGTTCCTTTAAAAAAGAAGATTAAGATTAACATTAATAAAGATAAGTATAACGTTAAAGAAGTTATAAATTTATAAAAAGGGAAAAACATATTTAAATATCTTATTAAGTAGCTAAATTATAGCTTTAAAAGTAATTTATAAAAATTAATTAAAAACCTTAAATACCCAGACCTAATTATAGAGTTTTATTAAAAGAATCTAGACTGATTAAAGTTAATAATAAGAATTAGAAAAATAAAATAAGATCTGACATCTAAACTATTATACTGAAAAGTAAGACCACTATAGGACTTAGAATTTAAGAAGCGGTAGGAAACTCCTTAATAAGTATAAAAGGATATTTATTAAAACCCTTAACTAAAGTTATAAGGACTTTAGATTTAATAAGGAAGTTAGGCCTCTTTTAAAGTTCCTAGCACGTTTTATATAAAAATAAGTATTATTAAAAAAAAAAAGGGGTTAGTAAAAAAAAAAATAAGCAGGTGTGTTACTATTACCCTAGGAAAGGCCATTTTCGTTTAGTAAAAGAGAAAAGTGACAGATTAAGTTAAAAAGAAGTTACTAGTTATAATAACCCTTTAGAAAAAGAACCGTATATTAGCTCCACTAGGAGATTTCCCTAGTTAAACTTAGGAATTAACGTGGTTACTTCCTGGGCCTTACACTCCTCCTCTGTTATAATATTAAACTTATAGCTAAAAAGTTTATCTACCTACTATACTAATCCCTTTTATTAATCTTTAAGGTGTAGAAGCTTAAAGGCTATATTATGGAGAAGGAGAGTGGTTTTACACTCTTTAACGTTAAGGCGCTTCTTTTTATTTAAGACCCTATATAGGACGGACAGATTGTTTTTATAAACGTTATAAGATAAGTATATAATTCCACCAGCTATTATATAATGGCTGTATAACTTACTCTTATTAGCCACCTTATAGTCTGGTAGGTTTAAGTGGTGGTAATAATTACACTTTACAGGTATAATAATCCTGAAAGTAAAAATAAACTTAATATTAATAATACGATATTTAGTTAATAAGGGCGTTACGTTTCTCCTGTTCTTAATTACCTAGTTAGACGATATAACGATTAGTAAAGAAAAGAAGGAATGTATAAGTAGTTCTTTATAGAAAAAGAATGTTAAAGAGGGGGAATTATGTAACAACCTTATAGGCCGTCACTTAGGCTAGGGCGGCCTGATAAATCCCCTGTAGAAAGAATAGTGTAGAAAGGTAGTACGCACGGTACTGTATACTAGGCTAGGGGTGTAAAGACCTAAAGCCCCTACGATTAATTGTTAAGTGATCACTCTAATCTTGTTAAAAGCACGGTAATTATAGTAATTAAAGGCATTCCAATTACTGTGATCACTCTTTATATTAAGTGAGTATAATAATTAAGGTACAAAGTACCTCCCAGTTAGTTAATATAAATAGTTATAGTTATGCCTATAACTACTGTAAGGGACTCTGGTTCCTCACATTAGTATTTAATTATTCATTTATATCTTACTATTTAAACTTACCTTTATGCATTATAGTGATAACAACCTACAGTGATATTAAACCCTCCCTGTCTAGGAGTGCTAGCTTAATAAGCCGTCTTCGGAACGCCCTTTACCTGTTAGCGTCCTGCCATACGTTCTGTCTTAACCTGCGCCAGTCCTCTTAAGGCCTGTGTCAGGTGCAGGTTGTAATAAAAGAACTACGCGGCGCGGCCCCTTTTTAACAGTAGCACGCGCTAGAGAACGTATCGCTATGTATATAAACAGCTATAGTAATATTACACACAGAGCTTAAAAAGAACAATAGGGTTAGCCTGAACAAACGCCCCAAGTCATTATTAAGCTAACACTCCTAGACGAGAGTACACTGTCACTGTAAGTCGCTATTATTATAATGTATAAAGGGAAGTCTAAATAGTAGGACGTTTACAGGATTTATTTTACAGAGTTTACAGTCTTTATTTTACAATTTACAATTTACAGTTTTTTTTTCACTTTCATAAATGCAATTCGAACTGGGAACGTCTTTAATTTATATTACGCTATTTACCATTATACTATTTCTATTTCTATCTGTGAAGAACTAAACGTTTTTTTAACTTAACTAAGTGAATTAAAGTAATAATTTATAATTTTTAATTATAAGCTCACATAATCAAATGATATGTTTATTATACATCACATAATATGTTTTAATATGCATTACATAATGTAGAATCCGATTTGCACATTGTTTTCAGGGTTAGGGTTAAGTAAAGGGAGATATTCAGATTTAAAGTAAAAAAACTATAACTTTCACAGTTATTATTTTAGTTTATAATTGTTAATTTTTCTAGCTATTAAGTACTATATACCTGATACCCTGTAGTGTGGCTGCGTACCCTGAAACCACCAGCCGAATCTTCTGGAACTCTAATGGGTTTTAGAAGATTCTAACCCACTCTAAGGCCCCCAAATTCAAGGGAGTGGAATCCACTAGACCAATAGGGCTACTGCTCTACAGAATTAACTAGAACGTCACAGTGGCCACGTCAGCTACTACGTTAACAGAACTACGTAAAATAGTTTAGAATAGTACTATTCCATTATTATATTAGTTAGTTCCACTTTACAAAAGGCTTTGGAATTCTTTCAAAGCCTCCCACAGCCTATAACAGGCGCTTTCCTCTCTTGTATCTAATTTTAGTTAGTAAGTAACTTTACTCTTTTCCAGTCATTATATAAGGCACTGCCTTCCGGATCCTTTTATTTCCAGCGTTAATATTCGCTGTGATACTTTTATTTATAGTGGCACTGCCCTGTAATTCAGGCTTTTATTTGCTTCCTACAGTGCCGTAGGCACTGTAGTACGGCTTGGACCAGTACGCACTTCTTCCTCTGAGCCACAGCCGCTGTACTACAGCCCTGTGGGTTCCTAAAGCTTAACAATAGGCCATTAACCCCATAATATAGTAAGTTCAGCAGTTACTATAAGTCACTAGGGTACTATTATTTAAATTACAATATTATGGTAAACGTGAGGCTATTTACTTTCTTAATGGAGTCTGATTTTAGCTATCTTTATATACAGGACTAATTCTGGGCCCGCTTAACTTAAGTTGAAGTAATTTAGTATACTATAGCGTAGCGTACTGAAAACGGTACTTAGCCCAAGTAAAGGTGAGTAAGCCTAAGCAAAATCTTGAGTAAAGACTGAGCTGGGCTTAGGCTGGGGTAAGCAGTAGTCACGTGGGTGAGGTATAAAAGAGGAAATTTTGTGAGCCGAGATTCGTCTCACATAACAGATAATACATCACATTTGCTTGCTGCATTCCTCTTACATATCCGCTTACAACCTCACTTCGGCTTGACAAAACGCTAAGCAGCTATCAACAACATCGCTCGCAGACTCGACAGCAGTTAAGTGGTTAGGTAGCTATCCTTATTCATGCCGTTGCCGCGCCTTATGCCCAGACTTCCACCTCTCGATCCTAAATCCTCAATGCTGGGAGGATGGGAGGATCTCTGCCACTGATGTGTCCGGCGATGAGAGTGGGTGGTGTGACGATACGGGAGTTCAAAAACTTCGAGCAGGTGGTAGTGAACAAACGGTGGAGCTAACATGGCCTATCCACGCTAAAACATACTGCTAGTCCCGGATATCTTTGTCTAGACCCTCAGCACACACACACAAACCAACCTCCCTGCAGCGCCAAAGCTTATTATCCGTCACCCCTTCAAGTTCCCTGCGATGGTCCGCCGGCCAGCAGCAATATCTGCTACTTTCTCGACGCCCAACGACCGCGACTTAAAGTACCAGATTACCCAACTAAAGATCTTCATGCCCATGGCCTGGCCAGTGCCCGTGTTCTTGCCGATGCTCACGCCAAGCATGAAGCTTTCGTTAGGCTTGTATTCCTCTACTGCCGTCTCTGCGCTCGTGAAGTAGACCTGCAGCGCCTTTGCGAGGTACTGCATCTGCGCATCGGTAGCGATGGCCCGCGTGTCCTCGAGGTTGCCCGCATCGCCAATGACAAAGACGTTATCGTGCCCCTCGGCACGCAACCGCGTTGTCTGCTTGATCTGTCCGGACGGCGCTAGCAGGTGCGCCGGGACGAAGTCGGTGTTGGGCTTGACGCCAAAGGCAGGCAGGTACACGTCTGCTACGACCGTCTGCGTCTTGCCATCGCCGACGGACGTGAGCTCCAGCGTCGTCTGGCCACCACCCACTGACTCTGTCACGGCTGTCACGCGCGTGTTCGGTAGGATGCGGACTTTGAGCTTCTCCAGGGCACTGCTGACGGCTTTGCGGACGTTAGGCTTCGCCGGCAGTGCGAGAGGCAGCTGGTCAGGAATCACGTAGATGACTTTTTTGGCGCCCCCGGCGGAAAGCTCGCCGAGCTCTCCCGCAATCTCAACGCCCGTGGGGCCGGCGCCGGCGACGACAATGGTCTTGGCCTCGTCGATCTTGTGCTTGAGGTCGTGCAGGACCTTCTTGGTGGCTTCGGTCGACCCGAGCGCCTTCCAGGGCATGCCCTGCGCGTCCCTGGAGCCCGTGGCCACCACGACGGCGTCGTAGACGATTTCACGACTGCCGCCGTCGGTGAGAGATATCACGACTGTGTTGCGGTCTGGTTCGAGGGCCGAGGCCTTGCCGTGGACGATCTCGCACTTGTCGTCGCCGTAGCTGGCAAAAGCGGGGGCGAGGGGCTGGAAGAGCCGGTCGGTGAAGTCTTCGGAGAGGATGGCGCGGGGCGACGCGAGGCTCCAGTAGAAGTGCGTGTCGGGACTGACGAGGATGAGGCGGAGGTTGGGGACTTTTGGAGACGTGAACTGTAGCACGTGGTGGGCGAGGGGGACACCGCCGATCCCGGTGCCGAGGATCACGAGAGTTCGAGGAGAGTTATCTGAGGACATCGCTGCGGGATGTGTTTGGGAGAGACTGGAGTCGGGGAGTTCATGCGGGAAGATATCGGATGAGAGCCTCCCATGATCCTATATATTTTTACTGAAAATGTCTGGGTGGTCTGTGAGCCTGGGCAATAATAGAATGTGTGGTTGAGGAGAGCCCTGAGTGTCGGAAACTTTCTTGGGCTCTGCGGTCGAAATGGTGAAAAGATGTCCGGCATTCGGATGGTTCCTAGCCGATCTGGCTGATGCGGCACCATTTCCATTGGTAGCAGGGCAGCCTCATTAATAATGAGCACCATGTCCCACTCTCCACCCAAAAAACACTACCGCGCGCGGGTGTGTCTGTTGTTTGTTATTCCCTGCCAATGAGCATCGTTACCGCGGGGAAAACTGGGGCGTTTCCCGCACGCACGGACTAGGGCTCTTGTCATTCAAGAGTCAGGCCCCCCTTCCAGCGGGAAACGCTTACATAAACAAACATGGACGCGGGTGTGCAAACCAACCACAGCCCATTATCCACCCTCGCAAGGAGTCACCTCATCGGTTCGAGCTGAGTTGCTAAAAGCCACAGATTGCCAAAAAAATTACTTGACCGGAACGCAGAGTGGTTAAGACCTTAAGTGTGTGTGGGGGCATCTTCGTTAGCACTTGTTACGCAAGTGAGCCCTTGCATCACGTAGACCTAGCTCATTTTAGCTCGCCGCGCTGCAGATGGCCGCAAGGAAAGCGCTCCCAATCATGGTCGACGCCAGAGAAGTACTAGCCCAATGCGTTATCAACCTTCGGGCATCCTCAGCCGCAGTGAGGCGTCTAATCCCCGAAGCAGGATGTGCATCGTAACAGGTTGCTTCACGCCGCCACCACCCCCGCGCAACTGGGTCGATATCCTAGCTACTGCTCCAATTCTAACAGAATTCCTAAGCCACAATTCCCTTTTTGCACGGCGCGCCGCCAAAGGCTGCCTCTTCGAATATCCGCCCACCCCTAGTAGACCCGTAATGGACTGTTCCCCTTGCAAACCTTCGCGTCTCCTCCTCTTTTCTCGTCATCAAACAGTTGGAGAACTGCTTCCACAGTTTCATTTCATGGCATCCAATGCATCCTACATCAGTGCGTCTCAGGAGCCGGCTGCTGCAGTTGGTGACGCTCCAGACCAGCTCCCTCCAGACTACAGCGACAGCGCATAGCGCAGACACCCAGCGAATAACTCCCTCAGCCTTTCGCCATCTTCAGCGATCTTTTCCCCACCGCGACACCTGAATGACACGGCAAGCAGCTTTGTAGCACCACCGCTTTCTCCATCCAGCAAGTCGGCGACGAAGAGGTGGCTCATCGCAGCGGTCGTGGCACTCGTTATCATTGTCAGCGTTTTGGGCGGTGTGCTGGGCAGTCGCTCTTATGCAAGCAGCGCGTCAACGGCGGGGAACCGAGGTGAGCCGACAGTGTTTGGACCGATTGTTACCTCCGAGTACACCAGTACCCGTCGCAGCGGCGCGCCGACTTCGGCGAGTATGCAGCCCGAGTTTTCGCTAGCCTCTGGTTGCGTATTTTTATCTTGAATTCAGATCGAGTACCTAGGGTTATGCTAACGGATTTTATTTTTATTTTGTCCAGGTCCCACATCGACGTCCAAGTCCCGCTCCGTCTGCCAGGGGCGTGTGTGCCCGTCGCTCCTCTCGGTCGCGAAGCTATCCAATGATCCGCCAAGGGCATTCGTCTTTGGCCGCGGAAAAGACTCGGCGGTGTGGCACCGCGAGACAGATGGTGACAAGTGGTTGAGCGAGTGGGAGAGCCTAGGCGGGGACATGCAGAGCCAACCCATGGCTGCGTCGACACGGGACGGAAGAGTATTTGTCGTCGGATATGCCAATAACCAGACGATTCGCTACAAGGCATACAACGAGAGCAAATGGGGTGTTGATTGGCTTCAGTTGGGGGGTGCGGCGTCAAGTGCGCCGTATGCCACCGTTTGCGGCTCCAGTAGCGTGGAGGTCGGGATCAGGGGGGCTTCACTCGAGAGTCAAAGAATCTAGCTAGATCAACCTTCCATGTCGAGTTCTTGGTCTAAGTGGGAGAATCAGGGCGGCGGTTTGTCATCATCCCTGGTAATCGGGTGTACCACGGTTCTATTTCGGCTGGCCGTTTTAGGTTTCAACGGCGCGCTCAAACCGATGTTTCACAAGACTTGGGCTTGTAATTGGGGAGACTGGGCACATGTTGGGGGCGATTTTCGGGGCAATCTTGCCATTTCCACGCGGAATGAGGATGAACTGCTCACATCTGGGATCACATCCAATCTCACCATGCAATACAATAACTGGACGGGGACGGGGAAACACCCAAACCAGCTTATTGACTTGGGGGCTCGTTCCAATCGGTTCCAGTCGTCCTGGTTCTGAGCGTTAACAGGTTGGATGTGGTGGCTGTTGGCACAGACGACCGGTTGAAGCATCGAGCCTTGATCGGCCAAACATGGGCTCCGCAGTGGCAGGATCTAGGCGGCGCCTTTAACAGCACACCAGCGGCTGTGTCACTGGTCAAAGATAAGGTCACCGTGTATGGACTAGGTGTGGACGGCGCAATGTTCCATGGGTCTTGGACAGTCTCAAGCGCCTTCGAATGGGGTGGTGACGGGAATTGGCAGTCTGATGGGAAGACATTTTCGATTGAAGGGTTCGATGTTTAAGACAGAAGCAGTTTCTTCACACAGACCAAGTTGGGAAAATAATCATCAAGCTGGGGTGAGGGGTCCGAACCAGTGTTACAGAATCGACTTATATTACTTCTATGAAGGAAAGAGGGAAAGGTTCTGGCCGTAGCCAGAGGAACGGAGGCGCTCCTATATTAAGGGGACCACCAGCGCTCCGGAGTCCAGAGCCAAACTTGATCTGGCTTAGCGCCGGGTCGAATACTCCAGGTACACACCCCGTGACATCACCCTCCCCACAGATCCACCATCTTATTTTCCCGCAGATCGAACACCAGCCTCGCCTCCCCAGAAACCCAGGAGAACTGTTTAATGAGTACCTAGGTAGGTATGGAAGTCGACCAACAACCCCTATTAAGCTCTCTGTATCCGAAATTAGTGCCTCATTATAGTCAGGCTTTTGCACTTCGAGAAGTGGTACCTTACCTATTTATGATAAGTTGATGACTACACATGTGGACGATAAAGCGGTTGAGTTAATTGTGGAGGGATTCTCTTGGATTCTGGATGTTCTGGTATACATGCTTGACAACGCTCGCGGTTGGCCGCCTCGAATGCGTCCAGTGTCACGGCTTTCCATGCAAGCGTTCGGATCACCCTTTCCCTGTTCACGCCACGCAGCAGCGGGGCGGGGAAGTCTCACAGTCTTCGCCCTCCTGCATATGCATGTTCTAGTTGGATGCAACATACAGTACCCTGATTGGCTGGAGGCGCCGGGAATGCGCTCTCAACAGAACGCTCCAGGCAGAATCAGCCAACCTCAAGGGTCTAGCGCTCAGGCGGAGCGTTTTTCCTGTCCTATGGCCGAGGGGCTGAGATCCATGGAGATTCTGCTACCACCGAGGCGCCCCTCCTTCAGTTAACATCGAGCCTTCATGGAAGATGAGACTCCTCAACACGAGCACCCGCCGCATCAAGGAGTTTCGGTCTGACAGTATTCCGCCGTACGCGATCCTATCGCACACGTGGGGCAGCGAAGATGTCTCGTTCCAGGAGATGATGGGTCCCTCCAGCGGCCATTTATCGAATACAGGATTCGACAAAATTGCGAAGACCTGCGAAGTTGATGTCGGCGAAAAATACGAATGGGTTTGGATCGACACCTGCTGCATTGACAAACCGCGCAGCCCAGAGCTGACCGAGGCCATCAACTCGATGTACAACTGGTATGCTCGGGCCCAAGTCTGCCATGTCTACCTGGAGGACTTCGGAGCGGACAGCCCACTGGACAAGTTATCAGGCTGTCGCTGGTTTACACGAGGATGGACCGTGCAGGAGCTTATTGCCCCGAAGCAAATGATTTTCTTCGACAAAGAGTGGAATACAGGGGCACGAAGGCAAGCCTCGTGGGGAGAATCTCGAACATAACAGGCATCAGCGAGAAGATCCTCCTGCACAAGCAGACCCTATCCACTGTGTCGGTTGCGCAGAAGATGTCGTGGGCATCGGGCAGGAACACCACGAGGATCGAAGACGCCGCATACTGTATGATGGGAATCTTTGGGGTGCACCTCTCACTGCGATACGGCGAGGAGCATCGCGCTTTCCGGCGCCTGCAGGAAGTGATCATCAGCTCCGTTCCCGAATATTGCGGTGTTCTTGCGACAGAACCCCGAGACTACGCGCAGTCCGGCTCTTTCAGCAAGAAGAAGCTATTTGCACGACACGAACTCCTATCTCTGAACGGCGCGATCATGGCAAAGATCCAGCTTTTCGTCGAGACCACCCAGAAGGCAGGATATCGCTATCTCCTACCTCTTGATTGCTGCTACGACTCCCGACCGGAAGTCACCCTATGCGTGCGTCTCCGCAAGTGTGGCTACAACGAGTTTGTGAGAGAGGATCCCTACGGAATCGTGGGGTTCGTCCGGCCGTTGCTCAGCCCAATCATCCCGGCAAATCGCTATCTGCTGCCAGACACGACAACGCAGGAATGGGGTGGCATGGAATCCAACAACATCTCAGAGCCGGCCATGAACATGGACCTCATTAGCCAGAACCGCTCTCACGCCATCCAGCTTGAGCTCCCAGTCGGAATGTGGCTACACATGCTGGATATCTGGCCCGGGTATCGCTTCGACGGCGAGGACCAAGCCTTTAATCTCACGGGCCCCAATTTCGAGCACGATGCTTCCATGCTACGCCTGAGAGGCAGCATTTTGTCGCGTTTTGGTGAGCCCATCGAGGTGGACTTCGAATGCGTGTTCTGCACCTTGGGCTGTTCATCGACAGATGAGAATAACCCACCCTAATGCACTCTGCTGGACTATTCGAAGTTTGCTTCGGTTTTGACTGAGTTCCGAACCGAAGTCTCCGAATGGGATTTCCACAGGAACTATGTCCTGGAGCGACTGGTCTCTCACGGGATGCCAAGGACTTCTTCTGTTGTGGTTCAAGGCAAGGAGTCTGGGGTCCGCGTCTCTTTCAAGGTGGAGTTGGTCACCAATGGGAATGTCTGCCAGGGAAAGTTCTGGAGGGCCGTTTTTTCCTTTGAGTCTTCTGGCGACGAGGGCAATGATGAGGAGTCAAGTAAGACGTGGGTCTTTGATACTGCTTGAGTCTGTAGGTCATGGTTGCAGAACCCCTTTGAGCTCTAGCTCTACTTGCCAGCGCTCACAAACCCCCTCTCCGGGCCACAAAGAGACCTATGTGCACGCCAGAAACGGAATACTCGCGCCAGAACTCGCTGTCACTACCTTCGAGACTCATCGCCTCAAGCGGCATCTGCACCCGGCGCCATTCCAACCTCCCTTTCATCCCCCCTCGCCTCGCACCCTCCTCATACACCTCCCGCGCAAGATGATAGTTTCGAAATGCTACCCTCCCATCCCCCTCCCCTTCACGGCCCGCCATAGTCTCCGTCCGCCACCCGTCCCCTGACTCAAGCCGCTCGTAGTAATTCCGCGCAAACCCCATCATGGCCGTACGATCACTGCGCTTGTTGAGTTTGTTTGTCTCATGCGCGAGTGCATCCAGGTCTGCTCGGGCCACGGCGGGCGGGACTATCCCTGCAAAGACGCCGCTGGTGGGGCACAGGTTGGCAGCGATGGTGGTGAACCTGGCGGTCATTTCGGAGAGGGAGGCGGCGTAGTTGAGGACCCAGGCGCCGGTGATGAGGGTGAATTGTCCCGCTCCTACCCCTCCCGAGTCTGAGTTTGAGTTGGAGTTGGAGTTGGAGTTGGAGTTGGACAGGGAAATCCTCCCCAAAGTGAGCGCATCCCCAACGACAAATCTCAACCTCTCCCTCCCCACACCTGACGATTGGACGTGTGGCGAAAACCGTGACCCCGCAGCGGACGCCGTTAAGGCATCCATCCATCTTACCATCTGTCACCAAGCTCATCTGGAATTCTGTCCCATCTCATCTGCGTCCACAAATTCAACCGACAATTGACCCGGCCACGGCCATTGGGCTCGCGTCCAGAATTCTATCCTTCGTCTCGTTCAGCACCAAGCTCGTTAGCGGTGCCGTCAAAATCTATGGGTCGATTGATGGCGCGCTGAACGAAGATAGAAGTCGCGCTGCTGCGGCTAGCGAACTCCGGTCCTTTTCCGCCAAACTTCTGCCGCCCGATGACCCGGACCCTTGTACATCAGACGAGGAGAAGAGCTTGTGTCTTTTGGCCAAGGAATGCCACGACCTTTCCAACGAGTTAATTGACTTGGCCTTGACGAATACCAAGAGGCCACAAAATCTGCCACGGACCACAGGGAAATGATGCAGTCGTTACAAGCCTGGGCCAGTCTTGAATCCAAGTCCATCAAGCTCTGTATGTCAAGCCGAGAGCACAACGTTTACATGAACCTGTTCTCGGCGGATAAAAGGCTGCGACTTCATGAGCTCACCTCCGAAGATATGAAGATCTACATGTCAAACAAGCTCAGCCACATATCCCACCTGCCAGGCTCTTGTGATTTGATGAACTAGATTGTTGAACAGGCAGAGGGGATGTCTCTGTGGCTTGTCACGGTGGTCCGGAGCATGATGGACGACATCAAGAATGAAATTGAGAACATGGAGTCCTTGAAAGAATTCTTAGACTCACTGCCAGATGAGCTAGAAGACCTCTACGGCCACCTCCTGGACTCATTGCCCAATCCCCGACAGGAGTATCATTCCCTAGACATGATGGCCCTCGCAACCAATCGATTAGCGTGGCCGCGTACTAATTCTTCAGGGAATATTGCAAGAACCATTACTGCATGATGAGCGAATCTTTCATTGACGCTGCATTGGCTCAGACGCCCCCGCCAGCTCGTGATGACACTGGTAGCAAGCTACTCAGGGGTTTGAGTGGTGGATTGCTTGACTCTCAGGAGTCCAGCTGGCATTTTGAACTCCGAGGTCCGTCGGAGAGGGGTCAAGCACTAGCATTTAAGCGGCAAGAAGTAATATTTACTCACCGTTTCGTAGTCGACTTCCTCGAGCGAGCGAGGGAACTCCCGGGCGTCAAGTTGCACCTGGAAAACTTCAACGCTTTGGATGCCATCTCCCAAATGGCGCTCGTTGATCTCCGGATGTTCCACTCGAAGTTTACGAATACTGCTACAATACGAAAATTACTCCGCCTACGACACAGAATGGGCAAGGATATTGAGCCGTATTCATTTTTGGAAGCATTGGGCAAAACAGGCGCTGCCTCCGAACACACTCTGATGATCCCAAATGACTCGCCCCGCAAGGTCAACTTCTACATGCTTACCGAATCAAAGGTCGACAGTCCCATCGAATACAGCTTGGTTGCACAGTGGCAGGGAAGGGACTTGGAAAATCCAGAGTGGCTGGATGACAAGCCCGGAAGCCGCGAATGCTACCTTATCCACCCGTTTTACTTTTTTATTTCATTAGGTCTGTACGACTACGTGATTTGGAAACCGAGGAACGACGCCGGTGTCGTTGACTCGTCGATCAAGATATCGGCCGTGGCAAATCTAGTGCTTTTGGGTTGTTTCCACGATGTCGGGCCCTTCACCTATTGCGACGATTACTACATCATTATGGACTTGCTTTTGGAGAAGGAGAGCTTCCTCGCTAGCACCGAGGATAATTCATGCAGCACTGCCACTGGGAATATGAACTACCTTATCGTCGCATTGCCGAGTCTAGAACATGATTCGAAGCGCAAGGACGTTCTAGGGTATTCCGTGTCGGGAATGCTGAATCTGTGGCAGATCCTGCTCGCAAACACGTATTCCCGGTACTGTGTGGGGGGATTCAGCCAGGGTTATGGTGTAGGGCGGGAGGATTTCAACTTCGACAATTTTGGGAAGTTGGTTGCTTGGTTTCTGCGACGCGGAGCCGATCCCTACTTCGCCACAAGAACGCACATTCTTGACAACTCACCATCCGACACGGACCCAGAGGAGTTTCGACTGGAGGTCTTCGAGATTCGTCTTGGGGCTACACGCAGCGATAGCTGTGGCACTGAACAATCACCACTGACTGTAGAAGCTAGACACCTTGTCAGGAACATCCGGCGGGAAGGCTTCGCAGAGGAGTTCCTGTCTTTGGGTAGCTGGATTCAAGTCCTTAGGATGGACGACGCCACCAAGGTAGAGATAATGACGCTCCTGGATGGGGGTGTTCATGTTAATGAGGAGGAATTTGGAACCGGAGACGTAGATGATAGCGCACCAGGTACTCCACCAAGTTCGGTCAAGGAGGAGGGAGCCTCAAGCGCCCAGCTCACCAGAGTGGCAAGCCCGACTGCTATGATTTCGATAGGTTCGTTATTGCATGGTTGATGTTAACTCTGGCTGACCGTCCACTACCTTTAGGTTTCGTGCTTGCAGTCCTCCTGATCTCTTTCCTTTGGACGACCTCATTTCTTAGCATCGCCGGGATACTATCTTGACCCCATAGCGGCACGATGGTGGATTTCTGGTGGCTGTCTATACGGTTGCCATATTGGCGCCATTTTCATGAATCTCAGGCTGTTTTCAAGGGGATAATTCTTGATATGACGATGATACCTGATGGAACTGAAACTGGCAAGCTGGGGTGTGGACCGCGTCTTTATATGAGTTCCCCTTTACCAGCCCCTTATCTTGTCTATTTCTCCTTCATCTAAGTTTAGAGATCGTTAGTGATTTAGGGTTCTCTGTCTGTTTAGGAGTTAGAAACGATGCAGGTTGTGGGTGCAATGCCAGCGCAATGGATGTGGACGACTCGGTAGTGCGCAGAAGGGCTCAGTGCGTATACGAAGGCTCCGGCCAAAAGAGGGGTCCCCTCAGCCAGTGGGGAGATGCGTACCTACTGTACAGACCGCCCATAGCTTTCTTTATGCCAGGACATCTCCCATTCTGATAACACCTAGATAAATATTGAAAAGGCCTTCCTGCATGGTCAAAAGGCCTGTGATGTAATAAGCCTAGGCCTTGTGTCAAATTCAACCGACTGTTTAGGTAAGCAGCGGGAGCGCGGCTGGTCCGCGCTTTACGTGCTCACGGTTGCTCTGCGAGCTTCTCTCCAAGACAACACTCTTCACGGCTTCCAATTACTGCGTTTCTGGTGACTACGTTGAATTCAACACCTTGCTGTTCCAGAGCAAGACTATGTGAGAATTCCGAGAACGCATTCTCGCACAGAGATAAGAGAGCCTTTCGTTTGGCCGGAGCCTTCGTACCTGCCTACCATAGGTATCTAGGGGGCTACTTGGTATGTGTTCCACTTCTAGGTTCTTTGTAGGCACCCACACCCACCCACCCTGGTCCGCAGTGCTGCTAATCGGACGTTGCTAGGCGCGTCATTGGCGGCGCTGAATGGTTTCTGCTTGCGCTGGTTTGGACATCCTGAGCTGTTGGGCGGGCAGTTTCGAGGGCTGGCGAGGTCGATGGCGCGAGTTTTCGACCTGGCTTGGGGGACGAACGGGTGCAGAATGTCCGAAAAGGGGCTTCTCGAGAATATTCGTGCCGCGCTGGCCTTGGAGTTGTTGATCTGAACCGAGAATGGAGTGTATACAGCCGCTTTTCTCAACTCACTCGCGTGTGTCGATAGAATTTCTCAAACACTTTCGCTCCTCTTTTCCTCCTCGCTCGCGTCAGCACCTCATACTTCCTGTCGCCTCTACAAACGCTTTTGGCAGAGTCATGCCCGCAGCACCTCCCGGCCACGTCGGCGCCAGGGTCGATTCTCGGCAGGATTGACTCGTCAATCGGATGTCAAGCCTCGCGCGTTTTCATCTCGTCGTTTTTGTCTCGGCTTGTCTCTAAATTTTCGTCCCTCACGTTCCTCCCGTCTCGGCTTTGGTGGCGGTGTCTGCCGTTCTTTCGTTTTGGTACTGGCTCGCCGCCTCGGCCATCGTTGCGCTTGCCCATCGGGGCGGACGTCCGATTCGCTCGGCGGAGGCCGTCTAGAGGCCGGTCTTCGACGTAGTGTTTGCTGGGTTTCTGGTTTCGCTTCTGATGTTGGGTGTGGGTGTCTTTCGGCACCCCGCTCTTCGGAAGGAGGGGAGTGTTGGCGGTCTGGAGATGGGGCCTGGTCCAGTCGACTTGGGTGCCTTTGGTATGTGTTCGAACACCTCCTTGCATTTTCTTGATACGATTGCTTGCACCCCTGGACTATCTTGCTCGAATTTCCACTCGCCCCCTTTGGATCTCCCAATGCGCTATTTTCCGATTCGGAGACACCATTCCCCGTCTTCCATATGCCATTACTAAATATGCTGACGCGTGGCTTGATAGTGCGGTACACCTTGCTCGTCTTCGGATTCTCGGGCTTCGTCTGGCTGTGTGCACGATGTGAGTAGAGGCGATCCCTCGGTCCCTTTGTCGAAGCGTGGAACGGCTGCCGGGGACGCCTGACCGGCATTTCCGGTTTCGGACGGCGGACTCGGGCGACTGAGACCTAATGTGACCGTGTGGGCGACACGACCGGCGGCGCCGACCTGTAAAAAACCGGCCCCGACATGGATGACACTTCTGCGCAGTGTCGGGGACGACTACCCTCACCCTTTTTTCTTGGGTTGTTGGGGAAACGAAGTTCATCCACCATCAAACCAAACTCAAACAAAACAGCAAGTCATCAACTGCTTGCCGCTCGTTCAGACGGTCACAATCGTCGAATACATCGCAGCGGATCTACACTGCAAGGTGCTTCCAGTCCTCTACGGCAGAACACACCGCGGCGACAGCATCACATGACACTGAACGGGATCCGCCACTGTATACACCGACACCCGCGGTACACTCGCTGGATATTGGGCATCTGGGGTACTTCGGATCGGCTGCCACGAGAAGTCCTTTTCACGCTGTATCTCTCCCACATCGAGGACGCTTCCGATGCATTTCTGCCCTCTAGAGTCGCCAAACACGCTATCCGATTATTACCGAAGACCATGTGGCGTTTCCGTGCCGTGTTCTGGTTGATGTGTAGCATGGGACTCGGTGGTTGCCTGCTCGTGTTGGGACTGAAGATGCCACGGCTGGCAAAAATATCGGGTCGTAGTTGAGATGGGGACTTTCGGGCAGTGCTCTGCGCCCATCGCTAATGATGTGTTGAGCCACAATCTCCACGCGAACTCCACAGTGGGCTGAGATGGGAGTCAAGAAATGCGGTTAATACTTCACAAGTCCGAGGTTTAGCGATGGAATCGGAGCGGGCCTGTCCGTAAGACTCAGATATGGGTTTGATTGGTTCGGGAAAACTGGTAGATTAAACCCTTCAATGACACAATGTTCTTCTCTGGGCAACTTCTTTTACTTGCGAAGGCCGTATCTTTGAACGTCCGTACAAACCCGGACTTCAATTATTTGCTAGGACTTCTTCACCTATATAGCACACCTGGTCTTTGAACTTCCTGATCAGTTTTTATCGCAGTCATATCATGTGATGCTCATGCGGCTCATACTTGGCAATTAAACGCTGAATTACTCTGAGTTTTCTCATGCAACACAGGTAAGTTACGAACATCAGTGCCAGATCCATATCCATTTCCGTTCGATGTCAGATGATCCGTACCAAGCACGACCACCATTCCCAGCAACAACAACTTAGTCTCACTTCTGCCCTAGCACTGATATCTAAACGACCAAATATGATCATTCAAAAAGTCCGGGACCGTGGGGGCACTGCCGCGGTTCACCCGAGAAGAGCACCTGCAACTGCGCTCTCTGTAGAAAGTAGTGCATCCGCGATGATAGTCCGCTCGGATGGAGCTGGCACGGTCACCCGCGCCGTTCAAGTTCCCTTCGGACTTGACGTTAGCCCTATAGCCTCGAAGCATTCTCTCGGTTTCAATTTCAGGGGTTGCAAAGTGGACGTACAGCAATCATTCTCGTGCCGCGATTCCAGAAATTGGTTGCGCCGTTATAGTTCCGGTCGTCAAAGTGAGTAAATGCTCTCGCCGGGACAGTAGAGGTAAGCAGGGCGGTGGTGAGAATGATGAGTTACATGATAAACATCAATGTTTTGGTGAAGAGATGTCCTTGAGAAAACCTAGTTGTTAATACGATGGTGCTGATGTTCCGGTGATGCGTTATCGAGTGATGACAGCATTCCTTAAAAATTTCTCAAGCAATTTCGAATGCTAGGCACCCTGGAATCCGACGGTACATTGAAGGAATCAAGCGACGGGAGGCAGGATACCTTAGCGCCCGAAGCTCGCACTGAAATATAAACGGGTTCGTAATATTTCAGAGTCCGAGTTCTAGGCACCTCTTCATGGCGAATATTGTGGGCACGGCTGGACTGAAAGCCTAGGTAACGTAGTTCGTCATTTTCACTTCTCGCTTCCGTTTCTCATCAACACCACACCACAGTGAACATTCCATGACCATCACCTTATTCGCTCTTCTTCCTACAAACCCATTAATCCCCATTACCCATTCGCGCTGCCCACCATGCAACTCACCCTCCTCACCACCGCCCTTCTTGGCGTCGGGGCTTCAGCCAGAGCTTTCAAGCTCTTCGACGACCGATCCTTCAAAGGCACGGGGCACGTCGAGCGCCGCGACAACGATGCCGCTTGCTGTACGTCACCCACTGCCCTACATACCGACCCCCGAATCTTGACAGGGTGTATGTTGACTTTGAATCAGGGAACTTGAACGGCGAGGGTGACCGGGCCAGCTCCGTCCTGGGAGACAGGGGATGCACGATGTTCTACCGGGAGCGAGATTGTAAGGGCGCTCAGTGGAAACAAAGAGGGGATGGTGCGCCTACGGTCCCGGACTATCTGGATAATCATATTTGGTCGTTAGGAACCAGTGCTGAGATGGATGGGTGGATGACTGGGAAGTATGGGGATCGAGATGTGCATATGGCGGGTTTGGGGAGGAAGGGATGTGGGTACGGAGTAGGACACGCTGTGCGCAGAAAAAGGCGATCAAATCGGCAGAGATAACCTTAAGGTAGCATGGTAGCTGATAAATCATCATCATCACCTCAAACTGCAGGAATAAGCGGAGTTGGGTGAAAAGAAAGTGATTGATAATGGAGAGAGTGCTAAAGATGTGCTGAAATTCAACCATGAGCCTCTTCCCGGGAGCTAGACCTATGGGTGCCAATCTCAGTAGATTGCATTGAGGCTGAACACTGCGAGCGGAGCGGCGTCCTTCACTTTGCCCTTGAACAGCAGCACCCGACTTTTGGTTTCCACATCTAGAGCAAATGTTCCGTACCAGTTGGCGGACCAGTGGGCGGTAGTGCTATCAAGGGAGTAGGAAAATTTGCTTCCCGTAGTCGAGCATTCCAACTTCCCCGACGCATCGATTTTGTCAAACGTATCGCCAGAGACAAACACCAAGTCCTGAACCTTTGCTGGTGCTGCTGCACTCTTCGTGCTGGCACGCAGTCCCTTGGGCAAGCCTGCCTGATCAATGACGAGGTTTCCATTGTCGATCTGGAACAGAGTTGCTTCCTGCTGGGTAGCCACGAGAACGACGGTGCTGTTATTATCTGCGGTATCGCTGACCTTCAGCCATTGGCCGTCCGTACCGGCGACGCCGGGGGCCGAAACTTGGAGGTGGAAATCGTCGTCGACGGCAATCTCCTTCTGTACGTAGGAGAGGTCGATGAGCAAGTCGCCTGTCGTGTTAAATTTGGGGTTCTTCATGAAGAAGTCGCCGCCGCCTGGAAAGACAAACTTGGATTGGCCGTTCAGGGCGTCGGTAAGCTCCGTCTGAATTTTGCCCATGTCGACGCCGCTCTTCAGCGCCTCGTTGACTTGGTTCTCATGATGTTCCCTCAGCGGGATGCAACATTGTTGCCCGTCAAAAAGTGACATATTGGTTAGGTATTGAAGGTCTGGAGCTCCACAGGCCACGGTAACGCTAAGTTCGCCGGCCTTGATAGTGTTGAGCGTCATCGCAGCGGTCCAAGAAACGCATGAATCGGCGCCAATTTTCAAGCTGCGAAGGCTGTCGGAATGTACGCTCCAATTCTGCATTATGCTGACGCTGATAGTTGCCGTGTCTGACCCTGGGATCCATGCCAAGTCGTTACTAATAGCGGTGTCGAGAATACACCGGGCCCCCTCTGCTTCTCTCTTCAGCCTGCCCTGCCATTTGAAGGTAGCTTTAGTGGCATTTAGGATCCACGGGGCAGACACGGGTCTTGGGCCGTCAGTGATAATCCAGTCGTTTCCAGTTTCTTTGGAACCTTTCCGTCCCTGGGACCAGTAGGACGAATCGTTGGCCAAGGTGAGGCATTGCATGTTCAACAATGCAAACTTCTGGAGGACATAGCATTCCCAGAATATTCGCCTCGAAATTGTGAGATTCGCATCCAATCCTCCGATGATCCAGTTCCCTGCCTTTGCCGGGTTGTAAGGGATATCGGGGAACGGCTGGTCTACCATCTCCTCGATGACGAACATGTCAAGTCCGGCTCTGGCGGGATACTGGCTCTTGAATTCGACAGTGGCGGGCACATAATTTTGGATCAGACACTTCACGGCGGTGGGCGGAAACGAAGGAATTGCGAGCTGCGCATTCGCGGACGGATCCTCGACCTTGACAATGTAGCCGAGAACTGAATATGCGCCCGTGCATAGCCACTGCAGGTAGGTGTCCATGTACGTCTTGAAGATGTTTTGGGTTGCGAACCGGAGATCCTCGTTGTCTTCGAGACCAGGACACACGCTGGCGGTCCAGACCAGCTTTGCTGCGGCCGCTGCACTGAAACCCAAGATGAGCTGCGACGCGGAGTACGACCCGGGCTTCAGCGTGATCTGCGATGCAATTGCCCGCGGAACAGTCGCAAGTCGTGACAGGCCGAAGCTCGTCTCGAAGGCAACGGACCAGCCCGAGATGTCCTGTGTCTCCTGCTCGGCGGTCGGTCCGAAACCGGTCCAGTACTGGAACGACCCCTTCTCGAAGTTCAGGAAAAAGTAGACGGATTCCGGCGACTCGGGCACCGCCATCTGTATCCGAGGCGCTGAAAGGGTGGCGCTGATGGCCCCGTACTTGGGCAAGGCATGATGGAACTCGCGCAGCCGCCTGTCCGTTTTGCGTTTGAGCTGGCTGTTGTACCGGGCGGAAAGGATCGAATTGATACTGTCCTCTGAGATGGCGATGACTTGATCGAGGCCCTGGATATTTGTCCAGAAGGTTCTCTTGGGCGCTGCTCCGGCGATCTCCGCATCGAAGATAGCATGTTGGTCGGCCATACTGTGACACACACAGATAAAAAGCCTGGAACGCTGGGGGCAGATTGGGATGCTTGCTGGAGAACTTGGGCAAACAAATATTTTGACCGTCTTCGAACGCAGGAGTAGGTAAGTAGGAAAGCGCCCTCGGACTAGTGCGTGGCGGTCGGCGACCCTCCGCTGTGAATCTGATGCCGGCTTCAAACTAGCGCCGATATTCGAGCTGCAAGAATAAGGTAGGTAGCAATATTGCTAGCGTTGTGCCACTTCCGGAGGTCGAGGCTCGGCACCAATGCAAAGATTAGAACCTGCCAGTGGGCCCGCTGTGCAGGCACCATCGCGCTTTCGAACAGCCGCAGGCGTCTCTCGGAAACTCAGACAGGTATCCGGGCGAATCAAATATTTTGTTTCTACCTCTCAGCGGCCGTCTACGGAGCTCGTCCCTACCAACATCCGGCGGTGTGTCGGTCCTTTAGGCACACGGCATTTCTCCAGCGACGCAGTGCCCAGGTGGAGGTGTTGACTGGCCGGCCTCGTGCCTCACTCAGACCGACTCACACCTGCTCCGCTTGACTGCAGTACCGCCAACATCAACGCTAAACCATACTCGAATGTTGATGCAGCGCCTCAGAGAATATGCACGAATGCGCTGGCGGCAAAGCTAAGATCTGAACAATCTAGCTCTAGAGGACGTCCCGGATAAGATGTCTGGGGTACCTAAGGTGCCCCCGGCTGAACGATCCTGCCGTGAGCACAGGCAATCTCTCCGAGCACCTCAGAGACCACAGGAAGAGATGGCAACCGTTACTGTTGACTATGAGCTGTTGCGGCAGCCTCTACAGGAAAAAACTCTCACCGGCGCGCTGGCCTTTCGGGTCGTTTACGATGGCTCACATCGTCCCGTCATTTTCAGCATCGACAAAGATGGCCAATTATTGCTCGTCGCTGCTGGCGATACCGGCGAATACACTGTCGTCAACATTTCGACCCAATTGAAGTTCCTGCCGTCGGAAAAGGTCACCGCCATGGCCGTGTCGCAGGAAAAGAATCTTGACATTTACATTGCTTTCGCCACCCGGGAGGAGAAGATCCCCAGCAGGCTGTGGGTATTTCCTCCTTTATCTCCCAAGTCGGGAAACTGGTACGCAAATATCAGTGGATACACCAGTGTTGAGACGCCAAATTGGGTAATCTCAAAACTCCTACTGGTAAGTTCCCTCACCTAGGCCACCTCTGCAGCTCCTGGCAGCCGCAATATTGACAAGACTGGTTGTTAGGGTGCGAAGGCCGACGAATCTGGCTATCCTTTCCTTGCGGCGGTGGTTGCCCAGCCCGGAAAAGATAAGAAGGACGTCTGCCGGGTTGATGTGAGCCCGACGGGCCGCAGTTGGAAGTGGGCATCCGATCTTAGCTTTCCCTTCAATATCGATGACATGGTCGACTACTGCGTGGGCTGCATTCCTGGGGCCTCGGGAATCTTTGGAATCGACAATACACAGGGCAAGCCAACCCTTACGTTCACCGGAGTCCGAGCAACGGGCCCAGGGCCGCGAGCAGCTGTCAGCTGCAACCTCCCCGTTGTCGCGAATCCAAAGTCGCTTGTGACCACCCTGGATGAGGACGGCTTTACCAATGTCCTTGTCGGGGGAGATGGAATCCTCCATATCTCCTCACAGGATTGCGCCCACTCTGTCGAAGTTGGCGCCATCACAGCCCCACCAACTTTTGCAGACAAGCCCCTCTGGGGAACGCACAAGCTTGCCGTCGCTCAGAACGGGCAGGCCGTGACGATATGGGCCTTAAATGGGGACCACAACCTTGTGGGGCAATCGGCCATGCTCAAGCTGGATAACGATGCCGGAGTAGACGAGCTTCTTGGAGTTGGCCCCACAGTGCCCCTTCTTGCAGGTGGCGAAGATATCCAGACATTTGACGCCATCATCCATCCCATCACCGGGTCACAACAGCTCTTTTGTCTGAAGAAGGACGGTTCAGTCTCGTGTCTGCGCCAGCCTGGCGACTCGAAACTCTGGTCGGAACAGAAACTACGCATCCCCGATCCAGACGACGTGGAAGACGTCAACACCTATGCGTGCCACGTCAAGATCAAGACTGCCGCGGGTCAACCTCTCACGAACATTGACATCCAGCTGGTCGCTTCGAGTGAGGTTTCTTGCGTTGCCAATGGTTGGAGAAAGATCCTAGGATGCTCGCCTGTCGCGGCGAAGACGGACACGCAGGGCGTGTTGTGCCTGGTCATTCCTGCCCCAGATCTCAACGTACCGACAATTACCATCTCAGGATTTGGCCTACCACCCACATCGTTCCACCCCGCTGTCAAAGTAATGGCCAAGCTGTCGCGCACGGCAGAGAGCGGCGAGCTGGCTAACGCCCGTCGCCCTGACGGCAGTGTTTTATTTCCAAATACCCACGCTTCAACAACAAATGCCATTGTTGGCCTGTGTAAGAGGTATACGGAATTGGAACAATCGCCCTCTGCCGCTTCGAAAAACTCTGCCAACTCTGTTCACTCCAATATCAACTCCAACTCTCCGGCTGCTGCCACAGCCTTGGTGTTGGCCGACGCCGAGGATCACGGCCTGCTTTGGCAATTGTGGCACGGATTGGCTTCAGGAGTCGAGGAAATCATAGGTTTTGTCTATGAAGCTGGAGTCTTCATCGTGGAGACGGCCAAGAAGGCGTTCAAATTTGTCGTCGAGAAGGCCGAGCAAGCTCTCAGCGCGTTGTCTGGCCTATTCAAGGCTATCGGATCAGCAATCGAGGACGCAATTGTCTGGCTGGCCGAGAAGTTTGACTGGGGTGGCATTATTGACACGATGACCATTCTTGATGAGCTTTTCAACGCCGGAATCGGCGTCATGCAGGACATAGTCGCCGAGGGAGGTGATGCGGTGGACAGCATGTTCGAAGCTATTGAGAGGGAAGTTGGATCCTGGCATCTTCCGCCCGTGCCGCCGAGCAAGATGGCCAGTTTGAAACCCAACTCCGACCAAGCAAAGACTTCGCGCGCGCTCAGCTTCACTGAAAGCCCGGTCTTCAATTGGGTTAACACCCATATCGAAAATGGAGACTCCAAAGCCCGTATGTCGGCGGCGACGGCAGAATCTGACGCGGCCGACTTCACGTCTGTTCTGAAAAAGATGTGCGACGAGATCATGACTCCCCTATGGGATAACTTCAAGGACACTTTCTCCAGCATTTGGGAGGACTTGAAGAAGCTATTCAGTAACGATACATCTGTGACCTGGGTCGACGTCTTCAAAAACATCGGGGCGGATATCCTCCTCGGAATCGTCCGGGGTATCAGAAAGTTGGTACATGGCATCCTCGCCGTGTCCGGGTCTTTTATCTCGTGGGTCCAGGCCATGATGAACAAACCCGTTGATATTTGGGTGGTCAGCAAGCTCTTCCGCAAGGTCACGAACGGGAAGGAGCTCACGATGATGCGCTTGTCATCGCTGATCATTGCAGTGCCCACTACCTTGGTCTTCAGGGTGTTATACGGCAAGTCGCTTCGCGATGTTCCCCAGATCGTCGAGCTTCTCGCCTTGATCCGAAGCGGCCACGAGCGTGTAGGTACGGACCCCAGTTTTCCTATGAGCGGTCTTGGGACTGCTGTCACAGCCGCCGCGCGGCGGGAAGCTCCAGCTTACTTGGAGACGGTGCAGTCGATGCCCGTACTGCCGTCGAGTTTGAGGATCCATTCGCCCTTGTTGAAAGAAGCCACCGGTCCAACAGCAAACGGGGCGCCTGCCAAATCTAGATTAGGCACCGCGCCGCTGCCCTTTGATGCTGACGCGTTCTTGAAAGCGTTCCTGAAGAGGTCCTCAATATCGAGCATGACGAAATTGCTGCGACTAGGCGTTCTCATTAAAAATGCAGCCTCCATCGCCTATACTTGCCTAGACTGCATCTTGACCGGACTGACTTGGAAAACCCTGGGAGGGCGCTCCATCAACGAGGAGAGCGAGGGCTGGAAGAAATGTACTGGTGTCTATTTCTCGATCGTCTTTACTATCGCATCGTTTCCGCTCGAGAAGCTCAGCCGGGATGCATTGGGCGTCACCTTGCGAATTCTCACCTGGGGCGGCACGGGCATCTTCAACTACATCAAGGCGGGCGTTCCCGCTGTCGGCAAACCAGTTGTAGCCGGGTTGACGGGCCTCCTCGATATGGTCATGTACGTCATAGTGCTCAAAGTCGAGGGAGACGGGGATCCACTTCTCGAATGGAGTCAGAGGGTTCTGACTAACTTTTGGGCAATGGGGAGCATGTACAACGCCCAGACGGGCGGCACGGAGCCGTGGGGCTTGGGGATTACCATTCTCGTGGGATTGGCCTTGAACATTGAGGGGTTCGCGTTGGCGAAACGTCAGATTGCCTACTTCGATCGGCATTCTGAGGAGGAGGCTTACGACCCCCCGGCTTGGGCTACTTCTTTGAATGGCTCTTTGCTGTAAGGCACACGTCTCTTCGGCATTCAATATATCACAGATTTGGTTGTCTGCTCGCTTTTACTACTGGTCTCTGTCCATTGCTGGCTTATGCCAACCTGTCCTGTCATGCTCAAGCCAGCTCGGCATGATTCTCCCAGAGCCCCGCACCGGGGACTCGTTACTTTGACACAAGGTCCTATACCAGTCGCCAAATTCAGACATTTCTGACTTGATTCGCTTCACGCACTCAACCCCAATGTGAATGCCATCGCAGAGTGTCAGGGTTAGGGTCGTAGAGGGCCTCGCACGACGCTAAAAATGCAGTGAGAGAAAAGAAAATCAGAAGGTACCCGATAAAATTCGAAGTTCGCCAGACCAGCCATAGCTAATTCAGGAGTCCAATACTGAGTTTTTACCGTCTCAATGGCTGCGAGCATCGGCTCGCTCTGCAGCACGGCGATCAAGCAAATCTCAACCATTTCCGCGTTCATCGACGCGGTGCAGCAGGCTCCGGCGGACGTCCAAGCACTCAACAATGAGCTCGCCTCTCTTTACTCAGCTCTCGGCCACATCAGGATAGCCGTAAGGTACAGAACCCGTGCGCCAACGAGATGCCGGAATCGTGGAAGAAAAGATTCTGAGAAACTGGCCGACGAGTGCGGCAAGACCCTGGCTAACATTGAAGTTATTGTCGCAAAGGCCAGGGTCAAGAAAGTAGCGGTTTCTTCGACAAACATGTGGACGACGGTCAACTTTGTCTTTGGGAAGAATCAAGTTGCTTCTGCGTGGGATAATTGTGGGGCAAAATGGGATCCTTCAGATCTTGCTTGCCGCGTTGATGGAGTACGGCGGCCCGGCGTACGTCTCATGTTCTATCCTATTTAGGCGTGAATCGCCTGAAGATCCCCCAACCCCTTTTCATCAAGATCCCGTTTCTCCTTATGGAGCCTTCACTGGCAAAATCACCTACTGGTAGAGGACAGCGCAACATCTCACCCCTGTGAATAAAACCACCCTCCTCTCACCTCCCCGCCAGCTCCAACACCAACGCCTCCATCCTCCCCAGCGCATCCATCCCCTGATTCTCCTCCTTCAACTCCACCGCCCTCTTTTTGTACTTCCAATCCCCCAACGCCCTATCCACCCCCCCATTTATCTCCTCCTCGGTCGGCGTCGACTTCCTCAAATTCACCGCCACACCGCACCACTCGGCCCTCGCAGAAACCTCCCCCTTGTCGCCCTCCATCCCCGCCAAGACCATCGGCACCCCATTCATGACGCCGTGCATAAAGCCGTTGTACCCAGCATTCGTAACAAACACATCCGCGAACGGCAGGATGGCGTCGTACGGGAGGTAATCCGCCACAAGGATGTGTGATGGGAGAGGAGTTTCGGAGACAGGGAGCGAAGCACCGCGGCTACCGAGGGTGATGACGGCAAGGAGGTCCGTTCGGGAGGTGAAAGCGCGGATAGCCGGAAGTATCAAATCCCCATAATTCGTCGACACCGTGCCCTGCGTGACAAAAACAACCTTTTTCCTCCCCCCCTCACCCAGCGCCGCATTGTCTGTAACCTCCCCCCACCAAGCCGGATGCTTCCAGTTCGGGTCGAGCCCCTTCAGCGGCAGCCCGCCCACAAACCGCAAGCGCTTCACGTCTTTCGACGACGTCCGCGGATACTCGGTGCTAGCGCTGGTAGGCTGGACGGTGACATCGCCAAGCGTCATGACGGTGTCCCACAGGGAGCCGGTCAGGAGCTTCGTCGCGCCAAGGGGTTTCATGACGGAGTTCCAGTGGGAATTGAGCATGTCGTTGGCGGGGCCCATGGAGTCGTAGATGGTCTTCCAGAGGGCTTTGTTCTCGGGGGTTGGGTCATACGGCAGCGCGGGCCCAAAAGGCGGGAGGTCCGGGTCGTTAGAGGGGTTGTTGTGCGTGGCGAAGTTGATGGTCGGTGGGAGGGTAGAGTACCCCTTTGGCAGGGGCGCGCCGTGCGCGAAGGGGAGGAGGCCCATGGACATGACTTCGTGGAGGAGCACCACCGGCGCGGAAGGGTTTTCAGCGCGGGCGAGTTCGAGCGCAGCGGTGAGGGCGCGGTGGGCGGTGGGGATGGAGTCTGCGAAGACGTGGTTGAGGTCCTCGAGCAGGCGGACGTTGAGATCGGCGATTTGGAGGCGCTGTTCGGCGAAGACGGGGTCCATCACGAAGTTGTTCTCGATGAATACGATGTTGAGGTTCTCGGCGGTCTTTTGGAAGTCGGCGCCGGTGACGAAGTAGACTTTGAAGCCGCGAGAGGCGAGGTGGCCGGCGACTTGGAGAGGGCCGCCGGTGTGGCCGAATGCTGGGTAGGCGGCGCCGACGATGACGGGTTTTTCTTGGGAGCCCATGGTGATGGTTGTGTTGGTCGAGGTTGAGAGGGGGTTGGACTTGGTTGGTCGACTTGGTGTGATTAAATGGGGAGACTGCAGCATGAGGGTGAGAATGCGGAAGCTCTTATAGTTCCTGCTTCCCTGTTTGATTTGTTTGCACTGGCACTCTGGTCAGCTTGCATTTACCTGAAGTAGTCTGGATGGCAACCTTCTTTCGGCGTAGCCGATATTGTCCCCAGCAAGCGGTATCTCACCCCGCCTAGAACCAGCCGCATAGCAAATCCGACCATGTCAGCATTCCCATTGGTTACGGCTTATAATTCTGTCAGCTTTTGTCCGATCCTGTCAGCAGCGCTAGAAAATGCGCCCGAGAATTTACGTTTGAAGCCAACCGTTTCTCTGCCGTGTTCCCGCCCGGTCGCCCCTTTTCCGCAGGAGTCTCAGCTTCTCAAGATGCCACGCAGGGGTCGCACTCGATACCACAATAAAGAAGCCGCGCGGGAGCTCCTATTGTCACTGGACCCGCTGATGAAACCATTGCACCCGGTAAGGATCGCGGAGTGGGTCTTCGCACTAACACGGATGACAAAATGCGACGCAATGCTACTCTGACGCTTGAAGGGACCATGCATCAACCGCCGCGTCGTAGGAAAGGCGTACCAGATCTGCGGGATTGCCATCCTTGACGTGGCGATCCACATCGTTCCTCGGCCCGATAGAAGTACGTTAGGAATATCAAACTCCAAAATGTCACTCGATACTGGGATCCCACATGATATTCAGCCTCCCCCTTTTCAAAGACACCACAGCCAAAACCACAAAATAGCAATAAACACCGCACAACAAGATATCGACTCAACATCCACCCTACAACAGGCACATACGGCATGATCGAAAACGCCACAATCGGAAACTCCTGAAGCAAGATACCAGTCGCTGCAATGACCCCCCTCGGCTCCATAAAACCAAGGACAGACCTACTTGGGATCAAGTACCTTGTTACAATCACGAGCGTGAATGAATGTGCAGAGGAGCCAGCTAATGACTACAAGCTGAAACCCGGAGTGGCTGAGGAGAACAAACGACACTGCCTTTAAAGGGGCACCGAACCCCAGTTTTGATGGGTGGGGCCGAAACAGTTCATGTGCAGGCCAAAAAAGGGTTCTTAGAAATGCCGAAAAGGGGGGTGGACAGAGGTCCACAAAAGGATCGGAGCAAAAAACATACAACACCAGGGATTCGCTGGTCGTCACCGACCCAACTACTAGTCTGGCCCTCACTGGCTTGTCTATGGGAGAGCAGACGGGATCCCGAATTCTCCAGTGGGTATGGTCGTATGTGACAGTGTGGCATGGTTGATTCGCATGAGTAGGGGGACATGGGGTAGCTGTGCGGTGAGGCAGAACACGGAGGGAAACGGCCTCGGACACCGTTTTCTTTGACAGGTTGAGCGAGGCGGTTTGATGGCGGTTGAAGTGATTGTAATGAACATGAAGTGAGAGTGAACTTTGAAGCACGTTCTAAATCTCTGACAGTCTGCACCTCCTGCATTTCTCCTAGGCTGGAAACGAATATGACACACGAGTAGATGAAGAAAACCCATAGTCTCCCAGAATAGGTAGGTATCTGAATTCGAGTCAGTCCTAGCAACCTTTCATTACAGTTTGAGGGGGTTGTTGGGGGTAGGGGTGGGTGGGGGGTACTTGCATATGCACATGGTTCATGTTGACACTTAGATCTGATTGGATCATCGATCCCGCCAGTGTGTGAGGTAGCCGGCCGAGGACGGCAATGGCGCAAGGCTGTGGGAGCTCTCGCGGATTCCAGGCCAAGAACCACGTTCCATTCCAGCCAACCAGGCAGTCGTGTGTGTGATGGGGTGGGTCTGCGTCCGTGATAGGCATAGCGTGAGGCAGGCCACCCAGAGGGAGAGTGCCGCGATAAAGAGAGAAGGAATGCCAAAGGCAATGGCGGTGATGACCTCAGGGGACATTGATCGGTCGTTGGGTTGGGTCATATTAAATTAATTAGGTGGTCTTGGGGAAGGATAGTTTTGCAGTTTAGTCAGATTTGTCAACCTGAATTGGAAAACAAATGTTCAGCGGAACTCGGTCGTTGTAAAAATCGGGGAAGCTGTAGCTGCCAGTCATCGCCGGTGCTGTCACTTAAAGCTGAGGTCAAAGGGCCACAGGGGATGAGAGAGGAGAGGGCGGGGGGGTGGGTTAGACGGGGTAGGGGGCGAGACTTGGCCGAATGTGGGACCCGTTTGGTTGCCTTGAAGAGTTGGGGCTCTGCTTGGCTTGGTTGCCTTGTGGTGGTTCGCGACCATGTACACCAAACACAGCAAACCACGTAAGTGGCGCATTAAGGAGAGGTGAGGTGCAGGTACCTAGGTACCTACTTCTTCTGCATTTTTGTGTATATTTTACTTGCGCAGTCCACTGTTCCCTCTTGCGTCCCGGTTTTCTGTCTGCCCCTTCGTCCCTGATTAAGATCCAGAGGAATCTGTCAAGTTTGGGGACGGAATCATGAAGAAAATATGGCTACTGGTCGTGTCACCTCGCTGTAGTGGTGTTTACCCAGGTAATCGGGCAGACAATGAAGAGTGCAGCTACAGCATGCCCGCTACTGCACGAAGGCTGCGCGATAGTGCTTAATCCGCAAGGTATGGCTGCCCGTTATAGACTGGGGAGCGGTCTTTGGCGAAGCGCCCACCTTCCAATAACCTCCGATAAGTTCCATTCAACTCCTTTGCGGTGTAAAAGATCGAGTAGCGCAATTGTGGAGCAGATCCCCTGAAGCAAACTTTCACTCCATATCGTCCTTCAGTGGCCATAGGGGAGAATGCAATACATAGGCAAGTACTTACTTAAGTGCGTACAGAATGAGGGTAATAAGGGCGTCCATGCCTCCCGGGACCCGGGAAAATCTGATTTCTCATGTCAGAGCCTCAAGGCACATTGTACCCAGTCGGAATTCTCAAGTAGCTAGAAAAAGCTCCCCTTCAACGCCTCAACTGCAGCCTCAGCAACCAATCTCTGCATTGCCGTTCCAGCATGGTGCTCATCCCACCACAGACTGGAACATATGCCGTCGGTACTTTTACAGTCAGAATCGAAAACTCCATAAGCCTTCCGATTACCAAGCGCTGCTTCCCAAGCCGAATGAGTGTCCACGATGGTGACCTTCGCCCCCGAGTTCGCTGCCATGAACTCACCAGCTCGAACTGGGAGCTGCGAGTTCCAGTTCTGAACTGAGTTTGCGAGGTTGGTGATTTCGGTCACGCCCAAATTGTTGATCACTGCTGGGGTCCTGTCGATTGCTATGGGTTTGTTAGTGGAGGCAAAGTGCGAACTCGGAGCTCGCGAGACAGGTCGAACGTACGTGGGACATTCAACAATGCAAAGTGCCTTGCTCCCTAGGCATACAATGTTCCCAGCGGGGCGAAATACCCATCCAGAACCCTGTTAACGACAGCAGCCTGGTCATCGGGCTCCAGGAATGTGTTGAACAAATCGTTGATGCCGATCCAGGTTGCAAACAATGCATTTTCCGGCGTCCAAGGGGCATATGCAGGCTTCGACTGCACGCTTTTCGCCCAGTTGTTGAACTGATCGACCAAACTCAATCTGTCGCTCTTCTAGGGTGGCACGATAGCAGCATCGACAGTTGAACCCGGCGAAGCGAAGTTGAAGGTGAGCGTCACAGAGGTGTTGAATTCCGTGGCGAGATATCCCGGCCAAGCAAGTCCGCCGCAGAAGGTGTCCCCGGGGGTTGGGGGGTTGCCCATTGGGTTGGACGGTGAAGGTTTCGCTCCGTCGATGCTGAAGTTTGTGAACGTGAACGAATCGCCAAATACGAACAGGTACTTGGTCTCTATGTTAGGGTCAGGGGCAATCGCCGTAATAGCTGCCCCTGCGCTGAGAAGCGCGATGGCGATTTGAGCCAGCATTTGCGTACTGCGACCAGAAGAAGAGAGCGACTGTAAGGAATGAAGTTGAAAGGATACACTGGATTTCATTCGCCTAGTTGGGCAAAACCAAAAGTCCAGAGGACCATTTGGTTACGGAAGGGACAGCCAAGGTGGTTTTTAGCAAGTTCTTATCAATTAGGTATCTCCTCGGAAGGCATGCCGAGCGTGCCTTCCTCCATGGAACCACTGTGGGCTTCTCATCGAACGTGTGTCCCTCCAACGGCGCAACCAACCCTCGAAAGTGCCACCTCCACCACACCCAACTTCCATTCACTACAAATACCCCCCCAACTCATCCGCCCACCCGATCGCCCTCGTAAAATACTCCCCCACCACCGCAGCCTCCCACCGATTCCCGTGCACCAAAAGCATCTGCACCGCATACATCAACTTCCTCGAAATCCGGCCCCCGTACAACACATTCCGCCAATACCTCTCCACCTTCTCCAGAACCGCTCCAGCATCAACAAACTCACACCTTAGACAGGATAACCTCCCCTGCAAAGACTGAATATCCTCCAAAGACCTCAAAATATCACCTATTGACACCCACCGCTGGTGAATGACGGTTATGAGCCGGTCATATATACCCGAGTACGCCTCCCTGTCAGGATCGGCGTTCCATCTCACGTGCAGAGCGTCATGGTTGTGGAGGACGAAGAATAAATTGGCGCTCATCGCTCGGGCATTTGAGATGCACTGCTCGATGCGGAAATTGCGGCCATAGGCGCAGCTGATGCATGGGCAGGCGTTTTAGGCTGGGTTGTGCGGGATGTTAAGGGTTGCCAGCTCGGGGTTTGGGTGGAAAGGGCACTGGCAGAGCTGGGTGAGCGGGACGCGAGAGGACCAGGGCCAGCGGGATTGACGGCGGATTTCCTCCGCTAGGTTTGGGGCTTGTGCCGGGGAAGCGATGGGGTGCTGCGTTTCCTCTCGAAGGCGTCCTCGCCCTTTACCCTCACTGCGCACGGGGTACGGGCGGCGTACCAGAATAAGCCGATCAAGGTTTGTGGCGGCTATCTAGCCATTGGCGCCAATGCGAGGGAGTGCACGTCGTGTCCAGCTGGGAGAGCAGGCGTGAACTGCGCAAGCTATGGGCGGAAGACGGTGCTTATGCCTGGCGGGGCTATGGTACTCGTCGCCCTGACTGTCGCAATTGTACTGACCTTCCGTCGTGGAAAAAGGCAGTGGATGTGCCCGGGGGACAGTATTGGTATGTAAATCCTAGAGATGGCGCTCTGCAATACACGGATGCCCCGACTCTACCTGCGGGAACCAATGACACCGTTGGCTGGAACGCAACCACGACCTTTCCCCCTGTTCAGGATCAAGAGTTTGCAGGACAGCGAGTCTCAGGTATGTTGTGCTTCCGCTGCTCCAGATACCACGTACTCACCTGTCATAGTTGTCGACAACGGCTTCTTTGACTTTGACTCCGAGTCGCACTATTGGTTCGCGTGCTTGAGGCTGCTGAACGGGGGGGTTGCAGGACATGGAGGATATATTCGTCATCGGCTTCCAATGTCGATTTTCTGGACTGCGAGAAGATAAAGTTGGTGGCAACCGCTGTGGACAAGAAGCAGGGGGCGTACAAGTATGACGAGTAAAGCATGTTGTAGAAGTCGACAGTTAGAATGACAAACTGGGATGGAGACCACTATTATCGCCAGCCTTCATGATGGAAAGAGGAAAGATCATGAGAGTCTCAAGATCATACCACTGGTCACTGCAGTGGAATTTCGTGCCTCGACTCCAGGCGGGTGGCACCTTGCATTCCCACTTCAACTGATGTAAATGCGATGAACACATAAAGGTTTACGGGTAGTCCGCTCACCAGGCAGCTCCAACATTTCCCTCAACTCTTGAACTCTCCTATCATGCAGGTGGAAATCCTCGTGTCCAATGCCGGGCATGGCATTGTGTACTATTTCAACAAAAGTTTCCTTGTGTTTCTTCCGATAGAAGTCTCTTCTACCATGTTTTAAACAACAATGCAGGTGGAGATGACGTTAATAACGGAGCGCAAATGGCGATCACACGATGCCCCATTCTAGAACCCACACAGGCCATAGGATGTAAAACGGCCGAATCAGAATGCTGTTGCCCGCACAGCCGATCACATCTCACCCTAGGACCCAAGACCCATTACCGAACAGATATGAACCCAGCACTTCGACCGCGTGTCGCCGCAATCTGACCGGTTAAGCCAAGCCATGCCTGGATTGGCCGACAACCTCGAGTTCGGACTCGGCCCACATGTTTTTTTCCGGGATCCGATCTGCCGGAACGCCAAGCCCCTATATTTCCGCCTTGTGGGTGAACAACCACGCCGGTCTCCAAAAATGCCCCCTCACCTCCATCTAAATGGTGGGCAGGGGCGATAGAGTGCGCTTCAGGCACAATGCTGAGGCCAGCGAATGAGATGCCTCCGCCTATCGGGACTTATCTACGGCTCGCTCTCTGATTCCTCTGTTTCTAGACGTTCCATTCCCCGTGCAGCAAGGTAGCAACGGGAGGTGGATGGAGCAATATCCCACAGGGTTCGTTGTAGCCGACCGGGTAGATTTACCGGTGACGGTTGACCACCAAAAGATCCTTGCAGGCACTACGGTAATGGATACGGGGTCGTGGATGCAGATATAAAGCAGACTCGTTGTCAGTGGACCTCCAGGCGCAAAGGAAGTTTTCACGGTGAGAGGTTCCACCAGCAACTGCGTCGACAGCTCTCATATCCAAGCTACCAGGATGCGTTTCTTGTCGGTCATAGCCGTCGCAAAGACGGTCTCGCTTGCGAGATGCGCCACCACCTACGACTACATCGTCGTTGGTAGCGGCCCCGGAGGCAGCCCCCTCGCGGCCAACCTGGCCAGGGCTGGATACTCGACGCTGCTGATCGAAGCGGGTGGCGACGAGGGCGACAATCCCACGTACAGAAACATGGCGAACTTCATCGAGGCGTGCAACGACGAGGCCACTCGCTGGGATTTCTGGGTCAAGCACAGCGATGATCCAAAACAGGACGCTCTGTTCAAGCACACGACTTGGGATACCGGCGATGGGACCTTTTACGTTGGCCTCAATCCGCCTGCGGGTGCCAAGGTATGAAATCCCACTCAACGCATTCCCTGCGACTTATGCTGACTTGAGCAGTACTTGGGTATCCAGTACCCCCGCGCGGCGGTCCTCGGCGGCTGCGCCATGCACAACGCCGGCGTGTCGTCCTTGGCGCAAGATGACGACTGGAACATCGTGGCCAATCTCACAGGCGATCTCAGCTGGGAGGCTCCCAAGATGCACAGGTACCTGAAAGAGATCTCCAAGGTCGAGTACCAGCCCGCAGGCACGGACCCAAATCACGGATACAACGGTCGGTGTTTCCGAGTCTCAAATCCGGGAGGTGTGACGCTGACAGGAACCAAACTCCAGGCTGGCTCTCCATCATCACCGATGACCCCTCGTGGGCAAAGGCGACCAACACGACCGGCGTGAGAATTCTCAACAAGTTTGCCGAGTCGCTCGGCCAGACAGCTCCCGATGCCGTGTCGTTGCTGTCCAACCATGACATCCTGAGCACCAGCCCGAACAAGGATTACGTCTCGTCTCTGTACAACATGGCCTTGCATGCCAACTCGGTGCGTCCTTCAAATCCCCGTTCACGTACGTCAAACTGACACCCATCCAGAAAGGTCAAAGGTCAACCCCCGGCGACTATGTCCGCACAACCCTGGCCGATCTCGCCAAATACCCCCTGACGCTGAAGATGCGCTCCCTGGTGACCAAAGTCTTGTTTTCCAACGAGTCAACCGCCCAGCCGCGCGCCATCGGCGTCGAGTTCATGGAGGGCGCATCCCTCTACAAAGCCGATCCCAAGCACGTCCCCGGCGCCAAAGGACCAGTCTCTCAAGTGTTTGCCAAAAGGGAAGTCATCATCTCCGGCGGCACCTTCAACACCCCGCAGATCCTCAAGCTCAGCGGTGTCGGGCCCAAGGCGGAGCTGGAGAAGTTTGGGATCAAGGTCGTCAAGGATCTGCCGGGCGTCGGGGAGAAGATGGGTGATAATTACGAGGCTTCCCTGTACGGCATCACGACCGAGCAGATCCCTGCGGGTTTGTCGACTGCCATCTTTCGGACGACCAACGCCCCGACTAAGAAGCGGAACATCTTTGCGTGGTGCGGTCCCTTCTCTTTTGAGGGCTTCTGGCCTGGATTTCCAACCAATCGCCCGAATCAGTGGGAGTGTGCGATGGTGCACATCGGACCCAAGTCGCAAGCTGGTACGTTGGTGGTTTTTTTTTGGTTTTTTTTTGGTGGCAACCGGCCCCATCCTTCCTTCCCTTTCCACACCCAACTCTGGAACTCCACGCTAACCCTACTCAGGCACCGTCCGTCTCAAGTCAGCCGACCCCCAAGACACACCCGACATCAACTTCCGCTTCTTCAAAGAGCAAGGCGACCAAGATCTCGCCGAGCTCGTCTCCGCCACTAACATGCTCCGCGAGACATGGAAGGCAGCCGGCGCCCCCGCCGCGCCCATTCAAGAGCTGCATCCCTGCCCGGGGGAGCTCGGGAAGGCCGCATGCACGGATGCCATGCAAGCCGAGTATTTCAAGACGCAGGCGTATTCGCATCACGCCACGTCCAGCTGTGCCATCGGGGCGGATAACGACCCGATGGCGGTTTTGGATTCCAAGTTCAGGGTGCGTGGTGTGTTGGGACTCAGGGTGGTGGATGCGAGCGCGTTCCCTGTTGTGCCGGGGGCGTTCCCTGTGGTGCCAACAATGATGCTGAGCCAGAAGGCGTCTGAGGTTATTATTGCAGATGCGAAGGGGGCTTGAGTTTCGTGCAGCGTCTTTTGCAGAGTGAAAAGTCGCCTACGAAAGCTCCGACCGAAAGAGGGGGCCAGATGCTTCTGCGAAAAGGCCCGGAAACCGATATCGAACGGCTTTTACGTGGGTAGCAAGGCCTTTCCAGCAGCTGAGGAGGCGTTGAAAGCATTATAATCAAGGGTCTCACCGGTCTCTGGATGTCTGAAGTGCACGAAAGAGGGCCTTGAGGTGCATGCAAGAGGTCTTGAAGGGATGCGAAAAGGCTTCAAAGCATTTTCGATATCCCCAATTGTCTCCTTTCCAGGCCTTCCGAGATTTCCCCAAGGCCATCTTATATGCACTTTAGACATTGAGAAGTTGGCGAGACCCCGTATTACGCAGTCAAAACACCTTATCGGTCACTAAAGGGGCCTTGTTGTGTACTTGATGGGTGTCCAAGAACGATTTTCGGAGGGAGCTTGAGTTTTGCGCGCTGTGTTCGTAGACCACCCAATCAGTAACTGCCGTTTCGGTCATGATTCAAATGTTTCTCTGAGATCTATCCCGCTAATATTGGTGCCCTGTACAAACACTCAGGCCGGAAGACATGGGCTGTTTAACGCAGCGTTCATTCAAGCAATCATTATGGTGGATGGTAGTACTACTCTACACTCCTTTTCTCCTCCGCAGTTGCCGTCGACAGCCGCTTCTCGCTCCACGCTTCCGACGAGTAGGGGTCTGTCTTTGCAAACTTCCTGGCCGACACACCCTGTTCGAACAACATATCCAGCTCGGCATACGTCTGGTCCTTGGGCTCAGGCAGGCGGAAGCAGACCCAGACCCAAATTCCCCTTACCAAGCGGCACCCGAGATGTGGTGCAACGGCCCTCGCATCCACGAGTTCATCCGCGAGATCAACAACGTTCTGGCCCCTTTCTCGGCCGTCTCGGTCGGGGAGCTGTCCAACACACCCGACTCTGCACAGGTCCTTCCCTGCGTCTCAGCCAGCGCGCGCGAGCTGGACATGGTTTTCGAATTCTCCGTCGTACGCCTGGGGAATGGCGACCATTTCAGCGGGAAGTACACCTACACGCCATTCCCATTATCCCGGCTCAAATCTTGGTATGACCAACATGCCCAGTTCGTGGGATATCACGCATTACCAAGACGTCGAGGCCGTGAATTTCTTCGCCGAGGCGGTTGCATCGGGGGACAAGAAGCGGATCCGAGATACCAAGCACGGGTTGGGAATTCTCGCTCGCGATCACGCACGGCTCTCTTTTCGCTGGAACGAGGATGACAACGTCGGGTTCACGGGCGATGCAGCTAAAAGTTGGACGAGGATTCTAGTTGAAGGTGTCAGTGTTGAGGGGTCAGCTAGGAAATCGGGAGTCAGTATTGGAGTTTTACAGGGAGATGTTACGCCTTCGGAAGAGGTTTCAGGAGGTGTTTGTGTTTGGCACTCATACGCTGTTGGACCGTGAGAATGAGTCTACTTGGTCGTATCTCAAGGATGGGACCTTTACGAAGAAGGATGCATCTCGAGCAAGAGGGAAAGCGTTGGTGGTTATGAACTTTACGACAGAAGCGGTGCCGTTAATGGATGAACTCGCTGCCCTGGGTTGTTGATGAGACTGATGGTGACGACCGAGGTTGGGATGAACGAGGAGAAACTCTCGGCGTGGGAAGGAAGGATATATTGTGATTTTGACCCTGAATTCTGCATCTAATTCTCATCGAGACATCTCACCGATGCTACAAAGGCTCAGACCGGATGAGAGGGACCAAACACTCTGTTTGAGAAGTCCTGAAACCCGTCCTCGCACGCCTAATACGTGCACAGCAACGCCACTCGAGCAAATACAAGGCCGTTTGATCATTATGATTGGAGGTTCCCTCAAGCTCTCAAGCACATGCAAGAAGGCCATAAAGACATGCCGGAAGGTATTAACGATATGTAGAAAGGCCTCGAAAGCACCTACGAAGACCTTAGAGACGTGCAAGAACGCCTGGAAAGGTTGTAGTTAGGCATCTTGAGAATGCTTCGGAGCCTTGTCCGCACTGTCATGTCTCGGGTCCGGCGATTGCCGTTTCGATCTGTTTCTCGAGGCGGACGTCATATACTGCCTGCCCACTGGGCAGCTGTCTGATCAGACCACGGAGATAGCTGAAGTCGCTCCGAGGCTCCTCTTGTCGCATATCCGGGCTACCGGTGCTGTTTGCACCCACTGGGACCCGGGCAAGCACGTCCACGACTGCGGAGGCAGTGTCGAACAGCTTTTCGGTCAATCCAACGCCATGAACAGCCATGCTCTCCACCGTAAGATCGCGTGTCGAAAGGGCGAGCTCTCGTGCAATGCAGGCCGGGTACGAATATGTCAAGCTCTCGCGCGAAGCCTCTTGTCGTAGATGGCCCAAACGCTGCCTCAGCTGCCAGAGGACATTCGCAGCCACAGCTGGGTGACGCGCAGGTTTGCCCTTTGAGTGGTGTGCAGGTTGGCGGCTGGATCCACCGCGGCGTTGACCGAAGCCTCGATGTCCTCGAGGAAGTCAGGAGGACATGAAACGGCGGGCTCTTCCCTGTTGAGGAGGGCGAAGAAGAGCGTACCGAAAGGCCGGAAGAGGGCAGCAAGACTTGCGTAACCAGCGAGCGATGGGGAATCCTCTGGCGGCTTGGTCTCTGGATAGACGAGTACCGCGATGGAGCGTCGGTATCTAATCGCGTGAGAGCGTTCGGATACCAGCAGCACCCCAGAAGATTCTGTTGCTGAGCGAAAGCGTGAGGGTGGTTTTCGGTTCTCGGATGAGCTGCGTGGAGTTGCCAGAGAGTGGAGGTCTCGCGGACATAGAAGAAGGCCCGACTGTGATGCAACATGGCGGCATGACAAGCGTACAGGAAGAATGTATGCAAGCACACCTCCAGCGATGGGCTCACTCTTGCGGGCTCGCTCCCATGAGTGCGCATTGCCGTCGCTCGCTGGAGATGCTCCAACCCTGACGTCGCGGGAGTTTCCGATACTGGCCCTATGTGGACGTGGGATCCTGGGTCTTCGGCCTGGAGAAGGACGAAGGCGCATACAGCGTGGAGCAGCGAGCGCGATTCAATTGCAGTCGCAGAAGCTCCATTTGCGGCGTCCTTACGATACGCGACGTATTCTGGCGTCAGGATGGGAATCGTCGGAAATAGCCGGTTGAAGAAATGATCCATGCAGTACTCGACCATCGCCATGGGAAGATGTGACGACTCCACGGGTTGCTGAACTAGCTCCTTAGAAATGTCCAAGGCATCCTCGATGCGAACCAGGCCGGGAAAAAGTCACCCAAACTGCAAACCTCCGCCGGTATAAATATCGGTGATGCAGATAGTTTTTCTTCGCTTCTTCCAAGCAAGAACACCACAAAATATAAGCTCATTGCTTCCATTTCAAGCCTTCCAATAATCTTCCCAAGCTGCCAGCCTACCAGCTGCCAGGGCCGCTAGGTATCAGCCAGGTGGCAGGGCAGTCGAGGCTTCGGTCAGGTTGGGGTCTCCTTTTTCACCATGACAACTCGACGACAATGAAGAAGAGAATTAGGGGGGGGGGCTACCGAAGTTGCTCTGAGCTCCATGGGGCTACAGCTCCAAGTCTTCATGAGTTTGTAGTGCGGGGCAAATCTAAGACGGGTATCTTGATGAAGTTCCCCTGCCAAGCCCCTGCCCTGGCAGATCCACATCCACAACCAGATCGACTAGACAGTTAGATGTCCCAGCGGGGGCAATTCGGGAATTGATTTTATAACGTCCCTAGTTTAGTAGCGGCGGTGTTATTTTTCCCGCTCTGGGATGCCATCGGCCCCACGGCATTTCCCCTCCCTAAAACCTTGGCTCGGGAATGGCGCGCATACCATCGCCAAGACCTCCGGTGGGGAATGGGTAAAGAACATCCATGACGACGACCGTCTGGGCAATAGCACATTTACCCAGACGCTCATGCTACCTAGCATCTCTGGAGGTATATCAAGAAGAAATCCATCAGCAACACCATGGCACCCGTGTCCCCAGAGAGAGGCAGAGGCTCACTTTCACCACTTACACCACTTACACCACTTACACCACTTACACCATGTGGCATTCGTTCCCCATCGCCTTGCTCCTCCCGGGCTTCATCGCAAGTGTCAAGGGGCAAGGTGTCACCGACAAGAGCCTGACAGTCGAAACCACCAGTGGCACGTACACCGGATTGGTCAACCCATCTGTCCCTGATGTGAACCAATGGCTCGGCATTCCCTACGGCCGCCCACCCGTGGGCTCTCTGCGGTTTATGCCCCCTGAGGAATCAGCCAACCACGGCACCGGCCTCAGCGCCACATCATACAAGCCCATCTGCATGCAGAACAACGGGAACAGAACGGGCGTCTTTTGGGACATTGTGCCCGAGTTCCAAAACACCGACCAGCAGAGTGAGGATTGCCTGTATCTCAACATTTGGGGTCCACGAAAGCCGGTCGTCGCCGAGAAACTGCCCGTCATAGTCTGGGTGTGCGGTGGTGCTTTTAACGAGGGCGGTGGTCATGCGCCATATCAGGTTCCCGATCACTGGATTCAGAGGACCCAGACTCATCTCGTTGTGGCTTTCAAGTATGCTTTCCCAAATTCCCACCAACTTCCCGAGCACGACTTCGTGGAAAATCTGCTTTTCTGATCAACTCCTGTCCTCCCCAGCTACCGTCTGAATATCTTCGGCTTCCCCGGCACCCAGGCAGCGAGCAAGAACGCCGGCTTGTTGGACGTCAGACTTGCGTATGTCCCCTCAGCAAAACCAATGATTCTCTTTGCTAACAGTTTTCATAGCGTCGAGTGGCTCAAAAATAATGTCGGGGGATTCGGGTGCGTGCTAGCAACTGACCCTTTCTGCACACCCACTGTTTCTAACACCGCGTCTCCATGGGCAGAGGCGATCCCAACCGCATGGTCCTCTACGGTCAGTCGGCAGGCGCCGGGGCAGTCTTGAGCTACGCGTATTCCTACCCCGCAGATCCCATCGTCACCGGATTCATCGCATCCTCCGGCGGCGCCTCGGCAAACAACTCTGCAGCCATGAACTCTGGCTTCCAAAAGATTGCCCAAGACGTTGGCTGTGCCAACCTCACCGACAAGGCCGAGCTAGAGTGCATGCAGCGCGTGGATCCCGTCGTCCTGCGCGAGGCCGTTGTTGTTTCTCGGACGGGATTCCGCCCCGTCGTCGATAACACCACCATGTTTGTGAACTTGACTGAGCGGCACGAAAAGGGGCTGGTGCCCAAACAGCCGCTCATCACCGGTTTCACCTTCAATGAACCTGCCGCCTTTGCGTAGCTGAACGAAAACGGGACAGAGCCGCTCAACACGACGCAGGGAATGCCAGGTGGAGGACTTTCATGCGGCGCCAAGCGGGAGGCATTGTGCGTACCTTACCCTTCCCTTATACAGTTAGATTGTGAGATCACAGCCACTTACACGCTCCGTGTAGGGTTCGTGCCAAGTACGGCCTTACAACATACAGCTATCTGTATTCGGGCAACTTCACCAACGTCACGCCTCGGCCGTGGCTTGGTGGCATGCACAGCTGTAAGTGTCAATGCCCTCGATGATATGGTAATGCTGACGAAATCTTTGTTGTATAGCGGATATCCCTGTTGTCTTCGGCACTCACCATCTCTTCCGCGGTAACTCAACCGAGCTGGAATGGCAAACCGGTTTTGCCATGCAATGTACGTCTACTTCCTGCCCTAGAAAGAAGCATGAACTGATACAGCTCATTCCTCCGCACAGCATTTTGGGTCACCTTTACAGCAAACTCCTCTGCCGATCCAAGAGATCACCGTGGGACAGCCTGGCCCAAATACAAGGCGGCTGACCAGCGAGTTGTTGTATTTGGTAACGCGACCGGCCCCAGTGCGTCTTACATCGCACCCGTCGAGGTGGCCGATCAATACAGCGGAGCCTGCTAGAGACATCGACAGGTACTTCTTCTAGTATTTATAAGATGAACACGGCGACTATTCGGTGTCCGAACTTGCCGTTGTGCATACGCAGGCGGTACATTCAGCCTGCCAGTTGACAGAATCTCTCAAGGTGTCTAGACACTAGGTCATTAGTTTCATGGTGTGACTCCTCTGATGGAAATGTCTAGGCAGAAAAAACCAAAGACACATGCGAGAAGACGAAGAGGTCAAACGAAGGTTTCATCAACATTGCGCTTAACCACGCGGCCGTTTTATATCAAAAAAAGCAAGGTGGCAGAGAGGGGCCAAAAGAATGACGTTGAAGAAGCCAAGCTTTAATGCGATGGCGGTGTGGTACTAGTTTCCCCCGCATTGCACTATGTGTGTACGTGTGCGTAGGACACGTTGAATCGCAGCGGCAGGGTAATGAGTGGTCCGGATTCTTTCTGTCCCCCACGTAACTTAGTCTTTCTTCTTCCGCTCTTGCGGTTGCATCGCTAGTAGTGATAACTGCAGTGTGAGACCAGCTTGAGATACTGTGGCGACAAATGAAAGTGCCGAGCTCCAGAACTCTCCAGCAGTGAGAAACGCTGGTATCGAAAGCAAGGAGCTAGCTGTTCCCAAGACACAGAGGGCAAGTGACCAGCGCCACGGAGAGCCCCACGATCTGCGGGATAGCGGGAACGTGGCGGTGAAGAACCCGAGTAGAGACATTGCCAAGGACTGGACGCTGAACCAGAAGCTCATGTCATGGACACTGCCGATGTCGGGGGTGCTGTACTTCCAGGCGATGCCGAGCAACGCCGTGGCGCAGAATGTGGTTATTGACACGGCAGCCGTGAGGGTGGATTGAGCAGCGATCTAAGGTATAATTAGTTGTCAATTTCAGAAGAGGTGCAAGTGGTGTAAATACCAGTGACACCAGATCCGGTGTATGCAAAGCGTCTATGCGCTCCCTCTCGGCCCGCTGAGAGGCCTTTTGGATATTTATCCGTACCTTTGGCGTGACGCAGGATGAGTTCAGGATGTCCTGGTACGCCACCGACGGCATGTCTGTCAGAACGATGACACTTTCAACGATTCCCTCGAGGGTCAGAATCTTGTGCCGCACGGGCACGATTAGACCCTGGCCGTACTTTCGAGCGAGTCTTGTCCCGTGCGCTTCTAGTATCCCGTCGAAAGTTTGAATTGCATCTCTCCACAGGTCGAAGAGGTTCTCAGCTTCGATGCATTTCCCCTTTTCTAGAACCCTCTGAGCGTGATCCCAAGCGCGCGACCAATGAGTATAGCAGCTGGTGCTGCTGAGCCGGTCAGCGTACCACGCCATGCCGTCTAGGTCATTTGGATTGTTTCGCAGGTCGTATGCAACGTTGGCTTGCTCTGCCTCGAGCTTCGCCGACTCCACTTGCGATTGGGTGGAACTCTTGAACATTTTATTTCTGATCGCCGCCTCTAGGAAGCCGATGGCTACCCCGTTGATCATGTCCATGATCCAGAAGAGGCGGGTAAGCCTCTGGTCGAGATCGATGTCCATGTCGGCGAGGGGCCCTTCCGGGCGGGCGTCAGTGCCCACCAGCGACACTGACCCGTCGTAGTTTGCGCGTTCTCGCCGTCGCGACATTTCGCTGTCTTGATAGAATGCGAAGATTTAACTTTGAAGTGCTGGTGACAGGATGGAAATGAAGAGGAAATTTTTAGGAGGCGCCAAGTTTCGGAAATTTATTGTGGCTGCGTGAGGTAGCCTGCGGTGGCTATGCCACCCATGGGACCTAAGGCCTGATGTGCCAAGGTCGCCCCCCCTCCCTCCGACGGCCAATAACCACCGCTCGCCTAAGTAAACGGTTACAGTCAACTCTGCATACAGCGATTGCAACTATAACGGTAGTCTAGCTATAACGGTAGAAATCGCTGTTTGGGGGAGCAATGACGGCTTATGCCAACTGACTTGGGTCACCTCTTTAAGCACATTCTAAACCGCGTCGATAAAGCGTACTGGGAAAAGTCTGCCGAGCTTCTACACATTGCGCCACACGACCAGTGCGACGGATTACCCCCTCAGGCTCACTACTACTACGAACGGGGATCACGAGGACCAAATTTACGCCGTGGCGCGGCTTGTATACTCGGAAACATATCAACTTCCCCGGATCATCGCTCGTACTGGCGGGCTTCTGGAAGTTCACGGAAAAGGCGGTTCGCACTTGACGGTCAGTTTTTTACACCGAACAGTCGCCGAATTTCTCCACAGCGAGGACATGGTAAACGATATCCACACGCGCTTGCGTCCGAACTTCGATGTCTACCTCGCCCTGGCAAAGATGAACACTGTCCAGCTCAAGAGTGACATTATTCGTGCCATTGCAACAAGAAGATGGCTGCACACAATAATCTTCAGATATTCCCTGGGTCAATAATCGAAATATTCAACCGGCCTGGGGCCTGCTCGATGCGATTGAGTTGACAAATACCACCCGTTTTTCACGGAATGATGTTAAAGAATACAAGGAACTGCTTGTCCAATTGAGAGCAAGATGCGACAAGTTCTTAATCTACTTCCACTTTGCAGGGCTACCCTCACGCTGCCACCGGAACGAACTCTTCAGACAAGGGGTGTGAAGTGACATAGGTTGATAGGCGAGGATGAGGATGGAGGTAGGCGGGCAAGGTGGGGAGGCAGGGATGGACGATCTGATAGTATGCAGGAGACTTAGTTTACCACTTTGGATTTGAGAAACGTGACACAGAAAGGAGTCTATTCAGAACCAAATCTATCCGTTATCTAATGCAAAGTCTAAACCGCAACCGCAGCGTCCTTCGCTTTCTCTGCGTTCAACCTCCATTGTTCTCCCCTGATGTTACAAAGCCCTATTAACAAGCCAGTGCCAGCACCGGCAACGGCAATAGCAAAGGCCACTTTGATGCCAACCATGTAGGCTTCCACAATGCCGGGGACTTGATCCTCACGGAACACAGCGCGGATGGCGGTAGCACCAGTGTGAACCACCTTGAGCGGGTCGACGTCCGGGACCGTGGTTCGTACTGTCTGCGTGAGTTTGTTGATGAAAGCCGCCTGTGCCGATGTGACAAAGACGGTAGGTCCGACGCATTGGAAGACTAACCAAGTTAGCATGTATCTCGCTCCAAGACGGTTCGAGGGGACTCACACAACACCATAGCCGTTGCCGAGGAAATATCCTCAGGGTCGGCACTCGCCTGCGCCATGATGATGGGGATCTGGAACGCCAGACCCCAACCAAGGCCGCCCAAAAGCTGAAAGCAAATCCACTTCCCAACGCCGCTGTCAGCATCTAGCGTGCAGAGCAGGCCGGTGGCGATCAGACCGATGGGTGCGCTGAGGAGTTGGAGAGGTATCGCCAAGCCTGTTGCGCTGATGATCGCACCGGAGGAAATCATGGATATTGTAGTGGCGATGATAAGCGGGAGATTATATACGCCGGACATGGTCGGACTGGCGTCGCCCATAGCCTGGAAGCAAATGGGGAGGACGTAGATGACCAGATAGTACGACCTAACGAACGTACCTGTAAAGCCACAGCTCACCTAAATCGCCTGCTCCCGAAGCAGACGAGGGACGATGATAGCCCTCTCTCCCTGGTGGCGCTCCCAAAATATGAACACCACCACCAGAGCAACAAAGCCAACCAGCAGCCTAATCACCAGCCCGCTCCCCTACGGCGCCGTTATCCCTCCGTACTGTAAGGCAAGCATAAACGCCACAATCGCGCCCATCACCAAGGCCACACCCGGAAAGTCCATCTGCAACAGCTTCTCCTTCCACGTCGCCTCCACCGGTCGCGCCGTGTTTGGCGTGTGGAAAAACACCAGGATGATCAGCGCCGCCAGCCCGCCCACCGGCAGGTTGATCTAAAAGCACCAGCGCCAGGAGACCTTGTCGGCGAAGACGCCGCCGACGAGCGGTCCCACCACGCAGGCCACCCCAAACGACATGCCCACGAAGCCGGTGTAGACGGCACGCTTGGCCGGAGGCGCAATGAAGGCGATGATGGTGTACGCACCCGTGCCGATGCCCGCCGCCCCGAGGCCGCTGAACGCGCGCCCGATGATGAACGCCGTCGAAGTGTCAGCGACGGCGCAGATGAGACTGCCCAGCTCGAAACGAAGACGGTGGCAAGGAAGGTCAACTTGAGCGGGAAGTAGCGGTAGACCTTGCCCCAGGACGACTGAAAGCCGCCATTGGTAAAGAAGAAGACAGCGCTGTACCACGAGACGAGGTCGAGGCCAAAGAAGTCTTCAGTGATCTTGGGAATCGCAGTTGCGACGATTGTCTGGCGGCGGATGTCAGTTGGGGTGGAGTGCAAAACTGTCGCGAGGTGTCTTTACCATGTCAAGGGATGCGAGGAAAATGCCCAAAATGAGGGCCAGGATGATACACGCGAGCTTGAATCCGGTGGGATACTCGGCTTGTTGCGGCTCGAATTTCGGTGGTTGTTCGTCGAGTGCGGTATCGGGCGCTTGGCTTCCGCTAGACGCGCCATTTTGGCTGCTGATGCTGTCGCGTTTCTCGTCGTCGCGCTTTTCGCCTGGGGGCTCCACCAATTCGGAGAGGGCCATGGCTGGCGAGGGAGTGTTGTCAGGGCGGATAATAGCGAACGAAGCGTGTTTAGGTGTAGACTTCCATTTGCAGCAAGGGGAACCGGTTTTTGACATGCCTTCGCCGACTGGCAGAAAAAAAGAGTGCCAAGAATGAATCATTGTGAAATGGTTCGCCTCACGCCTGGCCCTGTCTGACCTGCCAAGAACTGGGGTGGGCGGAAGATCGGCACAGAACTCTGCATCCGGTCATTCGCCGCACTTCATCACTTCACTTCGTCAAACAGTGTCGAACTGCAGCCGCCTCGCTAGGCGCTCAGGCGCCCTGCCGAACAAGGCTTGGCTGGAGCGCAGGGGCCTTGGATCATGTGCTCTCCCCACACACAGGGAGCTTCCATTTGTATATAACTGGGGAGTGCTTCACACTCCCCTTTTCTACCTAATTAAGTCACTTTGCAACTGAACTTCCGCTGCTCGCGAGCCCTTCGTTCCTCAGTCAAAACGTTCCACACAAAGCCTTCCTCTGACAGGAAAATTGTAGGTTGAAGTTTGTCCGCCCGTGGGCTCTGAAAACCAAACAGCCAAATGTGCTCGGAGGTTTAGATTTGTGATACATTCTGTCAGAAGCACGGCACCTTGGATTGAATGGGTTCAAATTGATTTAATTCCTTGTCCGTGGTCTCTGGCTTCACCAGAGACCTTCTTGTTATTCTTGAGCGTAGTGTCAAGCGGGCAAAAATAAGCCCGTGGTCTTTGGATGGGCCGTCATCTGCAGCAGTTCACCGCCCTGGTTAGATGATGCGACATTCCCCGTCATGCCAAAAATCGAAGAAACAAACAGGGAGATGAGAAAGCTGAGAGTAGCTGACGTACTTGGGTTCGTCCACTTTACGTTTTTCTGAAACTCTCAATCACTCAGCTTGCTTGCCGCTAAGGGATCAAGACGTACCTCGCTCGGCTTCATCGAGCCAACCAAAAAGGAGATCGTGCATGATATCGTCTTTCATTCTAATCGCACGATTGTGACCTTTGAGTTCTGGGAACCGACAACATGATACAATGGATGAGGTATTGGAGACCGCTCAATAAAAGATTTGGCCAAGAAGGGCTGTTAGGCTGGGACTCGGGTAGATTGCTCCCCAAGATAAACCCGGCCATGGTGACGAGTTGGGGCAGTGGCTTTCTCTCTTTCTGCTTCAAATTATCATTTCTTCAGAGACGGGGGTCTCAATAATACGCTGGTGCGGACCGGAGACAGCAAGGAAACAGTGCCGCCACAATAATGTCGCGCAATTTCGGAGCCAATGTGTTTGATTCTCAGATCGTACCCCTCTCCTCAGTCTTGAGATATAGATTGAATCTTATTATGACTCTTACCGGCAGGTTGGTCCCAAGGATACGGCAGCCCACCCTGATGGGGGTTGCGTGGGAGCTTCTTTGAGTGATGTCTTACACCATTTCCGGATTGAGGAACGCTTACGTCAGGAGGATGCCCGTCCTCCAGCCTGCACTTGACAGGCTTGTGAGGCTTACGAGAAGTGAGCAACACCCCAATCCCGTCCGACAGCCATAGCAGCTTCTGCTTTTTTTTTCTCAGAGTCATCTGCCAGGGCCTGTTGGACGATGTCAAGGCTAGGACAGGACGCCGAGGGTAGTAAGCAAATGAAGGAAGGCCCAAACAGCTACGTTTATCTAACAGGTGTAAACCCTTCGCGTTCCGTTACTCTTACGCCAAAGCAAAATCCTTGGACTATTTCCAACTAAGCCGTATTTCACCTATAACACCGTGTTCTGAGCCTCGGATTGCGTCCACATGTCCCTTGTCGTCAAGATTCCGCCAATGTTAACCAAGTTGAATATTTCTCTCCCTACAAACAAATACTCTACCCTTTTATACATATCTCTTTTCATCCTCACCCTCGGCAATCGATTTAGACACTTCCGGCTTCCGCGCATATACCATTTTTCTGATATCCCCGTCAGCCTCCCCAAACATTTAAGCTACCCAGTAGGAAGGCATTCAGCAGGTAGGTAATGCACTCACATCTCGTAGTACGGCTGCCACTGCCGCCACTGCCGCCACCCCTCGCACATTTGCGCAATCAGCACCTGGATCTCTTCAAACTCCCACCCCATGACGTTCTTGAGCATGTATAGCGCGAAGCCCTCGACGCTCTGCTCGAGGAACAGCAGCGTGTACAGGCCGATGCTCTTGAGGCGCGGGTCCTTGGCCCACCCGCCGATAGGCACCTTCCACGTGCGCGCGACCACATCGACGTAGCCGGCGTCAGCGATGTGCCCAGGCATCTGATCGTAGATCTGGAACGTGCGGCCCATGCGCTCGCCGGCCTCGGCGAACAGCGCGTTCCACCGAAAGTAGATGTGGTCCGGCGGCGCGATGTCGGAGAGCGTGCGGATGTTGAACTCGACGTGCTCGAGGTACCCCCCCGGCCGGCTGCACTGGAAGGCCTCGCGATACAGGGCTGGCCAGTCGGAGATGCCGCCGTGCAGGTTGCGGATGTGCACAAAGTCGAATTGGCCTGGTGGATAGGTCCAGGAGAGTTGAGCATCGTCGATCTCAAAGCGCAGGTTCGCTGGGACCCAGGCCGGCTGGATCGGGCTAATGTCGAAGCCGATGACCGACGCGGAGGGGAACTGGTCGGCGATGTCACTGGCGCGGGTTAGAGGCGATTGTTGGAAGGGAAGGAGGAGGGGGGATAAGGGTCTCACATGGCCCAGATGCCGGTGCCGGTGCCGACGTCGAGTATTCGCTGCAGTTGAGGTGAGTAAGAGCTCTGTCGGAAATGCGACGTCGACGAACCTGGGGATTCTCGCCGATGGGCGCGAGAAACAATTGGTCATCGAATAGTAGGGTCATGAAGTGATGTCTGGCAGGGCACCATCAGAGGTCTGTCGCCGCTGCACAAGATACATATGAGATGCGTACGTAATGTCCAACCCCTCGGCTTGTTCGTCGTCGATGGGGGCCCTGTTTCGCAGTGCGTCGCGTCAGTCGCTTGCGATGCTATGCCACGTCGCACAAACACTTGCCAGTATTCGGTCGTCCTCGAATTCTGGTAAGTTCGTCCGTGGATCTTGCGGTAGTCGAACAGGCTCGCCGTCAACGAGGCCGTGGACTCGGGTCTCCCTCTTCACAAGGGCCTGTTAGCGGACAGGTGGGCGCATCTTGGCGAGCAACAGCACTCACTCGTCGCCATGAGCAGAGTCGGTCTCGTCGCCCAGGTCGGGATCCTGCGCACATGTCAATACCGCAAGGCGCCCGGGGCAGGTGGTTGTCTTACGACGGTGATGTCGTGGGGCTCTTCTGGGAAGGGCGACACCGGTGAGCCCGTTGCTTGGGGCGTTGGACTGGGCATTGCGGGCGACCGATTGGCAGCGATTTGTTCGGCGGAGTCAATTCTGTGGGGAACCAAGGGCGTTCGTGCGAGTTTTGTGCAGCGCAGCGCATGGAGCCCCTGCTACGCTTAGCGGCCATTGGACGGGTCGTCGACCGGCTCAACAGGGGGATGGAGTAGCCAAATGGGGAGCAACGCCAATGGGACGCGAAACTGGGCACGACGCAATGGAAAAGTTGCAAATGTACGGATCCGTATTCCGTCCCGTGTCTGTGCGGGTGGGGGGCCTTTTTCTTCATGCCAGCTCATCCCATCGCTTCCATGCCTCTTTTTGTTCAAGACAGCCGTCCGCTAACCAGAAAAGTAGTCACTTAATTGGCTCGAGGGTCGGGTCTATTGCTGAAACTTCAGCTTGGGTGGGGGTCGGATTTCTTCGGTTCGGGATGCGCGGATAATTCTTTGCTGCTGAGTTTAGGTTGCAGGCCCGTGTGCCCACGGACCCGACCCGTGCTTCCTCTGCTAAACGCGAACGACCCATACGGAGTACCACCCACCTGCTGATATGGCCGCGGGGGCCTTTTTCCGGGAGGATGGGCCCATCCATTTGAGGGTTCCGCGCTCCTCTCGCCTCCCATCGCAACCACGCACGCACTGTCCGGGCCGCACCCGACGATCTTGGATCTCGGGGCCGCAACACACCACCCCAAGCCACGATCCCACCGAGTCGTGTAACCGCATCGCGCCAGGCACTGTCTCGGAAATGACGCTAGCGTGGGTGCTGTACGCCATCCAGGCCCTAGGGGTGTACGCCGTCTCGGCCGTCATCTACCGCCGCTTCTTCCACCCGCTCGCCGGCATCCCGGGGCCCTTCATCCCGTCCGTGACGCGCTTCTACATTTGGTACTGGAACGTGCTCAAGGACGGCCAGTTCTACCGCCGACTCGATGAGCTGCACGCGCGTTACGGTCCTGTGGTGCGCATCGCGCCCAACGAGGTGCATCTCGCTGACCCGGATAACTACGACAAGATCTACAACATCGGCGGCCGCTTCTACAAGGATCCCACCTTCTACGGCGCTCTGAATGTGTCCGTGGCTTTCACAGCCATTTCCAACGAGGAGCATCGCCGTCGCCGCGCCCCGCTGAACAACTTTTTCTCCCGCCGCGCTGTGTTCGACCTCGAGGACATTGTCCAGGAGAAAGCCGCCAAGCTGTGCCGTCGCGTGCGCGACGCGCTGGATGCAGGAAAGCAGGCGGACTTGCGCTCGGGACTGCGGGCCGTGAGCATCGACGTGCTGACCGAATACGCCTTCGCCGACTGCTGGAACCATTTGGACGCACCTGACTTTAACGAGTGGTTCTCCGAGGCCGTGCGAGACACGGGCGTCATGTGGTGGACCTTTCAGCAGTTCCCCGTGCTCATCAAGCCCATGTCCTTGATGCCCGAGAGCATAGCCCGCAAGATGGGCCCCGCCATGGACGGCTGGATGGACTGCATTGTGGTGAGCTTTGTCTGAAAATCCGAGGAGGAGACGATGCTCATGTCTGCAACAGCGAACAAAGGAGTACGTCATGGACGTTCAGAAGAAATTCTCCGCCGGCATCAAACCCCAGCGCCGAACCATCTTCCACGAGCTCATTGATCCTAGCACGCGAGACGACGAAGAGAGGCCAATCCAGGCGACGCTCGAGTCTCTGTCCGGCGAAGCCCTCAGTTTCTGTACCGCCGCCGCCGACACGACCGGCAACGCGCTCGAGACATCCGCCTACTACGTCGTTACAAACCCACTCATCTATGCGACCCTGACCAAGGAGCTTCGTGAAGCCTTCCCCGACCCCAACGCCGAGATTGACTATGCCACCCTGGAAAAGCTCCCTTATCTCACCGCCGTCATTAAAGAAGGCCAAAGGTGTGCTTCCCCAACCGCTTCGAGCGGAGATGTTTGCTCACGCGGCTCTAGACTCTCCTACGGCGTCATTAGCCGTCTTCCTCGCGTCACACCATCTGGCGGGGCTACGTTTAACGGACACTATCTCGCCAAAGGCGTAAGGCCCCTTCCCTAGTTCAAAGAGCTACACTAACAGTCCCTAGACAACCGTGTCTATGTCTTCGTGGACCATGCACCGCAACCCTGTAGTCTTCCCCGACCCTGATGTCTTTGATCCCTCACGGTGGATGTCCGGCGACGTTCGCGCGCGGGAAAAGTGCCTGGTTACCTTCAGTCGGGGCTCGCGCATGTGCATCGGCCAGAACCTGGCCATGTGCGAGCTGCATGTTACGCTAGGCAACCTGTTTCGCAAGTTTGAGCGGCTGCAGGCCGTGGACATTTCTCACGGCGACCGGACCTACGTCGACTACTTTACTGCGTTTCATCCCAAGGGTGCGAGGGGGTTCCGGGTCGTGGAGGGGAAGGCGTGAGGTGTGTAAGAAAGGTTTATCGATCTGCCATCATGACCATATCAGTGACCAACTAATGTTGTATTGTCCTATCCATTTGGGTAGTCCCTAAGCCAGTATAAACAGTGAAGTGAGCGTATCAGGAATTCGAGGATGAGCACTACATCGAGGGAGATCAGTGCCGCCTGTAGCACCGGGTAGCGGCCAAGGAACGAAAGTTGACGACCCAGGTCGGACTTGTGAGGTCAACGAAGGGGGAAACAGCCTATTTGTCTGCGACGAACCTGGGCACACGAAATTTCCTTTTTCGTTCGTTATCCTAAGCTGGGGTAAGCTGTGGCAGATTTATCCTAAGCCTCCCCTGATTCTTTCCTAAGTTAGGGTAGTCCTATACATTGCCGCTATATAGCTTTAAAGGCCTCTTTTCAGTCCCCCCTGGTTAAAGTTTCCTCTTGTCAGAAAGGAGGTTCAGAGGCCCTGGGCTTCTAGTCAACTCTGCTGACTAGATGCCTGGCACTGCCAGAACGCCAGTGAGCCTCAGCCACCGGAGTGACGAAGCCTGAATCCTGCAGAATAGTCTATAAAGAAGCCTCTGGCTTCCAGCCAGAGCTAGAGGAACAGAGTCGACACAAGCAATACAATCACGCAGTTGTAACCCTTATAATTCCACAGAATCCGGAGTGCAGTGCTTCTGACATAAGTCCTGTTCCAGTTAATTCCTTCCACAGCCGCATCGAGCTGTAACTCATACTCCCAAATCACCAGGTAAGTTAGCATTAAATCTAGGCTTTTGTGATTAGAGACCCTCAGTCAGCGCCTGCGGTGGCTCCTTGAACGCTTACGTGGAGGGTGGTTTCTAGGATATTCCAATCAAGCAATGTAAGGCGATAACTTTAGCCGTTTCTAATGAAATCAAGGGCTTATTGAAGCCGCCATTCACGAGAGCCCTCCATCTGCGAATTAGTGTAATTGGTAAGTTATAGGAAGAAAATTGAGTGCATGGTGTAGGGTTTAAATAGGGATGTTGAGTTTGTTAAGATCTGAAAAATGCCATAGAGTTCCGTGGCACCAGAGTTCCATGGCGGGAGTCTAGGTGGTGGTGGTAGTGGTGCGAGGTCCCAAAACTGGGCCCTCGCAACTCCACGGCCATTTTAGACCACCGTGGCAACTATAGCCAAGGTAACCCAGAACAGTGACCCCCTCACTCAGCCTAGCTCAGTCTAGCTCAGGCTAAGGCGGCAACTACTCAGGTCCGAAAAAGGAAAGGTTAATTCGTAGTGTCGACTTTAGGGTGGTGAAAAGGCTGTTTCATCTGCCGGGAGACCCGGCTGGCCGTAGACGGCATGCCGCAGTGTAGTGGTAACGAGATAACCCGGAAGTCGTTGTAATAGCACTGGATCAACTCTACGGCGGTTTCTATTTTGCGTTGGCGATATTTCCACCTCTCTTTGTATTGAATGAACTTGACCGAGAGCTCTACGCTCCTGAGGAATTCGTGAGTTGTGTTGTCGACATTAACGAACATCTCGTCATTGTTCGGGGAGTTCTTGTTGATGATGATGATGATCAATCTTGGCCGTACTCGTTGGTTGAAGGTGCGCTCGAGACCATCCTTCGACCATTCGAACAGCGCCCAGAGGATCTCTTGCGATGCTCTATGTTTTTATTAGCCGCCCACCCAGCACTCGGGATTGGATTCCTGAGGGGAGGAAAAGACTCAACCAACCTGGCATTTGACGTCACGAAGCAGACAACATCCGAGAAGGCGTACAACAACCGCGGATAAACGCTCTTCGTGATCAGATCGCGCGAGTTCGCTTGCTCGAAACTGACTGGGCCAGACATAGAAGCATTGCTCTCAACATTGGTGTCATCAGAAGCACTATCCGATCGTTCCAAGTCGGATTCGATTGCCACTTCGTGCTGGGACTCTCCCCTAGCAGCGGGCTGCATCGGACGAGAAGTGCGAGCCCAGGTCAAACTCACACCTATCGACGCTCTTTTCCTGTGCTCTTTCACTAAATCACCTATTCCCCTCGCAGTGCGAGCTGTCACGTTAGAGCTCTCCGGTGGCTGGGTTCTGTATTCCCGACTGACAACCCTTCGAGCCACAGGGGTGCTGGAACCAAAGAGGCCCTCGCAGTCTAATGTCACATTAGCCACATGCGACACAAGTGGGGCTGCTCCGATGCCTGGTTGACCAAAGTTTGTAGCCGTGGCCAGACGAAGAGCTTGGGAGGCGAGTCCTGCTGATTGTGAGGCACTCCGAACCACGTCGTTCGCAAATCGTCCAGATGGAGCGAGGTGGACTGGGTGTGTAGATGGCGCGAATCAAGAAGCCATGTCAGATATGCATACTCTTTGAAGGAGACCTCCTCGCAGTCTCCTCCCCTGACTATCGATCCTGGCGGCGGAACCTGGTGTGCGCGCGATTTCCGAAGACAGGTCCCGTGTACAGGCTTATGTGATCCGCCACATCCGCCGCACATGAGCAGGCTGGTTGGGTGCACATCGCTGTTGGCGCCAGAGGCGGCAAGACCGGAGTATGCCAATTCGTTCGGTGATCGTTCCGATGCTAAAGGGGGGATGGTCAGTAGCTGCCGGTCTTGGTAGGTAGGATTGCGGGTGAGCATACAAATTGCTATCCGGCTCAGGCCACCTCGTTGTGAAGTCTTGCGGCTCTGGGCTCTTGATTCTGGTGAGCGGGCCCTGGTCTGGGCCGGGGGTCCCGACCGCGGAGCGGGCAATTTGCACGACCGTCGAGTCATTCTGTAGCGCGCGAAAGCCGGGCCCATACTCGTTCTCGGCCGCTTCCCGGACAATGGCGAGCCAGGACTCAAGGTCGCTTTCCTGGGGCGACGCCGCTGGAATGACCTCTGCCATGCCGTCTAACTACTGCGAAAGCCCTCAACCGCAATCAGGCGGGATATTTAGGGGGTCTTGTCTAGTAGGGCGCGTTGTTCAATCGAGATGAGTTGGATTGAAAGGTTCTGCGATCGTGTCGTTGCACGCATTGCTCTGGGCCCTCCCTCCGCTTTAAGCGCTGTAGCTGACAAGAAATAGTCGAATGCCAAGGTAGTCTGCCTGTGGCCTTTCTTTTCCGGTCATGCTGCAGCAGGTGGCGGATAACTTCGCGATGAGAGGCCACACCTGCGCTTTCATGTCTCAAACTTGATATTTTAGGCGCCCATTGGTCGCAGTGCTGCTGCTTTTTCTGAGTGAGCAGATCGTCGTGCCACGTCTGGTCGAAGTGCTAAATCTCAAATGCGCACTTTCTGGGTTGGATTTCAACGAAATTGTTAACGTGCGTGATAAGCGAGTCGTACAGACAAGCGAGTCGTACACTGAAAATCTCACCTTTAACCCTGAAAATATACCCTTGCTAAAATAGTCAATACTTAGTAAAATCTTATAAATTAAGAAGTATATCTTTATCTGCTTAGTAGTTATGTAATATAAATTAATTTCCATTTTTAGCAAAATAATACACTGAGTTATATCAGTTTGAAAATCTCGCTTAGGGTTATATATAGAGATAATAAGAGCATTACTGAGTTTTCTAGCTTTATAAGCTATAGTATACTTATAAATTTTTATTATTACTTATTATATTATAATAATTACCTATGCAAGTTTGTTAGTAATAATATTAAGATTTGACGGGTTGAGTAAAGATATATTCTTAGGGCTAAATGTGGAGTTCTGAGTGTACGACTTGCTTGTCTGTACGACTCGCTTATCAAGCACGTTAGTGGATCGGCTGCCTCGGGCTAGAGAAATCCCTTAGCAGCTCCGTAGGTACTACGCTAGCCTAGTCATTCCACGCAGCCAAGCTACCCCTACCAAAGATACCTTGAGGTACTCCGCATCATCGAATTCTCCCTACCGTGTTCTAGCTAGGCAAAGTTACTTGAAACTCGGCCTCCAAAAGTCCGATTTCAGTTTTACCAAGGCTCAAAATGTAGCAGCGCCTAAGTTTTATTCAGTCAAGCCCTTTGCCAATGCAATGAAGGCCAACTCCATTTGATCAAATTCTCCGACATTGTAAGTAACGCCCGCAAGACCAGAAGACAGGACTTACTTGTTTGAAGAGAGCCGTTGTGGCGTGCTAACACTATCTCACGATTTCGGGTCAGGGCACTTCAGTTAAGACTAGGCAACCTTAACTCTTCTAAGAGCCGCGAGCCACCACGTAAAGAGGCCTGGGTTTGTATATTTTAGGAATCAAATGCATTGCAAGAGGCCTTGCATTATGACGAATTCAAGATATTGAAGTAAGCTAAGAGGGAATCTCAGGAGGTGCTTGAGAGTTGGAACACGAACGGCTGTGATTGGACGATTGTGTGGCTGGAGTGGGGCCGGATGGGCAAATTAAAAATGGTCTGGTAAAGGTGCTTGATTCGGCTAACTTAGGATTGACTTCGTCATTCGCTAAATACTGGACCGCGCCCTGTGGGGCTCCAACCCTAACCCCTGAATGTACCAGATCTAAGCGAGGTGGTCGAAGCGGCCTCAACGTGGTTCACCTCCGCCGGGATAATAAAGGTTAGCGTGGCATGGGGCCCACTGTTATGGTTAGCTTTCTGCGGCAGGGGCTAACAGTGGGCCCCATGCCACGCTAACCTTTATTCTCCCAGCGGTTTCACTTGATCGAGCACTGCAATTTTAGCGTCGCAGGAGGCTCGCTGAGGGAGACCCTAACCCTAGAAGGTGGCTGACCCACTGTGGGGCTTTCCATTAACGCGTCACATTGTGCACGACGCGTTCCAGCATCCACCAAACTCAAAGGCCTGCCAGAACCACGCAATACCAAGCCCGCAACCCGCCCACGGTCACCACATCAACAAACACACACCCAAGCGAAATCGATCACCATGTCCGACTTCGAGGATGATATGGATATTGATGTCGCCCCATCCAAGGACATCACCTTCTCCGCTGACACAACCAAGGGCAAGCGCAGCGCCGCGAACCTGCCCGTCGAGGCGGAGGACAGTTTGCCATGGTAAGCAGCACGATGGGACAAATGTACTTGGAAGCTAATTGCCGGCCATTAGGGTCGAGAAATACCGCCCCGCAACGCTCGCCGACGTCTCCGGCCACCAAGACATCCTCGCGACCATCAACAAGTTCGTCGACACGAACCGGCTCCCCCACCTGCTCCTCTACGGGCCGCCCGGTACCGGCAAGACCTCGACCATCCTCGCCCTAGCGCGCCGCATCTACGGCGCTGAGAACATTCGCCAGATGGTGCTGGAGCTCAATGCCTCCGACGACCGTGGCATCGACGTTGTGCGCGAGCAGATCAAGACCTTCGCCTCGACCAAGCAGATCTTTGGCGGCGGCGCATCACGGTCGGGCGGCGGCTCCTACAAGCTCATCATTCTCGACGAGGCCGACGCCATGACGAACACAGCCCAGATGGCCCTGCGCCGCATCATGGAGAAGTACACGGCTAACACGCGCTTCTGCATTATCGCCAACTACTCGCACAAGCTCAGCCCGGCCCTGCTGTCGCGCTGCACGCGCTTCCGCTTCAGCCCGCTCAAGGAGCAGGATATCCGCGTGCTGGTTGATAAGGTCATCGAAGAGGAGAACGTCAAGATCACGCAGGATGCGACCGAGTCGCTGGTACGGCTCAGCAAGGGCGACATGCGTCGGGCGCTGAACGTGCTGCAGGCATGTCATGCGTCGAGTACGTCCAAACTTGCCCCAACCCTCTCCTAGCAGACAATAGCTAACACTCCGTGGCAGGTACACCACTCCGGCTACACACCGACCCCAAAGTCGCAGAGAAAGACATCGTGCGCGAGGTCATCACAACCGAGACCATCTTCAACTGCGTCGCAGCACCACCGCCGGATGCCATCAAGCAGATCCTCAACACACTGCTCAGCACAAGCGACGTAACAAGCTGTCTGACGACCATCAACTCGCTCAAGACATCGCTAGGCCTAGCGCTCGCGGATATCGTTACGGCGCTGTCTGAGGAGTTGGTCAAGCTGGAGGTGAAGCCCGAGGTGATGATCACTTGGCTGGATGCGTTGGCGGATATCGAGCACAGGATTTCCAGCGGCGCGAGTGAGGTGATACAGACGGGGGCCGTTGTGGGAGCGATAAGGAATGGGGTTGAACTGATGGGGTGAGAGCCGAGGAGCGTTGTTTTTGATGGCTACCTTGGAGTTGAGGCATAATTCCACGTGGTAGTTTTCCGGCTGGGTTGCCACACCCGCCGCGATATCTTCGCGGTTCATTGGAAGGGGTGGAGGTTCTCGATTGAGACCAGAGCGGGGGGCTTTGCACAGCTGTGTGGAGACACGCTGATCCCGCCTCGAGTGTCCAAGACGGCTTCTACGATTGACGCAAGGGTAGAGGAAATGATTAGCAGGCGTTTGGGAAAACACCCACTGCCTCCGGAATCCAAAACATGGCCGTTGTTGCCAGGAACTTTGAGTCTATCTGCTGCATTTGCGTGAACCTCGGGTACGGTAGCTCAGCCCAACAAACCTTATCAAAGCTTGAGATAGGCAGATATTCTTTTCTCCCACCCGTTATGTGGTGAGGGTAGGAGGTTGAGCAGGGATGAGAAGATCTTGCTCTCGGCTTGAGTGATGGAGTGTTGCGATGTGTGGAATTGCCTGCTGAATGGGAGGATGTTTCTGAGGGCGGCTTTGTAATAGAAGATTGTGGGTTGCGTGCAGTGCTGGCAGTTCACCCAGGATGGAAATTGCATTTGCTCCTCAGGCTTCTAAATATCGTGGTGCCTGGCGTTGGTCCAGTTTGGCTCCAGCGTGTCGTTCCTTCCGTTGCAGAGTTGAAGGGCGCCGTCCGGATTTTCTGTTGCCGCACGGAGGTCCCCGCTAACCCAGCACTTCTCTGCGGCGGGGGGCTCGACGATTGGTGTAGCAAGGTCATCTATGGAACGCACTTGTGTCGTCCCGCAGAGTATCGGCAGATCTGGCCGACTGGCAGCCACGCGCGCCAGCTACTGTAAATGTTTAGCCCCGATGCCCAAACTAAATCACGCAGGATGGTGATGCGAAACTTTCTTTACTATCTCTACCTATCCCGGTAACAAATTACGTTTTTTAAATACCCTTCAAGCTGTAAGTATGAAATCCCGCTAAACGTCGCTGAAAAGCAAATAATCGGCCACACGCCGGGTTAAATACGGGCAAGGCCGGCCCAGTCCCCGACGGACAAACTCGGAACTATGCTCTCAGCCCGTTATACAGCAGCTTGGACGAGGGCGAGGTTCACATTATCATGTCATTCCCCAGATGTAGCGGTTAAGTTCAAGAAGTCCTGGTCAACATCCAATTCAACAAGTCGAATGTAGAGCGGCACAGCGCTCAGCCCTCCACGTGGGACCCGGACATGCAGAGAACATACGATCCTTCTCAACGGCCAGCGTCTCTCAAACGTGAGAACTTCTTTGACGCTCCCCCGGCCATTGTCGGTCCGCGCCGTGTGTAAGTCGACACTATCTCCGTCGGTCCAAACAATACGGAGGAGAAAGAATAGCCAAACCCGCCTTGATAGGAGGGACAGCAACGCTAAACTGTCACATACGACCACACCCACTGGAGAATTCGGGATCCCGTCCGCTCTCCCATAGACAAGCCAGTGAGGGCCAGATCGACTACTGTGTAAATGGAACACACCCCGGAGTTCACAGCCACCCTACACGTGACTGGGACCCACCCTAACCGCCCGGCTATACTTCAGCAAACCAGCCCGGCTAACGGAACGATACGTATAGAAACGGTAGAATCGTAACTCCTAAATACAGGATCCTGAATACAGGATCCTGAATCACGTTCTGGGCCTTATCGCCACCTCTATTCCTCACCCCGGGGCGTTACGATCATTTCGCTGCCGGTCCAAACCTGCAATTAGCATCCCAGGTCCTAACGCCTTCGGCCGCATCACAATAGCAGCCAAACCTCACATCCATAAGTTTCTACCCTACGTACAGGGGGCTAGCTTAGCTCCACGGAGTTATTTTCCTTCCTAACCCGTTATAGCTTTCCTAATTATATATATTCCCACCGTTACCCTCTTCGAGATATCCGATAATATCGCGATAAGCTTCTATTCATCGCCTAAGCTAGCTCTGCAAAATCCACAGACACTTACCCTAACTAACACTAATACCAGCTAACACTCTTACTACAGCTATAAATTATATCCATCTTAAACACTAAGTTATAAGTTAAAGTGTAAAAGAGAGGTTTTAGAAGGCGGAAAAGGCGTGTAACTTAACAGAAGCATTTATATATAACTTAAACCTTTACTTAAAGTATAAAAACTAAAGAGCTTACGTATAAAAGCTGTAAACACAGTAAATATACCTTACCTTAGATATCCAATAATCAGTTCTCTACTAATTAAAATATATCAACTTAAATACGCACTTAAAATAAAGCTCCTTAACCCCCATAACACCTTTATAAACCTGTGCTAACACTGCGATTCCGCGAAAAGAGAACTTATCTAATTCCTTAAGTCTTACATCTACGCATTATAAAAATAGCAATATTATCTAAAGCTAGAGAAGACTAAGAAAATGTAAATAATTAAGTTAACTATTACGTTACTTACTTTTTAACAAACTTTAGTAATTAAAGTAGATTACTAAGTTTTTCAGCCTATAAAGGAAGCAAATTTCAAGGAAATAAGCATCTAATAGCTGAAATAATTACTAAGGGAGACGTCCAGGGGTAATAGAGGACCTATTTATCAAATCAGCTAAGTATAGTTATTATTAACACTTATAACCTAACGTTACTAATAATAATTACAGACTATTAGGAGTTTTATATTAGATAAGTTTAAGCTTAACTAGAAGTAATTGTTTAAGAAGCGCAAAGCAACTATTAAAGATATCTTACTAATCTTAAATATATTATAGCGGAGGCTATATAACATTCTATACACCCTTAACAAACGTTACGCTTTTTATACCGCCGTTATTATAACTAATCTTAAGTTTAGGTTAAAGAGCGTTATTAACATACGTTACGAACAAGTTAAACTATATATTACTCCTAATTCCGTAACTAGCAGTATTAAGCCTTATATAGATGTAATAATATATCACTAGAAGTAAGAGACGAATAAGGTCTACACTAAGTAAGATAACGTGTTAATAACCCCCCTCCTTCCCCTTTACCCCACTACTCTTAGGTTAAATCTGTTTATAGCTATACGTACAAAATACTCCTAGTACCGTTCTACTAAAGCCTCTACCTTATCTTATTTATAATATCCCAGGCTTTAACGGACAGCACGTACAATCTTTATTTCAGCTCTCTAAAAGAGCTTCTTAACTAACTAAAGTTAAAAGACCAAAACACCCTCCCTATTAACTGGAAACTTAAGTTTAAAGATAAGGTTATATTCCTAATTATATATCCTAAGTTTTAATACTTATAGAATAAGTATTAAACTATCTTTAACTGTAAGCTTAAGCTGTAACTATACTTAGCACAGGTCAGTGTTAATATAAGATATAAGGAGAGTATATCCTTTACTTAACTACTAAGCCCCCTTCTATTATCCTTTCTCATCACTCTAACCCTTTATTTTAAACATATTTAGTAAAGTAATATAAGACTATATCTTATTTAACTCTAGTAAAGTCTATTAAACATCTTATTAACTAAAGACAATCTCTAAAGACATTTTAAGTCTTTTATATAAGTTAAACGATTAGAATAAGTTAATAAGAAAGGCATTACATAACTTGTCAGTAAGGTAAGATGAAAATATACCTTTATATTTAGCTCTTAGAGATATAAAGGGTTTTAAGGAACGTAACAGTATACGCGCTTTAAGATAATAACACGATGAAGCTAAATCTCTATATAGCTCCCGCTATAAGTAGGTACGGTAGCTTATTAACGACATTTCAGATCTGAAGGTAACCCTCTTAAGCTAATTAATTGATAATTACCGGACTATCTACTTTAAAACAGCATAGCTGCTAAGAGCTTTAAAGCTGCTAACTAATAACTTAGTTAAAGCTTCAGTTAGGCTAACCAAGTCCCATTTTAACTTTAGCTTCTTTACCGTTACTTATATTAATCAGTTCTTTATCTAGATTAAACTTAACGGAGAATAGTAAATACAGATCTTCCTTACTACATTATAAGGCTTTCTTTTATTAGGATTCGTAGGCGTTTAAAGGCTTGTTAAAGGGCTAAGTAGTATTATGTTAGGCATATATAACTTATTATAATAAGACGTTAAAAGCACACGTAAAGATATCTAGCTTTAGAGGTATCTCCTTTACCCCGAAACTACATATTATAATCGTCACTTTATTTTAGCCTGGCACTATTAGTGGATACACTTAAAGAAAGCGGACTAATTTAACTACCTTAAGTGTATCCGAGAAGGAAAGACCTTTATTATTAGCGGACTTAAGAGCGCTTAGTTTAATTATATAGAAAGAACTTATAGTAAGCATACAGCGTTATATCTCTTAAAGGGGGGGTAGGTCGAAAAGATGTCTCGGTTAGCAAACTCTATACCGGAGCAGGTTCAGTGTTTCTTCTATAACAACTAACTTACTGCTAAGTGTTAATTCTTACGTCATTTTAACAAACAGTATAGCCTTATAACTTACAGTACCTTTTATTACCTAAAGTGTAAGTGTAATAGCTGTAAGGAGAAGATTATAAGGTAAGTAGTATAGTTAGAATATACTTAAGTAATGCATAAATGTAATAAACACAGCGTTCCCCTTAACACGTAAGTGAGAATAAAGCTGAGAACGAAGGTGAAATGGTAAAGATAAGCGCGTAAGCAGACTGCAGGTGGAGATAACACAGTTATTATCCCCAGTAATAAGCCTTATAATGGATGTACTGATAAACGTACTAATAAGCCTTATTATTACTTACACTAGCTAGGTACTAATTCTTGCGAAGAATGCATTAGATATAGTATTAAATACGTATTACGTACTGGTTACAGTTAATTATATTCTAAATGCATTAATATAAGGTTAATATGCTAGGTTCAGCTTAGTAAAAATTCCTACGTAAGGTGCAGCAAATCCCAAATCAAATATAAACGATAATAATATACACGTTAAGCTAGAGACTTTAAAAGGCCAGCTACTTACCCAGTTATCCCTTTATTAGCGACCGATTTAGGCTGTAGTATATTAAAGACTAATTCGGTAATTAACTTAAATATAATAGCAGACTTTAATATAGTAACGGTAGACTTTAATATAATAGCAGACTTAAATATAACAATAGGCTTATCCTTTAATGTGTGGGAGGTTAACCTAGAGTTTAATACATTAGCGATCGATACGGAGTTTAATAAGTTTATAATTAACCTGGAGCTACTTACCATCTCTTAAAAGTACATATATAGATAAAGTTAACGGTAGAAAACGAATATAAAGAGCTTTTATATAAAATTAATAAGACTTAAATAAAATAAATATTATATTACCTTACGTACCTTTATTCCTAGCTTAAATACTTTAAGCACTTGGATTTATCTCCATATAACTGCAGTTACGTAAGCTGTAGGAAGAGCCCTAAAACAGTAAGAAAACATAAGGGCTAGGCACTAGGGAGTCTAAAACTGCTTAACCTCTCCCTATAAACCTTCTTAAACCTATATACCGTAAGTAACATCCCGTGTACAGTAGCCTTTAAAAACGCCCATTATATAACCCTAACCCCTAGATACCTATTCCGCTTATCGTATTAGCTGTTAAAGTGCAACTTACATTTAACCTTACTTAATTAAAACTCACACGCAAATAACGTTTATATAACGAAATCTGCGTAAAACGTAGAACGCGTAGTTTGTGTGGTTTTTATTAATCATTATTAGAGAGGGCCATTTCTATAAAAAATTAGTAAGTTAATTAATTTAAAGCGTTTTCAGTTTATTACAGCGATTTGTTATTATGTAGTTACGTTACTGCAGTTATAATAAAGGTAATGTTAGTAATAGTGGCTAATGTGTAAGGAAGAACAAAGAAGGCTCCTAGGGGCTAGGGCTATATATAACAGTTTCAGTAAGGGCTACAGTATAAGACGTTACTTACAGTATATAGAAACGTTCTCTTTATTATACTTAATACTCTATTCTGTAATTCTAATATATAAATATATAAGTAATATTTAGCTTTTTATTATCTATTACAGATTATCCTTAATAAAACTACCTAACTTATACTTGATAAGTAAGGGGTAACTTTCCTTAAGCTACATCCCCCCTTAGTTAGCTAACTTAAAGCTTATAGGAAAAATAGAGTTAAGGGAAGTTTACTTATAATCTTCTTATAAGGGGGTAACTATAAGTTAAAACTTTTTAAGTTGTAAACGTAACGCTTATTGCCTATCTTAATTAGAAGGTAAACGTAAGCACTGTATTTTTATAGCTTGTTTATTTTGCGAAAGATTGTTTTATAACGGTTGCTACTTTGCTCCTGTAACCTTCTAACCTCCTTACAGGACTTGGATATGGAGTGGATAGCTGACTGTACGTTGCGGTTTAGTAAGTAAGCAGACATTTAGGATATAATTATAAGTGTTTAGGCTTTACTGCTTAATATTCTACACTTATAAGCCTGTGTTATAAGAGAGGAGATAATATTAACTTACATTAAACGTTCGTCTATCCTGAAATAATAAGGTTAATTAATTAACGATATTTATAATTCTGTCCTTTAGTGAGTAACTTATTTTATAGCGGGAGGGGATAAGAAATATAATTGCGTAATATATGTTAGATACCTTAGTACCTTAAGACACTGTTCTCTAGGGACAGTTTGCTGTTTTCCAGGGACAGTTTACTGTTTCTAAGCGTAAGTGCTGGTATTAGATAATAACAGTTACGCCCTACTCTCTGCCAAAGACGAGATTTCGATAGCTAACCATATATGAAAGTTTAAGACTAATTAGGCTGCGTTTAGTACGTGATCTTTCTATATGCCTTCTTAATTAAGTTAAGTGTTAGTAACGCTTTATCTTTAAGCTATAACTGTTTTAGGCTTAAAAATTATTTACATAAATGCCGTTTAAAAACTTAACCCCGTTACTGTGAAAGTAAAGTTAGGGTTATTTATTTTCTTCCCTTAAACGCCTCTTTTTCTTATCGTAACTAGGTACGTAATTAATAACTGTAATAATACGAGACATACCTGTAGATAAACAGATATAGCCCTCACGCGTTGTTACGCTATATATATTTACAACACTGTTAGTTGGTAAGCTTAAAATAGATAAGTAATTATACCTACTCTTAGAGGTAAGTAATTGCCTAGGATAAGGGGAACTATCAATTAGCGCTGTTATATTCTATCTGCCCCTTACTAAGCTACTTTCTTATTAACTATATTAACTGCGGAGGAGGCCCCCTTGGCTTAAATTAATTTAATACTTACTACTTAAAGTAGAGAAGGAAACACTAATTAACTTAGCTGCTTTCTATCTGCCCTTAACTAAGCTAACCTCCCACACGGATACATTACATATATTAACTACAGAAGAGGCCCTTTCCGCTTAAAGACTTAATACTTATTATTTAAGTAAGGGAGGAAACACTAATTAACTCGGCTACTTTCTATCTGCCCCTAGCTAGGCTAACTTCCTATATAGACATATTACACATATTGATTACAGAAGGGGCCCCTTCCACTTAAAGACTTAACGCTTGCTGCCTAAGTAAAGGATTAAGCCTATAACTTATAACTATATAAGTTACACTTTTAAGCCTTTTAACATAACTTTTATCCTTACTAAGGCTGCTTATTCTCCTTAAAGCGTCTGTATCTAATTAATTCTAACGCTTACCTGCTGAAATGTGGAAGTTAAATACTAATCAACAACTTAAACAGTAAGATCATCGCTTATACAACTTATCTTTTAGCTAATATTGGATCTTGCAGCGTCTTATAAATAAAGTAACTGTATAAGATTCTAACTGCAGCTACTTATTACCCCTAAGTATAGGATACGTTACATTTAGTGAGAGTTAGACATAAGACTAATCTTAAAGCTAGTCTATATACTTAAAATACGAGAGCTAAACCTTAACCCTTTAGATTTCTCACAAAAAGAAGAGGCAGCCAGTTAATAAATATACAGTACTTCACTTTCCTTTCTCTTATCCTCTCCCTTTAACTCTCCACCTAAGTATTAATATACCAGTTACTACTATACCTATTACAATACCTCTTTCCACTTAGGCCTCTAGTTATTATAATAACTCCCCCTTTTAATAAGGCTATATTTAAACTACTTAATAATTCTAACTATCTTAATAGTCTAATTTCATTTTCTACATTAGTTAAATATAAAAACCCTAATCTTTTCCCTACTTATTATACCCTTACTTTTAATATTATAACAGACAGCTAAATTACTTTAAAGACCTACGACTTTACAGACTCCTAGGTACCTTACGTGGACTATTAAGTTAGTAAGGGCGATATAATCCTTAACAGCCTGAGAGATAAAGCTTATAAACTTTACAAATTCCTAAACGATACCCAGCCTAATAATATAAGGAGTTACCAGCATTATATTACTTATAACGTCTCCTTAATTAATCTCCTTAAAGATAATAATATCAGTTACCTAGCTTATAACTGTAACTAGAAAGTTCAATCTGTTACTTTACATAACAGTAACGCTACCCTTAAGCCTATCAATAGGGAAATAATAACCAGTATACCCTTACAGATTAACACACACTCCATTAATCTAACAAAAGATAACCCCTTAATCTTATACCTACGTTCCGATCAGCCTAGCTATTTAGATTAACATACACTGTATCCTAACTATTACAAAGCACTTAACTAGGCCTAATCTTTAACATAACTCCTACTAAAAGTGCTTATAATTAACCTTACACTAAATAACCTCCTCTTTCTACCTAACAAACTTAGCTAAACAGCTTAATATACACTGCCTTTAAAGTGCCATAATATATCTAAGCAGACCTAGCCTTGGAAAAGATATTGTGCTGAATCCGAATTGGACTATGCGTCTACAATTAGCAGTCTTAAGGTTAAGCTCGAAATTTAACTACTACACCTACAGATAACCCCAATCACACCTAATTAATACTTACCTTCTTCACAAAACTGCACACCTAAAGCACTTAACTTAACCTCCATCCGCAACCTTAGTTATTATCATACTAAGGAAGTGTTAAGTCAGGTATCGAGCTATCTATAGTATAAGAAGATAGATGCTTTAGATTATAATATAAAGGATAAGATAATAGACTACATATAACAATTCCTTAAAGAAATCCTATTAGTGAAGAACTATAGTAAGATCTCTACTATGGAATATGAAATTAACGTTATAGTTAGACTAATATCTAATATTACACAGTTTACACCCCTTAAAGAAGCGAAAAGGTTTATTAAACGGTATCGTCCCGATACAAGTCCCTCTAAGGAGTAAGTTAAAGTCCAGATAGACTTTTTTAATAAAGAAGGTAAGCTACCCGTCTAATTCATTTTTCTAAAGGCCCTTAGTACCTACACCTAAAGTACGGAAAGCTAACACTAACTAGCTAAGCAGTCTGAAACGGAAAAGTCAGATTACCCCCTATAAACTATTAAAGAGGATACGCGCTTCTAAAATAAAATCCGGCACAGTTCAAAGGTAGTGTTAAGGAGGGAGATATTACATATCTCCAAGCCGTACTTAGGCTTTTTATTTACTTTTTTAAAAGTTAAGATAGACACAGAGCTAAAGTGGTTAAGTAAACATATTACTAAAAGGTTACAGTTAAGGTTAAGTCCGAAATAGACAGTGCAGGTCCTTATAGCTTAGATCGTATAACGTATTCACATTCTAAAGGTAAGATTTCTTTTATTTAACAATTATTTTCCTTTTACTGTTATCTTATTTTATTAATAAAGAGAATATTCTCCACTTTATAGTCTTATAACAGGGTAGTGTATATAAAGTATATACCTTAAATAAGATATATTTAAAAATAAACGTTAGCTAAAAGTAATAACTGGTATATTATTATTAAAACTTCACGTAGGTAGGAAGGAATATCACACTGTTATAAGGTCGCTCTTTTACTAGGTTAAAGAATATGTAATTCAGCTATTATCCCCACCTTACTATTAGCTACCTAGCTATTATTCTTATTATAATACAGTGCGTGGAATGTTAGCCACTCTAAGATATATTAAAGTAAGGCTTATCTGCGACGTAACAGTTAGGTAGAATGGCATTATAGGGCACTTATCTCCTTCCTGGTCAGGGGTATAACTTGCTAAGAGGTTTATAATCTTAGCTGCGGTAAGTTTAGGGGTCGGGGCCGGATAAAGGCCCATAGGTGAGGATAAGCGCTTAAGCATAGTAAAGTACGTAACTGTCCTTTGCTCTAGGCCTTACGCCTTTAACTTAATACCTTCTAACTACTATTAATATTACACCTTTAACTCCTTACGTGTAACTTAAACTTCTGTTTACTTAGCTAATCCTACTACTAATCCTATTAACTAAGCCAAAAGGCGTGCACCGACTATTATAATCCTACAGATTATTATTTATTTCACACACACAGGCTATATAGGAAATAAATAGCTAGAGGATCAGTAGTTAACTAACGTTTATTATATAGACTATATAAATCTAAGACATAAGGGCGTTAGTCCTACATAATCCATGCTTTATCAGTCAATCCTACTACTAATCTTACCTAATCCGCCACAACGCAAACACCTGCTCTGTTCAGATCGCAATTATATTCTTAACACCATCATTCTCAACACTATCAACAGAAGCGTAACAAATAATACTAACACCACAAAGTGCACTTAAATAAAGATCTTCCTTCTATTTATTTAATTAATTACCCACTATAATACTTTTAGGGTAATTAACTATTAAGTATTATACTAAACTAGCTAACGTCTAGGTTATTTGCAAATAGGGTAATAATGTAATAATAGTTATAAGTTAGGGAGTTAGGGGTGTTTGAGATTTAGAACCGGAATTTTAAAGTTAGGGTTGTTAATAGAGCTAACTAATAATCAGTATAAAAATTAAGGATAAGGGTTAGGGTTAGGGCTATTTAAGCGTTTAGTGTTACTATTTATACTTAATTATACCTTCAAATTTAAGAATATACCACCTTAGTTAACTACCTAGTAAGGTACCTTAGTTAAGAAACTTGCCTTTATCACTGTTTTAAATAAGAGCTTAGTTAAATTTCCTACCGCTTTTAACTGTGTTACTCCTCAGTTAACTAACAACTTAATTGTACCCGTTTAAAACTAGCTACACCTTAACCACTAGCCTTAAGACCGATTCACGTAATCCCAGCTGCACTGCTAAACACATCATTACTATCCTCCAGCTTATTAAGCCCAGTAACATAACCTTTTCTATAACTAATTATATAAACCGGTCCATTATATTCAAAGTAGTCCTTAACGTATCTACCAGAGTTATTAGGTAAAATCAATGTCTTATAACTGCCCATAACTGAAAAGCTGTTATTGCCAGCCTCGCCTAATAAGGGGGCGAACTTAAGATATAACATCAAGTTAGCTAAGGGGCCCTTATTACTTATAACGCCCCTAGTATCTTAAGGGGGCACAGTGTATTAAAAAGCATAATCACCTCTAACCTTATCGTCCGTAAATATCTACACTAAGTAGCTAATACCCTAAACGAGACTTAGTGCGTTAAGAGGAGTAAGGACCCTATTAGGTATATTCAAATCTTTCTTAAAGCCGCCACAGCCAAGATTGCTAGCAACAGCATAATCCTTATCAGATGTTCCTAAAGCATTACAGTTATTAAGAATATCTAAAAGCAGAACAGCAAGGTCTTTATTTAATATAGCTACAGCGTTATAAGCGTTAGCTATACTAAGACTGCTACTTACATTTTTATCGGAGTTAAGGGTAGAATTATCTTCACTAGAGCTATTAAAAGCAACAGTATTACTATTAGTAATACTTAGGGTAACGGTGTGGTAATTTAACGTGTAGATAACATTAACGCGTTAATTAGACACATCTAAGATCTAATAATCCCCCTGAATAATAAAGTAATCTATAACTCTATTAAGCAGCGTAATATCTTACTCCGCAAAAGCGTTACTCTTAAGCTTTTCAAACATCCCAGTAAATTCCCTAGGGAATAAAAGAAGAGTCTAAGGTAACATAGTAAAATAGGTGTCTAGGTGTTAAGCTTCTAGTTAATTAGAGTTAAACTGAATCTAATTATCTATAACGATAATACTAAGATCAGACATCCAGTTTAACATATCGTAAGAGAAATTGCTAGGCATTAATAATAAGTCTAACACCAGCACCTCTAAAGCTAAGATTAAAGGTAAGATCGAGAGGATTAGACAAGTAACTGGAATCCTATATAAAGAAGAAGTCTAAAGTAACACTTATAACGAACTTAACTATAACTAAGTTAGCATTTATCGTTCATTACGAGGAAAGCAATAGTAAGGATAAAGCCTTTATAGATAGATAAGCAGCTAGCTAAGTAAGTAGTAAAGAACGTAAGGTTTAAGTCTAGCTACAGTCTGTTAACGTAAACCCTTTTCCAAGCTAGTCAAACTTACTAAGCTTAAGCCTCCACCTATACGTGCCTAACCTACTATACAGCCTCTTCTAACACAGACCTGTAGTCTATTACCTTATTACCTCCCGATATAATTAACTTAAAACCACCTATTAGTATTCTTACCACTTATCTCTTTATACAGCTATAGTTTAAAAGGAAGTATTAAGCTAACTAATAACTTAGTTACATTAATAACCTCCTAACCTCCTCCCACCGTAATTCAGGGGGAAGTTTTAAGCTAACTAGTAACTTAGTTACATTAATAGCCTCCTCCCACTATACTTCCTATAAAAAGCTATTTATAACTTAGGGGAAATGTTAGTCACCTTAGCCTTAAAGGGGTAGGCACTTATATATATAGCGGTTAAAACCTAAGTTAAAGTACCTTAAATAAGTATACTTGCCTCCAGGCAGCTAAGGACAGCGAATTATATTCGTTATTCCCAGCTAGTACCTAAAGTGGAAGACTAAAGCACAAACATATAATTAAGGGCAGCCCTACCTAAGCAGCTAACGATAGTGACCTTACAGGGGAGAATGGCAGCCACATAAGAAACGTAGTAAGCCTAAACTAACTCTAGCAGCACCTCCTTATCACCTGTATAATTAGGTGTAATCTTAGCTTCGCTTTTAAACTTAGAGGGTTAAAGCGTTAGACAAACGTTTAACACATATAACAGTCAGACTAACACATCCTTAAGCCAGTATATTCAAATTAACAGTGTTAAGCCACACCCTTAGCTTCCAGGTTCTAACAAATCCTTAAGCTAATATACGTTTTATGTAATACTTACTAATTACTATACTAACCTTTAAGTATTTAGTCTAAGTATGCCCCCTGTTCTCTATCTTTAACTTCTTCCCTTTCTTTAAACCTATCTTAAGTAAAACTAGACCGTAAAATATCTACACCCCTAAGCTATAATACTACTCCCTTACCTACATTTACAATCATACCAGAACCCGTTCCTAAGGAGCTTACACCATATACTTTCAACCTAATTTATAGGAAGGATAGGTCCCTTGATTAGCATTTTTTAATACGTTTACAAAACCCAAATTTCACTAACCCTACTAGTCTTTTAAACTATACCAACTTAGAAGATCTTAATTTCTAAACTCCCTTTGATTTCGGCAATATTATAAGACTTCAATATCCCACATTCTAAGATCGTGCTAATAAACGCAAACGTAACTTAGTAAAGAAGAGCTAATAACTAGCTACCACGGTTAAGAACAATTACGTATAGTAAGTTTAAAAGACACGGCTTCGGGACTGGAAGCCGAAAAACACAGCCACAGCAAGTGAGACTGTAAATCCGATATCTAGCTCTTAACACTTAACCTACTAAGTTAAGGCTAGTTAACATATCTAGCTTCGGAATACAAATAGACAGTAAGGGAAGCAGTATAACTAAGGACGACGATAAAGCTAAAAGCTATAAAGTAAAATTGTCAAGCGTTCGGCCCAAACTGGGAAGGAACGATACACTTAAGGATATAGCCTTTCATTAAAGAGGGGATAATAGTTACTTAAGTAATAATACGTGCGTTTAAATTTATTATAAAGGAGGTTATTATTTTACTAGAAAACATAATAAAACTATCCCTAATTATGTCCGAAATCTCGTAATTAACTAAACTGTAGGATATAAATTATATTACAGCTACCCCTTAATAAGCCTAAGTAAGGTTATCCCGTAAGACTAATAAGTTAAGATAGCGACTGTATAAAGCTGTAAGTTAGTCAGATTAAAGTGTAACTAATCTGTTAGACTGACTAGTTAAGATAGCGACTGGTATAAAGCTAAGTGTAATAGACCAGTTAAGGTTATAACTAGTCTATTAGACTAACCAGTTAAGATAGCGACTGGTATAAGGCTGTAAAGTAAGACAGATTAGTTAAAGTTATAATTAGTCTGTTAAACTAACTAGTTAAAATAGCGGCTAGTATAAGATAATAACTAGTATAAGGTTATAGTGTTAGACTGGCTAGTTACAAGATTAACCAGTTAAGATAGCGACTGGTATAAAGATGTAAAGTAGGACTAACTAGTTAAAGTTATAACTAGTATAAAATTAACGTATTGAATAAAAATCCCTGAAAACTGAAACCGAAACCAGGATTGGTTTCCCGAAAACGGAAAACCAAAGTTAATCCTTAAAAACGGAAAACGGGCACCATAATTAATTAATCAAACCCTAGTAATTTCAGAAACTAAAACGTTAAGAACTAGTTATATAAGTAACTGTTTTTAATATTAAGTGCACAGATAGTGTAATTAGCTATAACATTAAACTCCAGTCTTCCCACATAGAACCTGCTACTAGTTACCACCTTAAGGTATAAAGACCGTTCAGGATAACTAGCAGTTAAGTAAGTAATATCTTCACCGTAACTCAGCTGTAATTTTCTCTCTTTATACTTAATATATCTCTTCTTCCCTAAATCGCAGTTATTTACAGTTTAGTAACTGCGTCTAAAGCCGCACTTAACTTCACACTCTTTACTTTTACACGCACTGATAAGAAAAAGTAAGCTTAATTACAAACTAAAGGTAACGAATTAAGATAGAGCTTACGTAAGGCGTACTAAACCAGCGAAATATCCAGAGAGAAGCAGGCGCACTATAAACGCAAAGTATTAATAGCTGTAGCAAATAGCGATTGTAAGTATTACGATTTATCTATTAACGTTCTAACTGCCACTTACACGTTTAGTGAAATCTCTCCAATAGGTGCGAAGACAGTTTAATATTCTTTATCAGGTAAGCTTAGATACCTAAAGTAAATAAGCAAGCCCCACATCATGGAATAAGTAACACAAACAGTAGTTAAATGTAACAGACTAGAAAAAGCAGTATATATATACTTAGCTAATTAGCACTTTTCTACATTAGGTAGTTAGGAAGGTAAATAAGTAAGTAAGTAGATAGGTAGATAGATAAATATCTAAATGCCTATCATTTATTAACTTTTAGAATAAGCTTTATAATACTCTGTAATACCTCAGTTATAAGTTACGTAATGGTCGATTCGGGCTACCCAGTACGTAAATCCTATTATATACGCTTTAAAATCTCTAATAGAGCTCTTCTCCTAAAGTAACCACATAAAAGGTATTACACTCAGCTAAATATATCCAGCGATTCCAGTTACTATAAACTAATAGGTAAGCCGGTACCGTTATTACACAAACATATCCTAACTACCTTAAAACACAAGTCGAGTCTTTCCACTAAGGATTTTTAAAGACGCCCTAGTTCGTCTTACATGCTTATGTATATATCTGTAAAAGGAGAAAGATAATGCATATACAGAAACATAATAATGCAGCTTATTTAACTTCCGCTATCTTCTGCTATATAGGGATATAGGGGATAATAATACATATTAGAAAAGGCAGCAGCCCGAATCTAAGAGTTACTCCTTTAACCTAATGCTAAAGCGAGTTAGTAAACTAAGCAAAACATACTAGTTAAAACTATATTATAATAATCTATATCTCTTTAATTAGCTAGATCTAAAGGAAGGGTTATAAAAGCGTACTAACTTTAAGATACTAAGCTATCATAAGCGCATTTACTCACAAGGCGATAAGGAGCCCTCATTAGTAGTTTAGCATAGTGAGGGCGCAGGTGGTAAAAATAGCTCCAAGGAGTGTGAATATTATAAAACCAGTACCTAACAAGAGAGAAAATATCTACCCCCTTAAGAACCTGGTCCCTTTATGCTGTTATCTTCAGTGTGAAAATTAAAGTACAGTAAAGGGCAAGTAGTAAAGTCCAGTTAAGACTAGCATAATAAAGTTAAACAAATAAGGAGAGTCCTTTATAAGGTATAGTACCTTTTAAGGTTAGAGGAGTAAGCAGTAAGGCTGAGTGTAAGTGATCTATAAGCCTAAGTTCAAGTTATTATATATATCTTTTATATTAAGTCTTAGTCCTAAGCTAACATTTAAATGTCCCCTTCAGTACGCCTTACACGGAGAAGTAAAGAGGGCTTTAATAATATCTACATATTTTTAGCCCCACCCCCTGAAAGGGGAAGGTAACTGTATACCTTACATCTAACACGCTGACGTAATACCCTGCCAGAAGTATAGATATTTTTCCCGTCTACTAGTTAACATTATAACTATCCCTCAAAGTAGCCTAATTTTACCCAAACCTCTCTAAGTTACTTCCAATAAGAACTTTATCTAGTTATCTATAACGCGAAAAGAGACTAGCATTACTACAGCAAGCAGGCTATCACAATAGTCACCTTATTACAACCTGCTTAACTGAAAGATTATCACTACTTACATCCTTAAAAAGGCTCCTCTACTTAAAGCTTTACATTACTAGGCGTAGTTATTATAGCTGGGCTATAGTAATTAACTTACATAAACAGGTTATTATAACGGTTACCGTATTACAACCTACTTAATTAAAGGTTAACGCCTTAACCGTAGCCTGTATTACCTAGGAGCTATAATATATAAAGCTAGAGTTCCTTGCTTCCCCTCTTGTTCCTCTTTTTTCTTAAACCTACCCAGTTAACCCGTGCACTACCTTATGTTTTTTCCATCTTTAATTTAAAGTTATTCGAAATAATTATAACAGACAACCCAGCCGTTTCCGATACGATTCTCATTACTGTCTCTACCCTAGCCTATTAGGAACCGGAGGAGATTAAAGAGTTAGTCCATTAAGTCTTAAAATACACTCTGTATAAGATAATCGGGAAGAATATACGTTAGTTACCTTCTTAATACAGGTATTACCTCTTTATATACTTTAATATTTTAAATATATTACATATCTTTACACTAGGATAGTGGTATAGGTAAGGACTAAAGGAGGTGGAAAAGTTAATCTATCTAATCTTGTAATATACTCCGTAAAGGGAAATCGGAAAGAATCTGTATCGGACACCTCACTTATGCAAAGATAGCCTCTTTAGACACATTACTTTACACTAGGTAACACTCCAGAAGATATAAAGGGTAGGTCCTAAATTTAATATCAGTACGCAGCTAGCGAATTAACCCTCCTAAAAGGGGCTTCACTACAGCTAGATTTTAACCTAACCTGTAACTTCTAGTCTTAAAGCGCTATCTTTATCAGCTATACAGCTAACAGTAAGTTAATATTAGCTATTAACATTTACCTTAACTTCATTACAGGACTTTAACTTAATCTACAGTAGTTTCCAGCCCTATCCCCAGCTTTAAAACACTATTTCTATCTATTCCATCATTCATATCAGTATAAGTAATAAGTAGTAATATCTAAAATAATTATATACTTTAGCTGGAGGTTTGCACGTAAACCTAGGACTATATAGGTCTTAAGCATAGTTAATAAATAAGGAGAGATAAGAGTTTAAACACTTAACATTAACTGTAAAAGTAAAATTCTATTATACTTATATACTAGTTATAAGTGACGTAAAAGTAGAACAGGTTAAGTAATATAAGTAGCTGTAATTCTAGCGTTTTATAAAAAACCTCTCTTGCCTAGACTTAATTAATAACTTCTATTAAAAAAACCTAGACCGACTAAAATAAATAAAAAGAAAGCGGTGACTCTCGGCTTTCCTAAGTCGAAGACTGCCGAAAAGACTAAACGAGATTCGAACTTATAACCCTTAGCGAACGCACGATTACGCTACTATTACGCTACCAGCTTAATTGTTAAGAACATTAGCTATAAAACTTCCATTTGTAATAGCTATAGGTTGTAAGGACCTTAGACCCTGTTAAGTATATTATTAGTTAAGGGTCTTTAATAACTAAGTTTTTAATTTTAACTCTTAGCTATTGTATGTTAAAGTCCAGCACCTGCCTAATACTAATGCCACTATCACATATAAAGATAAGCGGAAGGTAGATGATAGGAACATATCCCCCAGTGTAGTTAAAACGTTTAAAGCGAAATGCTTAAAGAGCTAGTATAATAAAAAGTTTAGATAATAGTTTTTACTAGCTGTGCAGCCCCTTAGCCTACTCCTTAGGTATATTAAAGATATGTAACTCTAGCTTATAACGGAAAAACCTCTGTCTTAGCCCTTAACTATATCGATAGCTAAGCTAGGGATAAATGCAGCCCTCTAACCTATCGTAAAGATAAAGACGTAAAAGAAATGTAATAGCATTATATCCTTTAAATTATTACCGTTACCGAAAACCTGTTTTAACACTTAATTACGCTAACAAACCAGTTAAGGATTATATTACTGTTACCTTTACATAACTATTACTAGCTCCTCGTCTACACCCAGCGCCTTAAAAAAAATGCATTAACAGCAATCCAGCTTTACAAAGCAATCGCAAATATTAAAAGCGTTTAGATCTAAACAGTAAAAGTATAGGAAACGCTTTACAAGGCAACACTAAAGGAATGATAAAGGTATTACGCTTACGTATCAATCTTCTAATTAAGTAGCTTCGTAAGAGCAAAGTTAAGGGGTAGCTATAAAAAATATAAAAGATAATTAAGTTTAATATAATTAACACTATCTAGAACTTTAATGTCTTAGTGCTAAGATAGTGATTCCGGTACTTTATTTATTACCACTTACTATACAGACTATATAGGAAAGGATTAGCTAGTGCTTACAGGATTAGCGGCAGGATTGAACTTTACCGCACGGACTATATAGGATCGGTAGGCTGGAGTGGTAAGCTATATAAGAATAAGTGTAACGGTTATTACTAGGGGCTGTTTATTAGTCTTACCTAGCCTGTGCTTTAATAGTTAACTTACTGGTTATTTAATATAGCTTGTGTTAGATCGCGACCGTATTCTCAATATTATAAATTAAACGTAAAACAAACGATACTTACAAAGTAAAATGCGTATAAACAAAACTTATTTTTCTATTTATATAATAGCAATTCCCTTTAATATATATTATAACTATTTAAACACCGTTATTAACTGTTAACTAAGCCACATATATTATAACAGTGTAACTTATAAAGGTTATTCGCAATTGTAGTGACGATGTCGTGATGGTTACATATACGGTTTAGAAATTCGGAGTTAGGGGATATTGTGGTTAATATACAGATCCGTAAGCTAGTAGAAACACAGCATAAACGGTAAGGTAGGTAGGGTAGGGTTAGGGTTATATATAAGCATTAAGGGGTTAGGGTTATATATAAGCATTAGGGGGTTAGGGTTATATATAAGCATTAAGGGGTTATAGGACAGATAGAGATATACTGTCTTTTTAACTTACCTCCCGTAAGGAACTCTGCTTTATAATTTCCAGGTTATATTATATCTCTTAAACCTGTAACGAACTAGCCAGGCCATTCTTACATATACCCATTACCTTACCTTAGCTTAGAAGAAGGGTTATATCGTTTAATAAGCTATCTAACCGAAAAATCAGTTGCTAAGCACCCGACCTTAACTTCAGCCCTAGCCTCAGCCCTAGCTACAGCCTTAGCCTCACTACCACACTGACTCCGCTAGCTAATCTTACTAGCTGATCGGGCAGACTAACACAGCTCGATCTTATCAGCAGAAAAAGAAGTTATAAATGCTGTAAGATCCCTATTAACGCTTACTTTACATAGTAAAAGGTTTTAATATTAATTACAGTACTTAATATCCGTAAGCTATCTGTAGAAACGACACTCTTAACACATTAGTAATCCTGCACCTCGTAACGCTTAAGGAGCATTAATACTTACCTTATATATCTCGCTTACTAAAGTGCAGGTTTTTAGTCCCTTAACTGTCTATAACCTCTTCAGTAATATTATTCATCACGTCTCCGTCCCTACTAAACTTATAACCTCCCTTTAATAGATTAAAGCTTACTTAGACTTCCTATAGATTCTTACAGTTACTAACAGACACTAATCCCTAGTAAATATAGCGCTCCCTTTAATAGACGTAATTCACTATTACCCTCCCTATTAACCTAAACCTATTTACTAACTAATAATATATATAACTTTAGTGGAAGAATTAAAGTTATTATTTAAAATACCCTTAAACTAAGGTAAGAAATGGGAGAGAATAATACCAATTACTAGTCCACTTATACTTATCTGTAAGCCTCGCCCATACCTTAGGGCCCTACGGCCTCTATGCTACCTCTATGCGCTAAGTTTCCATATCTGTAACACGCTACAGCTAGCGTATATATCCCAAACCTCTAGTGTAACAGCCTAATATTTCTTAAAATCGACTGCCTTAGGTCTAGCCCAACCATTACTCCTAAATACTCCTTAACCGTTAGCCGATCTAAGATTACTATTCTCGCTCCTATATAATAGGCGTTCCACCTCTAGCCCTAGATAGTAAAGGCTTACGAAAACTTAATAATAATCGCTGTTCTAAAGACTGGAGATAACGTAAACTTTGTAATAAAGTGTCCGTTTCTCTTAAATTTAACGCAGAAAGGGGGGAAAGCATAGGCATAAGCTGTAATGCTGCTAATATCTACACTTCAAAAAGTAGTATTTTACTCTTTAAGCGTTTAAGCGTAAACAGCTTTACTAGCGTTTACACAGCAGATACTCTTTTAACAGGGTTAACTCTTACCATTTCCTCTATATGTATAACTTAACTAGAGTCTGTAATAAGCTCAAATATCTAGCAGTCTGTATTAATAAGAGATTCTTACTCCCGGAAACCGTTAATGTTAAGCACTTAAAGCATAGTAATAAATAATAACCATACATTTACTTTACTAGTGATATTAAAACCTTCTATTACTTTTAAAGCTATATACACCTTTATTCCTGCTTTAGTTTTACAAGTAACGTAGCTAACATTTTCATAGACGCTAAAATCGTATAACTTAAAATTATACTTCAGTAGCTTATTATCTAGCGATTTAATACACTAAAGGATATTATCCAGTTTAATATCCTAATACATAATACGTTACTAAGCAAGGTAATTGAGAGTACTAAGCATTTACAGAAATACGTCCTTAGGGGCTAGTATAAATAAGAGTAAGAGATTTCTGTTAATATATAGAGCTTTAACAGACCCTTCGTTCAACTTAAGGAAAATCTCCTAATAACATATCCTGTCGTTAAAGCTTAAAAATCTAACAATATTTAACTAAAGATAATAAATCAGTACTCTTATAAGTAAATAGAGATAAAGGTAAGTGGTAACTTACATAACGGAGACACTTAAGTATTTTAACTTTATTTTTTCGTATAATGTGCTAGACGTCTCCCTAGGACTTAGTGCTAGTCATTTAGTAAGAGAGGACTTTAATAGCTATAAGGTCTCTTATATCCACATTAAAAGCTTTATACACGACTCTAAATCAGCCTTTACTAATTAACTCAGCTTATTTAACATATTGTATTCTGTTTTTATTTGTAATATAAATACGGGTTTCACATGTTACCTTAGGATTTTCCAAGCCACAGGTTCTCACTAAGCTGCTGTCCAGAACGACAAAGTTAGGGTTGTAAGGTACCGTAAACTCCTCTTTATTCTACTATAGAAGCTTAAATCTAATAAGGTTAACCTTCTTACCCCCTATCCTAATTACACAGTTAATATTAGGTGTAACTATTACTTACCGTAATTACTTAGTTTTAAAAGGAAAAACGGTGTAAGTAACTATTAGCTTATGCTTAATAATTATAATGTTTTTAAGTAATTGGTTATAAAGTAACACACACCTTAAGGTCTTGTGGATCTTAAAGGTAAGATATAACCGCAAAACTCTAAAGCCCTTAATACAAATGCAATTACAGCCAGTATCGGTCCCTAACCTCGCTAACGTCTAGCGGGTTAGTGACCTGACAGCAGTCCCCACATTAATGCCTCTACTGTACTTAGTAATGGAAACGAGGCTTAAATTCGCAGGGTTATAAGTAATATCAATAACGTACTTAGAGGTTTCTAAAGGGATAAAAGTAAATATTGTGCTAGGATAGGGAATACTTTCGTAAGGCCTTAACATTAAGGCGGTAGAGAGAGATTCTTAATTACGTAATATCTTAAGTAACAGCCTAAGAATTAAGTAAACGTAAATAGATGTAAAAGTACTAATTAACACCTATAAGCTGCCTGTACCTTATATAACAGCTTAAGGTACTTCTATATAACTTTAAAGGCTCTATATTAAGGCTTAATATATACGTACTAAATACTAGTTAAAATTTGCAGTCTTAACGCCGTAAGACACTAATGCTATTAGTGATAGCTAAGCTAAGCTAGGCCAGCTTACTTTAAATATTAGTTATCGCAGCTAATAGACTAACTACACGTAAAATCTTAGATACTAATTACGATATAAGACATTACATTTACCTGTAATAACGTCTTAAAGGATAACTGTTATCTCAGTAAGGTTAGCAGCCTGTTTGGACCGGCTTAAACGCTAATAACAGCGTTATATACAGACTTAATAGCATATATAGCTTATATAAACGCTGTAATTAGCAGGAGCCTCACCACGCGAATAGAAAGGTTTTAATAAGGTTAACCCTAACCTCCTCCTCCTCTTACTTATTTCTTATAACATTAACTCTTTTCCTCTAAATAGCTTAAAGCTTCTAATCTCTACACCTTACCCATTTCTCCTAAAATCACCCTTACCTTAACACTTAAAGTCCTTAAGCAACTATAACTAATAAAACCAACTTAAACTAAATCTTTAAAAGGCCTCTTAATAGCAATCACTTCAGCTAGCCCTAGGTACGGTTTAAGGGTCTTTTAAGGACCCTTACACCCGAAATAGTGGAGGATAAATTAACGTAAGAAGATAAACGGAGACGCTTATTAAAGTGTAGTATACCTTTCTATTAATTTAATTATTAGGTTTTTGCAAAGCGGTATCGGGAATAGTAATATTAAGGTTATGTAGGCTTTAGAGCGATACCGTTAAACTTTCTTCTCCTTAAAGCGGAAGAGTAAGTGAAAGCGTGCTGGATTAAATAGGGCATCTGGGTAGATAAGTAGGATAGGCGTCCCAGGCTCCAGTCCTGCTAAGATTATAAATACCTGTTTATTGGCTTTAAAGGAAAGTTCTTAAACTCTTACCTTATCACCTAGTTCTTATATTAGTTAAGGGGCGAGAGTGAAACGTTATATAAAGTAAACAGTATACTTAATCCTAATATTAGTATAAGAGCTTATAAAAGTGTAAAAGAGTGGTAAATAGTATGTAGATATTAGAATAAACGATAAGGTATTCTACTAAGTCTAACGTGGCTTTATAAAAACTTTAAAGCTAAGGAGGTAAAGAATATATCTAAGATAGGTAATAATAAGTTAAATCTAAGTGTGGAAAAATAGGGCTTAAAATCAGCTGCCTATCTAACGCAGAAAAAGGGAGCCTTAGTAAGCTAGATAAGTAATAATAAGCTTAACATAAGGGTAGAAAAACACAACTTAAAACCAGCTGCCTATTTAACGTGGAGGAAGAAAGTAGCCCCAGTAAGTCTAATAAGTAATAATAAGCTTAACACAGGGGTAGAAAAACATAACTTAAAACCAGTTACCTGTCTAGCATAAAGGAAGAAGGCAGCTTCGGAAAGTCCTGTATAGCAGAGCTAGAGGGGTATCTTGATTACTTTAAGGAATAAGGCGCGGAATATAAAGCGTGTTAAATCGTAAGGTATAATTTAAATTTCATACTAACGTATAGCTCTTTAAAGGGCCTTTTTACCTACTCTTAACCTCCTCTATAACTTTACTTTATATAATACTGCCTATATAGATTTTACCTATATACTCTTAATTACTTAACTCTATCTCTCATAGAATAGTAAATATATAACAGCTTAGCAATATAATAACTTAATCCTTTTCCATCATATCTATTAATCCTATACTAACCTAACTATATTAGATTATATAAAAAACTATACCATTTATCCTTAGCTTTACTAAGCTGTCCTCTATCTCTATTAGCTTGTCTTTCTTCATAATATACTTTATTAGCTTATCTTCCTTTATAATGTCCTCTATTCTCTTATCTTACCCCTCTGTTAGCTCCTTCATAAGCTAGGTTACCTTAGATATATATTCACACACAAAAGCGAATTCGTTACCCTCTATATACACCTAACAGAAGTAGTTAAAGAACTTAACCTCCTAATTCTCTTCTCCCAGTGCTTAACTAAGATGTATTATTTAATAAAAAGACTTAAGAACAGGCTCTAAAACTAGTATTCTATATAATCGTACTAGTATAACTAACCCACGTTAAACTACTTAAATAATGTTAAGTTTTAAAAAGCGTTTGTTAACAGAAAGACTACATTCCAGGATTTCACTAATTAACATTACGGAAACAGTAAGCTTAAGCCCGTCGTTACTAATAAAAGCATTCCCTACCTTACGGCCGCTAGCGTTAAAAGGGTAAGTTAATATTAAAAAGGGGTTTAGGCACCTCCAGGACTAGTCTAGCACCTAACTTAACAGACCTAAGACTAAGCTGCTTAGGTTCTTAAAACTCGCCTCACAAATCACGTTAATAATCTGTATTTCGATAAGATATTTTACAACGTTAATATACACGACCTAAGCTTATCGGCTATAGACCGGCTTTAAGAGTTTATATTTTAACTAAGTAAGAAATAAACTAAAGATTCTGTAAACCTTATCTTACAGCTCTATAGCTTTCTTATCCCTATAGAACAAAAGCTTATACAGAAGACTTATTTCCTTATAATAAGATATATCAACCGCATTAAAAAGCCTAACAGGTCCAAAATGTACCAGCGTATTAAAGAGAAAGGCGTAAGTTATCAGATCTGTAAAACCTTAAAGGCAATTATTAAAAGAGTCTTTATGAAATTTTATCAGGTCGTTAACCGCTCTGTAATCGTTCAGAGAGTGGTTAAAGGTGCCGTAATAAACATTAATATTATACTCAATTAACTAGACTTCCTAAACTACTTAGATCCTTCCCTAGTAGGGCTTATAGAAGAGATAAGCTAGACCCCTTATTTCTAGCTTGTTAATCTCCTTAATAACTTAAAGCTAATTATTAGCGCACTTAAACTTATGTAAAAACTTAAAGCCATTATATTCTTCCTTAAGACTAAGTTAGATCGTAACCGAGGCGGCTTTCTAGTAAATGGAGCGCATTAAGAGTATTTAACGTGTTTTCTCCTAATTATCTTACTGGTTTATACATACCGTATCTGCCTACATAAGCCTTACCTCTCCCTTAACCACTCTAAGAGCACTAAAGAGGCTTTAAGTAATCATTACTGCAATTCTATTAATTAAGATTACAGTTATATTCAAAATGTCCCCTTAAATATAAGAGATAACAGTATAGTACAGCGTTTCGGTAAGACGGTGGCTCTTCATTTCGTATACAGTAGCATCTATTAAACGTATAGGGTAAAGAAGCCTTAAGTTACGCCTCCCTAAGGGCGTGTGATAGATCTTATTCAACTTTAAAGTTATTATAACAGTGTAAGAAATATACCTAGTCTATTTAACTTATTTAATACCTGTATTTACACCTTATCTAAGTATTTAAATATAAGTTACTAACATATAAGTCAAAGTACCTAATTAAGTCTGTAAAACGCACTGTCTTCAGTTACTAGCAGTCAGTACATAACTCTAACTCCACTGCTACAGCAGGTTAGCATTGATGCTAGCTAGGTCCTTAGGTAAGAGTGTATCCTGCACGGTGTCCGAAATTTCACTGCCACTACAGCCTAACACACAATCTAATCTAATTAGGGTTAGAGCTTCATTAAATAAGTCCGTTAAAATTCCTATACAGTAAACAGAGAGAGCTAACTAGGTATTATAAGCTTAACACCTGCACTGTTTAAAAAAGCCCTTAACCTAAGCTCCTCTTCCACTCCTGCATCATATACGTATAATTAAACTTACATATAGCTTTACCTGCTGTAAAAAGGAAATAAAGCCAGCACAAAGCTCAGATAATTACCTAAATAGTATCGACACAGCTCCTAACATTATCTTATTAGGTATACTAAAGGTATAGGTAGGTGTAACCGACCTTATATATACTAGCCAGATCAGCGCTAAAGGCTGTAGTCTTAATCCTAAATGTATATAAAAGATATATAGTGATAAGCTAACTATATAGTCTAAAAGTAACTGCTTTAAAACAGTGCAGCACTTTAAGAGTCGTATATATCCTTAAGTAAGTAAGTAGCTTACCTTAAAAGTACCTCCTTACTTATGTAATTTAAAGTACCAGATACTTTAAGTTAATATTAACAAAGCTTAACTTACTGTTATTCTTACAGTTACTACCCTCTACTACACACGTGAACATAAGGGTGCTAAGTTAAGTGTTTAGCAGTCCTAGAACCTAATCCCCCCAACCGTTAAATATAAGCGTCAATTCTAACGGGGAAGCCCCTGCTTACAATCTCGTCCTTACTTTAAAATGGACAAACCTGTTAAGCGTTCCCTTAAAATTCTCCAGGACACAGCCACTAAAAGTTTCACCGTATTCGTTACCACAATTATCAGAATTAAGATGCTCTATCGAAAGAAAATACCAACTGCGTAAAATTACAATTAAATTACTTACCAATAGTCTAATATTCATTTAAACTACCAAATACTTTCTAAACTCTATAAATAAGATACTTAAAATCCCCAATCCCCACTATATAAGTAAACTAATATAACTCAGTACTAGCAGATCCATATATTATATTAAGTCTATCTGAAGACCTTTTTAAGGCGCTCTTACAACTCCTTACCCTCTTAGCTAACTAAGAATACATCGACATAACCCAGGAGAATTACTTTATAGTTCCAGACAACATTACTGTAAATAGAGGTGAAAAGAAGGCGTAGCGGGCATAGGGTGAGGATCTAACGCTGAAATCCTAAATATTAAAGGTGGAAGAATTTAAAAAACGGTAAATTACATAAGGGGAGAATATTATTACCCTGGGAGTATCGATAGACAGATTTTTAATAAATGATACCTCTAAATCTTAGATATAAAGCAGCGTAAAGGTAAGATAGTACACATTTACGCTATTTAACTACATATCTATCTTTATCTTATAATTATTACACGGGAAATAATCTGGTTTATAGGGCACCTTACTAAGTTAAGAGTTAACTTTAAGCGGTTTCTACACATATATACTTAAACTATCACTAAGATTATCAGTACCCTGTCCAATAAGCTGGAATTTTAAATATACTAGTAATAATATACTTAATTATTCCTACACAGCGCTTTCTTTATCCCCACGAAAATAGTGTCTATTTCCTTAGTAATGTACCCCATTTAAGTTCCTAATATTAAAACGTACCCGTTTATACCTTCATGTAAAATTACTTTATTTAAGGTGCTAATAGTCTTTATCTGTTTATCTTTCAGCTATAAGCTAATTAGTATAAGATAAGTCCTGGCTTCTACCTTAATAAATCCCGCGTCCTTAATCAGTTATTCACTATCCTTAGCAGGTGTAAATGTTTTGCTAGTTACCCCTCTTACCTTCTTGAAAAACCTATTCTAAAGAACCTACTTAGGAGCAAGCTTAACTAAGGAGCTATTTAAGATAACATCACTAAATATATCAAAGTGCTTAACCCAGCTACTAAGCTTAAAGCTTTTATAGATTTCTTTATACAGTAAGGACCAGTCGTTAATAAAGCCTTAGAAGATGTTAGAATATAGATATAAAGGACGAAAAAAAGGGGTGTACTATAAGAAGTTAGAGATAGATAAAGTTAAAGCTACTTAACCGAAAGGTCTAAGGCAGAGAGACATTATCGATTTAAAAGTTACAGTTTTCCGGGACCATAAAGGGCTAGATTAGGGACAGATTAATGTTAATTATATAAGTGTCGGGATTTTCGTTAGTAAATTCAATAGCTTATTCCCTAGTGCCTGTACTAACATCAAGGACTCAGTCCAGGTTCTTAAGCGGGGTGTAGTAAAGTTTACCCCCTGTAACGTGTAGTATTATATTGTTCACTATACTGTTAACCTGCTACTATTTATTATCGTTAGGATACCTAGAGAGCTGTTAATACGCTTTAAGATAAGGGTTACGTGTGGGAAGACATATTAATAGCTACTATAATATATTCTACCACTAAGTATATAATGTATTATAATGCTTTAAGTTAAGGATTATGTCGACAATCCGTTATCGCTCTGGTAGTTACCGTTATCGTTACCGAAAACGATAATATAAAGCTGCTCAGCATCTAAAGCTAACGTATCGTGGGATATAGTTACTACTTTAATAATAGGTAGCGATAGGTTTAATCAAGCGTTTAACATTATAATTATACCTGGGCAGAACAGGTAAGGCCTTTATATAAAGGAGGTATTAACTTTAAGCATTTGTTATCTACACTAAATCCATATTCACTTCAGCTTAGAGTATAATACTAGCATTAATCACTAGTTTAGCTACAGATCACTACCACTAAGCTACATAGCCAGGTGCTTCCCCTTCAGGTTTCGCTAAGGGTTACTACTGCTACCGTTTACGCTACCCTAATAAGGGGCTAAGCATAGCCTGGCAGGTAGTTATAACCCTTGCCGTCTAACGCCTGCGATTAAGATATCTTAACCAGTCACACCGATCCCGTTACTACTTAAGATAAGGCCATTAACTTCTAATAACCAGGGGGTTAGGTTAACGTAGACCTAGCTTACTTACAGAGATAATATATTGCTCCTACACCCTACGTAAGTAACTAACTATATATACTCTTTTTATTAATCTAATAGACATCTGCTACATTTCATACACCTGCAGACCTTAACTAACTAACTAATTAACTAACCCTGGCGTTACAGCTACGGACTTTAGTTACCTTTTATATTTAATAGACGTTTACCTTTACAGCCTAACATTTGATAACTATATTAAAGTCCGTATCTACAGAGCTAATCTTCTACCCTTGATATCCGTACTTACGGACTGTCACTGTGCGATATTATATCCTTCATTCATTTCCACTTCTGTGCATTTTAGCTTACGGACGGCCTTTTCTAGAAAGGATGCCAACGAAGCCAGTCGCGTGCTAAGCTTACCAGGTAACCAAACGCCATTATGACGGACTAGAGGAGGGTAGCTGCCTTAGATGCTGAACTAGGAACTCTAATTACGTACCGCAACCTAATAAGAGGGTAAAGAAGGGCATTACGGAGGAAATGGAAGAAACTAGCAGTAAATACCCTAATACACTTACAATAAAAGCAGTACAGTCCCTAGCAAATATATCTACTCTACTACTTAAAACTTAGACTCTGTTAGTATTAGAATCAGGTAAACTCTATAAAGGGCCTAGCGTAACTATAACTGCCTTTTAGCTGCGTGGAGTTATAGTAACCCTTAGAAAGTCGATCTTACCGTTAGTAATGCCTCCGACATTCTTACCTAATAAGACACTAACTATCCTAAACTATAAGCTGCTTATATTTTCAGGACCAGCAGGCCTAAGTAAAGTTATAAGTGGTTAGTTTTTAATTAAGTTTTCCAGCCTAGAGTTTACACAGATACGCTTTCATTTAATACTTAAGATTAAGTTCGTAAGCAGCGTTGTAGTAAGAAGCCCGTTTTACATTATAAACAATATCGGACCTAATATCACAACTATAATTATTTAACAAGACTTACATTTATACCCTAATCGTAAGTGTACCTTTATTTAAAGGTAATAATCCCTTCTTATAATATATAGTACCGGATATAATACAGATATTAAGGTTTTCGCTTACTATAGACCACTTTGTGAAGTTAATATAAAGTTGTAAATCTGTTAGCTGTTTTAACTCTCGTAAATAGTAATAGGGGAACGTTGAAACTACCTACTATATTTATCTTTTCACTATAAGGCTGGGCTTTAAGGTTTATTAAATAAAAGATTAGAAAACAGCTATCTATTATAAGTTCATAACCTTATACTATAAGCTAACGGGACTACCCTAATTAGCACTATTAGACATTAGATCATAATGTAATAACACCTATATAAAAACGAGTTTTAAGTAATTGCTTTTATACTCTACAGTTCCTGTCATTAATATATTACACAGACCCCTTAGTTATTACAATCCATTCACTAACGTCTTTTAACATATAAATAAATCCACTATACCTTAGCTACATACTATTATATAAATATACCTCCCTACTATATAGCACCTAGAATAACACAGCTATTAACTCTACAGTTTTCTCACTACTACAGTAGATATCATTAAGACTTAAGCTAGCTTAAAGGACACGGTAAGCGTTATGCTTAAGTATTATTCCACTAAATATTTTATTCACCTCTTAAGCTACCTCTTTCAGGGTAACTTTTTTATATTCGGTAGCGTTCGTATTATTAAGCTTCAACTTTATTTTTAAGTAATTTATAACTGCATCATACTAAGCGCTAGATACCTAACCTAACGACCCTGCTGTAATAGGGTAAAACAATATTATTACCAGTATCGGAACTGGATTAAAAGGGCCTCCAGCAGTTAAAGAGAATTGCTTTATCAGTAATGCCAATTTAGCCTAAGACTTCCAGCAACTAGAGCTAAACTTCGGAATATGTCAGATATAGTCATCTTTCGTAGCTTACTATAAAAAGGAGAGATATTATTCAAAACACCATCACTTAAAAGGGGTCGAGCACTAACTTATTATCCAGCTAAGGATCTACATTTTCAAGCCGTAAGCGAGCTATAGTAGTAAGGTAACCGATAAGGGTTTCAGTGCTCAACTAATAAGCCTTATAATCCGCTAAGCCATCCGCGCTATAATACGCCTTACTTAAACTTCTTTCGGTAACGTGTATCTAAATCTATACGTATAATATAAAGCGTACTGGTAAGGAGCTAAAACTGCTCCTACCGTAAGTCACTCCTGCCTTAAGTTATATTAAGGTAACATCCTATTCTAAACCCTTTACTACACCCTTAACTATTATAGTTACCTTTTCTAAATACACTTTCGATATTTACTATCTTAGCAGTTTCTACGCGATTACTTCTCTAAGATACATCTTTATCGCCTTAAGTCTAATTACAGTCTTTATATAGTTAGTACTTTATGCTTTTAAAGCTTCCTGTTTTAAAGTGTATATGTAGATTTAGGAGGTTACCTGCCAGTCTACTATGTACTTTATTTACACAGTAGTCAGATACCTTATTGGAACAGTGTTATTTATCTTATTTACTTTAATTAATAGCGCTTTCTATCCACAGACCTAACAGGTAAGTCAGTTTCCCTTCTCCTTCTCAGCTTCGTCTATACTAACGTACACTTATACAGAGAGGCATAAATAACCCCTAAAGCCCATTAAGCTTACTATAGAAGCTATACGTAAGGGTATAGGTTATTACTTAAGGATAAGGCGTATGTAAAACCTAGTAAGGTTACTCCTAAAGCTTAAATAAACAGCACAGTTAAGTCCAGGTAGCGATAAATTATAAAATTAAACTTATTACTTACCTTATAAGGTTATAAGGTACTTTCAGGTTTTAACAGTTCTAAAGGGTTAAAGTACCTCTACACTACCTTACAGTTTTAAGTAACTTATTAAGGGGACTTAGCCTATATACTTTACAGCTTTACAAGTTACCTAATAAGATAAGTTAAAGTCTAGTAAGTTACTTACAGAAGTACCTTCTACACTTTCACCTTAAGGGCTTATAAGTTGCCTAAGCGCGTCGGAAGCCTAGAGGTCCGTAAGCTAGCATCTGTAACGTCCCTAAATTAGCACCTATAAGGATGCTTAAGGTCTGTAAGTTAATAAGGGTACTTAAAGTCTATAAACTAGTTATAAGGGTACTTAAGGTCTGTAAGTTAGCATCTGTAAGGTCTATAAGCTAAGCATCTGTAAGGTTTACAAGTTAACACCTATAAGGGTACTTAAAGTCCGTAAGCTAGCTATAGGGGTGCTTAAGATCCGCAAGTTAGTAGGGGTACTTAAGGTCCGCAAGTTAGCATTTATAAAGTCTGTAAGCTAAGTATCTGTAAGGTCCGTAAGTTAACACTTATAGGAATACTTAAGGTCTATAAGTTAATATCTGTAAACTACTTACGTATAACGCCCTTAAGCATCCTTAAGTTAGTACTGTAAAGGTGCTTAAGGTCTGTAAGTGGCTTACGGAAGTGACTAAGCCTGCACTCTTTTAATCTATAAGTAACTAATAGAAATATCACTAAAGGTATATATTTCTAAAGGGGTAAGCATCTCTCCCAATCGATTAAATAGACTAAAGGTAGACTCCTTAATTTAATAGCGCTTATAAAGCACTAAAGACACTTCCCTTATATCTCTTACTTTGTCATTTTAAATGACGATATCTGCTAAATATTGCTCTATACTAGTTATAACTTAAACAGCTAAGCTGTTATATTTTCTTATCTAGAACCTTTTGTTAGTAATAGCACAGCTAGTACCGTGTAGAGGACTAAAGGACAGCTAGAGTTAGTTATAAAGCTTACGGAATTAATAGTAAAGAATAAAGCGTTAAAAGAAACGTATAAGATTTTAATAAAGAGGATTGCACGTTTAGAAGGAAAGAATAAGATGTTAAAGGAGATAGTCTAAGTTTAGGAGATAATAAACTTAGAGGAGATAATAAAGTATACAGCACTAGATAAAACGACTTTTAAAGTGATAATCCTACCGTTACCGCACAGGTTATGTAGGAAAGGAACAGCTAGTATAAAGTTAGTGGTAAGATTAACATTTACCGCACAGACTATATAGATTTAAGCTACATAAGAGCTATTTACTAGTTTTACACAGTCTGTACTTTAATAATCAGATCGTAACTGCATTCTTAACACTATTAATTAAAACGTAATAAATAATACTTATACAGTATAATCTATATAAACAAAGCTGTTTCTTCCATTTATATAATAGTTACTGCCTTTATTACGTACTACAGCTGATTTAGTATAATCCTCAGTAGTTGATTACCTTATAAATATGTAACGGTGTGGCTTATTAAGGTTATTTGCAAATAGGGCAATATTAAGGTGATAGTTATAAGTTATAGGAGTTGGAAATTTAAAGTTGGAATTTTAGAGTTAAGGTAGCTTAATGGAGCTGATAAACGAAAAGGTGGGGATGTGGGATAGGGTTAGGGTTATATATAAGTGTTTAGTTAATAAGACAGATATATAAATCGCCTTTTATATCGAATAAGGTATTTACTTTCTACTTAACTTAGAGAATCCGAAAAGCTAGCTCCTATAGATTTAAGAGATAGAAGATTTTACTAATAACCTTAGCTTTATTACGCCACTACTGCTTCCTTAAGGGGACGCTTACCCCTTGCGATAGCTACCGTCCTCTCTGTCCTTACCTGCTTACAGCTATCCGACGCCTGCGTCTTGCACACGGAACCCTGTTAGCCGTTACTACCCACACCCCTAAGGAAATTCCACTAACGCTTTTACAGCTACTATGTAATAATTAAGACTTAACTCCTACTAATTAGTAACGCACAGATTCCTTTCATCTAAGTTAGTACTACCTCTCTTTTCAGCTTACCTCCCATAGGGAACTCTGTATAAGGCTGTGTAGCACGCTAGAGACTATTAACACTAAGTAAGCATTAACTCCTTAATTACGATACAATATAAAGCCCCTTACGGCTTAAAATATATTTACGTTCGCTTTAAGGGGGGTAAAAGCTGCAGGGAAAGTAAGAGGAAAAATAAAGATTACAGCCACTACGTTAAGGAATTACTAAATATATAATAAGGTTATCGTTATAAAAGCTTAAAATATTAGAAAGAAGTTTCTAATTAAATAATATAAAAAAGGAGGCGCTTAAAGTCTAACTGCTCTACTACGTTATTAAAAAGGTAATGTTTCTGTAATCGATTACACTTAACCTTACCTTTTTTACCTCGTTATTACTATTTAAGCAGTAACTTTTCCCTATATAAGACTTATATTTTAAGTAATTATAAAAGCTATTACCATTATCTTAGCTAAACAGGTTAAACTATTAAAAGATCATATATAGGTTAGACACGCTGTAGCTTTACTTTAAGTAAACGCGTGGTATCTTTACTATCGATAAGCACCGCACTGGATATTACAGGCTTAAGCGCAGCTAATAATACCGAACATCTCACTAGTGTCGATATTAAGTATAGAGCCGTTAACAGTACGCACAAGCCTAGCTGTAGCTAGGAAGGATAGTGTTATAAGAGCTAACAGTTAAAAGTATAGCTATAGCTCTAATATCCTTATCTTAACAGGGTAGGCAGCTTCGGGCTTTAAGATTACTTAGGTGTCGTTACCTGCTGGATCAGGTAGTTAGCGTCGGCTACGACATTATCTAAGAAACCTAAAGTGGTCGGTAAAGAACTTAAGGAGGGTAGCTGTGCTGCTTAACGCCTTAAGGTGTGTCTTAAATCTCTAGAGCTTAAACTAACGTTTAATAACTTCCTTACAGATGTAAGTATCGACCTAAAGAGTACACTTTACTAAGATAACGTTACAGCTAAAGGTGCTTACCCGATATTAACATTTAAGTTACTTCTGTAAGGAGGATAAGAATAACCTTATATAAGGTATAGGATATGTTAAAACTAGTTAAAGTCTAGCTAGCTAAGTTGGGTTAAAGAGGTAATAAGGCTATAATAAGGAAACCGACTGATATAAAGCGTATACTGCGGGTCGGTAAGTCCTGGAAACTAACTGGGACTCCTATATGGAAACCCACTACAGCACAGCACTAAATAGGGGTAACGCTGCGTTAGTTAGTTTACTACAGGGCATAGTTAACGATTAAGTATTAAATATCGTTATTAGAAGTAACTGTTAGATTACTACCCCCCTTAACGTACAAGTGGTCTTTAATTACCTTTATTTTAACTTGCTTAGCTTACACACCGTTATGGGTAATGTAGTTTACCCACTTGCAGTTACTAGTTAGCTACATAACTGCTATAAAGCGCGCCTTAACTATTAGCGGTTAAAAGTAACGCGTCGGCATCGCCTGTGAATAACCTGTGTATCTTACTGGCAGACAAGGTAATATCTGCTCCTAACCCTGAGACTAATCTTAAAGGGCGTTAAGATTATAATTCTAAATAACTCTATTAACCTTACCTATACGCTCTAGGTGCTCCAGGACACAAGCCTTATCACCTTACGTGATAGCAACTCTACTTTCTTAACTAAAGCTAACATTACTTACAGATAAGTCTAATATAACAGTGACCTTAATTAACGCGCAGTAGACAGCCTTTAAATTATTAACAATTTCCTTACAGACGTAAGTATTAACTTAAAAGCACGCTTTACTACTGCCGACAGTACCTGCTTATATATTAACATCTAGGCCACTTACGTAAAAGATAAAGATAACCTAGCCTTTATTATAGATAAGTTACAGCTTTAGCTTCCCTTATTACATAGGGTTGTAAACTAAGTCTAGCCGTTAATTAGATACTCTTTATAATTAACAGATAACGTTAACGCTAGTAATGTCGTTATAGATTAATAAGCTGTACAGCAGTTAGTAACGACCGGTGTAATGTTAGAGTTAGTAATAGCAATATCGTCATAACTTAACACTAAGACCTGTAATAGTTTCGCTTAATTTATAATAATATTAAGCTTTATATGACTGTAATAAAGGACAGTCACCTTAGCAGGTGCTGTATGTGACATTTAAGGCTCCGGTAGTATACTCTGCAACACCTAACACCTTATTCTAAACTAAAATCTAACCTTAACTCCTACTTTTTATTATCCAGCTTAACTAACTGGACGGATCTTTAAAGGTACAGGAGCGGGTTCCGGCAGTTACAGACACGGGATTATAAAGAGAGAAATTAAGAGATTAAAATACCTAAAAGCTAAGTAAAACTAAGCAACTAATCGTAACGTTAGTAATAAGAGGAAAGAGGGTACAGTTAAGGAGCAGGTAAACCAAGCAACTGCTAATAACAAAGCGTAAGTACGCTAGCTCTAAGGCCTATATTATTATAGTTAATAAGAGGTAACAGGTTATAAAAGTAATCCCTTAATCCAGGACTGCCCCAACGAAGCAGTCGTTTAAGCTACAGTCGCAAAGAGGCGCGTGTTTTTAATCTAATAGCTAGTAAGGTTAAATTACTGCTTAAAGTTATAATAATGTGAGGATAATGATAAAAGCAGCTAGGCTAGACGATAGCTTATTAGTAGTCTACAAGCTTATTAAGACTAACTTTAAATATATATTACTTTTAAGTCCTGCCCTCTCTCACTTATCGTAGCTTAAAGGGAAGGCAGATCTAGCAAATCGGTAGCGGATAAAGGCAGAGCCCCACAACAGGCCCTAAATATAGAGTAACGGTAAGATTACTAACTTAGATAATTTCTTAAGTTTTCCCTTAGAAGAAATTACTCCGTTAGCTTAACTTTCACGTCATCACTTACGTAATCTTATACACTGTCTTTAAATTATAAGAAGTACTTTTAAGGTATCGTAAAACTGAATTATTTAGCCTAATATAAACTAAAATAGAAGGTTTTAAGGGCTGTAATTATAGTTATATTAAGGGGAGGGGCGTTGAAGGTGCCGTTAGTGCAGGCATAAAATAATATAAGTATATATATAGTCCGTACTTAGAATCTTTTCTTAGTAAAGAGGGGTACTAATTTTACAAGTAGCCGCAGCAGTTCTGCCACCCGCGTTCCATCAGAATTTATAGTGGAAAATTCAGGTAACTAGCGTATAGCTAGCACAGTAATAGACTTAAGTAGCGGAAGTGACGTCCCTACGTTATTCGTTAGGCTTTTACACTATCTCCCAACACGTCCCTCTTATCCACAATTATAACTACATTTCCTAACTCCTAATTTACTATTATAATTAAATATATCTAAAGGTCTCCCTTATACATCTTTATCAATAATTCCCCAGGCTATAAACGTTCAAGATTAGTCTCTAAACCCTACTTATAAGCCCTATTTCACTTTACCGTATATCTTCGAACATTTACTTAATAAATATCTAAACGCATATTAAATTACAGCTATTACTTACTAATACCTAATATAAGGTGCCTTACTAACAGCTTAACCTTCGTTAATTTAAAATATAAGGTAATTAGACTAATAACAAAGATTATAAGGATATCAGATATTACCTTTTTCAGCCCGTTACACATAATAGATTATTATTATAGAAGGTTAGAACTGGGAGTATTCTCCTTAACATTCAGAACGTAAGACCTTAAAGGATAAATATAGATTAAGAAGATATACTTATCCTAGAAGGTAACAAAGTGTTAATAATGAACACTTAAGTTAAATTAGTAAAGAAAGCTTAAAGAGGAGGAAATATAACTATAAATACGTTTACACCTTTAGTAAACCTTAACATTAACTTTAACTTACAATCTGTGTTAACTTACGTTAATCGCACTAGAGGCTTAGTCTTACTAAATTCTGTAACTTTAAAAAAACAGTTATTAAGAACCTCTTAAAAGTTATCACCAGTCGATATAAGCTAGGCTATAGTTAACCTAACGTTAAGCCTAGTCTAAATACTAAGTGTAAAATCCCCCCTCTTATTAGGTACTATATATAGGTAAGTAACTTTAATAATATTATCCCTTCCCTCTTTCCTCCTTATAAAACTTATATTAAAGCTAACATTAAGAAAATTCCCGAGGATACCCTTTAGCCCGCTTAAGTCTAGGATTACAGCTATAAGGTTATTTAAGTCTCTATTAATCGCTTTAAAACCGTTAGGTTATAAGTAATATAGTTATACGTAAGATACTGCAACCCAGTACTCCTAATCCACAGTAGTAATATCTATAACAGTAGCCTCCCCAGCGGTTACCTCTACAGGTAAGACCTAACTTACCTAATCCTTAATAGCACTTTCTATAAGATAAATAGCGCCCTTTAAACCTTTATATTAATCTAATACTTAATAAATCTAAAGGTGAGAGTATTACCGAAAAGAGCTACAGCTTTCTGTAAAGAATCTAAACTCTTATAGTACTTAAAGAGTGCTTTAATAAAGTTCCTATTTTTAGCTTTATACCGCTTAGTCGCATTTTCAGCAAAATATTTCACGTTATAAGAACTTAAGAGCTTAATATCTTACACTATTATATAAAGTGCTATAGGAACTAATTTACTAAACGGAATATCCTTATACTTATTCCAACAGCTAGTAAGATAGTTACAGGTACGTTCAGGATGCTGCTGCTTATTATTTAGGAGATTAATATCCTGTGCTAGGAAGCGGTTATTTATTTTAGATACTTTATCCTTTAAATACTTATCTATTTTAAATACTTTATCCATTTTAGATAATTGTCCATTTTAAATAACGTAAGGTATTTTCATAAACTTTACAAACCCCTCTTATATACCTACTACTTATAATAGCTAACGTAACTACCTTACTCTTTTTACATAAAAAACCCCTCCTACTTATAGTGGCTAACGTAACTACCCTACTCTTATATATAGAAACCCCCTCTTATCTATTTTAAATAATTGTCCATTTTAGATAATTGTCTATTTTAAATAATCGTCCATTTTAGATAATCGTCCATTTTAGACGGTAGTTAACGTAGCTAAACCTCTTCTACATAACCCATCCATTTTACTTAGTGGATTTAAAGTAACTTTCACTATTAGCCCTATTTCTAAGGATCTCTATAAGCATATATAGTATACGGTATTAGGCCCTAATAGAGCTGCTATTTACACTAAAGATATACTTAAGATAACAGTCTATTTAAACCCACAGCTACAGCTAGCAGTATTAGATATAGCTACGTAATAAGCTTATAAAGTGTTTATAAAGCTTAATAGTAAAGTAAATTATCTAAGTTAAATAATTCAGTTAAGTAGCATTAAGGAAATAAGGTAATCTTGTAACGTAACTGATATTAAAGGTATAGTGACAATTTAAAATTATAACTTATTAAGTACAGAGGCAACAGACCATTAACAGCCGCAGTCTAGGGTTAAATGATACACGCTAATTCGTTAAATAAGTCTAAGTTAAGGATAGATAGCTAGGGTAACGACCCGTAGCCTTAGGATACACTTCTGCGTGTAGCTAATTCTGGTTAGACAGACCTTTAGTTATTATATGTCCTAACTATACAGTTAAGCTTCTAATTATTAGAGTAAACGCTTACTAAGATAAATTAAGTAAGAGAGTAAGTAGATATAAGTTATATTAAAGGATTTAAAGGCGATTACTGCTAGCTATTTTCGATTTAAGGATATATTAGTCCTTAGACTTAAACACCTTAATAACAGGTATAAAACAGCACCTTAACCTTTACTTTGTAATCTTAAACTATATTATGCTAGACATCCTTTATATCTTATAGCTGTAAGGAATTGTTAACGTTATAAGTTTAAAGTCTTATAAGCTGTGTATTAACCGCTACTAACTAACGTTATTATAATACCTGTCTAGCCTTTAATTATCTAAACCTACCAGTCTTTTCTCTTATAATAATATTATTTATTACTTTACACTTTATTATTATTATTAATTTAAAGATTTACTAGCTTTATATTATGTCTGGCGTGTATAAACCCTCTGCAGAGAGTGGAAAGTAAAATCCTCCCCTCTTTACTAGCTTTACCGATAGCGATAAGAACTATAAGTCTCCTCCTTGCGACTTGGTAAGCGGTAACGCAGAGTACTTACCTACTCCTCCTCCTCTGCTACTACTGTTACTACCACCGCCGTTAGTAGCCTTGCTAGGCATTAACAAGGAGCACCTAGCCGCTTCTCCTCTCTCCCCAGCCTATCTAAGTCACCTAATTAACGGTAACAGGGAGCATGCGGCCCCTCTTCCTCCTAAGGAAGAAAATAATAAACTTTAGGCTTAGGTTATGGATATAAGGGAGGTTTAGAAACAGCTTAATATTAGGAGTGTTATAATAATTAGTTATTAGAGGCGAATGTATTTATAATACTTAGTGGTTATAGTGCTTTATCTAACAGTTTTAATTTTAACGTTAGAAGTTAGGTACTTCCTGTTAAATTTTATTCGTAACTTAATGTTAGTGCCTGTAAAGTACTAACGTAAGCTATCTTAGCCGAAGTGGGTCGAGTTAGCTGATTAAGCTTGCACTAAATAATTAAAGCCTTATCCGAAGTGCGGGGGTGGTAGTTAAGCAGCGCCTGACTTTAGATGATTAGGCTTATTACGAGTATTAGCCAAAATCATATAAATATATTCGAATTCTGTTACCTTTGCCTTAAGTAGCTCATTTAGCATTATACCGCCACTTCCGCCAGTTACACCTATCTGCCTCTCCTTAGCCGTTGCTAGAGCTATCGTAGTAGCGTAAATTAGCGATGATAACTTTAAGAAACATAACGGACCCGGCTTTACTATTATACACCGTTTAAGAGAGGATTCCGTATTAATAAGGAACTTAAAGCCAATATTAAAGCAAATTGTTAATAAGATAGTAAGTGTATTAGAGCTTACTTAATAAAGGTCCTAATTAACGTTTTAAGGGACTGAGGTTAAGAATCGGAATAGAAGGGACTTAAGTAAGCTAATTATTCAAGTTTATAACTTTTTAAAGGGCTCGATAATATTAAGTTCTTTAACGTTTATTTTACCACTGCCTAAAAGAAAGGATCCAGACCTTACGCTTAAGTTACTAATGGTAAAGTTCGAGAAGTCGGGCGAACTTGTCTGAGTCTGGTTACAGGCTTTCTTTAAAGCTTAATACGAAGGGTACTTACTTAAAAGCAGTATTATTATAGCTTTAAAGGACGATAAGGTCTTAATAATAATAGTTCGTTTTCCTCTGGAATAAGAGTAGGAAGGGATATGAGAAGAGTTACATTAAGAATAAATAACGTTAAGATATTTACACAGTATCTATATCGATTAAGTCTAAGTAATTTAACTCCCAATACGTAAAATCGCTAAAATCTACAGCTTAATAACCACTAAAAGTGTTGCCGATCGGTCCTCTAAATATCCCTTCAGGGCTGAGATTTTTTACTGCGTCTAGAAGTATACCGACATAATCCGAACTTTAGTAACTATTAACATCGTAAGTTTAAGGCTCGGGGGATAAAAAACCTTAATTTACTCCATCCTGTACCGTGTAGCCGGTAAGTTATAAATAGGGTTATCTATCGTTAGGGACATTATATATCAGTCTACAGTACTAGCTATTAATAGGGTTTTACTATCCCTGCGGTAGCTAAAGGTCGCTATTGTCGGGTGTATATACCTTAGCGTTTTAAGGTAGAGGTAGCTGCTACGATACAGGTAGTGAAAGAAAAGAGCTGCAAGTACTAACCAGACTAACATTATCCTTATAAGACAGTAACAGGATAAATGGGCCTGCCTTACGTACTAAGCCCGACCTATCCGAAAGATTAATACCTATCTGAGGAAAAGCCCCCTTACCGTCCCCTAAAGTGGGTTCGGTAATGAGATTTGGGACCGCTTCGTTCTTACGGTCGTTAGCCCTAAGACCTATTTTATAAGGTTAGCTATGCTGTCCCATCAACATTTAAAGTCTCTTACTCCTACCGCTTAATACTTAGTCAGTTAGTAGAGACACTCCGCGTTTTCACATCTTCGTGTGGCTAGGGTTATAACGTTTCCTCTTCGTCCAGCAGTTATTGCATGCTGTTATAAGGGGCTTAGCCGTAAAGGACTAGCTGTCCACCCATATTGTTTACATAGAGCGAATGTATCCCAAGATCTTCTCCACCGCTGCTAAACACAGATTCGTAGCCTTAAGGATGCCCTAACCCTTCAGATTCTTAACCATACATACGCAATCCTTATATTTAGTATCTAGAGATAAGAGCATCTATCTAGTTCAAGCCTTAATCGGGGGGAATTTAAGAGCGATAGGCACTACTTACTTAGTATCCGATATGTTATCAGGAAGCACTAGTAACACATTATTACTTCTAATATCATCTGTAATACCTACTAACCAGCTACCTAACTTTACCTACTTTAACTAACTTATATATATATCTTCCGCTTTAATTTAGTCTAAAGGGTTTAAAGAACTGATAACCTGATCGAGAAGTAAGGTCCAAGCCGACGTTTTATAACAGAATTTCTCTTTCAAATAATAAATTACCACGGTTAGTACCCTTTATCAGACCTTAAATAAAGCAATCTAGTCGTCCAAACAGCTCCTAAAGAGGTATAGACTGCAGAGAAAGTTATAAAAGAACTTAAAATTAAATAAGCTGTCGTAGAAGAACTCTTCTAATATTTCGGACTATAGTTATAAACCTACTTTAATAACCTTATAAATTTTAATCTTTACAGTAGATGTTATCGTTTTATCCCATAGGCAGTTTTACCTCCTGTTAAGATTAAGCTTATCCAGGACGTGCTTCTTACTATCCTCTGCTACATTTATCCACACGTCCGATACAGACTCGATAAACTAGATTTTTGTAAGTAAGTAAGCAGACTTATAAAAAAGCTGCTTAAGTACTTCTTTATCTTCTAAAATGCTGCTTATTCTTCTATTATTACAGGTAGTAAATAATCTGTCAGTAACCTGTTTACTCTCCGTAACACCCATTTTCTTAAAGGTTAAGGATCAAGTTCAGATACTCGGTATACAGGAGCTTACTCTTTTAAGCAACTCCAGATAGTTAACTATCCGGAGTCACCTAGAATGGAATAGCACTTTTATAATCCACCAAGACCCTAACCCTTACTTACCTGCTTTCTAAGATGTAAGTATAAGTCTGCATTTTAACGTGATATAAATAGCATTAGTTCTACTAAAATGCTAAACCTTACATACAGCTTATCGGCGTAAAACTAGCCGCTAGGAAGCTGAAGCTACTTCGTTTACAACTACCCCTTAGATATCTCCTCCTTAATACTTCACGTTTACTTACATATTATATGTTCTGCGTTAAGTGGAGGCGCAGTATAAGTGACGTTCTTCCTACTATCCTCTATTTACACTACAGTAGCTGGTTATTGCAGTTTTCGGCTGTATCTTGTTAGTTCGCATTACTTACAGGCTATCTTACCTAGGCTCTGGCGGAAATGGACTACTAGCTAGGTTACGGCCCTCCCCCTTTACCACCTGTCCCTTACTTTCTCCCTAATAACGACCCCCGTCATCCACATCTCCAATATCACCCCCTTTCCTCTACTAATTCCTAACATTATCATAATTAACTGTCAGCTAATAAAACCTAAAGGCTATATACCTTTAAGTGCCTATTATATACTGCACTTATCCCCTTTTCGTGGCAATTTTAATTATCACTTAAACATTCGACTATTAAGTGCCAGCTTCCTAAATGGCTGTTATAAGCCTCTAACAGGAAGGGAGAGCTATTATAGCTTTAATTTACAAAATTCTAAAATATAATCCTAATAATAATAAAGTTCCCGGAGCTGAACAATATAACACCCTCTGTCTACCCAAATACGTGTTAGCTAACTTTAGTAATGTGAAGATGTCCTTTCATCCTTAAGTTACTAACTGTTTATATAGCTAAAGTTTAAGATACTCTTCCTTACGATACTCTTAAGAAGATCTTAACATTTACCCTAGGGACTAACGATTAGGGGCAGATATGCTAGGAACTTCATTTTAAAATAGAGATGTGGAGTGCTAGATATATATTATATCCTATAATACCAGGCGTTAAAGTAGTATGTGATATCGATACTAATAATATTATTGTAATTAAGATGTTAAAGTAGGAAAGTAAGGGTATTTATTAGTATACTTAGGGAGTTAAAACGCCGTTTAAATATAGGACAGTTAAGAATTCACTTCTTTTAAGATAACCAGATATATTATTATTTCCTTTATTTTAAGATTTACTTAACCCTTAAAGTCAAGTACACATTCCTACTTTTACTTATAATAGTAACTAACTGGGAGCTATAGAGGAAGGCTTTATCATAGTATTAAATTTACCGTTATCTTTCCTTATAACGCGTTCGCTTTAGCTTATTTACACCGGTTAGTGATCTCTTAAGCTTAGATTACACTCTAGATCGCGGCGTTTACTTTCTAAGTACCTTATCTATAACACCCCTTAGCCACGGGATTGTTCGGCATTCTTACCCTGTTTAAGCTAATCTTATCTTTAACTTACTATTATCTCCTTACTCTGCTCTTAAGTTAGGTTAGTTTCCCAGGTTTATATAGTCGGAAGCGGATCGGGGAACCTAAACGTTACTTAGATTTCTCCTGTACTTTATTTCCTTTTCCCTATAAGGTATTAATAAATCTATCCTATTTTATTCCTAGAATGCTATAAGTTACGAATAATATAGCTTAGCTGTAGACTAGTTAACTACTCTCCTAGTTCTAATATATATCTTAGCTTGACCTGACGTCCTGCATAAACTGCACTTTCCTGTAAGCTACGACGGTTGCTTTGTCTGCTTTATTCTAACACCTAAAAGGCTCTTAACCTTAACACTATAGCTAGCGACAAGGACTGCCGTATGTTAATGTTAGCCACTATCGCTACCTTCTTCATTATAACGCTTACTGTCGTTATCGCCCGCATTTAGACCACTTTACATTACTAAAAACACCTTCGCTAAAAACTCTTTCACTAAAAACACCTTATTGCTGCTAATTACATTATTATTATTACTATAGTCACTAACACTATATTAGTTATATTTAAGTTTGTTACTGTCAGGTACGGCTTTAGCAAGCACACTTCCACTATCCCTGACAGTAATATTAGCACTATCTCTAATTACTTACTTAGCAGCTTAATAGTAGGTGTTATTACCTTAGGCTTTATACGTATCTTAACCGCTTCCCTCTTCATCCATATTATAAGCCGTTATTAGCGTACCGGCTAGAAATTCACTATCTTCTACCTTATCATTACGTTATAAATCCTGCTTATCGCTATGTATGGAATTATATAGCTTATACAGCTTATCCGGTATAAAGAGATATTAACTTCCTAGTCCGATATATATAAGGAATAATGTCTCGGCCACATACAGGTCGTTAACTGCATACTTCTCTTTATCTTCTCATACATATTTATAATAATATACACACTTAGCAATTATTCCTATATTCTTATTCTCATTATTATCTTCTTATCACTTAACATATTAGTAAGTAAAAGAGTGCGTTTAATACTACTATTATTAATAAGCTTATTGCTGATAGCGTGTGGGGTTACTAAGTTTTATTTTACTGTTTTTTATAAGTGGGATATAGATAATCTGATCTGGGATCTGTTCTTTAAGACTTTATTCCGTAAGGTTAAGGAAGCGCTTATTATTATCACAGCATACACGCTATCTTTAAAGCGGCCGGTATAGGATGTAATAGGACGTCTTAAGTTACAGTTAAACCCTCCAGATACGCTAATCGAGTCGCGATATTCAAATCCCCCTTTAACATCAAGCGGCAAGTAAGGTTTTGACTTAAGGAAACCCGATAATGGCTTAGCTTAAAGTAAGGTTTATAAAAGGGTATTGTAAGATTTGGAATCAGGTAGCCTAATAAGTTAGATAGAGACACTGTAAGTTATCGCAAGTATTACTAAAAGGGGTTTAAAGATAGCTGTATTTAACTAGATATTAAAATAACTTAATACTTACTATCGTGAAATAAGAAAGCAGTAAAAGCAGTAATAATGTATATGCGGGTTTATTTCGCTGCAGTCTTAGTTAAAGTGCAGGTTTTTAAGCCACTTCTAGTTACCTTATCTAACATTCCCTTTTACGGAATTGGAAATTTAAGTGTTAGGCCGCAGCCTACTTATATAATCATTACTTAAAATTTCCTAGATGCCCCTGTGTCTTTTAATTTTACTTCCCTATCGGCTATTTTCCACCCCTCCCCTTCACCCACTACATGTTCTATCTTATACAATACCCCCTATTCCAACCGTAAAAGGGAAGCCCGACATTAATAACTTAATTTACTTTAAGACTTTCCACCCTAACGACGGTAGTACCGGCTTATATTAAAAGGACGTTATTCTAGCTTAAACTAAACAGTATAGGATATATGTCAGTGGGATAGTTAGATTAAGTTTAAAGCGTTAACTGTAGTAAATTTACACTACTTTACGTAAGATAAGTAAGCTAAAGGTCCCCCGACTTAGAGGAGTCTGTTCTGTAAATAAATACTTATTAAGGATTTCCTTCTCCCTCTTCCATACCTCTCTATCAACTCCTCACTTATCTTACTTACATAACTACCTATTTTACTATTACTATCTTAAAATATAAATAATGTCTTAGGGCTTGCTAATTAACAGTAAGTAGGCTGCCCTTACTGTTACTGTAAATGTTTAGGAAATACGTTGGGAGTGCTAGGGTGCCTATATCTAATTAAGATAGGTTAATAATAACGACAGTAATGACTTTCACTTTAGCTATACCTTGATAATATCTATTAATTCGGTAGTATCCCTTAATTCGGCAGTATCCCTTAAGTCGACAATATCTCTGCCTTTATCTGCTTAAGAGGTTTATACACTTCACAGTCGAAAATTTTAATTACATGCTAATTACTAGTAAGTTATTTTAAGCTAGTTTGTTACAGGTGACTAACTATCCCCTTATATAAGTAGCCTATTAACGATAAAGAAATGGAAATTATAGACTGTAACTACGAATTAAGGACACGTTTATTAGATAGGAATTTATTCCTAGCGCTTATTCCAGAGCCTTATCGCGTTCTCGATATCGGCACGGGCACTAGGATCTGGGCCATTAACTTTACCGACCAGTTTCCATCCGCTAAAGTCATCAGCATTAACCTGTCTCCAATCCAGCCAGATATAGTTCCTCTAAACCTCCGCTTCCAGATTAACAATATCTGGAAAAAGTGGAGCTTCAGATATAAATTCGACTTTATTTATATTCACAATCTACTTATACGTTCTCCTCTTTATCTTAACAGAAAGTGGTTTAACATTATCACTACCTTTACTAAGGCGTTATTAATAACTGGCCTTCACTCTATTAGGATATCTACGATAATCTTAACCTAAGCAGCTAGTTTAAACATATCGAGTTCTCGCCCGAAATCTAATGGAAACAGTCCTTTAGCTTTACCGACTGTAACGTTAATAACGCTATCAGGATTATAAACAAGGTCTTCCACGACGCTAGTAAAGTAACAGGCAAGACATTCCATCTAACTAAGCGCTAGCGGAATGTAATCTGGATATAGGAAGCGGGCTTTAGAAACGTAAAGGTTAAAGAGTATAAGTTCCCGATCGGTAGGTAGCTGGAAGATACGGAGTTAAAGAAGTTAAGTCTTTATAATTAAGTACTTTAAGAAAGGAAGCTAAAGGGGTTAAGTCTACAGCTAGGGATTAAGGTGCTTAAGTATTCTTATAAATATATATTAGTACAGTAGGCATATATAAGGAGGGCTTTAAAGGACTAGAATACGTATCTGTTCTATTATAAGTAAGTTATCACTCTTATCCCTAACTAGTGGTTAACTTTTACAGGATATTGATATTTTTAATAATAGTTTAAGCATATAGGTATAGAAACTGTAACCTGTAAGCGGTAGGAAGATACCATTCGGTTACACAGGTTTAAAGTTATAAGTGAAATTAGTAGTGTAAGCAGGTTACGTCACTTTAAAAGATTGTAACGATCGGTACTATTATAACCTAATAGTTAATAAAAGCCCGTATCTAATAATTAAATAGATAATTTTAATACGCGACATATTAGTACGTCCTTAAGGTTTAGCTTCCAAGACAAGTTATTAACATTATTAAAGAATCCGACTACTAAGTCCTCTGCTAGCTTCTGTAACGCTACGTATTCTTCGGACTGCACCTACTTAGGGATTACAACAGCGCTCCTACCTACAAGATTATTAATAAGAGCGTAGAGGATTAAGTCTAGCACTTTCAGCAACTTAATAATAAGAAAGTTATATAGCTCCCAGTAGGAGATTTATAAGCAGAATTACATATAGTAACGTTACTCCATAAAGTCTTAAAGGCGATTCTTTTACAATCTAAATTTATTAACAGTGCAATTCTAAGATCCGAGACGCCTATAGACTTTAACGTATTACTAAGTAAGCAGCTGCTACATCACATCCCAATTAAGGCTTTAAATAAAGTACTTATATACAGTATTACTCTCTATCTTACGGCTAAGCTTAAGCTACGCAAGTAGCTAGCCTCGCAAAAGGGCAAGAGTTTCTACCAATACGCTCTAGCGAGAAAGTGTAAGTCACAGAGCCTAGAGCTGAAGGTCTTAATTATTACGGCTCTGCTCTAATATAGCCGAATTCTTAGCTCAGATATAATAGCTGTTTAAGCCTTACGTATAGCTTATATTTACGGGACTTCGCCCTGTTACTGCACAGTTCGGCCGATCTGAACGAGCAAGCAGTGTTAAAGCAGATAGCTCTCTCTTTCAGGCGTGTTATAAGTAATAGATACTATCCTACTGTCCACTACTACCTTTATAATACCGTTTAAGCGGAAGCAATCCGTAACTTACCATTTAATATAATAGATAAGCTATCTGACAAATACTATTTATATATAATAAGCCCTCTACAGCACAAGGATACTTTAGAAAAGACTTAGCGAGAATTTAGAAGCTGCGTTAACTAATATAATAACACTTAGGACAATAAGTAAACTATAATTTAAAATATAATTCCCCTTTTAACCTCTTCTTATCTACTACCTTACCGTAAGCTCCGTATTACTTCGTATTCTATACACTCGTTAAGTCTCAAGGTGCTGATGGTAATGTAAGTAAGATAGGGAATCTAAGAGAAGGGGTAGAGGTAAACTAGCTAGAAATTTCGCTACCGTTAATAAGACGTAACCCAACCGTTATCCCCCTCTCACTTATCCTGTCATCCTTTTTTTCATCTTCTTCACACCTTTAATTTATACTAGCAGATCTACCCTTTTTCTCATCTCTTTCCATCTTCACTTATTACTACCTTCCTATAGCTATTAACTAACTTATTAAGTTCCTATACAGAGCTATACTAGATTAAACGCGTAACTGCCAACTGTAAGGCTAGACATACGCACTTTCTAAGGCCCATAACAGCTACTTAGGCCTATTACGTCGGTAGTAATCAGATACTATCAGAGCTACATAACCTCACCCTAAAGCTTAAGATCGCAATAAGCTAAGTTAATAGCAGCCGTTACGTCCTACAATAAAGCAGCTCGTCACTGAGATCACTAAGCGTAAAGCTGCAGTTTCGCCTCCGGGATAAGTGTTACAAGTGGATAGTTAGATCTTATTACTACCTAACTATATAAGTCGCTTTTAAAGGACTATATAAGCATGTAAGTTAAGATAAACCGACATTTCGTAAGGCCCCCCTTTAAAAAGGGATTAGTTTATATCACTTTATCCATTCTTAACTAAACAGAGAACCTATTAGAAAAATAACGACAGCTGCCTCCAACTTAGCCAGTAACAGTTATTACATATGCTAAGCGTTTTAAACTATCGCTTTAAGTTAGAAATAGTTATTTCCTGTTAAGGTAGCTAGAGGGATAGGGGTATAAGTATTAAGTGTTCGTACAAAGTACTAAGTAGTGACGAAAAAGAGCTTTAACTTATTCCTAAAAGACCTATTGAAGATAAATAGACTGTCCCCAGATAGCAAACTCTAACTTTTACAAACCCTATCTACACTCTCACCTTTAAAACATTTTCAGAATAACTTATCGAACCATTTCTGAAGATTACCTTATTTCCCGTATTATTTTAAACTAAAATAGCTCTAGGGAAATTCAGTTCAGTAATGTTAAGACCCGTAAAGTTGTTATCACTTAATTATCAGTTACCCTAGTAACTTAAGTAAAATATAAGTAGAACTTTACTATTCCGGTAAACGTTAATCTATTCGTCTTCTTTCTAAGTCTAGACTTCGTGCGTTAAAACAGCGTCATTAATATTATAATAGAGTTCGGCACAGGTTGTTATTTTAACGTTTATATTATGTCTAACAACCTTAGTTACGAGATCGATATCGCTAATCCCTTACGTTCATACACGTATATCGTAATAGATTACACTTAACGGTAGTTAGCTACTAGCTATAGCTAAAAGGTTAATTAATCGGTAGATTGCAATATTTATCTTACGTTAGTTTTACATAATATAATTAACTTAGTGGATTGGATTTAAATAGATTTTACATATTATAAAGGATAATTAAGGAGATTAGAGGTAGAGACTTAAGCTTTAAAGAACCACCTTCGTCTCGGTAACTTAGTTTACAGCTAGGCTTATAAGATAAGGGGTTTGGCTCTGGCATAGTCGGAGATTATATAACTGTTACGTGTGTATATGCAGCAAGTAAGGGATAAGATATATAACAGACAGTTTTCCGGAACTTTAGGGGTAAGGAATCTTAGTAAAGCGTAGGATTTTCTCCCATAACTAGCAAGTTACCCACTATTCAAACTCGACCCTTATCTCTTATACTCTCCTATTATCCATTTTTCGTTTCTTTTACTCCTCTATTTCTACAAACTTATAGAATTCAGTAACTACAGCTAACAAGGTAGGAGTTATATCTCCCACCTACGGTGTAGAATTACGTAACAGATTACGTAACATACTGCAAAGTCTTTTAAGCTAGCAAGCATAGATCCTAAGTTAAGGAGAATAACGTTAGCCTTACAAACCGTTAGAGGCGAAGAGCAATACTGCTAAGCATTAGCTTACTTACAGCATTAGCAGGAGATACAAACACCCACGGATAAGAAGGATCTAAAGTTAACAGGAATAACACAAATCCCCATAAAGGTTAAAAGTAAAGGAGGAGGAGCTTAAGCCTTCAGTATCCCCAGTATTATACCCAAAACGTTAGTACTACCCTAGCTGGAATAACAGGAGGAGCACCTGTTATACGTTAACGTAAAGCAGTTCCATTACATCTTAAAAAGAAAGGCCGCTTAATAAAGACTGGGGGAGAAGTCCCCACTCTCCACAGGGCGTAAACCCTACCTCTATAAATCAAGACATAATTATATAAAAAGGAGACTAAGGGGTCTTAAGGGCTACTTTTTAACTACTAAAGAGGTGAAAGCGCTAAAGGAGCAGAAAGGAGCAGTAGCTGAAGGGGTAAGTAAAAAGGTTAAAGTAAATCTTAAGGGGAAATAAAAGGTAACAAGGAAGTGAGTGTAAGATTGTAAATGTTAGTAATTTATTAATAATGTAATATATTAAGTCTTTCATTAACTTCTTATAATTATTCTTCTATCGCATTTCGTTTATTTCCAGTTACAGTAACCTAGTTTATAGCTAGCTGTCATTTAAGCTGACCTGAAGTCGGGAATAGTTAACCTCTAATAACTAGTAAGTCTACCTTCCATATCTAAATCTACCCCTCTCCCCCCTTACATTTTCTCCTATATCCTTTCCTTTCTTTTTATTACCCCTTTCTAAAATCTATCTAAATCTTTTTACTATTCACTTCCCATCGCTTAATAATTTACACTACTTTTATAACCACCTACTGAAATAGGCCTTACTAAAAATATAGGGGGGTTTAAATCCCCCAGCCTAAAACTAATACGTATTCCTAAATATTTTAATTAAAGACTTTACCTGTATTAAAATTCCCAGCCTTCTATATAACCCTCATAACTGTCCCTCTTATTATATACTTTTAAATGCCCTTATTAACCTTTCCCTCGTCTCCCTTACCTTATTTATCCTGTTACGGGACTTAGTAACCTCTTACTATAATTAATTCACCTTAATTATCCTCCCTTCCCTTTCACTTAATACCTTACTCCGCGCTACAGCTACCTCTTCTCCTCTAAACATAAGGTCTGTACCTATTATAGCATAAGGTATAAAGCTCCCCTAATTATAGCGGTTATACCCCTACAGCCCTTCTTATTAATAAGTAGGGGAAGATATTATTCGGTTACACAGGTTTAAGGTCGTAAGTGAAATCAGTAGTGTAAGTAAGTCACGTCACTTTAAAAGATCGTAACGTTAGAGTAAGATAACGCGGCGTTAAGGGCACTGGATGTAACGGCCTTTAAAGAGAAAAACTTAAAATGATAGCAATAAAGGCTCTATCAGAATATATTAATTTATATAACTAAGTGTTTACTTTAACAGAAGACATTTCCTCCTCTATTAACCTAGTAACTAAATACCCTCTCTCTAAATGTAGCCCCTCTCGAAAGGATTGTACTTAAGCGGAATCTAATTAAGGAGTGACCTAATTAGGGATTTAGGTTACTTAAGTAAGGTAGCTAGGAACCCTTAGAAAGGGGCACTTATTAGCGCGTCCTGAAGGAGTATAATATTATAAATCACTACCGCAATGCGGCTTTAAAAAACCCCTTCTCCCGCCCCATTATTAAGCCATAACACCTAATATCCCAGTAGCTACTGTTACTCTACCTCAGCACATTAAGCTTTATTTCCTCTATTTAAGTACTAGGCCGCAGCTGCCTATATAGTTACAACTCCCTAATTACTCTCCTTTATATTTGTCATTTTAGATCCTCGTTAACTTAATTCTACCCCTGTACCTCCTCCCCCTTACTACACGTAAAGGGGTTAGATATTAACACCGCTAATCCCCTTAAGATTTTCTACAACCTACGTTAGTGGGAACTGTCCTGTTATATTCTGTAACAGAGCGTTAGGTATAGTCCATCTACTTACTTTTCACTAACTAAGTAAATAAAAACATCTCTTTACCCCTCTATCTCTCCTTCAATTTCTCCCTCTAACCTCTTCACTAATCTTACTAACATAGCTAATAATTTAACACTAATTATTGCAAATTACAGATTATATCTTATAACTCACTAACTCCAGGCTATAAGCAGCCTAATCTTATAATTACTGTAAGTCTCTAAGATATAAGCTAAGAGTGCTATTATGTTTATATAATTACGGGATAAAACGACGATAACGGCTTAACAGTATCCTTAAGTCTATCTACGTATAAGTGCCATTATATTAGTAGTTAAATATATAAGGACTTCCTTAGTTATGGTAACTATTTATATGTCCCATTTCCATATAATCCCATATAACAGTACTGACACGTCCTTTAGGCAGCTTAACGATAGGACACAAAACGAGGTTTATAATATAGTACATTAAATGCTCCTTATTCTCAAACAGGGCAAGCTTTTTCACACACCCGTCACCAACCCCTAACAGGTCCTAGATGTCAGTATAAGCACTGGCATTTAAGCTATTAACGTTACTAATCACTTTTACTTAACTACTGTAACTAGCGTTAACCTATCTCCGACCCAGCCCCAGTATATTCCACCTAACTGTAAATTTCAGATTAACGATACCTCTAAGGAGTGGACCTTCTAGAAGAACCACTTTAACTTCATCCACATTCGCTATCTTCTAATACTAACTCCCTTCTTTTAACCCCCTTAATACCAAATTCTACTTGCATTAACAGTCGCCAGGGTGCTTTTACTAACGATAAATAGCGGCAATTATATAACTAAGCGCTCAGCTGCCTTAAACTAAGTAGCTAGCTTAAGTACATTAAATACTTAGCCTTAATTATCTCTAACGACAGACTATTCTCTCGCAATTACGTCTACACTTCTTAAGAACTCTTCGTCTATAAGGTAAGTGAGAAAACAAGTAAGACGCTTAACCTAATTATGGAAAATAAAAGTTAGATAAAGGAAGTAAGATTTGTTAAAATGTAGACTGAGAAGTTTAAGCTCCTAATTGGTTAGTGGCTAAAGGGTAAGTGGTTAAAGGAAGTTAACAGGTAGAACTAAGTAATCTGTTAAGAGGGGTTAAAGGGGTTTACTTTGAGGCTAGGGGCTAAAGCGCTATTACTTAATAAGAATGAACTAAAGACGCTTTTCGTAAAGATAAAGACTGCGTTCGAGGATAACAGTAATCATATATATTACCCTAAGTAAGTTATTAGTTACGTAGTTAACTCTTACAAGATACTAACTTTTTTATAGCGTAAGCACGTGGGCATAAAAGCCACTTTAAGCAGTACGTAGCGCCTAATCATAATAAGGAGGTACTATATCTTAACTTCAGATTAACCCAATATCGATCTAGAGAAGTAGGGGTTTAACTAGGGATTTTACTGTGTAGCTAAGACTAATAAGTCTGTAAGGTGTAAATAAGTTATTTCCAGATTTTCGCAGCGAAAGCTTAATCTTAATATTGTATAATTTATATATATCGCGTAAGGGTAATAGCTGTAAAAGCTATCTAAGATATTATAGTAACTTAACTGGAGATTATGTAACTAACTATATATACGTTGTAATAAGTAGAATTATATTAGACGGCCTCCCCAGAAACGCTATATCTAGGTTTACCTAATTATATAAGATATTACGATCTACACTATTATGTAATTTTCACAAGTGTTTTTCACTCCCTATTCATATCCTCTCCCCGTTTACTCTCATACCTCGCTTAACAGCACACGTTACCTAACCTCACTTACAGTACTGACTACTATATCTTCTACCTCTTACTTTAATCGTAACAATTAAGCTTAGTGCTAATGCCTACCTTTCTAAACGGAACTATCTTCAACTTAAAAGAGACCTTACGTAACCCCCTCTCTTTAACAGTCTCGGGCTAATAGCAGTTCCGTAACATTTTCACTGTTACCTAAGTCTCACTCCAATACTACTCTTAATAATAGTAATACCCTGCCGTTTATTAACAAAGATAAAGGTTCTAACGGAAAATACCGCTCCTCCTGCTCTCAGCATCTTATCTCCCGCTAGGGATCCTACACCTTATAATAAAACCTGTAAGCCCTTACTGTAGAAGAGAAAGATATAAAAATCCATTAAAGGTTACTTAAACTGTAAGCATTATAAGGTTAAGGTATGTATAGTTTACTTAAGATAAAATTAAAATAAGGTATTTAAGACTAACATATCTAGTTTAATAATATAACAAGTCTTAACTAAGCTGTAATAACTACATTAAGCTCTTAAAGTTAAATATATAGTATATATACATAGTTTAGTACTAAATCGAGACCCTTATTAGCATACGTAAGGAAAAGCTACGCAGAACCTTAACACTTAGTATTTTAATAACCTGCTCTTTTATATCGATACTACCTCCTACTTAACACACTTCTTCCAATAATATTCTAACTTTACCTAAATCTAAGCAGAATGACTTAAATCTATAGAATCTAGCCCTGCTATATACAGGCTGTTTCCTAACTAATAATAATAGCTTAAAGCTTTAGCTAAGCATTACAAGCTTATCTTTTAACAATTAAAACGTTTCCCCTTTAAGTTAGATATTACCTTAAGAGTATCTTATAAGTAATAGATATTACCTTACTGTTTATTATTAATATTACGATACTGCTTAAGCTAAAATGACCTACGCTTTACTACTTAACATAATAGAGGAATAAGCTGTTTCTACAGAAGATATAATAACTAATAGCATATTACACGTCGCAATAACCCCCCAGACCATTCCCTCTTTACTAGAGTCAATTAAGCCCTAGATGATAGAGTATTAGCTATAGTAACTACTTAAACCTGATACTATCTTTACAGTTTAGTTAAAAGTCCTGTAGCCTTAGCTATACCCTTATTATCAGGCTTCCAGTAACAATACCTTCACCTCGCCTAATGCCTGCACTAATAAATCTAACGTACCCTCTTATTACTATCCTCCTATATGTACTATACACGTGTTATTTATAACGCCTATTATATTAACAGGCCCCAGCTCCTACACCTTTACTAGCTAAGATAACTAAAGTAGTAGTAACACCCTGCAGTTCCTATCTCCCAGTCTACCTAACCCGCCCAGACTTAAGGTAGCGACTTTACCACTTAGCCTAAGCGCCTAGCCTTCCAGGGCTTTCCAGCTAACCCTAACCTTTACGTTATCTTTAAAGCTAAATATCTACTACCCCTAGTAGTAATACTGTAGCTAACTCGCTAGGTAATTCCAAGAGTTACTTAAGGCCTTTTAGCTGTAACCATCCAGTTAAAAACAATTAAGTATTAGTAATATGTTAATTCCCACTGTAATAAGGATTGGGGATCTGGAACGCGAGGTTAAACACCTAGAACATAATAAACAGCAGTTACTTAAACTTAATGCTGTCTTTACAGCTCAGCTAAAGGCCTAGCAGTCTTTATTTTACCCGCCTTAGTTTTAAGCCTCTAGTAACAACACCTTCACCACTCCCGACGCCCGTAACGACGAATCTAGCAGTATACCCTCTTATTATTATTCTTATATATTAGCCATTCATACACCATTTGTAATGCCTATTACAGTAATAAGGACTGGTCCTTATAACTTTACTAGTTAAGATTACTATAACGACAGTAACAGTACCTTACAGTTCCTATCTCCCAGTCTAACTAACCTACCCAGTCTTAAAGCACTAACTCCACTACCTAGCCCGAGCGTTAAGACCCTGTCAGGGCCTGCCCTTAATTTGTCTCCAGATTAAGAATTAAGTTAGCAAAGCCAGAACCCGCCCTTATACGCCCTTACTAAATATAAATACGACTTTTATAGCTGTAATAAGTCTTATCTATTAGGTAAGGCTCTTCGGTGTCATTAACTCTTAAAATTCTATAAAGAGCGAATCGGTAAGAAGCTAAAGCCTTATGTAAGGTATTATAATATCTTTCTTAATTCAGATACTGACTTTACAGGGCTGCCGAAACCTTAATTACAGAAGCACGCACGCTAATCCTCGTAGTCGTCAGCAGCACGAAGACTAGCAACACTTTAAAATGCTATTCGACTACGCACAATGTCACATGCAGTTTAAACAACGCATAAAACATACAAAATATATAAAGACGTACTACACAGTTTTACTTTAGCTACTTAAGAAGAAACTACGCAACTTAGCTTCGTGGGACCCGCACTGTAATGGGGCATTAGATGTTCTTGTTGCCGCGTAACGTACTAAAATGCTACCTAATCGAGGATAGAAGAGGACCATTAAGAGTTTCTAAGATAGGGAAGCTACCTTATAGCCTGTACTGCTTAAGATCTAAGTGTAGCGTTAAAGGGGGGCTGAGGTTACGTGGTTATCCTATAGGTGCTAGTGTTATATATATATTATATTAAATCTTTTTATTTACTTTCTATCGCTATATATCGTTATATTACGTCTAGTCTTCGTTCGGGCCTTACTTGCTTAGTAGTCGAGTATAGTTACTAACGTTATGGTGCCGAAATGCTACTATTACGGAAGCTGGGTTTCACAGCACGCCACCCTAGGTCTTAGTGTTTTAGTACCGAGAGCTATAGCCTACTAAAGAGACCTAGCCTCTGACTGTAATCTTCGGCACCTAAGCATTAATGCTTTAATTAGCATGCCGATAATAGATCTTACTAGTGACTACAGTGTACCACTCTAGCTACCCTTAACCCCGTGTGCTACTTCTTTTTTCCTCTGCCCAATAGCTTACTCCCCCACTCCTATTTACAATATATCTAGCCTAAATCCCAGCTTAGCTACAGGTTACCTTATCTCGATTAACTACCAAATACTGCACTTTACTGTCCTCCCTGGTAATGTAGGTATACGGTCCCCCCTTCGATGGTGCTGCCGTCTCCCCAGCCGCCCAAAGCGGCCGGCCTACTTAATAGAAACATATACAGATAACAGCTGCCCTACTGTTTACGTAACATATCACTGCTTAACTAAAGTATGTATGCTGGAGGCTAGTGTTAAGGAGCCCGAGCCGACTTACCTAAGCTAACTTGCTTAGTTATCTTAAGGATTTATACTCTTCTAGTCGCACTACCTTTCATCTTCCCACTTCCCCTTAGCAAGCTTCTCCAGTTAACTAAGCAAAAGTGGAAAATTAATATTTTACTCTATTTACCACTAGAAATCGTTTCCAAGTCCACTATTATATCTGTTCCTAAGTCCATTAAACTTAGTCCTAACGTGATCCAACTCATTAGCGAAGTCTTAGCTAAGTTTAAGAACCAAATCACTCCTTAATTTACTACTGTGAGAAGAATGTTTATAAATAACGCTATCTATAATAACAACACAAGTGCTTATAACAAGGTTATGAAAACTAGTATAGAAAGTAAGTATTTATCTTAAATACACGTATAGGAAGTTAATCTTACAGTATATTTAATCGATAAAGCTACGTCGCTAAAGAAATGGTATTTTATAAAAGTTCTTAATAAAGCTACGAAACGTGTTAAGAAAGATCTAAACGTGCCTATAAATACAGATAAATAAGTAGCTATAGTAAGGGAAGAATTATAAGTCTCTTAGATCTTAGGTAAAATAACCAGCATCGTACCGGGCCTATAGAAACTTTCATAACACTTACTAAACGTGCTCGGGCAAAGGGGCGTTATTAGTAAGGATAGATAAGGTTCCTACCCTCCGCCCTATAGCACTACATCTTAAAAACTAGCTTAATTTCCACTAAACTAGCCGTGATATTAAATCACTTCCTCCACTCCCGTTTTTCTCCCGTTACTGCTTCCCCACTTTAGCTACTATAAACTTACTCTCCTGTTCTTCCCTTATTCTACTTAGCACACGTGTATCAGTAAGGTTTATATCTAATAGGCGGAAAGCCCCTTAATCTAGTTAGAAGATAGTAATAGCGAGTGGATATAGGAGGATTACATATATAACACCCTAGGCCTTTTCCACTAGAGTACTTACTTAAGAAACTAACTAAGAACCTACACCTTACGGTTAATTGTTTACACTCCGTCTCTACCTCCTGCCTGTTAAGTAATAACATAAAGACCTCCTCTTTAAACTCCTTAGGGCTTACCCTTATTATTACTGTTACAGTTAGGTCTACTGCCGACCTATAGTATCTTACTTCTTTACTTAATACAGCCCACTTAGCGTCTAATTAGTATATTTTCAATCCTGCCCCTATTGCAGTCCGTTATTCTTAAGTTAATAACTTACTTTATTCTGGGTTAATAACGTAGTAGAGGCTAAGAAAAGACTAGTGAAGTAATAAGTAGACGTAATGTAAAGCTACAGGTGTTAATTTAGCTATATTATTAGTTTGCGCCGCTTTAATTTACCTCCTTACCTGTATTAGCTACAGCTTTTTATTATACTATTAGTGGTTCTGCTTTCAGCATATTCACACCTGTAAGTGTAAGACTTTCACTAATAAGGAGTCGTAATTATAGCTACCTAAGCTGCCTTAGAACACTAGTAGCTCCAGAGCCTAGTTAGCCTGAGAGCAGTTCGTTATTTAGGTATAAACGTTTAATTTCCGCAGATTATTTAAGGGAATTAAGGACGTTTTAATAAAAGAAGATTATTAGTTAAATTAAATAAACTGAACTGCACCTTTCCTTTTAAGCTCTACAGCGCTTTTTATTCTACACCTTAAGGCTTACCCCTTATACTGTGTTACACTCTCCCTGCACCTCTTAAAAAGAAGTCTAATCTTTTCTCTTATCATTTTCACCGCTACCTTTATATCTTAGTAATAACTCTAATCCCTGCTTAAACTGCCGATAGAGGTGATTATTATAATTATTAATTATCTCCCGCTTTAATATATAAGATGCCTTACAGCTACCTGCACGGCTCTTTACCTCCTTACCGACCTACAGTCCAGATTATATACAGTAAGTGGCACTATTAATCTTACGCTGTGGGATTAGAATGCTTAACGCTTATACTATCTTCAGAAATCGGAAGGTAGCTTTAAGCTGCTGCGTACTTGTCCTCCCTTTAATAGGGGTAAAAAGGCACCTAGCTAAGCTCTTATCTCCTTAGTTAAGTCGGTTATTACACGCTTTAATATAATTATAAGTAGCTAAGGAGGTTTAATAAGATACGATAACGGTAGGTTGTTTAGGAATTACTAGTAATATAAGAATAGTATTCTCTCCTTTTAAATCCAGTGCTGGAAAAGGTTAACACTGCCAAAATCACGATTAGAAGGATAATCTCTACTTATCGTCGTCTAAATTAGCAATAAGGAGGAGGTTTAAGATGTGCCTTTAATCCTTCCCTTAAAGTTGGGGATAGCACCTTTCTATCTCGGACTTAGACTTACGGTTATACCTTATAAGCTTTAGATTCCCAACGCATTGTCTGTTATAAGTAAGAGTGTGTATATAGTCTAGGTCTTTCCGTAAACGCGTTATATAAGCTATTACAATAAAGAGCCCACTTATTACATCGTGGAGTTTTCGTTACCTAGCTCCAGGAAGCTCCTATATGTTATAAAGTGTATACCTTTAGTACTATTAGATCAATTAGATAAGTTACTTAGTATTAAGGTATCTTTTAGAGGGGATATGTCTTACGCACGTATAAAGGAAATTTTCTACGAAAACTTCGAGATTGAAATTATTTACAGCTTATTAAATAAAGAGATGATGCTGGAATACTGTAGTTCTTACTATAAGTTCTTATATTAGATATACACACCTTTAATATTTTAGTGGAGCAGTCTTAGGTTTAATCTTAAGCAGTACCTTTAAAGGAGTAAACACCTATGTAAGTAGGGATAGGCGAAACCTAAACAGCAGAAGTATTATCTTAAGGTTATTAAAGTGCCTGTTAGGCGCTCAGTTACCCCTAACCCTTAAAGAGGGTAGGGGTTTAATAGTTAACTAATAATAACTGCTGTTTTAAATATTTAATATTAATAAGTCTAACTTTATTCTGCTTTACCCCCTTTATAACTCCTGTAATTATTAAATACTTAAATATAGCTTATCAGTTCTGTAACTGCCTTATTAACATCGTTATTAAGGTGATAAAAGATAGGCTGATAGCTTAAGTCGAACTGTAAGCTAGTCCGTTCTACATCGTCTTACTGATAAGCTATAAAGCCGCTAATAAACTTAGTCTTAAACTGGGTTTACTTACTTCTGCAAACGTTAAACCTATTACTATCGTTATTAAACTTCTTAAATATTAAACACTTAAAGGAACTAGTTAAAGAAAATTACTCTTATCACGTTAACTACAGTTACGCTTACCTTAATTAACTATACCTTTATAACTCTACAGCGTAGTTTAAAAAGAAGTACCTTAAAACGACAGTTAAGCTTAGCTTCGCTAACTCCTCTAACCTTATAACGCAGATTATTAAAGACACTCCTACTAACGTCTTTACTTCAGCTAACATACAGAATATAATGAAGGTGATAGATATAGTACTGAACAAGGGCGACCTGGTTAACTTCGTAACTAATATTCTTAAGATTACCGTTCCACCTAAAAACCAGCTAGCATCGAGAACTTCGCCAGCAAGCCCTAATGTTAAACTTATTATCTACACGCCAGCCGTGCTATGTAATACTGTAACTGTTATTAAGACCGCCTTAAGCATTACCTTTACCCTTATAAGTGAAAAGTCTACTGTAATTAACGTGCTTATGTAAAGCTAACGTTAGACTTATCTACGTAACTAACATTATCAGCGTTAATAATAGTTAAGGGTATTACAGTTAATAAGTTAAGTAAAGCTATTAATATCTACCCGATTATAACTTTTAGTAAATCTACTACACTTAATATAGCGCAAGCGTTTATCAACTTTATTATAAGTGTTACCAGCTAGAAGGTACCTGCAGTTACCAGCTTTAACACCCTGTAACTATAGCGCAGTCGCAGTAATATATATATAGGTAGATAAAGGTAAACAGTACAGTGTCTGCAGCTTAATTAGCTTACAGTAACGAGGCGTAACACATAGCTAATAATAAGCGTACCGAGTATAAATAACATAAAGGTAACGATTAGGCCGATAATCAGCAGGTTATCGGCGTTAGTAAGAGCTATACTAAGGATTACGACGTTGCTGGTTAGGTTACTAGTAAAGACGTAGTTAAGACTAAGGTACGGATCTGTAACTAAGCGTTTAAGGCGATTTTATTACTTTTTTAAGAAGGCTAGAATGTTATAGATTGAGGACTAGAAGCGTAAAGGCTCCGTTTAAGGCTAGAAACGCTAAAATACCGGAAAACGCGAAAGGTTCGAGATTATAAAGAAGTAAAAGAGTATTTATAAAACACTAAAAGAAAACTTTATAACTTCCGTATTAAGTAGATAAACTAATTATAAGGTTAAGATTATAACTAGCTGACTTAATACTAAAACGAGGTTATTATACACGCCACTACTCTAACTAAGCCCCCACTTTACGCCTAGAAAAGGCCTCTAATGTATTTTTTACCTTCTATTACGAAAGTACTATAAACATTCCTGCCGACCTTTATGCTAACTAATCCTCTAATCCTCTCCCTGTAACTAACAATCTACATTACACACGTTTTAACCTACTTAAACTCTACTAAACACTCCTCCTAGCTAATCCTACAGCTAATCCTACGGTAAATCCTATTAGTTAATCGCTCACTAGCCTACCAACTAATCCTGCAGCTAATCCTACAGTAAATCCTACTAGTCAATCGCTCACCGGCCCACCAGCTAATCCTGCAGCTGATCCTGCAGTAGATCCTATTAGTTAATCACTTACCAGCCCACCAGCTAATCCTGCAGCTAATCCTACGGTAGATCTTATTAGTTAATCACTTACCAGCCCACTAGCTAATCCTACAGCTAATCCTATAATAGATCCTATTAGTCAATTAATTACTTACTAGCTTACTAGCTGATCCTACTGCCAATCCTGCTTACTAACCCCTATATTTCAACACTTACGTGTCCGAGAACCACTTTATAATGCTTTAACCTTATAACATAACTTAACGGTGAAAATGACATAACAGGGCGTTAGCACGATGCGAAAGGCAGCAGAAGCGTTTGGGGTTAAATATAGAGATTTTACTTCGTTTTTCTGTAATAACTCTACATCTTTTTATAAAAGCTTAAATTTAAAGGTAAAGATCCTTAGTAGGTTTCAGTAGAAGGAGATTAAGGTGGCGTTTAAGGAGGCGTAAAGAAGACAATAAATAACTATTTAACTTAATCTCTCGCGTTTGCATATATAGATGCCGAAGGACATTGCCTAGGCGTTACTTATCTTAGTTTATTTCTGCTAGACAAATCCCATATTAGTGTACGAACTAATTATTAATACAGTAAGATCTGCGGTACCTGACCGGCTAGTTTAACGTTATCTGTCCTATTAAACCTCTATATATTAATGATGTAGCAACCTAGATACTTGTTATATCAAGGCCATTATCAGCAAAGCCTCAATCAGTAACGCCGTCATCAGTAAAGCCATTAGCGGAGCTATTATCAGTAGAGCCGTTATTAATAAAGGCTTAACTAGTAACGCTATTATTAGTAAAGCTATTAGCAGAGCCGTTATCAGCAGAGCTATCACTAATAAAGGCTTAACCAGTAACGCCGTTATCAGTAAAGCTATTAGTAAAGCTGTTATCAGTATCGTTAGCGCAGTTATCATTAACGCGATCAGCAGAGCTATCAGCAAACCTATCCTCAGTAAAACCAAAGCCACTATCAGTAAAGGCTCGATCAGTAACGTTACCATCAGCGAAGCCTTTAACAGCGTTATTAGTGAAGCTATTAGCAGAGCCCCCTTTAGTGGACTTAATAAGAGCCGATAATAAGCTACACCCTATATAACCTAGAACCAACCTTAATAACGAAACTATATCGTTACGGTTCTTCTCCTTAACTTTTAAAGTTCAAAATACGTCTCTTAAGACGTTATACCCTGGCGGCCGCTTAAATAACGAAATTTTAAACGGCATTATACACCTTACAGCGGAAGTCGGCAATATTCAGGTTATCGACTCGCTAACATTAAAACAACACTAACTAGCTGTAATAACTAGCTTTACTAATAACCCTAATACTAAGATTATATTACTGATATATATCTGTAGTAACTATTAAGTTATAAGTGTTTATAACTGTATAGGGCTTTTAGTCTACGACTCTCTTCCTTTAGGAAACACGTTAAGAGATATATTAGACTAAGTCCTTACGTTTTTTTCTAAAACCCTTTATCTAGACGAGGATAACTATCTGGTAATTAAAGTCATATCACTAATACTCTAAAGCAACACTAATAACTGCAGTATATTCTGTATTATTATGGCCTTTTATATAGCTATAGATATCTAGTTTCCCCGACAAACTGATATTACCTTCTAGTAATATATACTATTCTAACTGCTAAGGCTATAACTTTAAGTTAGCAACTCTTAAACTTAGTTTATCAAGTTTCTAACATTACCTGTTAAGGTCCCAGTGTCTAAACTTCCTTAAGTCTTAACTTAAGCTTCTCTCTCCTTATCTACCAGTTTAAATAATATTCTAAATAAGATTAAAAAGTTGTTAATCTTAGTGGCATACGCTCTAAAGATTGCTAGTTATATAAAGAAGGTAATAGAATCTAATCCTAGCTATATGGAAGATATCTATCCTTAATTTAAAGAGATGTATCGTTTTTGTCTAGTAGAAACTTAACGTCTTTATAAGGCGGAAACGTAAGTCACGTTACTAAAGCGGTTATTAAAATTGCATATAAAGGTTAAGAGTACCTTACCTCCTTAAAAGTATTTTACTAATAATTACAGAACCTCTAAAGAAGTCTTAATAACTTAGTATAGAACTAGCTTTAAGATGTGGCGCTACTCCCTGTTACAGTTAATCTTAAACGGAAGCAGCACGATTCGCTACCTGAATTCTCTTTTAATATAGCTCCTGATCCTAAAGCTACTATAGCGACACCTTCTAAGGAGCAACTATCCACATACGATAAATATTAATAAAGGCTATAGGACTTAACTTTACAGCGTAATGCTATGTTACAGAGTACAGCTAAGTAAATTTCCGCTTTTCTTAAGTGGAGGAGAAAAGTAAAGGAGAGTTTCAATAACCAATACTCAAAATGGGCAGCAGACTTCCTCTCTACATATCCCAGCGTTAAAGATTTAATTAGTTAGTCGTTAAATTCCCTCTGCCCTTTTAGTCATGAAACTATTTAAGCTCTAGGCTTTAAGATTTCTATTATAAGTAAGGCGTATAAAGACTAAGAGTGTAAAAACCCAGAGTGTAAAAGCCTAGAGTGTATAACTTAGGGTAGATAAAATACAGCATTTTTAATTAGTAGTTCCCTCCCCCTATCCCAGGTAGCATATAATATAATATTATAAGTCTTTTTCTCTATACAGCTCCTTATAAAATCTAACGTTAAGTTTAGTATGTAAGGTTTACCTTAGAGCTAATATTACTAAGTGATAGTACTGCGTATTAACTAATGTCGTAAACTATATTCTCTTTATTACACTTTATATGTTATAACTTATACGTCTTATTCTTCGGGAAATTATTTATATTAAAAATGTTTATATTACGATTGAACTAAGGGTACACAGCTCTAAGTAACTTCTTCTATTTACTAAGTAACAGTAATAACTACTGAGAACGGTTCTGTTTAAACCTAGCTGCTCTAATACTAGCCTAGCAGATGTTTCGCTAATTTATATATTAAAAACTATCGTGTCTAAACCCCCTAAATCAATTCCCTTACTTAAGTTAACGTTTGCGATTTCAGTTATAAGATTATCTACTGCTGATATTACCTCCTTAAATAAGTCTTTAATTAAAGTATTAATTTTATGCCGAATTGTGTTAACCTTTACTAAGCTGTCTTAAGGAGGGATGAAACGCTATTTCTTATTTATTAAGTAATCTTAAGGGGGGGTAAAAAGCTGTTTTTTAACGTCATTAACGTATCGACAGAGCATTAAGGCTTTTAGGTATAGTGTTAGTAGTTGCTATTAAGCTAGGTAAAAGTTACTAGTAGATATTGTCTTTTTAATTTAAAGTTTGAAGTTTATCCTACGTCGCGATAATATTAAGAGGTTTAATCTTTTAAGTTCCTTTATAGTTTTATAAGTGTTAATTGGATATTTTGAATAAGAAGAGAGTTTAAGTAACTGATTTTTAAATTTAAGAGGTAGGTAACACAGCTAGCACTCTTAATATATATCTGACAGACCTTAACCCTCCTGTTCCCAGATCTAGAATTCGGTTAGCTGCCTTAAAGCCTGGATTCAGCTGCTACCCAGAACCTAGATTCGGTTGCCGTGCCCGAAACCTGGATTCGGTTGCTACCTGGAACCTGGATTCGGTTATTGCCCGGAACCTAGATTCGGTCTAAATTCCTAAATTTAAGTTACAGCCAGATGCTAGTGTTTCAAAATTCAGTTACCAGATTCAAGCTTTCATATACGCTAGTCTTATAAAGTGTACTAATAACATTACTACCTAATATTAATCGCAAGTATAAATTATATACTCAGGGTTAAACCTGCTAAATGCATATAATCGGTAGTGGACTGTAGTGGTTTAACAAGAAGTAAAACGTATATCGGGTAATTAAATTACTAATAGTATATTAAAAGAGCTTAATATCTAATAAATGTAATATATTTCTTTAAGTTAACTAAGAAGCTATATATATACTATTTACTAAACTGATAAAGTAGGGATTAAGTAATGAAAAAGAGAAGGAAAAGGAAAGTATAAGAGACAGTAAAGGAAATAGGAAAAGCAAAAGTGAAGAAAACTAAAACACTTAAAAGACCTACAGCCACTCATTTTAAGAATTAGGTAATAAACACTCCCACTATAAGGTTACGTCCTTTTTATCGTCTTTATTATACTTCCCTAACCTACTACTATTTAGCTTCCACATTCTATAAAACATAGCGTCCTTTTTATATCTTATATCCTACTCCATCCCAATTCCGCCCATCTATAAAGCCCGATTCTTTACAAGTTCGAAATCAGCCGATGCCCAGGACGGCCAATCTCTAAGGGCTATATAAGGAAAGAGTAAGAAATCGCAGTTTAAACTTTTAGGTACTGTAAGGAAGTATTAGCGAGCTTAAGACTTTCCCTACAGGACCTTAAATATAACATTAACCTTAAGTTCGTCTAAACCTATAACGTTTTTAAAGTGTGAATGATTTCCCATAGTTATTATAAAGTCAGTGCCTAAATTATAATACTTTTTAAACTTATATAAATAGTCTCGCGCTACGTTAATAACAAATCCTATTCAAGCATCTGGAAAGCTTAAGTTAATACTCTTTACCGTAACGAGGAGGTACCTATTCTTAAGCTGGTAGTGTCCCTTAATGTTAATAGCAATTTCCTTCCCCTTATACTTTATAAGCTATTTATTTGCAGTGCGATCTCCAGTTTTGCCACAAAGTAGCAACCAAGTCTAGCGTACTTACGTTACATTATACTAAACCAGCGGAAACAACTGTAAGCTTTTATTAGCATAAGAATTCCAAATAGTAAGAAGCTTATTCCAGTCTTCTTTATAATCATCTTCACAAAGGAAGTCCAGCAGGCCACCCTACATCCACTTAGTAATCTCTTCTGTCCCTACTTAGTTCCCACTATAATACAGGATATTCCAGGCAACGAATAAGACTTTACTAATCCAAAACGTAAAGCTCGTTTTATAAAGGTTATAGAATTAGTAAACTGTATTTAACATAATGTTCTCCTCCTCCTAACTTTTAGATCGAAAGTATATTCCTAATAGAAATTATTTAAGTCTTTCATCTCCCCAAAAGTCAGTATAGGGGTTAGTAACCTGCAGTTTCTCTAAGACGTTTAAAAAGAATAGATAGCCATCCTTTAACTACATAATCCACAGCAGACGTTTTAAGATTTATCCTGTAAATAATACAGTAAAGTAATTTACCGGTTTAATTACCTTTAATAGTAGCGATAGCTATACTAATGCCCTCTTAAGACGTGTGTCGTTCAGCTTTAATCTTAGCTTCTCACTCCTGGGGGTTTCTTTTCTCTTTCTTAATCCTTTTTCAGCCTCTTACAGTTCCTTATTAGCCTCTTATAGTTCCTTATCAACCTTTTACAGTTCCTCGTTAGCCTCTTGCGATTCCTTATCAGCCTCTTGCGATTCCTTGTTAGCTTCTTACAATTCCTCGTTAGCTTCTTACGATTCCTCATCGGCCTCTTACAATTCTTCGTTAGCTTTGTCCGATTCTTCGTCAACCTCTTACAATTCCTCCTTAATGTAGTTACCTTCCATATTACTATGTATATCCAGTATTATGCTGAAGTGAGTTATAACAGTTTTAATAACTTTAATATTCTCTTTATATATGTTACTATACTTAGGCTTTTTTGCTTTTAAGGGCCCTTTTAATAGCGATTTGTTCCCCTAAACTTTTTTAAAAGCCAGCCCTTCCTCCTCTAAGATAGTGATTATAATCTTACTTTGAAGTTCCTTATCCTCCAGCTTAAGCCATTACAGTTTATAAATACAGAGAGCCGAATGGAGCTTATAAGCGCATTGCAAATTGTCTTAACTTAATGCTATATTGTTAAAAATAATTTAGTAAAGGGTAAATGAAATATAAGTTGTGGATTAAGTTAACTTAAGGTTTGTTAAATTTAAATAAAGTTAAATAGGAAGCTTTAAGTAAAAGATAGGTATTATAGATATAACACTTACAGTTTAAAGGATAGTAAAGCGTAAGTTTATATAATATAAAGAGACGTATTAACATATGATCTATTTTTAATCTTGTTAGTTTACAGTTAATAAAGTGATTTTTAATTCCTGTTTCCTGTTCCTTATTTCCTGTTTCCTGTTTCTTATTTCTAATTTCTAGTTTCCGGTTTATAATTTACGGGTTTTAGTTTACGTTTCAGGTTCCAGGTTTCAGATTCCCACTTAGTTTTAAATAAGGTTATTCTTATACAGATTATATTTTTAATTAACATAATAGAAGCAGTAGCACTTACTGTATTTATATATTTCTTGTGTTAAAATAGTAGCTTATACTACAGTGATAATATTCAGTGTACTAATTACATTATTATATCATTATTAAGAGAACGGAGCTTACGTAATTATTTCCCCCAAGACTTAACTTTATATTAAGCCTTGCGAAATGATCGTTACTATATATAAAGGCAAGATACTCTAGCCCGAAGTTCCCAGTATCTGCATAGCTCTTAACACTATTACTACTCACGTCCTGTCTTAGAGTATCTCCCTACCGTAGCTCCAGAACAGTATATACCGGGCACTATTTAACGGCGAATTAAAGCCCAGAATGTAGAAATTAGTAGGTATAGGCAGCTAAGTCCAGAAGAGCGTAACTTAAGAGGAAAACGTCATTTGGGAGAAAAATATATTCAGTTTCTTCTTTTAAACAGTAATATAGATAAATATAGCTAGAAGGAGTCTAGAATTCAATATGTAAACTGTAAGTACATTACTAAAGTTTGATTATATTAAGGGTAGGTAAGCCTTACCTGTAGAGTGTAAGATAATAGGATATTAATAATCCTTTTTTAAAATTAAAGAGTATATTATTAAATTTATATATTTTTATTATATTAAAGTAAACAGAAAAGAGTGGATAGAATAGACTTAGTCTAATTACATGTAATAAAGAGAGTTAACTATTCTAAGCTCTTTCTATACTGGAATAATAATAAGCTAATTAAAAGGAATGCTAAATTGCAGATTTAATATTTAAGAATATATATACTGCCTCTGAGAGAGAGAGAGAGTAGCGTTAAAATGTGCTTGATTTTAATGTTACTAAATAAAGAAAAACGAGCTTAGTTATTCTAAGCTCTATATTGATAAAGACTGTATAAATCCTTCTATAAAAGCTTATTATTAGGAGCCTTAACGGTTTGCTAACTATAACTAGTAAATGTGATAAAAGAGTATACACTAATGTTTAAATTACTTTGCTTCTTAACTATTTAGTAAGCACCGCCTTACTTCCGTAGCTTTGAACACCTTATATTAAGTCCTATAAAGATAAAATCTGGGGCACTAAATAATACCTTACTTATTAGCACGTCTATAGCTTTTATAAGTTTCTTTTCTTAGGTAAGTAGATTTAGAATATTTAGATAAGATAGTATAAGTTACAGTGTAAAGTTAGCTGTTAAGAAATTAAATGTTAAGAGTTAAGAGGTTAAGGTTAATACTTTAGTCTTTAGTATACCCTTAGTTTCTATATGTTGATTTCCTTAAGCTGGGAGATTAAACTGGGAGAGAGTTAATAGCTAGTATATAGGTTTACTTAATGGAAATTTAAATAATAAGTTAAAGTTAAAGTGGAAGCTTATAATATCCTGCTTATTAATCTTTAGAACGTTCCTAAGTCCTGTATTATGTTTGTTTCTTTACTTAAGAGGATTTATTAAAGGAAGAGCGAAGGGCTAGTATATAAATTTATCCCTTAAAATAATATTAATTAATAGCTTTCTAAAGTGGGAGCTTATTTTCTCTAATGTATTGCTTATAGGTATATCGTTAGAGTTTAGTTTAAGAGCTAGTTTGTTAAGGCTATAAGTGAAAAGCTTATCTATCCAGTTTATAAATTCCTCGATTTTATTATATTAAGTAAGTAATATTAATACTGTTAGACCTAAGTTAACTAACTCAATTAAGGGTGCTAATGTTATTATTATTATTGTAGTAACTAAGGTGACTATGTTAAACCCTAGAGTTTTTTTTATAATAGCTGAGCTGACTGTCTTTATATATAAGTGCTCTAACACCTTTATACCATTATTAGGCTTTAGAATTTCATTTATAATAGCTAAGCTAACTGTCTTTATATCTAGGCGTTCCAGCACCTACATATTACTATTAGATCCTAGTCCTTTATTTATAATAACTAGGTTAGTTATCTTTATATACGATTACTCCGGCACCTTAACACTATTGTTAGGCCCTGGAGTCTTTTTTATTATAGTAACTAAGTTAACTGTCTTCTTTATATATAGGTTATACTCTAGCAGTTTTAAATTGTTTCTAAGTGTTACTGCTACTACCGTAGTTTGGAACTTAGAAAGTAAAGGAGTTATAGCTGAAAGTAAAAAAGTTATTTCATTTTAGCTCATTATACTTAAGGAGAGCTATATAAGGAAGGAAATAATACGGATAATATCCTTAAAGTTTACAGCTTCCTTTATTAAACCGCTTTTAAGAGCTAGATCCGCCTGTAAAAAGGCTAGTATAACTTTAATTAGTTTAATAAATTTATTTACTATAATAAGTAAATATTAGTAAGGGATTAGGTATTTGCTAAAGAAGTAATATAAAGCGATTAATTATTAGGTAAAGGAATAAGAAAAATACTAAGAAGAATTCGCTATATAAGTATATTTTTATTTTTAGCTTCTGTTTCCCCTCTCTTTTAAGTTAAGGTTTAGGATACAGGATTCGGGTTTTAGAATTCGGGATTCAGGATTTAGGATTTTATGTTTAGGATTTAGGATTTGGGATTTAAATTCAAGTTACAGATTCAGGTCTTAAGTTTCAGGTTCTGGGATTAGGTTTCCCTCTCCATAAACAAAAGCCAAGCTTAACTATTAAATATGTAAACTTTATATTAATTTATAGTACATTTCACTTGCTCTTACTATTTAGCATTTAAGATAATTATTATTCCATAGGAACTTCTTATTTTAATTGCTGACTTTTTACTAACTACTACCAATGTTTGCAATTTCCGATTATTATATCGCCTTTTTATAATGACAGGATTTCCAGTCCTATTTCAAAACGTGGTTATTTTAGACATAATAGAGCATATAAACAGGTTTCTATTAACACTTTACAATACTCCCTGTAAGTCCCTTAGTGCAATAAGACATCTAACACTTTAACATAGAACCTGGCCTATTATCTAGTTATATAAAACCTAGCTCCAACACTGCCTTAAAGTCCGGAGAGGCTATAAGTTAGATAAACTTGCATTTAGCCACTATATACAGTTTATAATATAAGAGCATTATCGTAATTCTCTTAGTAATATACATTTAAAACAACTTCTATAAGCACTCCCATAGCTAAAAAGTATCACTTTATCTTATATTAATAAGTAGAGTTAGAAGCTATTTAACAGCTTACATTACAGCAAGCTTATTAGTAGAATCTGCACCCTCCTATACTGGGAGAATGTTGTTATTTAACCTTTATCGGGCATATTTACACTGCTTAACGCTTTTCCACAGATTCGCCAGCTTAGCGTCCATAGAAGCTTAACTGCTGCGCTTAGAACGAAACAGTATCCCTTAATACTACACCTTGAAATTAAATTAATCCTTAGACACTGTAAAAACAGTGATGAAATTAAAACCTTCTTCTCTTCGTTTCTAAACCTAATAACTGTGCTAATTAGCATAGAAACCGGTAACCGGCTTAATAAGATGACAATCCGCCTTAATAGACTTTACTAGCCAAACCTTCACACCTGCACATTAGTAAATATGTTAATTAAAGAAGATAACTTAATAAGCTTTATTCATCGGCATAGCAGCCTTAAATCAATAAGTCTAGATAGAATTACACTTACCTTAAGGTCTTAAGACTTATTTTCCTATCGGTATAAGCGTCTTCGGAGCTCTTTATATGTTCAGGCTATATAACTTAAGAGCGTAGTAAACAGCATTTCATAATAGTTTTAATGTAGAATCCTCTATATAATTATACTATTTTTAATCAGTAAATTATCCTTATACGTAACTGTTATAATCTACACCTAGCTTTAAGCTTAAAGGTCTAATAAAGTTAAGGCAGGGTCGTATAGTAAGACGCTAAAGCTGTAAGGGCAATCCAAAGACTGGATAATAAATACTATCACTTACAGATAAGGAATACACTATTACTGTAGGTCGCTGTTAATATAAACATAATATAGGATTCTAAACAGTAAGACCTAAATAAAAAATAAATTGCTATTATTAGAAACTAAGTTCCTTACACTCCATTAAGGGCACGATAATAGTATCTATATTAGCTATCTAAAGGGTACTCTTATACTACACTTACAGCTTCAAAGTGCTTACAGTCTCAAGCGCTTCCTAACTATAAGCGTCCCACTTATATTATTTACCTTACTCGTAAGGTAAGCACTTTACACTCCTACAAGCTCTTCCTAATTAGTTATAAGGGCTTTATATCTTTACATTAATAGCTTAATATACTACACAGCATACATTATCCTTTCTGTAAGGACACCATCAAGCTGCCCTAACTTTAATAACGACTTACAGAGTCGTTACACTATAGCTTTAGAAAAAGTAATAACCTTTACATAAAATATAAATATTAAGTAACTTAACTCTTATATCTTGAAATTTTAACAGAACTAAATTCTCTGTTTAAATATATATACGGTAAACTAAATATCGTTTTTAGAAACTGGAAATAGAAATCTAGAAACTACAGAAAACAGGATTCAGTTCCAGTTTCCTGCTCCCATTTCGGAAATAGTATAAGGCAACCTATATCCTATTTCCTGCAATTACAGAATTCATATAAAAGCCCTTCTAAAGTCTAAATCTGTCAGAAGACGAAGTATTAAAATGTAAAGACTTACCTACTACCTTTACTCTTCTTTTTATCTCTACTTTATCTCTACCTAATATACACACTATTTAATAAGACAGTTAAGATATTATGTAAATAGCTTTAGAACTTACTACAGTTAAGGCAGTAAAGGTTATAATGCTAACCTCCCAGCTTATTACACAAAACCCGTTCGGCTTTTTTACCCAGAATTGTAAAGACCTAATAACTAATTGGGTTTTACTCCTACGCTAAACAGCAATACCTAATAACACTCTTATTTCAAATAGCCATTTCACTCTCGCATTTAAAGCTGTTAATGACATTATCTGCTACAGAAAAGGCACAGTAATGCTTTAGAGGCTAGCTTACATTCGCTTAATGTAGCTTTTTAGTAGCCTTACATCTCTGATAAAAGCTAATCGAAATAGTAACAAAACCGTTCAAGCACTACATTAACGAGACTCTACAATTACTTTAGATATTTATATAAATACACAAAACGACTAACACATTTCTAGCGTAAATCTAAGACAAAAACTTAAAGAACAGAAATGTCTTAATAAAAGATAAAGTAAGCTTACTATTATAAGTCCACTCTTTATTTTAATATACTTTACTTATACTAAGTCAGTTATGTAAGTCATTTACTCATTTTAATTTAACAGTCTAGTTAATTTATATACAGCGCAGGTTTTAAAAGAGTTAATAATGCGACTCTAAAACAGGTAGCAGCACTAATTTGAGAGTTCTGCCTAAATAAACTTACTAGCTTCTGTAACAGTGTTACTGAGAAAGTTACTATAATGTTATATAGCTAAAGTAAGTTATTTCTTAAAAAGTGATAACAGAACCCTGTTAACACTCTTTTCTATTCTTATATAACTCTTTCTTCCTATTATATAACGTCCCTTTATTTACACCCCTTTACGTATCCCTCTATATATGCTTCTTTATATATGTCCCTCTATATATATCCTTTTATATATATTCCTTTATATATACTTCTCTACATATATCTTCTACATATATCTTCTGTATATATCCCTCTATATATACTTCTCTCTATATGTCCTTTATATATGTCTCTGTATATGTCTCTCTATATATACCCTTTACTATATATGTCCCTTTATATATATTTCTTTATATATACATCTTTATATATATCCCTCTGTATATGTTCCTTTATATATACCCCTCTCTGTATATATTTTTCTATATATATCCTCTGTATATACCTCTCTGTATAAACCCTTTTATATATCTCCCTCTTTATATCTACCCCTCTGTATCTCTCTTTTTATATACTTCTCTTTCTGTGTCCTTTATAAGTTTTCCTTTAAATATATATCTTTATACATATATATGTTCTTTTATACGTTTTATTAACTGTGTCTTATCTTTATCGCTTTATATACATTTTATACACTCCTTTTATAACTAACTAGTATATTATATATCTTATTAAATTTATAAAGTCTCCTCTAATTTATACTCAGTTTCGTCCTTAACCAGTCCAAGTGATATCCCTAATAGCTATAACCCTTTATTTTCAAGCTCTTCCCTTATATTAAGGGTTTAAGGTGTTAACTTTAGTTTAACACCTACTAATTATAAAGTACTTCTTTCTACCAATACTAGTTCCATTTCTTCACAGGGTAATAAATTAACCTCCATTTCCAAACTTAATATTAAACTGCTATTCTCTATAAGCCATCTATTTATTAGATTATATTTAGGCCTTTTTAACGGACGGTTAGAAGCTTAAATCTGTATTTCTTTAACTAGTAATATCAGCCCTATCTATCATTATTTTCGCTTTCTTATTAGTTTAATTAGGTTCATTTCAAATAGGCCGAGTCTGGGCCTTTTTAGCTAAGGACTAGAGGCCTGAATATCCTAAATATTAACTGTTAATGTAAGCTCTAGCCGTAGTCGCTTTCTTCCTAACTCCTCTCTTAAGTTAAATACTGGATTACCGTTATTTATGTTTTTATCTTCTAATAGTTTAATCAAGTTAAGTCCGGGGCTTTTTAGTTAAGGTATAGAAGCCTGGATGCCCTAGAAACTTACTGTAGATATAAGCTCTAGCTGTAACAGCTAACTTCTTAACTCCTTACTTAAGCTTAGTACTAAATCACTATTCCCCTTATGCCTCTCCTCTATTAGATTGTACTTAAGTCTTTTCAACGGACATTTAGGAGCTTAAACCTATATTTCTTCAACTGGTAATATTAACTCTAGTTATAGTTGTTTTTACTTTCTTATTTGTTTAATTAGTTGTTTTCGTTTTCTAATTAGTTCAATTAAGCTCATTTCAAATAGGCTGAGTCTAGGTCTTTTTAGCCGAGGATTAGAGGCCTAAATATCCCGAATAGTAACTGTTAATGTAAGCTCTAGCTATAGTCGTTTTCTTCCCAGCTCCTCTCTTAGGTTAAATGCTAGTCTAATCTCACTCTTTACCACTTATCCTAATTTGCTTTACACTATTACTTTAGGTTCTGCTGGTAGCTCTAAAGACCTAACGCTCTTTACGGTAGATATTACTTACAACTGCGGTCTCTAAGTCTTCATTGATCTAATAGGTGTAACTCTTTAAAGCTGGCTTTTAGTGGGAATAATGCGCCGTAAAGGATAAAGTAATGCTATATTAAGGGCCGAGGGGGTCTTAGTCGGCTAAAAGTCTATAGATATATCCAGCTGTAATGATATAACCTCTTCCTAAACGTCGTTTAGCGTTTTAAAGGTTATTACATCATTCACTAATAACATCTCGTGCCCCTAAATATCTATAAATTAATCTAACTATAGTGACTTAACTAGCCCTTAAGGCTAGTTTTTTACAGAGAGGGGAGGTTTCCAGCGTGTTATATTAAAACAGTCTCCTAGAAACTTCTTAATGATGTTAGAAAGAATAAATCCTGGAGTTATACTTTTAATATAATCATAATTAGCTAAGAGTTTAGGTAAGAAAGCCTTTAAGTAAAGGATTTACATTAATTTGGTAAATGGTCTTCTATAGCGCTAGACTTTTCGTTTATTATAAATGCCTATATCTTTATCTTCATATATATTAGAATCAGATTACTAAACTCTAATCTTCTAAGACTAATAAGCTAAGCTCTCTTTAATCTTAAGTCTACTAAACCTTATCTAAGTAATAAGGTTTAGGAAGTATATTACTATAGGTGCTTCAGGGCATACGTTTAGTAGTTAACCTCTATCTTATCGAGGATAGATTCTCCATAGCTTTAGGAAAAGACGTAGAGTGGTGACAATAATGGTTGCGAATGCAAAGCGTCGTAATGGAGTTTTTTCCTTTACAATTTAAAATAAGCCTTCTTCTTCCTCGACGTAAAACAGATCGGGGGCAGTCCAGAGCAGCGTTTCGAAAAGGGTTAGCTTCCTGTTCATTCTTACTGTTTTCTTAATTAGGGGTGCGAGGTAATGCTAAATGATCTTTACTGCGATGGAGAGGTATACTATATTCAAATCGAAAGTTAAAAAGCTAGGAATTATTATATCGAGAGATAGAATTTCTCCTTTAAGTCGACTGCGTGCCTCTTTATCTGTAATATTAGCAAAGATCTTATTTATTCTAAACTGCTCTAAAATGTACCAGCAGTCCATATCGCATCTCGCCAGAGCTCGTAACTAGAGGTTAAGAACACTTTACAGGTTAACAGATATTACAATCTCGTCATTACTACTAGTAGCAATATCCCAGTATTTAAACATATTAGCATAATAATTTTTAACTAGCTTTAGCACAGCTGTAATCGTCTTATAGATATTTCTAAGCTGAAGACTATTAATGACACTAAGGAACCAGCATAACTTTCTTAACCATTTACTAACCTTGTAAGGATCTGCTTCGTTAATAAGTATACGACCAGTAAGAGATTTCCAAAGGAATATCTCTTAAACTTTAACAGTAGACGTAAACTTATCAGAACTATCCTTAAAGGGCAGTATACGTAAGAAAGAAAACGTGTTAATAAAACCGTTATATATTCCTTATTTAGCAGTTATTAGTTTACACTAGCGATCTTTATAGTTATCAGTCTTATTAAAATCTTAGGCTGTTTAAGCTTTATTAAAGATATCGTTATTACATTTTCTTACCTTATCTAAATAATACTTAATTACTTTCTAGATCTACTTACTAACTGAAATAGTTGTTTTAATTTCGTTAGGGAATTTAATCCACTTCCCAGGTACACAGTACAGCTTCACAGTCCATAATATAAGCTTTTTTTTACATAACCTCACCACTACAAGCTTAATAACACCATTAAGGCAAACGACTTTATGACTGTAGAGTTCCAGATAGTTAACTAGGGTTTAAGTAGTCGTTAGAAGATCGTTATTGGAAATTTTAAGGGTTTTAAGGATACTTTAAAGCTTGGAGTAAGTGATAATACCGCTAATGTAATTATCTAGGTTGTCTGGCAGGCAATTCCTTTCTAAAATCTTAATAAGCCGTTAAATATACTTCAGATTAATATATCTTCCCTTTCTGTAAAGGACAAGCGAATTTAAAGGGATACGGATAATACCGATAAGCTCTATTATAGTTAAAGAAGATAGTTAAGAAGACGATATATAAGTTTTAAGGCAAAGTGAAATAAGTAACTTTATTCCTTTACAAGTAACTATATAATTAGATAGTTGTAATTCACTTTATTATCTAATAAGTATAAACTATTTTGACGCGAGCTAAATAGATTCTTAGCTTTAGGTTTAGGCTGAATTTAGAAGCGCTAGCTAGAAAACTGGTTTCATTTTCCAGAAAGCCGAATCCAGATCTGGACAACAGCGCTTATCCTCCAGCCCCCGCAAACCCAAACCTAAAATAAGCTAGCCTACTATCCACATTATAAGTAAGTAAGTTAAACAAATAGCTTTTTAATATTTTACTCTTACATTCTCTCTAAGTTATAATAACTACCTACTACTAACATAATATCCTTATAGCCCCGCCCTTTAGCTCTTAAGTCTCCTCTGGGACCTAAAAGCTCTCTATGCTGGCTTAAGCTTAAATCTAGCATTCCTAAACAGGGCTGCTACCTCTTAGAGTACCGTAGCGCGAATAAGATAATCGATAAGCTGATAAGTTTACCTTAAATAATCGTTGCCGTTAAAGGCAAATCAAAATGACAGTTTCTCTCTAAAAGTAACCATAAAGCAATTACTTTCCGATATATTTTTCCCTTAACAATTATAATAAATTACGAGCTCTATAATAAAAGGATTATCTCAAAAATGAAAGTTACCCCGCTAGTAAAGAGCTGCCGATAACACTAAGTTCTTCTACTACATACTTGCTTACCTGTAAAGATTAAGCAGTTTGCTTAGAGCTTATATTAATAAGCACTTATCCCCTTTACATCTATCATTCTTCTTTTCGTTAAGGACTTAAGCGGCTTTGATACTGTCGCTGATATTCTTACAGTGTAGGCCTGCCAGTCAGTTACTACCCCTACTTAATCACCACTACATATTATTTTACTTTATAGGGAACCTGCCGATATAAAGTGGTTTGAGGGCTAACTTTAAGCTTATTTAAAGGCATCGTTACTTAAAACGGATCCGTTTAATTAAACTATCGATTTCTAAGCTACTTTGCTTTATTAAGCAGCGTTTAAAAGCATCTAACTCCTACCTTATTCTGCTAAAAGGGAAGTTATAATCCAGACAGACTAAATATTTACAATATAGACTAACGCTAGGTATTTATTTAACTCTAAACACTTAAAATATCTCCTTTAGGAGTCTGTTTCCCAGTTTTATAATAGGAGAGCATTTAACTTTCATTACGCGATACAGTTAGGGAATTAAATACTAGCTGACCTTAAAGATTACATTATAAACTTTATTACAGTAAGCCGAAAGGCAGACCTAGATATAGTTACACTAGTTGCTTTAGCACTAGATATAGAAGCTTACCCTCCTAGGATGCACTGTACCTCTTTACTTAACCTTTTAAACTAGCACTGTTCGAGCACTAACTATTCTCTTAGATTTCCACCTAGGGTTTACTTTTAATCAGTTTTATAGATAAATTATAAGATAAGTTAGCAAAAGGCTTAGACTTCTGTCATTTTATAATACTGTTCGTTAGCAATTCTTAAAGTTAGTATTAGAGAGGCAGTATTAACTGTCTGCCTTACTACACGTTAAACTCCTAAGTAGGCTGAAAGACTACTGGGTTAGTTATTACTGTAATGATATATGCTTAGTCTATATTATATAAGTCTTAAGCATTAAGTTAAACTGTGGTTACTATCTGTGCGAGCTGTGTGTTACTATATATAGCTTATCTGCTAAACTAAAATCCTGAAGGATTAAGATTAGCTAATGTCCCCTTTATAATGTTGCTAATAATACTATTTTCTCAGTACGCCTGTTAACTGCGGGGAGAAGGATCCTAAAATTAAAAGGGTTAGTGAACAGTAAAGCGATAATAGCTTGATTTCTTTAGGAATTCCAGAAATACCTTAGATTTTCATATTTCCTACTTCGTAAGCAATTTAATTTAATTATTAGGTCTAATATCAGTATGTTTATACATTCCCCTATTAATGTTCTAAACATCTTATTAATAAACTATTAATAGGCACATTCTTTACTTAAACTATATTTCTTCAAAAGTGGGACTTTATTGACTGCTAATACTACTTACCTAGATTACATGCGCTAAAATTTCAGCAGTCTAAAGTTAACTTTAGAGAGAACTTAAAGTAGGATCTGTCTAAAACTCGGCTGTTTAACGGTCTTAACGTAGTCCTTTTAATCCAAAAGCGCGCATTTTCTAATAAAGACTTCAAAGGGGCAATAAGGTAAGTAAAATTTATCTTATAAATACTTTATAACAATTACTAATAAAAATAACGTATTTTCACTTTCTCAGGATAAATATCCTTCCTTTAACGTTAATATTACTGTTAAGTTTGGTAGTGTAACTTTTAATAATGCTTATATTCAAGATATTATAGCCTAGATGCATTTATATCTTTTTTATATTGAGCTTGTCTTAGCCTTAGCATTCTACTCTATACTAGAGATAATTTAAGTACGTTTATTATGCCGCTTACTACACTGTTCACTAAATAAAAAGGAGCTAAATATTTTTATATTAGACTTACTTAGCCGATTAAAACGCTAAAACACAATGATCTTTTATCATGCAGATAGAGAGCAGCATGTTAAGCCCTTAGTAACGCTAGAGATATAGGACTTCTGCTAAAGGGGGGGTGGCTTCTTAAGGATACTAAATATAACAGTGCTATCCAGAACATCTGTCCTTAATATCAGGATTAGCAATAGTAATAAATCGCAGAAGATTAGCAACTGCCTGTACTAACTGGGTAAACTTATCAAGGATCAAAAGTTAAACTGTACATTTAGGAGGAAGGACTGTCAGACAGATAATAAAGCTTTAGATAGTAAGATAAGAGAAGAATTACAAGCACTTTATAAGTTATTAAATAATATAGCTAAGCTGTAAGCTAGATAGTTATTATAGATAAGAATATGATAGAGGAAATAAAATATAAAAGTTAGGCGTTTAAATGCTATATAAATAGGTCTGGTTAGAAGAACAAACTGTAATTTATTGTTAGTAATATTAGCGTAATTAAAGAGAGAATCAGGCCCTAGGTAACTCCGACTCATACATTATTATTATCAGAATTCTTATAGTGAATCATATTCTAGAGAAAGCCATGTTAAACTACAGATATATATATATAACAAAACATTTATATAAATAGATAACTTAATCTAAAATCAAAAAAGCCAGTAATTTAGTATAAACACTTTACATTACTCCTTTTAACACTAGTGTCTAATTTACAGCTCTTATTTAAACTAAGTACACGTAGGCACTTTAACCTTCTTTCGTGGCGGTAACAGTATAGCTAGTTTTACCTAAAGACTAGAGTGCCGGCACTTTCTCGAGACCGGTATCGAGAGTATTATTTATAGTGTAGTTAGCCTTATCTTTATTAGCTTAGGGCGTAGTAGAGCTTTTTCTAAAGATAACAGTAACAGATAAGGACTTAGCTTATTAAGGAAGCTTATTAAGCGTTTACTTAGTGGGGATTAGGGCTCTGTAAAGACGATTAAGATATTAAAGTAAGTAAACTGCTAAGAAAGCTAATAAAGAGGAAAGGTTACAGAACAAAGTGACAAAATAAGGGAACTGTCGCTAATAAAGTTGTTAATAGAATTACCTGGCTTAGGGGGAGCTTAAAAGCCGTCTAAATTATATAACTTTAATAAGTCTATATCTAAGGACTTAAGCCATTATAGCAGAAAGTCTTTATAAGTCCGGAAGTAAATCCTCTTTCCACTATACTCTACATATATTGCCACTTTTACACTTAATTTAGTAAGAGCATACGCCTTAATTACGAGGCCTTATATACAGGTTTAGAAACTGCGCTTAACCTAGGGGTTAATATATTAGGTACTTATAATAAGGTAAGTAATGTTATTTATAGATTTTCCAGAACTAGAATCAGGGAGAATAAGGGGGGTTAGACTGATTTAGGGTTCGTAATTTTCCAAAACAGAATTAAGGAGAATAAAGGGTTTAAATTTAGAACTAGTTTTAGTTAATAAGCGCTAGCAGCCTCTACTTTATAAGTAAGACTCTTCGCACTTACGCCTTAAATAAGCGTTAATTAAATGGTTTTCTATAAGGTGTTAGAATCCAGGACCCGTTTCCCCCGTTCCTAAAGCGCAGCGGCTAATACTTTATTTTTAAACATTGCTAAAATCTATAGCGGTTACATAAGCTATCTAATCGCTACTTCCACTACAGGTAATCTGAAAGCGTAACTTTCTTAAGCTCCCCTTATAATAATCTAAGTCTACCTTATCGCAGTATATAGCGTAATAGTTTTACCTCTATGTTATTTAATAGTGTAACTTTTACACTGTTATCTTAAACCTAGATTACATATACTTGTCATATCCCTTTAACACTCGCAGCCCTTTTTTTTACCTTTATTCTTTAATACTACCTAGCTAAGACTTAGTTTTATAATTATCTATATAGTTATCAATAGTATCGCTTTAGGCGCCTAGGTTAGTAATTAGCTACCTTTAGAAAAGAGAGCATCGCTAATTACATCGATTAATCTTATGTTCGTTTTTCTAAATAGTAAGACAAACCTTTAGCTGGATATAGCTTAGATCCCTCTTTATCTTTATCAGTTCGCCCACCACTATATAAGCACAATTACAATTGCTAAAGCCTTAATCCACACTGGGATTATCCTTAAGCGTTAAGGAGTATCGGATATATTAAGTCTGTTAAGTGTTCTAGTATATAATCTTCACATTATAAAAAAATAATAGTTTTAAAAATACTAATTATAGTTACAGGCTTAGACTGCCTTCCTCCTCTTCATTCCCTTTAATGTATTATTTACTAGGAGACCTTAGAAATATATTAGTAAGATCTACTTAACAGTCTATCTTACAGTAATAGTGGCATAGACTTAGCACGTTTTCCTTCAGCCCTTTACTCTTATAAAGGTGTTTGCATTTATGTCCTGTGGGCTTTAGTGCTTAACGCATCTTTATTAACTTACCACTACTTTTTTCCTTTAGTGTAGGCTTATAACTGTTAAAGAGTGTAGATAATTTAACAATGTAACATTTCTAACAGTTTCAATATCTTTACATTAAATAGATATTAAGCCCCAGGCTAGCCATTTAATACGTGCATTTCTTAAGTATTACTTTTATGTATTCTTCCCAAGGCTACTTCCTATATATAACCTCCTTTATAGTATTCCGTTAATGGTTATATGGGCTAAACCTGAAGAGTTTTAAACAGGGTGGGTTAAGAAGCTTAGTTTTCTAATAGCTCCAGACGGTAGATATAGGGGAAATTCACTTCTTTATACTAAGACTAACACTAATATCCGTCTAGAAGGTCCCTACGGTAGAGATATAGGTATTTATAAATATAAGAATGTTATTATAGTAGTAAAGGGAATAGGGATTACTGGAGTCCTTCTATTTATTCTTCATCTTCTTTCTCAATATAAACACAACTTAGAGGTTTAAGTAAATAACTTAAATGAAGAGACATTTCGAGATTTAACACAGATAGTACAATTCTTCTAATGGTTAAAGGATAACTTTTAAGAGCTTTATATCTAAGATTAGCTACAGGCTTTTAAGTCTTTTAAAGATAAGAGATATATAAGTAACCGATTAATTAAAATGTGTAGTTGCTAATATATATATTAGCTTATACTTGAAGTCAGATATATTACTTTATCTCCACGAAATTTAAGCTTAATTTTTATAAAGATATGTTACTTTAAAGTAGAAGATAACTTAATAAGAAGTGGAGAGAAAAGCTTAAAGACCTTTATACAGTTAGTATTAAAGGTGGAAATATAACACCTTAGTAGAACAGTCCTTTTAAGTAACTTTACAGTCCTTAACTTCACCTAACCTTTAATGTTAACTAGACTAAGTAAGTGGGGATAAAATGTTTATAAGTAATATACGTCAAATTGTCCTTAAAGTTCCTTTAATACGGGATATAAGTCTTACTAAGTTAGAATATTATCTTAATATAGGTAAACGGCTATTTTAGCATATAGAGGCTTCTCTTAACCTGTTAGTAAAGATACACTTAAGCGGCTAATTTATTACTTTTCAGTTAGACCCTGACATTAAGATATAAGCTACAGTTAAACGTAACTAACTAATATAAGCTTTACCCCGTACAGAAATAAGAGAGGTTAAATCAGTATAAGGATCTTATAATGATTTTCAGGTATTAAGAGAGGTAGTTTAAAAGTTGTAGGTAGATTTAAACCAAGTTAAAGGTGTAATTCTCCTACCGACAGCTAGGAGAAGATTTAACAGAATAACTTCAACTAGCAGTATATACTTTAATTAGAATAAGTCATTATCCAGATTTATCTTTCCAATATATATCTACATTATTATTAAGTATTATTATTCTATCTAATTTAAATGCTTAGCATTCAGCACTTAACATTAAAGCAGTTTTCTTTATAATAAATAAAGAGAAAAACATATTAGCTATACGCTAGAGTAATATAGCAGCAGAGTTATTATTAAGTTGTTTATAAGTTACTTCACTTCAGTATATTAATGTAAATATTACGCTATCTGGAATTCTGGTGACAGCTTTATAGTTATGCTAAAACAGCATGCCACAGGGATGCTGGATATTAGAGGTGCTTTATTATTAGAGGGGTTACCTTATAATTACGGAAAGAGTCAGTTTAGAGATCGATTACGTAACTATAAAGGAGTTTCTCTAGTACATATGTAACCTTCGTAACTGTTACTTTTTAACTTACTTTATTAATCTTATAACTTATGAACTGCCTTTAAACTTTTAATAGTAACTACTGTTCCCTTTTAACAGACACTTAGATTATGGTTACGCGGTTATAACCAGACCTTTTAAAGTACTTATTGTCGCGCATTCTCCTCTAGCCGGCCAGACTCTAGATTTAAAAGGGTAGTCCCAGCTAAACGGCTCCGAGGCTGAGGTATTCCAGAGTTAGTTGGTCCTGAAGGCTGAAATACCCTCCAGCCTTAGAGGCGTGTATCTAATACAGCAGACTTCTCCTAGCTTAAGAACCTTTATAATTGTCAGAAAAGTAAAAGCGATTCATATTCTTTAGTAAATAGCGATTAAATAACTAAAAGGTATATACATAAGCCTGTAGAGAGTATTGTTTAAGCACCTTCCTTAAAGTGGTAAGGGGTGTTATAACTGAGAGGTGTCTTAAGGTAAGCAGCTTTTGTGACTAGTGCTTAAACAGTTCAAAACGAAAGCTAAAGTATAAGAAAATGGTGGTGGGTATTCCAGAGTTCACAGAAGACTTCTCAAGGCAGGATTAAACTTACAGAAGCGTAAACACTATAATCCTAATTAATTATATAAATAAAGCTATTCTTTTAATAAAGAACTTACGGTTTCGCTGTTCTATTGCTACTATTATCCTTTCTTTCTAATAGCTGTACTGCTCTTTAGAAAGCTAGTTACTGTCTAACTTATAACAAATACCTTTAAAGACTAAGTTTGCTAATTCGTAAAACGCTTAGTTCCGAACATTCCTCCTTATAGCTAAAAAATGCCGCTATCTATAGTAGAGGGCTTTTACCGTAAAGAGGGTGTAGGTAGAAGGGGGGAGAAGTAAGAGGGTGTAAGGAGAAGGGGGTAGAAGTGGCACACACTTATCGTTAACTTACTCTATATATTACAAGTTGGTAATAAGATATTCCTTTTCTCCATACTTATCATAAAGAATATCAGCTATTCTTAATAAGTAACTATAAGATACGTTCTTTTTTACCTCTTCACTATTTAACCCTTTAGCACGTCTGATACTACTCTGTAAAGGATACCTAAGCAAAATAAGACATACAATCTTCCGTAAAAACAGTTACTGTTAGTAATGTAAGGTTATATATAAAGTAGAAGTGGAAAACTTTGTTAGAAAAAAGCAACGTAACAGAAGCCTTATATGTTATCCTTCTACTTACACTCACTTTAAAATCCATTTTTAGATTCGGTTTTCAGGCACTTAAAAACACTTATCTCAAATCATCACGCTTAAAACCATCGTCTGCTAATTCACTCTTAGCATTTTTACCACCAGAGACGTTAGAAGCGCCGCACTAAAACCTAACAAACTAATAAACGCCTAAAGTTATAATGTCTGGTGCTTTACTTAATCCGTTTATTCACTACGCTTTAGCATATGTGGTTAGGGAGATAAATCGGTAAGGTAGTCTTCGGTTCCTTAGACCGATCTTAAGGTAGTGTGAATGTGTAAGAATTAACTGCTTACCCTTTACATCCTTAAGTGTAACCAGCTAACCCTAAAGATATTACGTCTTACACCTTCCCCGTAATTATCTATAACGATGTCCCCTGTAAGTCTACTAAAAGAGAATTGTATAAATCGTACAGGGCAGCACACTACATACACACACATTACACATCACGTATATATTACATGTCGCTATATATTAATCATATCATACATCTCGCATCACAAATAAGTCAGATAAGAAACGGGGTTTTAAAACTGTGTCTAACAGCAGATTATTATATACAGTTTTCTTTTATCGTTAATTTATATACCTTATATTATACAGGTAGATAAAATTCTATTTCATTACGTTTCTTTCTCACTGTATTGTAGATACGCTTTTAACCTCGTTTAAAGCGGGGTAGTTACGCTATATTAGGGGCAGGTCTAACCCGATACATTAGTAACTATTTTAATAAGTCTTTAGGATTTCTAATTAAGCTACATTAAAAATAACCGGAAAATAACTAATTACTTATAAAAACACTAATTTTAATTTAATTAAGAACAGAATATTTAAGGCTAGGAAGGTAAGATAAGAGCAGGGGTTAATTAACGTGCTATCTAATCATCCGCTAATATATACAGAAACAAGTGCTAACATTGTCTGCATTATAATAATAGTTGAGATTACTGTAGTGGCGATAACTGAAGGCTTGATTGTTAATCTAGTACTAGTGAAGCCTAACGGATCGCCTTAAATAAGTGTACTTTCCTTAAGAATCGTAGTAGAGCTTACTACCTGAGGTAAGGATACAGTCTCCACTGTAAAGGAAAGGTTAGCGGCTAGCGGGCTAATAGTAATTAATAACGGGCTTATTATTAATGCTAACGATAAGGATAGCTTATCTGGCTCTTTAACGGTATCTGTTTTACCTGCTGGTAGTGTAGCCTAGCTTGTTAACACTGCTGAAATTTAGCTTATAGTTAAAGACGTAAGCACAGAACAGAGAGTCTCTACAATCGTTAAGGAATTGCAAGTAACAGTGGCTAAGGATGTGCTTATTTACAGAACTTAATTAATATAGGAAACGTTACCTGTCTTCTAAAGCTTAAAACTACTATTAGCTTAACTGCTAGATATAACTACACAGCTACATATAGGGGATTTTCCTGCACATTACCTGTATAAATTTTATAAATCTCCACTCTACTCATTTCGGAAGACGTAACTGAATTGGATAGGATATACTATATAATATGCGTATAACCATCTAGTGCCTTAAACGGTACTGTAAAGGTGTTAAGCTCTTTATTACGGTACTGTAGTAATTTAAAGATAAAGCTTACAGGGAGAAAGTCCGCGTTCGTAAAAGCTAAAGTCACTATACAGCGTAAGCTTAAGGGGTTATATATACTGTAATAAGTATTAGCTAGAACCTACACATTAACTTATATTACAAACCTTACTAAGATAAGAGTAATACCAGCAATAAGCTAAACAAGTAAGCTTAAAAGACAAAGGTTAGGGACCTAACTAGCAGAGAACCTAAAGGTACTAAGGAGGGTAAAAAGGAGAGTGCCTTTCATTTTAGATGCTAAGGTGTAATAACGGCAGTGTTAGTGCAGGAATGCGATATAGAATAGCCTATTACATAAAAATTTCGTGTAGTTAAGCTGCTTTTATATTAACGTAAGCCAGTTACACCCTTATCGGTCTTACAAACACTAATTCCTAATTACAGTAACGAAAAACACTAAATCTAAAAACTAATATCTGTAAGCGATAATATATACAGTAATCTCGATTCTGTCCGCCCCAAAATCCCCATACCCCACCCCTATCTTCATCCTAAGCTTAAAAGAAAAGTTAGCCAAGTCTAGATAATACCTTCTCTTCATTTTACTTTATATTCCTAAATATCTTACTACCACTTACATTATCTATTCTTCACATCATGTTTAATATAAATCAGTAACTTAGTTTTTACACTAACGCTGATAAGATAAACAGTAAGCACATTAACCCGTTCCACTTAAGCTCTAACTCAAATCCACCTACTTCCATATTAACTATTCCTAACATATTTCCAAACACATCATTTCCAAACACACCCAACTCCCACTACAGATCCGCAACTCCTTCAAACCTACCTAACAGTGCCGTTATAAGACTGAGAATAGGTTTTAAAATAGATATCAGAACGTCCCACATAACTATAACGTTACCAGCGCCAGATCAAACGTTAATTAAGTACTAAAGTATAGCTAATAAGGTGTATACTAACCTTTAATAACTAGTATTATATACCGAATCGAACAGCTAAAGTAATCTCTTAAACGCATAAAGCTAACTCTTAGACGTATAGAGCTAATGTTTCTTCAGATACGAGTAGAGATCGTTTAAACTGAAACTTATATAAACAAGTCAATCGAAAAAATTAAAAAAGGATTAGATAAGTTCTTTAGCCGTTATGCTATATAGGTTAAGTAGGAGATAACGTAAGCTGAGATAGGGTTAGACGAGATTAAGGAAATAGTTAATATATCTTAAGACAGATCTACATAAGGTGTAAATAACGTAAATAATAAGTAATAAACTTCAGCTAATCTGCTAAAGTATATATTTATTTTATAAATAGCTCACTTTACTTATAATATTTCTATATCCCGAATGAAATTAATAGTCCCACTTACTAATATAAGATATTTTTCATCCTATTCAAAACTTTAATATATACTAGCAGCTTATATACAGATAATATCACAATATAGATTTAATGTCAGAACTTCTCTACCTAAATGTTAAGCCCATTCCCTAATACTAAATAATACCTTTCTTCGATTTACACTAATCTAAATATCCCCAATTTATTTATTTTACTCGTTAATATTAAATTCACTATATACACAAATCTCTTATTCTTTATCCTCCCTTTAATAAGCTTCCTTTAGTACTTACTAATAAGTTAAACATTTTATAAAGCTTTCTCTTATTATCTTTATAAGCTATGTAATAAATATATTCTGTTCTCTAACTTAACGGCGTAAGTGAGAGTTCTGTGCCATTAATTCGTCAATAAGGCGCCCCTTTTCCTCATTCGCTCTTAAGAGTTTATAGCAGAGTTTAAATATCTCGCAATGTGCTTCGCTAATAGGCAATGGCGGGAGAGTTTTACTTATCATTATACAGGATATAAGGGATAGTGAAAAGATTTTTAACAGTTGAAAAAATATATAAGGAGTTACTCCTAGGAAATGATAAAAATATATATTATAATTATTCTAAAGGCTACATAAGAACCTGAAAACAGTGTCTAGGTCGTTCATATAACACCCCAAATTTTACTAACAATCTCCTACATTTATCTTTAATAGTTAAGTTAATATTATAATAGATCTGCAACACTAAATAATTCCAAGCGGCTTGCAGATCCTTTAACTGCATGCCTAGCGCTTAGCAACAACCCGTTTCCGGTTTTTAAGTTTTAGAAACAGTTTTCTAAGTTTAACTTATTTACTTTACTTACAGCCTTGATATAAGGTCCACTCCCACTGAGAAATTAATATTTAAAAACAGTACAGAATACTAGAAAAGCAATTCCTAACTACCTATTCCAGCATTTCTGTTAAGTAAGGAAATATCACCACTACAAATTCTCAGAATAGATACTGACTTAACGTAAGCTCTCACTCCTTACCTCCTTATTATACCTTATAATCTATACTAATAAAGCCAGTAAGATAATTAAAATTAAGCGGATAAACGTTAAACAACTTAACAATGCACTAATAGGAACTGTCGCTATATATAAGTATACACTTCCCACTTATGCACCCCCCACTTATACACTCCCTACTTATGCACCCCTTACTTATGCACCCGACACCTAAGGCCACCTAACTGTCTGCCGGTCTCACCAGGGGAGCAGGAGGTAGTGGAAAAGGGGAAACAAACGCTAAACAACCGTCCTTCCTAAGGCAGATAAGCTACAGTTATCTAATACCTGCATTTATCTCCTTATTAAGATAAATAGTAAGCATTACGTCTATAACTTAAACCTTTCCAGCTTATAGCTACCACCCTATAAGAAGATCGTAAGTTTTTAATACCCTTATCCAGTTAATAAAAGCTCAGTAAGCTAATAGCGAGGTAACTAATAAAAGGAGAGCTACCTTATAGCTGTTAAGTATAGGCTTAACAGCTTTCTTAAGCATATTAATATAAATAGTAACATAATGTGACAGAAGAAATATATATCGTGTAAGATAGTTAGTTAATAACATAAAAGGTAAGGTCTTATAAAGATTTATATTACGATTTTTAAAAATCACTAATCTTTAAAATGTACTTTTTTACTTAATATATTTAGTCTTTACCTATCAGCTGTCTTTTAACTTCCTTTTACATTCTAAAATATTAACAGCAATATCTTTTATTTAAAAAATAACTTATATCTAATCTAATAATAAAGAGTAACTTAGTGCTTATTATAATCGCTATGCTAGTAACCGACTATTGAAACTCCTTAATAACTTACCCCTTCCACTTCCTCTTATAATCTTTACTTATACTTAACTCGCCCACATTATTAGAGCCCAGATACACCGGGACCTATTTTTTACTATAAAAATACCCTTAACCTTTAGCCTTCTTATTGTAAATTTCTATATCCTCTTTAACATATATAACCTCCCTATCCTCATCTTAAAAATAAAAGAGGCCTTACATACTATCTTACTACAGTCCTTCTACCATTTGCTACTTTAGAAACCTCTCACTACTATACTAGAAAAAGAGGTCATAAACTTTATTACTAACGTTTAGAGCCTTTCCAGCTTAACTAGACCCTTTATTTTCTGCCTAATGTCCCCCTTTAAGATTCTCCCTAGCCTCTCGAAAATCTTTTCACTTAAGACAGCTATAATTAACTAAGTCCGGGACTTCCTAAGGATCTGCGTCTTTAACTATAACTATATCTTCTGAAGTAAGTTAATTCACTATACGGCCTAACGTATTATACCGAAACAGGCCACTTTCTAATTAACGCTAGTTATCTAACCTGGGATAAGATACCTTAATATCTAAGGACCTGTAACCTGCCATAAGGTAGAGATAGAAGAGGGTAAGCTTAACAGTTAGGACGCCTTACCTATTACTAATCCAGTTAATAACTTAATATTTAGGTAGTTAGAAGTCAGTAGTTAAGTTCCTATTTAAGTATAGTGCCGAAGAGGTTAATAGAGTCTGAAAAGCTGTAAAGAGATCTGTACTACCAGACTTAACGCGCACGTGTATAACTATCGGGACAACTCTTTACTTACGTCCGGCACTAAGGCTTAAGCTAACTATCTCTTTTACAAACTAAAAAATAACTAAGTGCTTATCAGTTATAAAAAACCCGTAACGGACGTTAATACTGTATATATACGTTAAGACCTGCCGGACTAGCCACTCCCACTAGTTACTACAGGCTTATCGATCTGTATAAAGTTCGGGACTCCACTTTAAGAATATCTTTATATCTCTAGGAAGTAGGTTATAATACTTTCTAAAAATACAGTAGCTGTTATTATCTTAGTATTCTGCTCTTCTCCCTAGCGATATAAGCGTCTAGTTAAGGAACTCGCGGCTATTGCCTAACTGCTCGTAAGTATAATACCTACACCTGCTAAGATAGAGGACAAACTCTTCCTTTAACCCTAACACTTTATTCGCATAAATTAAGGTATCGTTAACGATAGGAATTGTATGCCAGCTGAGAATCTAATACTCGAACTAATCCTTATCGTATATTTCAGAGTCTAGCCGACTACCCCTACTAGTAATGTGGAGCGGGTCTTCCCATTCAGTAATCATAATATAATTAAAAATCAAACTTAGTAACTTATAATTAAATTTATGCTAGATTGACTATCTAACCACTTCTTACTAGTAACGGTTAAAGGTGTTAAAGCCTTAAGTAAGTGTTATTAAGTTAATAACTAGATTTGCTACTGTAAGCTTAGTTAGTATAGTTAGTATATTAGTAGTTAAAGCAGTAATAAGAAACTTTAAAGTAACTAATAGTTAGAAACGCTTAGATGTAGTAATAAGACGATAGGTTAAGTAGAATAGTAGGTAAAGGGTAGAGACGGATTAGGTATTAACTACAGTAAGAGGCGGATTATATTTAATCTGCTTTTGACTATTAAAATTATCGCTAAGCTTTTGTCGTAACCGTGCCCTATCACTGAATTATTACAACCTTAAAAAATGACCCTACCTCTAGTGCAGCAGTCACTTTAGCAGCCCTTTTTCATTTCTAACTGTATTTTAAATAAAAGCCCATCCCATTATTAACAAAGTTTTAAATATCTAGTTTTACGTCGGTACCGCTTCGAGCTGGACATAATTAATTAGCGCTCGATAATCGGTAATGGCTCTGAAGGTTACGTTTTCAGAGTCCAGTTCGGAAGCGAAGGCCCCTTCACTGTTAAAATTATATATTATTATTAAAGATTAAGTTTAAGTGTTACTAACTCACTAAGTCCTTTAGTTTTAATACTCTATATTATATCCTACACTTAGTAATAAGGGGCTGTCCTAACTACTCCAAGATAAGTGCAAGACTGCAGCGATTCTAAAAAAAATGCGATAAGCCGTTACACATAAACTAGTTACAATCCTCCACAACCTATTAACTCCTACTAAGGCCCTCCAGAACGTCTAGGCGTTCTCTGCCGAAGGTTGTGCCTATCAGAGAAATAAGGATAGGAAAGCGAGGTAAAGTAGTGGAAGAGTAGTGTTAAGGGAGGACATATTAATATTATCCTTCCCTAACATTCCGAAATGCTACAGTTAGATAAAGTTTAAGCCTAGCGATATACCTTCGTAATACAGTATATATCAGCACTATACCGATCCTGTTAACTTAACGATTAAAAAGCGTTATGCCATAATGTACAATTATGTTCCCTTTGGAGAACCGAACGTTAAGGTTACCTAAGCCCAGCTCGACTTCTTTTACCAGACTAGCTTCGCCCAAATGCCATACTGTAAGTCAAACTAGCGTTAAGGTTAGCTAGTGGACTTTAGTAACCTTATAACTGTTCTTAACTACGATATTTTCTCGTCACGTTATTAGAGGAAGCTAAATACGCATAATTTGTTTAGCTTAGTTCACGTGCTGCTATAAGTTATAATATATTTATCTTTAATAATCGAAAAGATATAACTACAAAAAATACCCCTTACTAATCCTATACAGCCTGTAACTAGCTAGTGAACAAAATTATCTAATATATAATAGTTGCTAATACGTGCATAGTTAAGAGGCTAGAGCACTACCTCCCTTATTTATATCGAAAAAGATTAACCTTACATTAACTTAGCTTAATATACTAGATTTAACCATATTACAGGTCCCAGTAACCTTAGGTTCTCCTTCATAAAAGATCCTATCCTAAGGACCTCCAGATCTCCTATATAATAAGCTATTAGCGCTTACTTCCGCCATTTCTTATCAGTAGTTTAGACCAGCGGATCTCTATACCTTCTCTGGGCTGGATAAAGGCTCAGCGGAGCATGGACCACACAGGGTCAAAAGCAGGATCAGCGGAGCATAGACTATATAGGGTTAGCAACAGGATTAGCAAAGCATAGACCACACAGGGTCAGCAGCAAGATCAGCAGAACATAAACTATATAAGGTCAGAAGCAGGATCAGCAGAGCATAAACTACACAGAGTCAGCAACAGGATTAGCGGAGCATAGATTACACAGAGTTAGTAACAAGATTAGCAGAGTATAAACCATATAGGGTCAGCAGCAGGATCAGCAGAGCATAGACTACACAAGGTCAGCAGTAAAATCAGCGGAGCAGGAGCTATACTACACTAAGTTTTAGTAACTTTACTACTAAAGAGGCAGAGTAACCTAAACCCCTTAAGATCGTAACCTAACTATCGACGATAATAATAATAACAGTAACCGATAGTCCGACGTAAAGCTTATTTTAATTATTATTAAGGTATTTACGGAAAGGATAAGCTATATTATCGTATTTTATTAAAGCTAACCAGCAAAATAAGAATATTTAACGTTATCTATAAAGTATTCCAACTGGAACAAAAAGCTCCTTACATTCTTACAACTAGCGTAATTTAAAGCCCTCCTTACAAGCGCCAGGTTACTATAGGGTTTTCGGACGAAGCCTTAGATATATACACCTATGCTTAAAAAGTAATATTATCCCCTTCCTTAAATATAAATAAGTAGTCTATCTTATCCATAATATTACACTCGACGTTACACAGGTAGCTAACAGACGCAGCTTAAGGTTCTTTCTCCCTTAACGTATCTAACGTTACCTCCTAGGAGCTACTAACTAAGTTCACCCACTGTATGCTAAGATTAACCATCGGTATCGATAGGCGGTTTAAAAAAGCGATTAAATTATCGTATTTTAAAGTAACGTAAGTAACGGAGATGCTAGTTAGCTTAAGAAAGGAGCTGCCCCTAAGGGTTAGTTTTTAGAGGAGTAGTAGCGGTTATGCTTTGCGATTAACGTTTATATTTATGGAAAGAGATTTTAGAGATTCCAGATTAGGAATTTCCAAATAAACTAAGAGAAACTAGCAAATATCGTGTGTATTTTAACCATTTTAACCGTCTTAACTAATATAACTATAGTTAAATAAGACTTTTCTCAGCTTCTGGGACAGGGGGACAGGACGTAAACTTAAAGCTACTATATTTACTAGCCGTCTTAGTAAATATAGTTAGAAGGTAAGATTATAAAACGATATGCCTGTAGTGGTTAAGACCACATTAATCATATCGATAACGTATTAGTATAAGGGATGCAGGAGATTGCTCCTCTACATGTCACCAGCACTTAAGGGCTAGAGCATATAGCAGGAAAATTTATCCTACTTATTAAATAGCAGCACGTCAGGTCTTAACCAGAAGAAAAAGTTACAGAACATTAAATTCGTAGCGTAAGGCATATTCGCAATAGCAGAGCCTAACTCTTAATAAATAGTAAGACTTTAAATAAATACGTCTTATAACTTTAAAAGTTCTAAGTACTGTCTGTAAATATCCTTAACGTAACACTATTCCAGTCCCTTTTACTTTTCCACTAAAGAGCATAGTTTCCTCAGGCCAGACTAACTAAATAAACATTAACTGTAAAAGGAAATAAAGCCTTTAATTATAATTAACAAACGATTATAAAAAGTAAAGATAAACTTAATTTCGCGAACTGATTTTCAAATACTAGCATAGTCTGAGATTTCGGTAATACGCCTTAGCGATTCTTTATTAAACCTGAAAGAGAGGACGGGAACGAGGAGCTTAGAGCTAATTTCGCAAAATCGCCTACAGATAAAGCAGAGGCTTTTGATTATAATAGGTTCCGTTTTAAGATACTTAAATATCTGTAATAAGATCTTAGTTAAGAGGTTAAGTAAAGTTAAGCGTATCTTAGCTAGAGATATCCTTATATCCTTATTAAAAGTAACGTTAATAAGCTCTTCGCTTTAATAATATAAGAACACCTATAAAAGAGTAGGAAGAGAAACTCTAAAACCTTATTAAGTTTCCTTTTATAGCAGGTATAGCTATTACGTCTTAGGTAAGGGTTCGGTTCGCTAAGAATTAGAGTTAATAGTTCTGTAGAAGCTTTATAGTAAATATTAGCATCCTGTTATCCTAGAAAAAAACAAACCTATTTAAGATAACTGCATACCTGCGCTAATATCTATATACATATCTAACAGCCCCCTTAATATACCTTCGATAACTTTACGTAAGAGCGGTAAGCTTACAGTTTAAACTTTACAGTTTACTAGTATTAGCGTTTAGGCAGGTTAGTATATTATACTAGTTATCGTAAAGATATACTTTAATTAGAGGGTAGCATTTAACTGTAAAAACTTAAGGACACGTCGAAATATCAGCTACTAAGAGTAAGGTAAGTCTAATGAAAAGTTACGCTGCTAATACCAGATAAGGCAGACGTAAATCTTAGCGAAGGATGTAACTGTTACGTAATGTTAAAAGTACTGTATACTGGATTATTAATAGATTAATAGGTGTTTAGAAACGCGGTACTTTTAGTTATAACAGTGTGATTATATTGCTTATATTCACTCTCTCTTTTTAGCTTTAACTAGAAGCTAAAGGCTTCTTTATAAACTATTCTACAAGATTTAAGCTTCGTTACTCGAGTAGCTAAGGCTTACTGGTGTTTTAGCAGTGTTAAGTATCTCGTTAGCTCCACTAACTTAATACCTAAAGCTTTAAAACCCCCTTTTTTTCTAATAATAAGTACTTAGCAATACTGCCCCATATCTATACGAAACTGGTTCATATCCTATATAACAGTCGTCTTTAAGAGGGGCTATATATAGCTGATTTCCCTAAGAACTTACTTACATTTTTTCCTCTCCTTTACCTAAATAATAATATAACTAACACCGGATTAAAGAAAAGATTACGCTCCGCCTCCAACTAGCGCATTACTAACGGAAGCCCTTAAACTACTACTAAGGCACACTTAAGGCTAAAAACCCTTACCGGTAGCCTAACTTATAACAGTAAGAGTTACTACAGCGGCTTTAAGAGTTAAAATTAAGTTACAGTAGTAGAAACAGCATAGAAGACACTCTATAAGTTGACGTCTAAATAGCGATAAAGATACAGTAATATATAATAGTGGTGAACAATTTATAAGCAGTAACTAAAATAAGCATTATTAACGACAGTTAATTAGAAATAATCTGAATAATATACCTCCCTTAGTGCCTTAGCCTAAACGTTACTATATTCCTTAATATCTACCCTCTTCAGACTCAAACGGCCCGTTATTATCTTCTACGTAATCTAAATAACGATATTAATTTAACTGGTAAGTTCTGTCACCACTTAGTATTATACGCCTCCATTTCCCCACTCTGCGGGTTAGGCTAGACCTACTAAGGTTAGGGGTTATAGATGCTTATTACATTAAGAAGACGTGAAAATGTGTATACTTTAGGCGTAACAGTTATCCTAGCTTAAACCCCTTAAACACAGCGAGAATTATGTTAGTGTGGACTGATAGCTATTAAAGAGGATTGTAACGTATTTAATACAGTCTAAGTTAGTGTGTTAATAGAGATTGTGGAGTTATCTTAGCTAAACCGCGTTTTAAATACAGGAAGTTAATATTAAGTAAACTGTAATAATTAAAGAAGCAGCGTCTTTTAGCTTAAATCCCTAGCTAAAGTTCTTAAATTTCACTCTAGGTTACTTTATTACCTTACTTTTAATAGTTAGAAATGTCTGTCTTTATGTAGGAATTATTTACTTATAAGGCTTTACTACCTATATTAACACTTACAAAACTAGACGTCTTATAAACATTAACACTACACCTCTTATAAGCATTAAAACAAAGTCTTACTATTATAAGTTAAGTTTCGAAATCGGGAATTTAACGTGCTACCGTTAAAAATTATTACTTAAATAGTTCGTCAGGTGGAAGAAATTAGCCATATCTTTAAAGCCACCGCTTTATAAACCATATGGCCTTCTCGGCCACTTTTAAATTATAAGCGTATATCTCTAAAATGCTTATTCCACGAAGTTCAAGGCGTTTGGAAAGCAAATAATCAGGTAGAAGGTAGTTTATAGTAAGAAGTAATGTGTAGTTAGCAATGTTATTCTAGTCTGGATCAGGGATGCTCTTAACAGTATTATTAATACAAATTTCCTTTAAAAGACTTAGTACTACCTTAACACACATAATATTAGCTGTAAAATCTTCATCCTGATTACAGTTAACTATAAGCCAGTCTTTATGAGAATAACGAGATCGCTTAAAAGATCGGACCGCTTCGGTAGTGGAAAGAGGCCGTTTTAAGGTTGTAAAGGGTTACTCAAAATGCTAAGGTCCTAGCTTAATATTACTATTATCACTCGTGAAATCTATAATAGAAGATATGTTAGCTTACTAAAGTTACTTATAAGTCTAAGCTACTTAAGTCGTAATATCATTATTACCCGTAAGGCGGATAATATCTTAAGAGATCGTAATACGCTTATCTATAACGTTAGAGACGCAGAAATTATTCTTAACTTAAATCTTAAATAAGTCGTAATCGTCAAAAGCGCTCATTTCTCATTTAAGAGTTATTCTAAGCTAAGACAGGGCAGCTCTACGGAACGTAAAGGCGAAAAATACAGACTTTACTTTATCTGTTAAGAATTCTTTTAAGTTTATAATTAACGTAACTACGTAATATACTAACACACCTAACAATTTTACAGCCTTTCCAGTAAAAACTACGTCCGTTTTAAATATATCTTCGTTAGAGGAATTGCTTTCTTAAAGCTTAGGGGGGGTTAATCGATATTACTTTGTTTACTAAAAGCAGTCTTCTTAAGTTTAACAGATAATGCTTTAAAGGTAACTTAAAGCGAGGAAGGGCTTAGATTATGTAAGACAGATTTACTTCTCCCTAATAACAAATAGTAAATATCTTATCTTCTCTTTAAGGTAAGCCTAGTAATAGCTTAAGTTATAAGTGGAGAAAAGTGCTTTAACGCTAAGGTACCTTAAGAAAAGTAATGTCATTATCGTACTAATTAGGTTTATAAGAAGTAATTCGTCTAAAGAAGCAGTATAGGCAGACTAGGAGGTATCAGATAAAAGCTTTAATAATAAGTTATACCCTTTAAGATTATAAACACTAAATTAAGCTATAATAAAGGAAAAAAGGAAGAGAATATAATATAGGGTTAGTTACTATCTTAACTTTAAAACAAATCCTTATAAGGAAGCCCCCTAAAGATATAAGGGCTATATCTCTTATATTCCCTCTAAACTAACCCCTTAAAACTACTAAGGTTATATCTTAATAATAGTAAGAAAGGGGTTAAGTCGGCAGTAAGTAATTAAGACTAACTAAAGAGAGCTGTTTAACAGAGGTGTATAATACTTACCACTTATATTCTAGGGGTAACCCAGGACAATTCAAATAGATAAGCTTTCTTAGTAACTATAAGATATAATAACTAGTAAGAAAAGGAGTTTAGCAGGAATATAATAACGCTAATTAATATCTGTTATTTTACCCTTACGTAATAAACTGTAGACAGACCTCCACTACAGTTAATATATATTAATTACATTAATAGAAAGGGGTTAATAAAGATATAAGATAATTAGTTAATGTTAATATCTCCTCTCCTTCAGGTAGACAGGCCTCTTTAACAGTCTGCAAATATAATACTCAGTAAAAAGGGGTCTTAATAAGGATATAGTAAGAAAGCTAATTAGTATATACTTATCTTACACTACACAGCCCTCTATTACTATAAGTAGATAAGCCTCCTTAGCAGTCTGCAAACATAATACTTAGTAAAAGGAAGTCTTAGTAAGGATACAGCAGGAAGGCCGATTAGTGTATACTTATCCTACATCTTACAACCCTTTACTACTACAGGTAGATAAGCCTCCTTAGCAGCTGACATATACAGTACTTAGTAGAAAAAGGGGGTATTAATAAGGGCATAGTAAAGCTAATTAATGTTTATCCTCTACTTTAGGCAGGTAAGCCTCCTTAACGGTTAATATATGTAATACTTAGTAAGAAAAGGGGGTATTAATAGGGGCACAGTAAGGCTAATTAGTGTTCATCCTCTCTTTCAGGCAGGCAGGCCTCCTTAACAGTTAATATATATAATACTTAAGGGAGAAAAACTTAAATAACTGAAGATTAATATAATAATATAAACTAAAGTTCTTACACTTATTAACTAAAAGCCCCTAATAATATAAATAGAGCCAGTTTAAGTCCGTTAATACCTCTTAGATAAAGATATTAACTATAACTAAGAAGTTACCTAAAAATCTTACATATTAAGTGTAATAAAGCAATTATATTAATATAAATTCCTTATTTAAATAGGTAAGTATTATTTCCTTACCTAGAATAATTAAGGGGCTTTATTTTATATGCCCCTAGACCTTAACCTTAACTATTCAATATTACCTATTTTAGACACTTAACCCGCTAAACTGCATATCCCACCTTACCGCATTCGCACAACATTACACCCCACTTCCGGAAACAGAAACCCGTTCCCATTTCCTAGATGCGGTTAACCACCCTCTATACCTAGAGAGATAGGTGTTCATCCCACACCCCCAGGCGTAATAGAGATTAATATTTTAAAAACGTTACACGCTATAGGTAATTACCGCAAAACGGCATAACCGTCGGGGAAACGGCAGTGGCCTAAGCGCAGACACTCAGCGGAGTGCCGGCGGCCAGCGCCAGCGGCCAATACCAAGGGGGAAGGGGAGAAAGCATGCCACTTTCCCCCCCCTGAGCCGTCATTTTCAACCCCCCTTTCACCAACAGTCATGATTACTGAGGGCCAGACTAGTAGTTGGGTCGGTGACGACCAGCGAATCCCTGGTGTTGTATGTTCTTTTTGCTTTCTTCAGTTTGGGTGAAGTGGGTAGTTTACAGCTGAGAAAGATGTCCGTCTGGGCTAAGGGTAATCATGTCGCGACAGTTTTCCAAGGCGCTGCTTTTGGAAGCCGGCTGTTCTCAGAGAAGGAAGTGTAGGACAGGTAATCTCCCCCGTGCTCGCCGCTGATCCATCGGTAGATTGAGCTTGTCCTGACGTAATCTGATGTTGAGGTTGGGGGACGAACTCAATATTGCCTGGCTTGGTCGGTGCTGGTGTTGTCACGACGAGGGGAGGACGTGTGGGAAGTGTCGGCCAATGAATTCCGGGGCGAATTTCCAGGTGCGTTTGAGAATGTCGGGCTTCAAATCTCTGACGCCTGAAAGAGGCCGCTCGCCAACTGAATAAAGCTGAGCAAGTTCTCAGGCGAAGCAACCCTGTCTCGTTGACCCTTTTGCTTTAAGCAAGCTAAATCTGCTGTTATTGCTTGTACTGTCGGCTAATTTCACAAATGATGTATGTCGCCATTCGGTGGCATATTTCCCTGAAGGCGCGACTGACTTTCCTCTGAGCAACGTTGGTGGTGTTGTTCATGGGGTGTGTGTCGGCCGCTAGCGAGGTCCGTCGCATCGTCCGAGGAAAACGGGTTATCCCACAGCTGCACTATGCCAGTGATTTAAGACTGATACAATGAGTTCTATCTCCTGGGTTGGGGCAAGAAGACGACAGCGTCCCAGATGCGGCTGCATCATACTTGCATTTGTGAATAGGATTGAGTTGGTTCGCATTTAGCCTGAATCTCAAGTCTTGAGAACTTCATTATCTGATTGGCTACCCAAGCGAAGCAACTTATAGTAAGTCAGTATCTGATTAGGTGCTTGGAAGCGAGCGAACAATGTTTTGTGTGTTGATCTCACCAGTTTTGTCGTGATCGCACATTTCAAGTTGTTGACGGCACTGCCGCGGATCGCGCAAGGATGCGCTGGCTTCATGCGCTGGCGATAGCAGCGCATGGAATGTGCGGGTGGCGCACGCAGGGTGTGTGGCCACTGAGAGCCCTGGTTGCCCAACCTCGCTGTCGTTGCGCCGCCTACGCCTCCCAACATGCACCAACGCGAGACTATTGACTCGGCGCACCAACCAGAAGCGGCGCCAGAAATGTGGAAATGGGGCGCCTGCCCCGTCGACCTTCCCCTTCAGAAAAAGTTGCTGACCTTGCTGACAGTTTTCACTCGTCTCCCCCACCATCCTCCGCCAGCGAGAAAAATCGCCAATTTTTCCTCATCCCTCAATCGAATGGAACCGGGCTCTTCCTGAGAATTGCAGGGTTGCCGTTGCAAGCTGCGAGTCGCGTTGGATCGATCGAAAACAATCAGCTCTCTCTGTCGGTAGCTTGCCCCAAAACCCGCTGCGATGCGGTCTCCACTCTCGGCCGCGACGTTGCTGTCGCCCCTCCTCGCGATGCGATCCGCCCTCGCCGAGCCAGTACAGTACTGCCGATCAGGATACAACGACGGCCAAGCCGACTTCTGCATGGGCATCTCCACGCACGTCAACGCCACCACGCAATCCTCAGACCTCTACCTCTCCCTGACGGTAACCCGCTCCTCGGCGCTCGGATGGACCGCCATCGGCACCGGCTCCGAGATGGCCGGCTCCGCCATGTTTATCGTCTACGGCGACCCGCTTTCCGGCGCCGACCCCGTCCTCAGCATCCGCACCATCGACGGCCACCACCAACCCGTCCCCATTGACCTCACCGCCCTCCCTGACAACGCCAGCCTGCGCATCCTGCGCTCCAAATGGCAAAAAGCCCCCGGCCCCCGCTCCCGCCGCCACGAGGACGACCCTAACTACCCCATTCTCCCCCAGACCCCAGCAACCCACACCGCCGACA